>JAESGX010000720.1_pt1 | contig 10109 bp, 12 predicted proteins | sample 9269801 | NCBI WGS metagenome assembly JAESGX01 (sample SAMN16773122, study PRJNA677054) | algae metagenome | isolation source: Pleurocapsa minor GSE-CHR-MK-17-07R and co-occurring heterotrophs from wet... | place: USA: Lower Calf Creek Falls, Grand Staircase Escalante National Monument, UT ... | reverse complement strand
ATCCGCCCACCGGCGACCCGCCATTGGGATGCAGCACCTGCCCCGTCATGTAGCTCGAGTCCTCGCAGGCGAGAAACAGGTAGCAGGGCGCGACTTCATTGGGTTGCCCCGGCCGCCCCATCGGCGTGTCCTGCCCGAACGTTTCCAGTTTCTCGGGCGTGGCGCCGCCCATCGGGTTCAGCGGGGTCCAGATCGGCCCCGGCGCGACTGCGTTCACGCGGATCGATTTTTCCGCAAGCTGTGCTGCAAGCGCACGCGTAAAGGCAGTGATCGCGCCTTTCGTGGCCGAATAATCGATCAGCTCGTCCGAGCCCTTGAAGCTCGTGACGCTGGTGGTGTTGATGATGGCGGCGCCCGCCTGAAGGTGCGGGCGGACCGCCTTCGTCATGTGGAACATGCCGAACACATTGGTGGCGAAGGTCCGCTCGAGCTGCTCCTCGCCGATTTCCGTGATGTCCTTTGCCGGGTGCTGCTCGCCGGCGTTGTTCACCAGGATGTCGATTTGGCCGAAATGGTCCAGCACGTCTTGAACCGCCTCCTGGCAGAATTTCGAGTCTGCGATGTCGCCTGCGATCAGCAGGGCATCCTGACCCTCGTCGTTTACGATGTCGCTGGTGTCGAGCGCATCCTCGTCTTCCTCGTCGCCGAGATAGAGGATGGCGACCCGCGCGCCCTCGCGGGCGAACAGCGCCGCCACCGCGCGGCCGATCCCGCTGTCGGCGCCGGTGATGATGGCCACCTTGCCGTCCAGGCGCCCCGCGCCCGGATAGCGTGGCTGCCATTCCGGCTTCGGCTCCAGCTCGGCTTCGCTGCCGGGGGCCGTCGTGGCGATATCGGTGTCCATGTTGGTTCCTTTCCTGAAGGTCAGGCCGCCCGGCGCGTGCTTCGGGGCAGGGCTGCATCCAGCCGCTGGAACGTTGCAAGCGCCTGTCCGACGACCTGGTCCATGTTGTAGTAGCGATAGGTGGCCAGCCGCCCGACGAACCAGGTGTCGGGCTCGCTCCGGGCCAGTGCCTCGTAACGCTTGAAGAGCGCCTCGTTCTCGGGCCGCGGGATGGGATAATAGGGGTCGCCCTCAGCCGAGGGATATTCGTAGGTGAGCGTGGTCTGCGGATGCGATTGCCCCGTGATGTGCTTCACCTCGGTGATGCGGGTATAGTCCTGGTCCTGCGGATAGTTCACCGTGCCCACGGGCTGGAACTGCGGCTGGTCGAGGGTGACATGCCGGAACCGCAGCGAGCGGTACGGGAGCGCCCCGAAGGCATGGCCGAAATAGGCATCGATGGGGCCGGTGTAGATCATCCGGGCGGGCCGCTCCGAGGGCGGCAGCTTCAGACCGTCCGTTCCCAGCCGCACCGTGATGCGGGGATGGTCCAGCATCTTGCGGAACATCGCGGTGTAGCCGTCGGCGGGCATCGCCTGGAATTTATCGGTGAAATAGCGGTCGTCGTCGTTGGTGCGGGTCGGCACCCGCGCCGTCACCGAGCGGTCGAGCTCCGAGGGATCGAGCCCCCATTGCTTGCGGGTGTAGCCGCGGAAGAATTTCTCGTAGAGTTCGCGCCCGATGGCGGCGACGACGACGTCTTCCGATGTCCGGATGGTGTCGACCGGCTCGGCGCGGGCGGCGAGAAAGGCTGCCACCCCGGCTTCGTCGAGATCCAGGCCGTAGAGGCGGTTGATCGTGGTGCGGTTGATGGGGATCGGCACCAGCTGGCCATCGACCGACGCCAGCACGCGATGCTCATAGGGCCGCCATGCCGTGAAGCGCGACAGATAGTCGACGATCGCGCTGCTGTTGGTGTGGAAGATGTGCGGCCCGTACTGGTGGAACAGCAGGCCGTCGGCATTCGCCCGGTCGTGCGCGTTGCCCGCAATATGGTCGCGCTTGTCGACCACGAGGACGCTCTCCCCGCGCACGCGGGCCAGCCTTTCGGCCATCACCGCGCCGGCAAAACCCGCGCCGACAACGATCCAGTCATGCATGTGCATATTCCACTTCGCCTTCCACTGCGTCTGCGATGCGGGCCTGCATGAAGGCCCATGTGCTGTCCCACGACGAGCTGGCGAGGCGGGTGGCGACGGCGCGCCGCCAGCCCGGGCGCTGAGGGTCGGACATGGCGAGGTCGATCGCCTGCGCGACTTCTGCCGGGGTGGCTCCGATGCGCACCAGCCCGAGCTTCGCATAGGGGTCCACCACGTCGCGCACCGCGGTCGATACCACCGGCAGCCCGGCAGCGAGGAACTCGGGGGTCTTGGTGGGGCTGATGAAGCGGGTGGCGTCGTTGAGGGCGAACGGCATGAAGCCGCAGTTCCAGTGGTGGAGATGGCGGGGCAGCTCCTGATAGTCCCGCGCGCCGAGCCAGTGGATGTTGGGGCGCTGCGGGCAGGTGGCGGGGTCGATCTTCACCACCGGCCCCACCATGATGAAGGCAAGGTCGGGCCTCAGAGCGGCCACTGTGTCCAGCAGGGCCATGTCCATCCGCTCGTCGATCACGCCGAAGAAGCCGACCCTCGGGCTGCTGATGGCAGCAAGTTCGGTCGGTTCGGCGGACGGCTTGCTCTTGTCCGGCCGGAAATGATCGACATCGATGCTGGAGGGCACCGGGTGGATGTTGCGGTGGCGATGTCGCTTCACCTCGTAGAGGCTGGTGCCGCCGGTGAAGACGATGTCGGCGCGCGCCAGCAGCTCGGTTTCCAGCAGCAGGATGCGGCTGTCGGCCAGGTGGAAGAGGGACAGCTCGTCCATATTGTCGTAGACGGTGATGCCGGCCGGCAGCTGCCGCGCGAATTCGAGCGCCATCGGGGTGTAGAACCAGGCCACGTCCGGAACGCCGCCCTGCAGCAGCCGGCCCATGAGCGCTTCCAGGAGGCAGATCCGGGTGGCGTGCGACAGGCCCGCCGGAAGGAAAGGCGTTGCAACCGTCACGCTGCGGTCGGTGTCGATGCAGTCCTCGGCGATGTGCCACTCCGGCTCCTGCCCCACCTGCTCGACCGGTTCCTCGATATAGATCACCCGGAAGTCTCGTGCGGCACGCGTCAGGAGGTGCTGGGGCCGCTGGAACACGAAGTTCCACCGCAGGTGCGAGAAGCATATGAGCAGCGGCTGGCGCGCCGCTCGGCCCGGGGAGGATCCTCCCAAGACGGAAACGATCTGCATGACTGTCCTCTTCGGCATAGGGCCCGGCAGGTCCGCCCGGCCGACAGTGAAATCCGGCACCATGGGATTTGGTTGCAATCAGGCTGGTGCGGCGGCTGGGCGCGGGGGCTGCGACGAGTGCTCGGAGCCGCTGGAACATTTGGGCAAACGTGACGTTGGCTTCATAGGGTGGGGGCAATTGGAGATTCCAATGCCCCAGCAAGAGTTGCAGATTTCAACCATGTTTAATGCCGAGCTGGTGCGACTGCGGCCGGCGCTTTACCGACAGGCGCGGCGCCTTTGCAGCAATGCCGATCTTGCAGAAGACCTGGTACAGGATACATTGCTGCGCGCAATGGACAGGAAGAACAGTTTCCGCGCGGGGACCAATTTGAGAGCCTGGACATTCACCATTCTTCGGAATCTGTTCTATGCCCACTGGCACAAGCAGAAGAAGTTGACCGCATGGGAGCCGTGGATCGATGACGCCATCATCATCTCCGGCGGCCAGGAGGAAGCCGCAGCGCTGACCCAGATGGCGGAACGGATGCACAGCCTGCCGGAGACGCAGCGTGACGCGCTTGCCCTCGTGGCAGTCGGAGGCTGCAGCTATGACGAAGCGGCCGAGATCGAGCAGTGCGCAGTCGGCACCATGAAGAGCCGGGTCTCGCGGGCGCGCGCCACGCTGATGGCTTGGACGCCGACGACCACACCGGCCTCCACGCGTTCCGGGTTCGACCGGCTGATGGGCCTGTGCAGCGACCTGATGCCGCGCCGGACGGTCGACTATTCGGATGCGCCGGCGGGGTCGTGAGCGGCCACCCCATCCCGCCCCCGGCTCCGCTGGGGGGTGGGGGCGGATGAAAAGGCCGGGAGCGGGGACCAGCAATGGCCGGTCATCAAGGCAACATGGAAGGCCCCTGAATCGTTCCCGCAATCGTTCCCCCGGCCTTTAACTTTTTACGCGGGTCGCGGGCCGGCCGCGGGGCGGCCGGCCCGGAGTCCTCAGAACATCGCTATCAGAACATCGCCTTCATTTCGGCGAACTGGTCGCGGTCGGCCAGAACATCGTCGTAGAGCTCCGAGACCATCTGGCGCTCCTCGCCGACCAGCTCATCGTCCTCCAGGGCGTTCTCGAGCGCTTCCAGGAAGGCGCTCTCGCCGCGCTCGACTTCGGCCAGCGCGACCTTGGTGTCGTCCTGGACCATGCGGCGCAGGTTGATGAACAGTCGGTGGGCAGCGCCGGCGGTCGTGCCTTCGTCCCGCTCCGCGGCCGCGGCCGGAAAGACGGCGGTGAAGCGATTCACGAAGTCCTGGCGATCACGGGCGCGCTCCGCGAACAGCTCCGCGATGCGCGGAGAATCGGCGATATCCGCCGCTTCTGCATAGCCCTTCTGGCTGTCCACCAGCATGTGGAAGATATTGTCGATTTCGGCGGAACGCATGATCGTCTCCTGTCGTTCAGATGACGCTGCGGTGCCCAATGCACCGGCAGTCACTGCCTCAAACCAGAAAGACTGTTCCCGGTTCCGCCCCAACTCGGCTATCCGTGTCTCAGCGATCCGTGTCTCAGCTATCCGTGTCGTCGGGCCCGGGCGCTGCCACGCCGATGCGGTGGCGGAAGGAGAGTTCACCCCCCAGCCAGGCCGTTATCGCCAGCAGCGCCACGAGAACGACCGACAGGATGATCCCGATGCCCTCGATCGCTTGCGGATCGTCGGCGCGGACACCGAGGTTTACGCCGGCGAGCACCAGCGCGACGATATTGCCGCCCGCGTGGATCTTGCCGCTGGCAAGCTGGCGGACCTTGGGAATGGATGAATAGTCGATGGCACCGATCAAGCCCGCGAGAAGGCCGGTCACGAGGCCGGCGACGAGCAGCCACCAGGACGCCTCCGCCCAGAACGGATTCGATGTCGACAGCCAGGCGAGGTCGGTCAGCAGGAGGCCGATGAACGAGGCGACCGGCAGGCTGACGACCATGGGATGAACGGGATGGCCGGCGATATGAACGGAGCTTTGTGTTCCATGACGATGCCTGACGGCCATGCCCGGTCCTCCTGTCTGTGCGCCGTGCGGGCTTGCACTGCGCCACCTGCAATCGGCGCTGCCGCCCGATGGTTCCGGGCCGCATGGGCATATGTCGGCCGCGCAACCAAAGGGCGGCCGGCGCACTTCTCTCCACATGAAGAGGAGGACATGATGGGTGAGCGAGACTGGCAGCCGGGCGACGGCGCCGAACAGACCGACAGTTCCCCAGAAGCTGCACAGGAGAGGGTCGCGACCGGGTTCTGTAGCGCGGTGGACCGGGGCGACGAACCCACCGACGGGTTCGATTCGGCCTATCTCAGCTGGCGCGAGGTGAATGGTGACGCGCTCGACAGCGACTATCGCCGCTGGCGGCGGGAATCGGGCCAGCCGTTTTCCGACGCGTTCCTCACCTGGGCGCGGGCCCGGCAGGACTGATCGAAGTACGACCGATCAGACGTCGACCATGTGCGATGCGCCTGATGCGGATTTCGGCGCGGCCGTTCGGGAAGCCATGCGCCGCCGCGTCTGCTCCCAGAGCAGGGCATGCCGCAGCATGTCCTCCAATTCATATCGCGGCGCCCACCCCAGCTCCTGCCGCAGCCGGGTGCTGTCTGCAACGAGGATCGCGGGGTCGCCGGCGCGCCGGGGTGCCGTCGTTACCGGGACGGGTGCCCCGCACACCCCGGCGAGCGCGTCGATCACATCCTGCACGCTCGAGCCGTTGCCGGTTCCCACATTGTGGACGCGGTTGCCGCCCTTTTCCAACGTTGCCTTCATCACGAGAAGATGGGCTTCGGCAATGTCGCGCACATGCACATAGTCCCGCACGGCCGTTCCATCGGCGGTCGGATAGTCGCTGCCGAAGATGCTCAGCATCGCCCGGTCCCCGGTGGCCACCTGCGTTGCAATCTCGATGAGATGGTGCGGGTGGGCGGTCGCCTGGCCCGAGCGGATCGAAGGGTCTGCACCGGCCGCATTGAAATAGCGCAGGATCCCGACCCCGAGGCCGGTGGCGGCTGCGATATCCTGCAACACGGTTTCCGCCATGGCCTTGCTGCGGCCATAGACATTCACCGGGTTCGGCGCACATGCTTCCGACAGCGGCGTGCCGTCGCCCTCGCCATAGACTGCGGCCGTGGACGAGAAGATGAAGGCGCGGACGCCTGCGGCCGCGGCGGCATCGGCCAGTTCGATCGTCGTCGCAAGATTGTTGCGATAGTAGCGGGCCGGCTCGTGCAACGACTCCTCGACGCTGATGGACGCGGCGAAATGCATGACGGCAGCGATATTCTCGCGCGCCAGGATGCCTGCCACGAGGTCGCGATCCCCGGCATTCCCCACGACAAGCCGGGCGGCGGGCGGCACGAGCAGGCCGTCCGACGAGGAGAAGTCATCCAGGATGATGACATTGTGGCCCGCATCCATGAGGGCGAGCGCGGTGTTGCTCCCGATATAGCCGGCGCCGCCGGTGACGAGGATATTGAGAGGCCGGGCGCGTTCCGGCAGGCATGACTGACGCCACATCGGCAATCTCCAGATGCGAGAAACTCGCCATTCGACAGGGGTGTGCTTCCGCCCGACCCGACAGGTCGAAGCGGTTGCGGGCAGAGCCGAGGCGGAGGCCAGGGCCCGCTTCATTGAAAGCGGTCGGCCGCCGGAATGGTTCCGTGCTTGGCGAGGCGCCCCTCAGCCGGGAAGTGCCGCCTCGAGGGCTTCGCCATCCTGCTGCCGCAGCCAGTTGTGGGCGCGCGTTGCTGCAATCGCGCCGTGACCCATGGCGACGCTGATCTGGTCGAGGCCGTCGACGATGTCGCCGATGGCGAACAGCCCGGACACCGGCGTTCCGAACGGCGCCGACGCGTCCAGCTTCCCGCTCTGGTCGGGGCGCAACCCCAGCCGGGCTGCAAGCGTGGTGCGCGGGCGGGTTCCCCGGGCAGGGTAAAGCACATCGAAGTGGAGCGGCGCCGCAAGACCGGCGACCTGCACCGAGATGCCCGATGGAGCGGGCAGGACCGCCTCGAACGCGCCGCGGATCAGCTGCACGCCTTTTGCCGCCAGCTCCTGCGCGACTGCGGCCGGAACCGGTCCCGTGGCGATCAGGCTGACATCGCTCGAATAGGTTCGAAGGAACAGCGCTTCACCGGCGGCATGGCCGATGTCGCCCAGCACGGCGATGCGCTGGTCACGATGCTCGTAGCCGTCGCAGACAGGGCAGTAGCGCAGCGTCCCGTTGTCGATCGCCGCCTCCACGGTGGCGGGCGCCAGGTCCACCGGGTCCGTCGCCAGCCCGGTTGCGAGGATCACGGTCCGGGCTGTAAAGCCATTCCCCTGCTTGTCCGAGAGCCTGAAGCCGTCGCTGGTCCGAACGGCGTCGACGATGCATCGCTCCTGTAATTCGGCGCCGAAGCGGGCGGCATGCGCCGCCATGCGCTCGAGGAGGTCGGCGCCCGCGATGCCGTCATCGAACCCGGGCACATTATAGCTGCGCGGAATCGTCAGCGCCCGCGAGCTGCCGTCGTGCACCACCAGCGTGCTGCGGCGGAAACGCGCCAGATAGAGCGCGGCGCTGAGCCCGGCCGGGCCGCCGCCGATCACGATTGCATCCAACACCGACCGCTCCTTCTTGCCGAGCGTCCAACTTGATCGGCCGCTGCATGGTTCCCGCGGAACAGGAAGGCGCGCCAAACGCCCACGCTGCTGGTGCACCATGGCGAACTGCTGGAGGCGAACCTTGCGCGCGACCGGATGACCCGGGACGATGTGATGGAGGCGATGCGGCAGGCGGGAATTCTTCGCCTGGAAGATGTGCTGCTGGGCGTGCTCGAGCCCAATGGACAGATCAGCTTCATCCGCAAAAATTCGGGCTGACAGGCGGAACCGATACATGTCTTGCGGCGTTTTACCGGCGTCACGGCAGGAAAGGATTTCCCATGGCACGCAAGTCCGACGCGATCTCGCTTCTGAAGCAGGACCATCGCGAGGTCGAGGCCCTGTTCGAGCAGTTCGAGGGCGCCTCCACCAAGAAGCAGCAGGAGAAGATCGCGGCCGAAATCTGCGCTGCGCTGCGCCTGCACGCCGAGGTCGAGGAGTCCATCTTCTATCCGGCTGTCCGCGCCGCCATCTCGGAGACGGACCTCGTGGACGAGGCGGAAGTCGAGCATGACAGCGTGAAGTATCTGATGGATCAGATCGAGTCCGGCGAGCTTTCCCCCGACATGTTCCGTGCCAACGTGAAGGTGTTGAAGGAATATGTCGAGCATCACGTGAAGGAAGAAGAGAAGGAGATGTTCCCGCAGGCGAAATCGTCCGGGGTCGATTTGGACGCGCTCGGCGAAGAGATCGAGGCGATGAAGAGCGAGCAGGTGTGATGGAGGGCGATGGCCGGGCCCCGGATGGCGTGGCCGCCAGCCCGGTCGTGGAGCCGATCGCGCGGGTCCTGGCCGCCTGGCCGGTTGCTGCCAATGCGGAAGGAAGCGATCCTTCGGCGGCCGCTGTGGTGGACCAGGACTGGCCGGACCGGGTGGAGGAAGCAGTCGCAGTCCTGAAGGCGATTCAGCGAGCCCGACGGCGCGATGGCATCGGTGGGGGATATTGGCTGCTGGAGTCGGATGGTGGAGGCCGCCATCGCCGGTCGCGCCGCGCTCGATCTCCCCGCAACGGGCGAGAGCTCCGAATCCCCCTCTGGTACCGCCTCCGATTTTCGCGGGGAACGCGTTCCCGGCTTGTGAGCCGCGGACCTTGGCGGGCCGGGCGTGAATGTCCGGAAGCCGAACCGCACGTCGGAATTATATGAACATGCGAGGACCGAAATGGACAATGATAACGGGCGTCCGCGCTCCGCTGACACTGAGCTCGACAAACCCCCCGCTGACGGTGAGCGGACCGTACCGGCGTCGGTGACGGACGCAGCTGCCGGTCCGTCGCTCGCGGGAGAGCGCTATCCGCCGCAGGCCGACGACCAGCCGGCAGATCCGGATCAGGATGTGGGCGTTGCCGACCAGTTTCTGGAAGGCGACACGGTCGCCGAGCAGCGCCACGGGGGCTCGGTGTTCGACGCGGGCGATGAAGGCGGCAGCGCGGCAGGGAGGGGCGGTGATGATCGTCCGGCCGGCGCACGCCCCGGGCCGATGGCGCTGGTGACGGTTCTGGCCGTGGCAGTCGGTGCGGCCGCCTTTGCCTATGGATATCGGGCATCACCGTCGCGTCGCGGCGCGCCGACCTCGCTGCGGCAGAAGCCCGGGATGCGACAGAAGACCGACCCGATCGCCCGCCGCGACCTGCCCGAAATCACGGGCGCTACGGTCACCATCGCTGCGAAACCGGCCGACCTTTATCGTCGTTGGCGTCGCTACGAGGACTTCGATGCCTTCATGCCGGAGGTGAAGAGTGTCACGCCGCGCGGCGGTGACGACCGAGTGTCCGACTGGACCATCGAAGGGCCCGGTGGTGCCCCCATCCAGCTGGTTTCGCGCATCGTGGAGGATGTGCCCGGGCGGCGCATCGGCTGGGAGGCAAAAGGCGGAGTCGCGGCGCACAGCGGCGTGGTGACATTCGAGGAGGCCGCGCGCGGAACGCAGGTGCGGCTGCAGTTGAAGATCGATCCGCCGCTCGGGCGGATCGGCGCGATTGCCGGCAGCCTGCTGGGCAAGCCGACCGGAACGGGCCCGCGCCAGCAGGCGCGCAAGGCGTTGAAGCGCCTGAAGCAGCTGGTGGAAACCGGCGAGATCGCACGGATCTCCCCCGACGACGGCAAGGCAGGCAGCGGCACGGCAGGAGCACGGGCATGAAGGCGATCGCCTGGCATGGGAAGCAGGACGTCCGGGTGGACACAGTTCCCGACCCGGTCCTCCTCAATCCGCGCGACGCGATCATCCGCGTCACCTCGACCGCGATCTGCGGCTCGGACCTCCACCTCTACGACGGCGTCATCCCCAGCATGCAG
>JAESGX010000719.1_pt1 | contig 10117 bp, 5 predicted proteins | sample 9269801 | NCBI WGS metagenome assembly JAESGX01 (sample SAMN16773122, study PRJNA677054) | algae metagenome | isolation source: Pleurocapsa minor GSE-CHR-MK-17-07R and co-occurring heterotrophs from wet... | place: USA: Lower Calf Creek Falls, Grand Staircase Escalante National Monument, UT ... | reverse complement strand
CGGCTGGGCCATGCGCACCAGCGTGTCGTACACCGACTGGTCGCCGTGCGGGTGGTACTTACCGATCACGTCGCCGACGATACGCGCCGACTTAAAATGGGCCTTGTTGCTGTGCGCGCCGAGTTCGTTCATCGCGAAGAGCACGCGGCGATGGACGGGTTTCAGGCCATCGCGGACATCCGGAAGCGCGCGCCCCACGATCACGCTCATCGCGTAATCCAGGTAACTGCGGCGCATCTCGTCTTCGAGATTGACCGGGATGATTTCCTTGGCGAGTTCTGCCATTCGGGTTCCGTATGGAGGTTGATTATTTCGGCCAAAGACCGGACTGCCGGAGTACTGACGGCGGGCCTGGAATCGGTGGGATTTTGAAGTGTCGAATAGTACCACGAAACGGCACCGTTCCGGCGCCTGATTCAATGCAAAAACAAGGACTTGGGCGACCGGAAAGCGCTTTTCCTTTCCCCGCCGGCAACCGCAGCGAGTGCAAAGCCGGGAAGCTGCCCGAAGGGCGGACGAGGGAATGGGTTATCCGCTTGTATCGAGCTTCAGCAGCGCGGAGTTTTTTCCTTCCGCCGTCCGGCGCTACGCCGCACCTCCTCCTGAAGGGAGAAGAGAAATCAACTGCCGAAGGCCGCCCGCATTTTTTCCGTATCCGGATGCCCTATGACGCCCTTCTCGGTGACGATGGCATCGATCAGTTCGCCCGGAGTGACGTCGAACACCGGGTTCCAGGCGCGGATGCCGTCGGCCACCGTGCGCACGCCGCCGATACCGAGCATTTCACCCGGATCGCGCTCCTCGATCTCGATCAGGTCGCCGCTGACGGTGTCCATGTCCACCGTGGACGACGGCGCCACGACCATGAACTTCACCCCGTGGTGGCGCGCCGCGATGGCCAGCTGATAGGTGCCGATCTTGTTGGCGGTGTCGCCATTGGCGCAGATGCGGTCGGCGCCGACCACCACCCACTGCACCGCCCCGGTTTTCATCAGATGCGCGGCCGCGGAATCCGCGATCAGAGTCGCCTCGATGCCGTCCTGCTGCAGCTCCCACACGGTGAGCCTCGCGCCCTGCTGCCAGGGGCGGGTTTCGTCGGCGAACACGCGCACGATGCGGTCCTGGGCCACGCCGGCACGGATCACGCCCAACGCGGTGCCGAAACCCGCGGTCGCCAACGAGCCGGTGTTGCAGTGGGTCAGCACGCCGCTGCCCGCGTCGATCAGCGCCGCGCCCAGCGCGCCCATGTGGCGGTTGGCGGCGAGATCTTCCTGGGCGATGGCTTGCGCTTCGTTTTCCAGCGTTTGCCGCCATTCCGCGCTGGCGACTTTCAGAGCCCTGCGCATGCGCGCCAACGCCCAAGCCAGATTGACCGCGGTGGGCCGCGCCGCATTCAAACGCTGCAGCGCAGGCTCCAGTTTCAAGGCCGCCTCCGCGCCGTCGGCCGCTTCGATATCGCGCGCCGCCAGCACTACGCCCCAGCCTGCGGCGATACCGATGGCCGGCGCGCCGCGCACCGCCAGCGCATGGATCGCCGCGGCGACGTCATCGCTGCTGGAACAACTCAGGTGCTCGACTTGGAATGGCAGTTTGCGCTGGTCCAAGAGTTCGAGAGTGTCGCCAGTCCACAGGATCGGGCGGATGCGGTCGTAGCGCTCGTAGTCGATTTGGTTGTTCATTTCCGAAGTTTAACCGCGACCCGATGACATGGCAGGAGCGCCGCCCAACTAACGCACGCGAAACTCGGCGCGGCAGCCGCGATCCACCCAAATGCCGGCCGCATCCCATCCCCAATTTTCACTTTCCACGCAGCGCATCTTCGATAGCTGCCGGGTCAATTCCACGCCGTTGCCGGCGGCAACGTCGCAGCGACGCTGCTGATTGTCGATAGATTCGCAATTCAGAATTGTGCCACCGGCGTCACCGGTCGCGAATTCCGCACGGCAGCCATAGGCGACCCACACGCCATGCCGGTCGAAGTCCCAGCTGCGACCGCGCACGCAGGGGGTTTTCGAGAGCTGACGCACCAGCTGCACGCCGTCGCGCGTTTCGATACCGCAGTAGTGATGGCGGCTCTGATCGGATTCGCAGCGGAAGCGCTGCACGTTACCGGTCGGGCCGGATGAAGACGGTTGCGTCGAATCCGGCTGTGCATCGCCCCCGCCGCGCCACAACCGCTCGGACAAGGCGCAGCTGCTACAGCCAAGCGCCGCCAGCGTCAACGCGATCCCCTTCATCACCGTGCTCATATCGATCCCCACCTACCGTGCACTGAAACATCGCTTCACTTCATGAACGCGTTCATGAATCACCCGAACTATGGCAGCGCTCAGGCTAAGGAAAAGTCAAAAGCCAGCACATCGGCGATGCGGTCGGTGCCCAGCATCGCCATCAGCAAACGGTCCACGCCCAGCGCCACGCCGGCACAAGCGGGCAAGCCCTCGCGCATCGCCGCCAGCAGGTGTTCGTCGATCGGCGGCAGCGAGGCGATGCGCTTCTCCCTTATATCGAGATCGCGATGGAAACGCTGGCGCTGCTCGGTCGCATCGGTCAGCTCGTGATAGCCGTTGGCGAGCTCGTGGTGGCCCAGATACAGCTCGAAGCGTTCGGCCAACGGCGGATCGCCCATGCGTATCTTCGCCAGCGCGCATTGGCTGGCCGGCCAGTCGCGCACCACGATGATCCGGTTTTCCGGAAATGCGGGCTGGAGAAAGTGGGTCATCAGCAGATCTAGCCAGTCGTCGCGCGACAGGCCCTCGCCGTCGATGGAATGGCCGTCCAGCGGCGCGCGCAGCTCACGCTCCGATGCGGCGAAAGGATCGATAGCCAAACCTTGCTGGAACAATTCGCGATACGTGGTGGAAACGACCTCGGCCTCGCGCCCGATCAGCGCCAATGCGCGCTGCACCAGCGCCACGGTTTCCTCGATCAGGCGCAGGTGGTCCCAGCCCAGCCGGTACCACTCCAGCAGGGTGAATTCCGGGTTGTGGCGGTCGCCGGCTTCGCCGTTGCGGAACACGCGGCCCAGTTCGTAACAATCGCCGATGCCTGCGGCCAATAGGCGCTTGAGCGGGTATTCAGGCGAAGTGCGCAGCCAACGCGTGCGCGCACCCGCATCGGCATGGCCGCTGAAGGTCGTGGTGAAGCTATCGATGTTCGGCTCGGTGTTGCCAGCGGCGGAGAGCATGGGCGTTTCCACCTCCAGCACGCCGCGCTCGGCGAAATACAGGCGAAACAGCGCGTTCAGTGCGGCGCGCAGGCGCAGGGTTTCGATTGAAGCCTGAGATCGGGAGTTCATAGCAGCTTACTTTCGCAGGAACGACGTGACTCGCGACCGGAAGGCATCAACATGCGATAAGCGTCGCGACTTGCGTCGCTCCCGCAACGGCCGGCACGGTCGTTCACTGGTGCTTGCCCAAAAAATCCAGCAGCTGCGCTTCGTCCCAAATCTCGATTCCCAATTCCTGCGCTCTGGCGAGTTTGGAGCCGGCTGCTTCGCCCGCCACCACCAGGCTGGTTTTCTTCGACACGCTGCCTGCCAGCTTGGCGCCCAGCGCTTCGAGCTTCGCGCCCGCCTCATCCCTGCTCATCGAGGCAAGACCGCCGGTCAACACCACGGTCTTGCCATTGAGCGGTCCGGACGCGATGTCCTCGCTCTCCGGAAGCAGCGCCAGTAGGCGCGCCATGGCTTCGCCGCCGCGCAGCAGCAGCGCGGCGTGCTCGGATCTTTCCATCCAGGCGATTGACGCATTCGCCGATTCCGCCGGCAGACCCGCGCTTACGAAGCTGTGCACGGGCGCATCCAGCAATGCCTGCGCCGTAGCGAACGCACTGCCCAGCTGCTCGGCGCGGATACGCGTGATTTTGGGAATCTCCAGATCGACCAGCAGCGTCGCCAGATCCAAACCATCGCGCAGCTTGGCGGTCGGTGCATGCGTATCGGAAATCTTCACGCCGCGACTCAGCAGATCGTCGATGACCTGCTGATTGCCGGGTTGATCCAGGAAATAACCGATGGAGCGCGCCACTTCGCCGCCGACATCGGGCACGTGCTTGAACAGCGGCCACGGCAGGCGACGGATCAGATCCAGATCGCCGAACCATGAGGCTAGCGCCTTGGCCGTGCTTTCGCCGACATGCTGGATGCCGAGGGCGAACAGGAAACGTTCCAGCGTAGTGCTGCGGCTGCGGTCGATGGCTTCGATCAGATTGTCGGCCCACTTGGTGGCGATTTTTTTCTCATTCCAGATAAATCTCGGCTTCGCCTGCCGCAGCGCGCCGATTACGAACTGTCTCCAATCCGATATTTCTAGAACCTCAGGCCGGAATGCAGGCGGGGGATCGAAAAGCATCGAAGTCTGTTGGTTTTGATCTGCGGACAGGTGAACAAGAAGTTCAGACTGAACATTACTGCGCTCGGCATCAAGCACCAACTTGATGAGTAAAAGATCATCTCGTGTCAGTCGATAAACATCTGCCGGAGAAGCAATCACCTCTGTTTCCACAAACAAGTCGATGAATTTTTCGCCTAAGCCTTCGATATCCATCGCCCGGCGCGAAGCGAAGTGACGGATCGCTTCCTTGCGCTGCGCCGGGCACGCCAGTTCGCCGGAACAGCGCCACGCGGCCTCGCCTTCCTCGCGCACGATTTCCGAACCGCAGATCGGGCAGTGGGCCGGCATCGTCCACGGCGCGGCACCGGCTGGGCGCTGTTCCAGGATCACGCTGACCACTTCGGGGATCACGTCGCCGGCGCGGCGCACGATCACGCTGTCGCCCACGCGCACGTCCAGGCGCGCGATCTGGTCGGCGTTGTGCAGGGTGGCGTTGGTGACGACCACGCCGGCCACCTGCACCGGCTTCAGCCGCGCGACCGGCGTGGCCGCGCCGGTGCGGCCGATCTGGATCTCGATGGCTTCGACCGTGGTGGACTGCTCCTGCGCCGGGAATTTGTGCGCGACGGCCCAGCGCGGCGCGCGCGAGACGAAGCCCATCTCGCGCTGGCCGGCGCCGTCGTCGAGCTTGTAGACCACGCCGTCGATATCGAAAGGCAAGGCGTCGCGTCGCTCGCCGATGCGCCGATAATAATCGAGCAGCCCTTCCGCGCCCTGCACCACCGCCGACTCGGCGCTGACCGGAAAACCCCACTCCCGCAGTTTTTTCAGCGTGGCCGAATGCGTATCCGGCAAGGCGCCGCCTTCCACCAGTCCGATGCCGTAGGCCAAAAAAGCCAGTGGCCGCTGCGCGGTGATGCGCGGATCCAGCTGACGCAGCGAACCGGCCGCGCCGTTGCGCGGATTGGCCAGCACCTTGCCGCCGTCGGCGCGCGCGCGCGTGTTGTATCGCTCGAACGCCGCGCGCGGCATGTAGACCTCGCCGCGCACTTCCAGCACCTCGGGCCAGTCCTTGCCGCGCAGCTGCAGCGGAATGGCTTTTACGGTGCGCAGGTTGGCGGTGACGTCCTCGCCGGACGCGCCGTCGCCGCGCGTGGCGCCCTGCACGAACCTTCCATTCTCATAGCGCAGGCTGATGGCCAGGCCGTCGAGCTTGGGCTCGGCCGAAAACGCCAGCGAGGGCCGCTCCAGCTTTTCGGCGATACGACGCACGAAATCCTGCACTTCCTCGGCGCTGAAGGCGTTGCCCAACGACAGCATGGGAATGGCATGGCGGACTTCGGCGAATTTTGCTGAGGGCGCGTTGCCGACGCGCTGCGTGGGCGAATCCGGGGTGATCAATTGCGGATGCGCGGCCTCCAGTTCGTCGAGCTCGCGCAGCAGGCGGTCGTACTCGGCGTCGAGAATGCTCGGTTCGTCGAGGACATGGTAGCGGTAGTTGGCGTCTTCCAGCTGGGCGCGGAGTTTGGCGGCGCGGGCGGCGGGGTCTTTTGATTTCACAGTGGACCCGGTTTTTTATCTGCTGGTGGTTGGTGGTTGATGACTAAGATTTGCTTTGGCTTATCCCCTTTGTAAAGGGAGCTACGCCCCGAAGGAAGTTCCCTTGGGGGACGGGAGATTTGCTTTTGATCTTGCTTTTGCTTTGAGCAACAGCAAAAGCAAATCTCCCTCAATCCCCCTTTTTCAAAGGGGGAGGCAGCAGGCTCCCCGGCTACCAGCTACCCACCAACCACCAACGCTTCCCGATCACCAACGCGGCGTCTTGGTCAGCGGCGGCGCTTCGTGCTGGCGGTCGTAGGCGCGCAGCTCTTCGCGGATGTGCATGATGCGCTGGCGGCCCAGGGCGTTGCGGCCATCGTCCAGAACCACGCCGTCCAGCAGCTCGGCCATGCGCTGCACGTTGGGCAGCAGTTTTTCCCAGGCGTCCAGCGCGGTCAGGGGCGCCGGCAGCGTCAGGAAGAAAGCGATGGCCGGCGTCTCCAGTTCGCGGATGTGGGCCATGTCGAAACTGCCGGGCTGCATGATGTTGGCCATGCTGAAGATAGGCCCGCGCTCGGGGTGGTTTTCCACCAGTCGATGGAACACGTTCATGTGGCCGAAGGTCAGCCCGGTTTTTTCCGCGGCCACCACGATGTCCTCGCCGCGCAGGGTGTGGCCGGCGCGCGCGGCCACGTACAAGGACACGATCTTGTCGAAATCCTGGCTGGGGCGCTTGCCCAGGTCGCTGTCCATGGCCAGGCTGGCGCCGGGCAGGCCGAGTTCCGGCTGGGTGACCGCGTCACCGCTGTAGTCGGGCGCATTTTCGCCGCCGTGCAGGTCGCCGGCCAGGCTGGGCTCCACCCGCGCGGCGTCGCGCTCGCTGGGTTCCAGGCGTTTGCCCTGGCTGGGTTTTTTCGGCCGCCCGAAATAGAAGATGGCCACCAGCAGGATCAGGCCGGCGACAAGGATGCCGATACGAAGCAGGGCCATTTCGGACATTTATCGGGTTCTCCGCGCAGGGTTCGGGGGAATCGTGCTGCCTGGGGTCATGCCGCTTTGAAGCATGCCGCTCCGGAACATGCCGCTTTGAAGTATGCCGCTGTCGATGAAACTTCCTTCGATCACGCCGCTCCGGCCAGACGCGCGGCTTCTTCCAGGTCCACCGACACCAACCGGCTGACGCCCGGTTCGCGCATGGTAACGCCACTGAGCTGGTGCGCGGCTTCCATGGTCGCCTTGTTGTGGCTGACGAACAGGAACTGCACCTTCTCGCTCATCTCCTTGACCATGGTGGTGAAGCGGCCGACGTTGGCTTCGTCCAGCGGCGCATCCACTTCGTCCAGCAGGCAGAACGGCGCGGGATTGAGCTGGAAGATGGCGAACACCAGCGCCACCGCGGTCATCGCCTTCTCGCCGCCGGAGAGCAGCGAGATATTGGATACGCGCTTGCCGGGCGGGCGCGCCATGATGGCCACGCCGGTGTCCAGCAGGTCTTCGCCGGTGAGCTCCAGATACGCGTGGCCGCCGCCGAACAGGCGCGGGTAAAGTTCCTGCACGCCGGCGTTGACCCGGTCGAAAGTGTCCTTGAAGCGGCCGCGGGTCTCGCGGTCGATCTTGCGGATCGCGTCTTCCAGGGTCTCCAGCGCCGAGGTCAGGTCGGCGTTCTGCGCTTCCAGATAGTCGGCGCGCTGCGAAGCTTCGCCGTATTCGTGGATGGCGGCCAGGTTCACCGGCTCCAGCCGGCGCATGCGCCCGTCGATCTGGTTGACGGTCTGCTCCCACGCCGCCGGGTCGGCGACTTCGGGCAGGGTGTTGATCACGTCTTCCAGCACGAAGCCGGCCGCGGTCACGCCCTTGGACAGCTGCTCGGCGCGCAGGCTCAGCGCCTGCTGGTCGAGTTTGCGCTGCGAAATCACTTCACGCTGGGTCAGCGACTGTTCGTCGCGCTGGTGGCGGACCTGCTCGAAGCCGCGCAGGTCGTTGTCGATGCCTTCCAGCGCGCTGCGCGCTTCGGCCAGCGCGCGGTCGGCCTGCACGCGCGCTTCCAGCGCCGCCTGGCGCTCGCCTTCCAGCGACTGCACGGGCGTATCGCCCTGGCTGAGCTGCGAAGCGAGTTCGCCCAGACGCGAATCCAGCTGGCCGCGCTGGCCGCCCATGCGCTCCAGCGCCTGGCTCAGGGCCACGGCCTGGGTGCGCTGCGATTCCAGGGTCAGCGCCAGCGCGTGCGCGGTGTCGCGCGAGTTGCGCGCGGCGTCGCGGGCGGCGTCGCGCGCTTCGGCCAGCTGGCGGCGCTCGGCATCCAGGCCCTGGCGCGCGGTTTCCAGTTCGGCCATGCGCGCGATGGCGTCTTCCAGCCTGGAACGCGCCTCGCGCGCCTGCTCGCGGCTGCCGTCCAGGGTTTCCACCAGCTGCCGCAGCTCGGCGTCGATCTTGTCGATGCGGTTGCGCGCCGACTCCACCTTGCCCTGCTGGCTCTGCAGCTGGCCGGCGAGTTCGGACACGCCGCGATGCGCCATGTACAGCGCACGCTGCGCGTCCTCGCGCTGCTGTTCGGCGGCGAGCAGCTGGTCGCGCAGGCCGGTCAGGCGCTGGTCCAGCGCGGTTTCGCGCTGCTGCAGGGTTTCGATTTCCACGCGCAGCGCCTGGATCTCGCGTTCGCGCAGCAGGGCGCCCTGCTTGGCCGCACCGGAGCGCAGCACCCGCACCCAGCCGGCGCCCAGGCGCTCGCCGCTGCGGGTGATGACCGAATCGCCGTCCGCAAGCTGCGGCAGCAGGCGCCGCGCTTCAGTCAGATCCTCGGCCACATGCAGGCGCGCCAACAGACGGCGGATCGCCAGCGGTCCCTGCACTTTCGCGGCGAGCGAAGTGGTGGCGAAGGCGGAGCCGTCGTCATCGGCCGACACCAGCGCGATGCGGCCTTCGCCGAGTTCGCCCAGCGCTTCGACCAGCTCGCTTGCAAAAGCATTGCCCGGAGCGTCCACCAGCACGCCTTCGATCAGCTGGCCCAGCGCGCCTTCGACCGCGTTTTCCCAGCCCGACTCCACCGTGATTTTTTCGCCGACGCGCGCCGCCGAATCCAGCCCGCGCGATTTCAGCCACGCCACCGCCGCGCCCTGTTCCTGGCCCAACGCCGCGTGCTGCAGGGTTTCCAGCGACGACAGCCGGCCGCGCGCGGCCTGGGTGCTCTTGCGCACGTCCGCGAGTTCGGACTGCGCGTCGCGCTGCTGTTCCTGCAGGCCGCCGACGCCCTGCTTACGGGCTTCTAGATCGGCGTTCAGGCCATCCAGCGACGCTCTCTGCGTGTCGTGCTGGGTCTGCGCCTGGGCGAAGACCGCGGCCAGCGCGTCTAGGTCCAGGCCGCTGCGCTCGCCGGCGAGCAGTTCGCGGCGGCGTTCGGCTTCCAGCGACTGCTTGTCCAGATAGTCGACGCGGGTGCGCTCGACTTCGCCGGCGCGCGCGGCCTCGGAGGCGGCGCGACTGTGGGTTTCCCAGCGCTGCTGCCAGTCGGACAGCCTGGCTTCGGCTTCGCGCAGCGCGTCCTGCTTGTACTGGTCGTCCTGCTGCAGCTGCGCCAGCTGCGGCTCGGCCACGGCTACCGACTCGCGCAATACCGCCAATTTGGTTTCATCGCCGCTGATGTGCTGGCCCAGTTCGGCCAGCGCGTGCTGGGCTTCATCGCGCGCTTTCTGCAGGCGTTCGGCCAGTTCGCGCTGATGCTGGATCTGCTGTTCGATACGCGCCAGCGCGCTGCCCACTTGGTAGACCTCGCCCTGCGCCTTGTTCAAGGTTTCGCTAGCGGATTCGCGGCCGACGCGGCCGGTTTCCAACTGGCGTTCGGCTTCGCGCTGTTCGGCGATCAGCTGCTGCAGCTTGGTTTCTTCCTGCGACAGGCCCTCGCGCAGCTTCTGCAGCTCGCCGTCCAGGCCGCGGTATTCCAGCGCTTTCCATTCGGCGTCCTTGACCTTGCGCTCTTCCTGCAGCGCCTGGTACTGCTCGGCCTGTTTGGCCTGGCGCTTGAGATGCTCCAACTGCTTGCCGATTTCCTCGCGCAGGTCGCCCAGGCGCTCCAGGTTTTCGCGGGTGTGGCGGATCCGGGTCTCGGTTTCCTTGCGGCGCTCCTTGTACTTGGAAATGCCGGCGGCCTCTTCCAGGTAGATGCGCAGGTCTTCCGGGCGCGCTTCGATGATCTGGCTGATCATGCCCTGCTCGATGATCGAGTAGCTGCGCGGCCCCAGTCCGGTGCC
>JAESGX010000718.1_pt1 | contig 10128 bp, 8 predicted proteins | sample 9269801 | NCBI WGS metagenome assembly JAESGX01 (sample SAMN16773122, study PRJNA677054) | algae metagenome | isolation source: Pleurocapsa minor GSE-CHR-MK-17-07R and co-occurring heterotrophs from wet... | place: USA: Lower Calf Creek Falls, Grand Staircase Escalante National Monument, UT ... | reverse complement strand
GAGGGTGGGCTTCACGAAACTCATCTCCCGCGCGGGGGCGCGCTGCCATGTCATCATGGGCGCGCCCTGCGGGGCTACCTCATCAAATTGCGTGCCAGGGCGATGATCGCATTCTGCCACGCGGCCGGCGCGCCCGGCGGAAGGGCCATCGCCTCACGCCAGGTGGTGGGCACCTCCCGGCGGAGGCGGCGGCGCAGGGCGGCCGCTTCCTCGCCGGGCGCCGTCTCCAGCCAGGCGAGCCAGCGGAGATCCTCCTGGCCGGCCATGATCTCCAGCAGGTCGGCGTCGAGGTCGGGGGCGGCGCAGACGCCCGGCGTCGGCCAGAGGAACTGGACGTCGCCCTCCCGGCCATCGGTCGGGTCGAAGGCATCGGCCGTGGGCATGCGGGCATGCCATTGCAGGAGGCCTTCAGCGCCGCTGCGCCAGAGGTAGAAGCCGGCGGCCATGCGCAGCCGGGGCATGTTGTAGAGGAAGGCCCGGACGCCCGCCGCGCGCAGCCGGGCGATGTCAGCGGCATCGGCGCCATAGCCCTGGTTCACGGTGGCGAGGTGCAGCAGGGGCAGCAGGGCGGTGTCCGTGGGGTTGTTCAGGTGGCCGGCGAGGCGTGCCTCGCTGCCTGCCTCGCGCAATGCGACGGCCATGGCGCGGACGCGATCGGCCATGCCGGCGCCGGAGGGCTCGTCCGCCACGACCCAGACGGGCTGCGGCAGGCTGGCGGCGGCGATGGCGCGCTCGGCGGCTACCAGGGCCTGGGCGGCGTCGCGCGGGCCGAGATGCGCCTCCAGCCGGCGCAGCGGCGCATAGGCGATGATGGGGCCGGGGAAGCGCGTCGCCGCCGCGGTCAGGTCAGCCACCAGGGCGGCGTTGTCGGGCGGGGTCGCCAGCGGGGGCGCGATGAGGTCGAGGCCGAGCGCGCGCAGCGTTTCCAGGTCGCAGGCGGATTGCAGGGCGGCCTGGGCCGGCGCCAGATGCGGCGGCACGTCGAGGAAGACGCCGACGCGCTGCGCGGGGGCCGGGCGCCGCACTGGCAGCACGGTTAGCCGCGCTTCGGCCGTGGCGCCGCCTGCCGAGAGGCGCAGCCGGCGCGGGCCTGGGGCCGTTCCCTCGGGGATGGTCACCAGCGCCGTGATCTCGCGCGGCAGGCCGGGCGGCATCGGGATGCTCTGCGCATCGGCCCGGAGATGGGCCGCTGAGAGGACCATGCCCGGCGTTTCCGGCGCCGGGCGGCGCCAGCGCCACTGGCCCCACAGGACGCGAACGGGCAGCGCCTCGCCCTGCCAGATCCAGCTGGGCGTGAGGGTGCCGGCGGGGCCGGTCGCGGTGAAGCGCAGGGCGACGACGCTGCCGGGCGCGGCCCAGGCCTCGCCGGGGCCGGTGAGCGTGAGGCGCGTGGCCGCCTGCGCGGCCGGGCGTTGCAGGACCGGCCAGTTCTCGTTGAAGCGCGCCTCGCGAAGGCCTTCCATGGCCTGGCGGCCTTCGGTGCCGGGCTCGGCCAGGATGGCGGCCAGGTGGGTTGCGGCCTGGGGGTGGCCGGCCAGTTCCACGACGAGGTCCTCGCCCGGCGCCAGCCGGACCTCCGCCTCGATGCGGCCGCCGCGCCGGGCGCCGAGCGCGGCCCAGGGGCTCTCCGTCGCCTCACTTTCGCGGCCGGCGAAATAGCGCTGTGCCGCCCATTCCTCCTGCGTGCGGCGAAACAGCACGACGTCGCGGCCATTGATGCGGACGCGATGCTCCAGGAGGGCGGGGAGGGTTTCCCACTCGCCGGGATCCTCGGTCCAGAGGGTGAGCTTCCAGTCGCCAGGGGGCAGGGGGGCCGCGAAGCGGGTCACTCCGGCCATGCCGCGCGCCAGGATCGGGTCCTCGCCGGGGCGGCGGACATGGCGCGGGTTGAGGCCGGTGAGGCCTGGCGCGCCGGGGGCCACGCTGATCATGCCGCTGAGCGGCGCGGCGCCCTCGGGCGCGAAGGACCAGCCATGCACACCCGGGGGAAGTGCGGGCGCGCCTTCGATCGAGAGGCGGGAGAGGCGCATGGCTGGGTCTCTTGCATCCGCGATGGCGAGGCGGATGGCGGAGGGTTCAATCGCGCGGCCGCGCGGCGTGGTCAGCAGCGGCAGGCGCAGGCGAAGGGTGAAGGGGCCGGGTGGCACCATGCGCTCGACATTGGCGCGGTCGTGATAGGGCGGGCTCGCGCGGTCATCCACACGCAGCACGAGAAGGGCCGGCGCCGTGCCGCGATTCTCACCGCTGAGGACGAGCTCGGGCAGCGCCGGCATGACCTCGGGCGGGCCGATCCGCAGCGTCTCGGCCGAGGCGGAGGCGAGGCTGAGCAGGAGGATAAAGAGCGCCCTCACAGCGCGTCGATCCAGGCGGCGGCCTCGGCGGCGCGGGCGGCCCAGGATTGGGCGGCCACGGCGGCCTGGCGGGCGGCGGCGTTGGTGTCCGTAAGGCTGGCGCGGAGTGCGGCGGCGAAATCCTCGGGCGTCTTCGCGACCTGGACCAGGTGGCGGTAGCCTTCGAGGGCCGGGAGATCCGTGCTGACCACGGGGCGGCCGGCCGCCAGGTATTCGCGCAGCTTCAGGGGGTTGCAGGCGCGGATCTGCGGCGTGTCGCGGAAGGGGATGATGCCGGCATCCCAGTGCTGGGCGTAGCCTGGCAGCGCCGCATGCGGGCGGGCGCCCAGGCGCTCGATGTTGCCGATGCCCTCGATGGCCGAGAGGTCGGCCTGCGCCGCGCCGATCATCACGAAGCGCCATTCCGGCAGCAGCCGCGCCGTCGCGGCCACGAGGTCGAGGTCAATCCAGGGGGCGAGGCTGCCATAGAAGCCGGCGACCGGCCCGCCCTCGGGGAGGTCGGCGGGGCGGGGGGCGGGGGTGCTGAACAGCGCGGCATCCACGCCATGCGGCAGCAGGCGCGTCTTGTGGGCCGGAAAGCGCGCGGCCAGCGTTTCGCTGGCGGCGAGGATGAGGTCGGCGCGGGAGACCAGCTCGGCCTCCATGCGCTGGGCCGCGGCGTGATCCACGCCCGCGAGCGCCGAGAAATCATCGCCGCAGTAATACACGACGGCGTGCTCGCCGAGCGCGCCGAGCGCAGCCACGGCGGAGGGGAGGGCGGCCCAGACGACCGGGCGCTTCAGGCCCGCCGCAGCCTTGCGGACCTTGCCGCCGATCAGCGCGCGGTTGACCGCGCGGCCCATGCGGCTCTCCGCCATGGGGAGTGCCAGCGGCTGCACCACCGGGCCAGGGGCCGCCACGCGCGGCGCTGGCGCCTCGCGGCGGAAGGCCGCACCCAGCTTGCGCGCGGCGCGCGCGGCATCGCCCATGGAGAGGCTCGGCTTGCGCAGCCCGATGGAGTTCACCCAGACCACATCGCGATCCTTCGCCATGTGCGAGACCAGATGCTGGCTGGAGGAGGGATGCGCCCCCCAATCCTCGCCGAACACGATCATGTCATGGGCCATCAGACGATCTCCCGGATCACGCGGGCGGGGCAGCCGGCGGCGATCACGCCGGGCGGCAGGTCGCGCGTCACGACGCTGCCGGTGCCGACCACGGTGCCGCGGCCGATCCGCACGCCGGCCAGGACCGTGACGCCGCTGGCGAGCCAGACGTCATCCTCCAGCACGATGTCGCCGATCTGGCTGACATCGCAGGGCAGGCCCGCCGCGCGGCGCTCGGCCTCCAGCGGGTGGCCCGGATAGCCCGCCAGGAAGCAGCGGCCGGCGAGGCGCACATTGTCGCCGATGACGACCTGCGTGCCGACCGCGATGGTCGTCTGCCAGCCGATATCCACATTGCTGCCCACTTCGAGCAGCGGCGCGGCGCTGGCGCTGCGCCCGGTGAGCGTGGTGGTGGCCGAGAGCCGCACGTCGCGGCCAAGCCGAATGGTGAGCGGCCCCAGCACCAGCGGCATGCCGCCTTCGAGGTAGAGGCCCGGCGCCTCGTTCTCGACGCGCGATAAGAACATGGGCGTCCACCAGAGGATGCGCGTGGCATTCGCCCAGGTGCCCGTGACACCCTTGTGCAGGGCGTAGAGCGCCTTGTGCAGCGGCCGTATCACCGGCATCCGCGCGCCGCGCAGGGCCTTGGCGGCGCGGAAGGCGAGGCGGGCCGCGGGGTGCTCGCCGCGCTTCACCCAGGCACGAAGGGTCATGGACGCGCTCATTCCACGGTCACCGACTTGGCGAGGTTGCGCGGCCGGTCCACGTCATGCCCGAGCACGACGGCCGTGTGATAGGCCAGCAGTTGCAGGAACACCGCCTGGGCGAAGGGGGCGGTTAGCGCGTCGCCCGGGAGGGTGATGGTCTGGGCCGCCGTCGCTTCCGCGGCCTCGGCGCCGGCTGCGTCGGTCAGCGCCACCAGATGGGCGCCGCGCGCGGCGACCGCACTGGCATTGGCCAGCACCTTGGCCTGGCCCGCATCACCGGGCGTGCAGACGATGACGGGCGAGCCTTCGCGGATCACCGCGATCGGCCCGTGCTTCAGCTCGCCCGAGGGATAGCCCTCGGCGCGGATGTAGCTGAGCTCCTTCAGCTTCAACGCGCCTTCCTGGGCGAGCGCCGCACCCCAGCCGCGACCGATGAAGAGCGCCTCTTCCTCGCCGGCGATGCGCTCGGCCAGGATGCGGGCGATGGGCTCCATCACCTCGGCTTCGGCGCATACCTTGGCCACCCCGTCCAGGGCGCGGGCGAGGCGGGCGCGGAAATCCGCATCGCCCGTGCCCCGCGCCTCGCCGAGGGCGATGCCGAAGCGCATCAGGGCCAGCAGCTGCGCGGTGAAGGATTTGGTGGCGGCGACGCCGATTTCCTGCCCGGCGCTGACCGGCCAGACCAGCTCCGCCGTGCGGCCGATCACCGATTCCCGGACATTCACCAGGCCGATGGTGGAGAGGCCGGCGCCGCGGAAGCGGGACATGGCGGCGATGGTGTCGGCGGTCTCGCCGGATTGCGAGATCAGGATGGCGATGCCGCGCGGCGGTGCGGCGCGGTCGCGGAATTCGGAGGCGATCTCGAGGTCCACGGTGACGCCGGCCGCGCGCTCCATCGCGTCGCGCGCCGTCGCACCAGCGAAGAGCGAGCTGCCGCAGGCGATCACCGTGAAGCGGTCGCAGGCCACGACCTCGGCGGGGAGGGCGATGCCCTTCAGCGCCGCGTCGGTGGCGGCCAGCGCCTCCGGCTGCTCGGCGATCTCCCGGCGGGTGTGGTGGGCGAAGTGGCGGCCATCCTCGCGCGCCGCCATGGGGTCGGCGACCGGCTGCCAATCGCGGCGGGGCGCGCGCCGGTCCTGCGCCACGGGGCGTTGGCGCTGCCGCCGCTCCTGGATGCGGACGGGGTGGAAGGTGATGCCCTCGCCTGAGAGTTCGGCGATCTCGCCCTCGGCCAGCGGCGCGTATTCGCGGGCCATGCCGGCCAGCGCCGCGGGGTCGGAGGCGATGGCGGCCACACCCTCGCCGCGCGCCACCACCAGCGGGCTGCCCATGCGGGCCACCAGGATGCGGTCAGGCTCGGCCTCGGTCACGGCGGCGATGGCATAGGCGCCTTGCAGCTGGCGGCAGGTCTCGAGCAGCGCGTCGATCGGGCTCATGCCTTGGGCGATGCCCTCGGCCATCAGATGGGGGATGACCTCGGAGTCGGTGTCGGAGGCGAAGTGGTGGCCCTGGTCGCGCAGCTGGCGGCGCAGCGTGTCATGGTTCTCGATGATGCCGTTATGGACCACGGCGACGCCGGCATGGGTGTGCGGGTGGGCGTTGCGCAGGTCGGGCCGGCCATGGGTGGCCCAGCGGGTGTGGCCGATGCCGGCGCGGCCGCTCGGCCGGGCCGTTTCCAGCATCGGGAGCAGGTCGGTCGCGCGGCCGAGGATGCGATGCACGGGCAGGCCGGGGCCAGCCAGCGCCACGCCCGCCGAGTCATAGCCGCGATATTCGAGGCGCCCCAGGGCGGCGGCCAGATCCACCGCCACCGGATGCCCGTTCACCATGCCCACAATGCCGCACATGCCATTCGCTCCTGAGAGGTTCTTCTCCCGGGACAAGGCATGCGGCATGCCACCCATCCCCTCGCAGGCTGCGAGGCAGCGCGCGAGTCAAGGCAGGGCGGCGGTCCGGTGCAGGGTGACGCGCAGCCCGCCATGCGGCACGGGTGGCCCAGGCGGCAGGAAGGGCAGGCGGGTCGCCTCCGCCAGCCGGGCCTCGGCCGCGACCATCCCCACCCGCCAGCCACCGAAGCGCTCGCGCAGCACCTGGCCCAGCGTCTGGTAGAGCGGCAGCAGCTGCTTCTTGTCGCCGAGCCGGTTGCCATAGGGCGGGTTCACGATGAAGAGGCCGGGCGGCCCCGGCGGCGGTGTCGCCTCGCTGATCGTGGCGCGGTGGAATTCGGTGAAGCCGGCCACGCCGGCACGCTCGGCATTGGCCAGGCTCATCGTGATGGCGCCGGCATCCCGGTCCCGGCCATGGAAGCGCGCCTCGGGCAGGCGGGCGGGGCTGACGGCGCGCATGCGGGCCCAGGCCTCGGCATCGAAGGTGGCGAGCTGCTCGAAGGCAAAGGCGCGGGCGCGGCCGGGGTTGAGGCGGGCCGCGATCTCCGCCGCCTCGATGACGAAGGTGCCGGAGCCGCACATGGGGTCGAAGACCGGCTCATTCCCTTCGAAGCCGCATTGGCGGAGGAAGAGTGCCGCCATGGTCTCGCGCATCGGCGCCGCGTTCACCGCCTGCTTGTGGCCGCGCCGGTGCAGCAGGTCGCCGGAGGTGTCGAGGCTGATGGTGCAGATGTCGTTCTCGATCCGGACGCGGACCGTGACCTCAGCCTCGTCCGAGATGGGGGCGCCCAGGGTCTCGCGGATCGCGGTCTCGATGCGCTCGGCCGCGGCGCCGCTGTGGTAGATGCGCGAGCGTGAGCAGCTCGCCTCCACGCGGACCGGGACGTCGGGGCGCAGCACGCTGGCCCAGGGCACATGGCGGGCGCGGCCATCCAGCTTCGCCAGATGCTCCACGCGGAAGCTCGCGATGCGGGCCAGCACGCGCCCCGCGCCGCGGATCCAGAGATTGGCACGCCAGACCTCGGGCCAGCCGCCCTCCAGCACCACGCCGCCGGGCACGGCGCGGGGGCGCTTGAAGCCCTTGCCGCGGACCTCGGCGAGCAGCGCCTCTTCCAGCCCGGGCAGGGCGGTCAGGAAAATCTCGAAGCCGGTGTCAGGGGTCATCCGCCCTGCTTACGCCGTGCGGGCGCGCGCGGCCACTCAGGCGAATTCGGGCGGGAGCGTGCCTTCCTCGCGCCAGGTGATCAGGCGGCGGTAGATGGTGGAGGGGTTGATGTCGAGAAGGGTCGCCGCGCGCGGGACGTCGCGTTGGGTGTGGCGAAGGGCTGCGAGGATCGCCCGGCGCTCGATCTCCTTCATGGGGAGGAGCGGTGGTTCCTCGGGTGCCATGGCGGGTGCTGGCATCACCGGCGGGGCTGGCGCCGGGACGGGCTCGGGCAGGGGGGGCGGGGCGGGCGCCGCCATCACGGGTTCCGGAGGCGCGACCGGCGCCGGCAGCGGCGCGGCGGGCGCGGCCGCCACGATCCTGGGCGCCGCGCGCAGCAGCTGCGGCGGCAGCATGGCGCGCTCCAGCGACGTGCCGTCATGCAGCACCACCGCGTTGCGGATCGCATTCTGCAATTGCCGCACATTGCCGGGCCAGGGATAGGCGGCGAGCAGCGCCTCCGCATCGGGCGCGATGCTGCGAAAGGCCTTGCGCTCCTCGCGCGCGAAGGATTTCAGGAAGGCGCGGGCGATCATGATCACATCCGCGCCCCGTTCGCGCAGCGGCGGCATTTCCACGGGCACGACATAGAGGCGATAGGCCAGGTCCTCGCGGAAGCGGCCTTCCTCGACCGCGGCCCAGATGTCGCGGTTGGTGGCGGCGACGAAGCGCACATCCACCTTTTCCGAGCGTGTGGCGCCCACGGGCGTGAAGCTGCCGGTCTGCACGAAGCGCAGGAGCTTCACCTGCATGTCCATCGGCATCTCGCCGATCTCGTCCAGGAAGAGCGTGCCGCCATCCGCCGCCTTGGCGGCGCCGATCCGGTTCTCGGTCGCGCCCGTGAAGGCGCCCTTGGTGTGGCCGAAGATCTCGCTCTCCAGCAGGTCCTTCGGGATGGCACCGCAATTCAGCGCGATGAAGGCGCCCTTGCGGCGGGGCGAGGCCTGGTGCACGGCCTCCGCCGCCAATTCCTTGCCGGTGCCGCTCTCGCCCGTGATGAAGACGCTGGCCTTGGAGGCGGCGACGCTCTCGATGGTGCGATAGACCGCGCGCATGGCGGGCGAGGCGCCGATGAAGCCGTGGTAGCGGTCCGGATTCAGGTCCGCCTTCACCGCCTGCAATTCCTGCGTGAGGCGGCGCGCTTCAAGTGCATTGTTCAGCGTGACGGTCAGCCGGGCCTTGTTGTAGGGCTTCACCACGAAGTCGCGCGCGCCCTCGCGCATCGCCTCCACCGCCACGCCGACCGACCCATTGGCGGTGACGACGATGATGGCGGAATCCACACCCTCCGCCTTCAGCCGGCGCATCAGGTCGATGCCCTTGCCATCAGGCAGTTCGAGGTCGAGGAGGATGACGTCGGGCGCTTCCTGGGCGATGGCCTCATGCGCCGCCTGGGCCGTCTCGGCGACGGCGATGCGGGTGCCGAGGTCGCGCAGCAGCGCCTGGGCCAGGGCGACCTGGGGCGGGCTGTCCTCGACGATGAGGACCAGCGGCGCCTGGCTCATCCCAGCCGTTCCTCGAGGGCCGCGATGCTGCCTTCGACGAGGGCGGTGATCCGGCCCAGCGCCCCTGCATCCGGCGCCTGCTCCATCGCCTCGCGCGCGGCGGCCTCCAGTGCGCGGGCGCCGACACCGCCGGCCCCGCCGGCGAGCCGATGCGCCGCACGTTGCCAAGCCGCCTGATCGCCCGCCGATTCCGCATGCTTCATGGCGGCCAGCATGGCCCGCGCATCGCGCACGAGCAATTGGCAGACATACCGCAGATCCTCGGCCGGCAGGTCGGCGGCGAGCTGCGCCCAGTGCTCGGCGTCGATCAGGGGGGCGCTCACACGCGCAGGCCGAGCAGGGAGGAGCCGCGGACCGCACGCGTCAGGCGTTGCGCGAGGCCCGGCAGGAAGCGGCCGATGCGGGCCGCCTGGCGCTCCAGCTCCATGGCCAGCGAGGGATTGTCGCGGTCGTTCAGCGCCACGCCGACCAGGGTGGCGCCGGCCGCGCGCAGCCGCTCGCGCGCTTCCCGAAGCGCGGAGGCGGCGGTGCGGCCGGCCAGCACCACCAGCAGCGTGGCCTCGGCGGCGGCGGCAGCACTCAGGCCGGGCAGGCTCTGCGCGCCGCGCGCCAGAACGGGGGCCGCATCCAGCACCACGAGGTCCCAGTCCTTCCGCCATTCGGCGATGGCCTCGCGCAGGCGGGCGGGCTCGCGCCAGGCGGCGATCTGCGCGGCGTCGGGGGCCGCGATCTCGCCCAGCGGGTGGTTGCCCAGGCGCTCCAGTCGGCCCGGCTCGGCGCCGGGCTTGCCGCCGTTCAGGTGCACCAGCAGCGCCGTCCGACCCGAATGCTCCGCCCGCCGCCAGATCGCCTCGGCGACCGTGCTGGTCCCTTCGCCCGGCTGGGCGGAGGCGATGGCGACGCTGCCAGCACCCGCGATGCCGCGCCACAGGGCCTCGATCTCGGGATGGTCGGAGGAATGGGTCATGGTCAGAGGGCCCCTATGAGCGCGATGATGGAGATGATCGGAAGGACGTCCCTGAGGGCGTCGAAGAGCACGCGCCAGCCGCTTTGCGTGTTGGAGGGCACGTAGACCGTGTCCCCCGCGCGGACGACGGGGATGCGGGTGAAGTCGCCGCTGCGGGCGAAGGCCGGCAGGTCGAAGCTGCTCGCCTGGTCCGAGCAGCAGGAGAGGTTCACGACGACGATGCGCTCCTGCCAGGCATCCCGCGTCGGGCCACCGGCCTCGGCCAGCAGGTCGAGGAGGTTCATGCTGTCGTTGAATTGGTAGCGGCCGGGGCGGTTCACGGCGCCCAGCACCCGCACGGTGCTGCCGGGCGACTGCTCCAGCCAGTTGCGGTTGCGATCGGGCACGAAGATCACGTCGCCCGGCCGCACGCGCGGCAGCAGG
>JAESGX010000716.1_pt1 | contig 10147 bp, 5 predicted proteins | sample 9269801 | NCBI WGS metagenome assembly JAESGX01 (sample SAMN16773122, study PRJNA677054) | algae metagenome | isolation source: Pleurocapsa minor GSE-CHR-MK-17-07R and co-occurring heterotrophs from wet... | place: USA: Lower Calf Creek Falls, Grand Staircase Escalante National Monument, UT ... | reverse complement strand
CTCGAACGTCGTTCCGACCCTGCCGGACGAAGCCTGCCAGATCCAGCTGCGGAATCTCGGATACGCCGATGTCCCGCGGCAATACCGCTCCGACAGCGCCTGGAGCTATGAAATCGGCGCGAAGGGGCGGGTTGGCGACTGGCTGACGTTTGCCACCGACGTGTTCCAGATCGACTGGACGGATGTGCAGCGCAGCCGGACGGTGGTGAACTGCGCGACGCCATTCATCGACAACCTGGGCACGTCCCGCGCCCGCGGGGTCGAGGCGCAGATCACGGTCAGGCCGTTGACGGGCCTCTCGCTCGATGCGAACTTCAGCTACACCAAGGCGACAGTGCAGGAGACGCTGGTGCGTCCGGATATCCTCAATCCGGACGGGTCCGTGGCGAACCCTGCAGCCAATATCGTCACCAAGGGGGATCGCTTTGCGCCACCCTGGATCGTCTCGCTCTCTGCCGACTATGAAACCGGCCTGAGTGCTGACGGGCCTGTCGGCTATGGCCGGGTGCAGTGGGACCATCGCAGCGGCCTGGACAATCCGTCGGGGAACCTCGGCTTCAATCCGCTCAATGCGCGTGTCTTCACCCGGAACTATGTCTCGGCGCGGCTGGGCGTGCGGACCGGCGGAGCCGACATCTCGCTGTTCGTGAACAACCTGCTGAATTCACGCGACGAACTGTCGAGGCTTGCGATCGGCCCGGGCCAACGGCTGCTGCGGCAGACCTATCGGCCACGGACATTCGGTGTCACCACGACCTATCGCTTCTGAGCAGGCCTCGATCATGGCCGGGCGAGATGCAAACGGTGTGGCATCGTTGCGAATGATGGACCCCGAAGTCCGGGAGGATCGGGCGGCATGACCTTGCCCCTGGCGATGCGGCCGGCCTGGGCCGAAGTCGATCTCGCGGCGCTTGCGCGCAATGTGCGCAAGGTCCGCCAGATGATCGGGCCCGGTGTCCGCTTCTATGCGGTGTGCAAGAACAACGCCTATGGATGCGGGGCGGCCGAATGCGCGCCGACCATGCGCGCTGCCGGGGCCGATGCATTTGCAGTGTCGGACCCGGAGGATGCCGAGCGCATCCGGCGGTCCGGGGTCGATGCGCCGATCCTGCTGTATGGCGCGACGGCGCCCGACCAGGCTGAAGCGGTTGCGGGGCTTGGGTTGATCGCGACCATTCATGATGCGAGCGCGCTCAGCGCATTCGAGCGGCTGCAGCGGCCGGCTCAGGTGCACGTCGAAGTCGATTGCGGATATGGCCGGCTCGGCTTCCTGCCGGCCGAATGGAAAGCCGTGTTTGCGCGCCTGAAGGCGGCAACGCATCTCGATGTCATCGGCCTCTATACGCATCTGGTGAAGACCGAGGACACGGCAGCGGTCGCCCGGCAGGTCGATCGCCTGGACCAGGCCATCGCCGACGCGCGGGCCGCCGGATTTCCGGATCTCGAGGTGATGGCCGCCAGCAGCCGGGTCCTGCTGGGGTATCCGGATCTGAACCGCACGGCCATCAATCCGGGGCGCATGATCTACGGCATGATGGAGACGCCCTGGCTGGAGGGAGAGATATTCGATCCGGTGATTCGCTCGATCAGGTCGCGCGTGCTGCAGGTGAAGACGATCCCGCCGGATTTCCCAGTGGAAGATGCGCGGCATCTTGCGGATCCAGGAAGCCTGACGATTGCGGTGATCGCCTTCGGCTTCAAGGATGGATTGCCGAGCGAGCCCGCCGGAGGGTCGGTGCTCGTGCGTGGGCAGCGCGCCCGCATTGTCGGCGGGCGCGCGACCGAGCACATGATCATCGACGTGACCGACATCGCGGGGGTCGTGCCGGGCGACGAGGTCGTCGTGGTCGGCGCGCAGGGAGCCGACCGGATCACTGCAGCCGACGCCGTCGGATTCTATGGTGTGCCCATGATCGAGTTGATGGCGCGCCTGTCCTTGAATGTGCCGCGGATCTACACGGGGGCCTGATCTCCTGCTCTACTCCATGGCTGCAAGGGTGAAGAGAAACTCGGCGTAGCCCATCATCGCATCGACCAGGCCCGCCACGTTTGGATTGCTCGAATCGATCAGGAAATACTCGTCGGGCGCATGGGCGAAGCCCCCGGTGCTGAGACCGAAACGGCCGACGGGAACCGAGACCGGCGGCTGGGTGAAGGTGCCGCCGGGCCAGCTGCCCGGCAGACGCACGGTGAGTTCCGGCTGCACGCCGAGCTTCCTGTACGTCGCTGTGGTCGCACGGATCAGGCGGCTGTTCTCGTCCGTTTCAGTGGGATCATAGCCGCCGCTCACGTTCATCTGGACATCGGCAAAGCCCTGTTTGTCCAGGTGTGCTCTGAGCTTCTTCACCGCTTCGGCGCGCGTCTGGTTGGGGACGAGCCTGAAATCGAGTTTGGCGACAGCGCGACTGGGGAGGATCGTCATTCCGCCGGGGCCGGTATAGCCCGCGACCAGCCCCTGGATATTGACCGTCGGATCCTGCGTGAGGCGAATGAGAGCTTCCTCGAAGGGGAGGTCGTCGATCCAGTGCGTGACGCGGAATGCCTCTTTCGCCTGGGCTTCGGTCGACGGCTTGATCGCCTGTCTGATCAGCGATTTTTCCCGCTCGGTCAGCGGGCGAACATTTTCGAACCAGCCTTCGATCGCCGGGGTGTTGCCATCAGGTGTGACGAGCGTCTGCAAAGCCTGCACCAGCCGCCAGGCGGGGGAGTCGACGATCGCCTTCAGGCTCGAATGCGTATCTTTCCTGGGCCCGCGACCCCATTTCTCGCCGCTCGCGATCAGTTCGAGCTCGATGATTCCCTTCGCGCCCAGCTCGACCGCCGCAGTGCCGTTCAAGCTCTGCATGGTGGTGGGCATGAAAACGCCGTCGCAAGTCTTGAGCGCGGTGAGCACGTGGGGCGTCGTGACAAGTTGGCGGAAATTGGGCGAACCGATCTCTTCCTCGCCCTCGCAGATCAAAACGAGGTTGACGGGCAGCTTTCGCCCGGCGGCGCGGATCGCGTGGAGCGCGGCCAGAAACGTGCCTTCCGGCCCCTTGTGGTTCACCGAGCCCCGGCCGACCATCGTGGCGCCAAGTCCCTTTCGCTCGACGATCCTGCCTTCGAGCGGAGGCGATGACCATTCGGCGGGATTGTATTGCTTGACGTCATACATGAGATAGAGGCCCAATGTGCGCGGCGCCCCCGCGTCGATCGTGCCGAAGACGCCAGGATGGCCGGCCGTTTGTATGATCTCGACATTGGTGAAGCCCGCATCCCTGGCCAGACCGGCGAAATAGGCCGCGCCCTCGGGCATGTTGCGGTTTTCAGCAGCAATCGAGGGAAGGGCAACCCAGTCGCGGATCAGCTTGATGGCATTTTCCTTGCCCACCAGGGCGGCTTTGCGCACATCCGAAAGCGTGTCCGCTTGTGCAGACAAGGGCCAGGATTGCGTCAATGCGACGCCAGCGCCCAGGAGCGTGCCACCGCGAACGATGTCGCGGCGGCTCGGCTGCCAGCCGTCGTTGAAAACCATACCACCTCCTTTGGAACGGGCGTTGATGCAGTCAGGTGTCAGGTGCTAATGCGCTGAAAGCAAACTGGAATGTCTCAGCCTGAGCCTGAGCTTTTCTATCTGCAGGGCGAGAACGGCGCAGACGATGCGAAATCGGCTGCTACAGGCCGGTTGGCGTCACCCCTGTGGGCGGTCGATCCTGTCAGAATTAGAATATCTATCCTCGAGCCATATGATTAGTGATTTGCGCCCGGGCGCGGTTTTTCCGACACAGCCATCCTCAATCACGAAGAGAGAAGGGTGTGCCCGAGGCGCCCGGGCCGGCACCGGTTTAGCGCAAGCCAGTTGGTGCACGGCGGTTTTGTGCAGGCGCGACCGCATCAACAGGCTTCTCCAGGAGCGGAACGGCGGACGTCCGGTCTCGAGGATGCTGCGCGGGTCGGTGGCTATCCATCGCAGATCCGACGGCACGCCGAACGCGCCTGACCATCGAAGCACGCGAAGAGGATCGAACGTTCCAGGAGGCGGTATTGCTGCATTTGAATGGTGTCGAGCATGTTTACCCCAACGGAATCCGCGCGCTCGACGGAGTGACGATTTCGATCGGCAAGGGGATGTTCGGGCTGCTGGGGCCCAATGGGGCAGGCAAATCCTCGCTGATGCGAACGGTCGCAACGCTGCAGACGCCGACGGCCGGTTCCATCAGGTTCGGCGATATCGACGTGCTGGCCGAGCCCGGTCGCATAAGGGCGACGCTCGGCTATCTGCCCCAGGACTTCGGCGTTTATCCGCGCGTTTCTGCCTACGACATGCTCGACCACATGGCGTCGCTGAAGGGCATTGTTTCGGCCGCCGACCGGCGCCAGACGGTGGAGACTCTGCTGGTCCAGACCAACTTGTGGACTGTGCGCACCAAGGCCATCGCCGGATTTTCGGGCGGCATGCGTCGGCGCTTCGGGATCGCGCAGGCCTTGATCGGCAATCCCGAACTGATCATCGTGGACGAGCCGACCGCCGGCCTCGATCCCGAAGAACGCAACCGCTTCTACAACCTGCTGGTCGAGATCGGCGAGAATGTCGTCATCATACTGTCCACCCACATCGTCGAGGACGTCGCCGATCTCTGCCCAAGAATGGCAGTGCTGGCCGCCGGGCGCATCCAGCTCGAGGGCGCGCCCGACGATCTGATCGCGCGCAGCCGCGGCACAATCTGGGCCAAGACGATCCCGCGCGACAGCCTCGACGAGGTGAAAGCCGGCCATGAGGTCATCTCGACCCGCCTGTTTGCAGGCCGCACCATCATCCATGTGCTGTCCCAGACGGACCCCGGCGACGGCTTCTCGCCGGTCGAGGGGGGGCTGGAAGACGTCTATCTGTCGACCCTGACGCGCATTCGCCGAACCGCAGTGCGACAAGCCGCTTAGGGGGACGCGCCGATGTTCCGTACGATCGCGCTCTTCGAGCTGCGCTACCAGTTCCGCAACCCGGTTTTCTGGGTTGCGACGACCTTGTTCTTCCTGCTGACATTTGCCGGGACAACGGTTGAATCGATCCGTCTCGGCAGCGGCGGCAACATCAACAGCAATGCACCGACCGCAATTGCGCAGGTCATGCTGATCATGTCGCTGTTCTTCATGTTCGTGACGACTGCGTTCGTTGCCAATGTCGTGGTGCGGGACGATGAGACGGGTTTTGGCGGCATTATCCGGTCGACCAGGGTCGACAAGAGAGCCTACATGTTCGGCCGGTTCAGCGGTGCGTTCCTGGGCGCTGCCATCGCCTTTCTGGCGGTGCCTACAGCGATCTGGATCGGAACCTTCATGCCGTGGGTCGATCCGGAGTTGATCGGCCCGAACCGCCTTCAGGACTACGCGTTCGCCTATCTTGTATTTGCGCTGCCGAACCTGCTGATCACGTCGGCGATCTTTTTTGCAGTCGCGATCTGGACCCGTTCGGTTACGTACAGTTACCTCATGGTGATCATATTCATGTTCGCCTATTTCACGCTCACCACCTTGTTGAGAAGATGGCCGGACGCGACGCTTGCGGCCTATTTCGAACCATTCGGCACGGTCGCCTTCAGCCTTGTCACCCGCTATCTGACGCCGATCCAGGCGAACACACAGTCGCTGGAACTGACCTGGCTGATGGCAAGCCACCGCCTGCTGTGGTTGGCGGTTGCGATTGCGATCGTCGCAGTCGCCGTCTGGCGCTTCCGCTTCGCCGACCGCGGCTCTTCGCAGCGCAGCGCAGCGCGTGAAGCAGCGCGCGAGAAGAAGCTGGCTGCCGTCAAGCCGCTGGTTGCCGACCGTCTTCCGAGCGGCACCCCCGAGCGCGGCGTATGGCATCAACTGCGCGCCCGCACATCTCTGGAAATGAAGCTGGTCTTCAAGAGCCCGGCCGTCTGGGTGCTGGCGCTTGTCGGATCGATCAATCTGCTCTTCACACTCACCCTTGCCGGACGCTTCTATGACGTCCCGCCATGGCCGCGCACGTTCGTGCTCATCGACACGGTCCGCGGCGCGTCGGCGCTGATGACGTTGCTGATTGCCATCTACTTCGCAGGCGAAATCATGTGGCGCGAACGAGAGCGCCGCATCAACGAAATCATCGACGCGACACCGTTGCCCAATTGGGTCTTTCTTGTCTCCAAGCTTGCAGCGGTGGCGGGCGTCCTCATCGCGCTCGGCGTGGGCGCGGTGCTGATCCAGTCGATTCTGTTCCAGCTCGTGCGCGGACTGACCGATATCGAACCCGGCCAGTGGCTGGCATGGTTTGTAGCGCCGAACATTTTCTACGTGGTCCAGCTTTCGGTGCTGGCGATCGTTGTCCAGGCGATCAGCCCCAACAAGTTCGTCGGCTGGGGCATCATGCTGCTCTATCTTGTCTCGACAATCGTCTTTGCGGGCATGGGTCTCAGCCATCCGCTGGTGAACTATGCCGAAGCGTCCAACCCGCTGTCGGATATGAACGGCGCTGACTATGGCGGTGCCACTGCCTGGTGGTTGCGGTTCTACTGGACCGCCTTTGCAGCCATATTGGTCGTGATCGGCCATCTGATGTGGCGTCGTGGCACTGCCGTGACGCTTGGCGGGCAGTGGCGCACCTTGCCGGCGCGGTTGCGCGGCACGCCGCTGGCAATCCTGTCGGTCGCGGTGATGCTGGCGGTCGGCATGGGCGCGTTCCTGTACTACAACATGAATATCCTCAATCACTTCTGGGAAAGTGGCGATGCCCAGGAGGCGCGCGCCGCGCAGTATGAGAAGGACTATTCCCGCTACCTGGGATTGCCGGAGCCGACACTCACCGACGTGAAGCTCGACGTCGATCTGCAACCCTCGCGGCACCGGGCGCAATTCGATGGAAGCTACCGCTTCGTCAACGCAACGACGGAACCGATCGAAAGGTTGCACGTCCGCATCGCGGCGCCGACCGTGCGGGTGCACGCGATCTCGGTGCCTGGCGCCACGCTGGAGAAGCATGACAAAGCCAATCTTCACCGCATCTACCGGTTCGCCAGCCCCTTGCAGCCCGGTGAGAGTGGCACACTGACCTTCCGCACCCTGCTGGAAAGGCGAGGGCTGGCGGCGGTGTCGGCGCCGGCGCAGCATGAGTTCAACGCGCAGCCTGCACGCAACGGCGCCTACATGACCAATCTCGGCTTTGCGCCGGCGCTGGGCATCAGCAGAGCCGGTTTTCTGCAGGGTGATAAGCGTCGGCGGAAGTACGGGCTCCCCGAGGGACGGCCTGCGCCCAGGCTCGAGGATCGAACGGCACGTGGCCGGAATTTCGTGGGGCTGGATCGGGTGAACACGGATGTCACCGTCAAGACCGATGCGGACCAGACGCTGGTCGTGACCGGTGCGCAGGTATCGGAGAATGTTGTCGACGGCCGTCGGATCGCGCGGTTTGTGTCAGCAACCCCATCGCTCAACTTCATCACCATCCAGTCGGGGCGCTACGCCGTCAAATCCATCGATGCGGGCGGTGTGAAGGCCAGCGTCTATTTTCATCCCGAACATGCGATCAACGTCGGTCGGATGTTGAACGCCATGCAGACTTCTCTCGATTACTACCGCAAGAACTTCGGACCGTACCAGTACGACTACGCGCGTGTCATCGAGCGGCCCGATTATGGCGGTGGGGCCAACTCGGCACCCGGCACCGTCGGCTATTCGGAAAAAGTCGGCTTCATCATGGATTTCCGTGAGCCCGGACGGCTGGACTTCCTGGGCTATCTCACCGCGCACGAGCTGGCCCACCAATATTGGTTCCACCAGGTCCTGCCCGCGGACATGGAGGGCGCCGAGGTCATCACCGAGACGCTGGCCCAGTACTCGGCGCTGATGGTGATGAAGCAGCGCTATGGGGAGGACCAGTTGCGGCAATTTCTGAAGTATGAGCAGGATATCTATCTTCGGGGACGCCGATTGGAAGCAGGCGAAGAACAGCCTCTCGCCCGCGTCTACCAACAGGGATACATCCACTACAACAAGGGTTCGATCGTCATGTACCTTCTCCAGGATCGGCTGGGCGAGGAGCGTGTGAATGGCGTGTTGCGCAACCTGATCGCTCGCTATCGTTTCAACGCGGCGCCTTATGCGAGTTCAAAGGACCTGGTCGACGGCCTGCTGGCGATTGCCCGCACACCCGCGGAGCGTGAACTGATCCACGATCTGTTCAATCGCATCACACTATATGATCTGAGGATGGCGCAGGCGACGGCCCGCCGGTTGCCCGACGGCCGGTATGAGACCATGATGATCGTAAATGCTGGAAAATTCCATGCCGACGGGGAGGGCAATGAACGGAAGGCGGAGTTCAACGAGGAACTGGATATCGGTGTGTTCACCGCCAATCCGGCCGCCCGTGGCTTCAGCCGCGAGAATGTGCTGTCGATGCAGCGGTCGCCCGTGCGCTCAGGAGAGCAAACCGTCCGCATCATCACCCAGCGGAAGCCCGCTTTTGCCGGTGTGGACCCTTACCTGACATTCATTGATCGCGATACGAATGACAATGTCTTGCGGGTTGGCGAGAGCGCGGGCTGGCTTGAGCAGCGAATCCCCTCGAGTTATGAGTAGAGCCGAGACCCTATTGACGTCCCCCAGGATTCGCCTCCAGGCTGAAGCGCCGCGCGTGTGTGGGCATCGATGACGGTCAATGCGCGCAGCCGGCGGCCGTTGAACAATGCATCCAAGACAAAGTCCATCGACCACAGCTCGTTCGGTGCTGCGGCCGACGGTGCCCGCAGACAGAGTGGACTTCAAACTGGGTTCACCGTCATTGCCGCCTATGTCGCACGTTGGGACCCCTGTCCGTTCATCCTGCTGAACCTGCTGCTGTCATTCCAGGCGGCCTATGCAGCCCCCTTCATCATGATGAGCCAGAACCGGCAGCAGGACATCGACCGGCGCGACGCCGCGCGCGATTACCACATCAACGTCAAGGCCGAGCTGGAGATCGAACTGCTGCACCAGAAGATCGACGCGCTGCGCGAACAGGAGGTGCTTCAGCTTACCCCGGCCGTCGCCGAGCTGACGCAGTTGCTCAGACAATCGGAGCAGTTGCAAAGTCCGGCGGCGGCTCCGCCCTTGTAAGGATCACCCGCTTGGCGAGTGGCTTCAGCAGTTCAAGCACAACGAACAGTATCCCGCCGAGCCCGGCCGCGACGGCGAGATCGACAGCGCGCAAATGCTCGAAGCGCAGGATCGCCTGCACGGCCGGCACGGACAGAATGATCGCCGATATGATGGCGATCGCCGCAAACACATAGCGCAGCGCGACGTTGCGCTGCCCGAACGCCTGGCGCCACGTCGTGCCGAACGAGCGGTTGATGAAGATCAGCGCCAGGATCATGGCGACCAGCGCGAAGAAGGTCAGCGCACGCACTTCGCCTTCAGGTATGCCGCGGTCGGTCGCGACCAGAAACAGCGTTGCCAGCATGGCGAACGCAATGCCGCCCTGGATCGCGCTCCAGCCGATCATCCGCCACGAGAACAGCCGTTCGATAACGGCGCGGGGCCTGCGGCGCATGATGTCCTTTTCCGCCCGCTCGGCTTCGAAGACGAGGGCACAAACCGGATCGATCACCATCTCCAGCAGCGCGATGTGGATCGGGCCAAACAGCAGCGGCAAGCCTAGGATCAGCGGCAACAGCGCCAGCCCGGCGATCGGCACATGCACCGCGAAGATGAACGCCATCGCCTTCCTGATATTGTCGTAGATGCGGCGCCCAAGGCTGATCGACGTGACGATCGATCCGAAATCATCGTCCAGGAGCACGATGGCCGAGGCTTCGCGCGCGACGTCGGTACCGCGCTTCCCCATCGCGATGCCGATATGCGCGGATTTGAGCGACGGCGCGTCGTTCACGCCGTCCCCGGTCATCGCGACGATCTCTCCTTGGGCCTTGAAAGCGGAGACAATCCGAAGCTTCTGTTCGGGCATGATGCGCGCAAAAACCGTGATGGTCTTCAGCCGCTCGGCCAGCTGGGCATCGTCCAGCCCGGCCAGGTCATCGCCGGTCAGCACATCGCCCGAGGCGATCCCCGCCTGGGCGGCGATGGCGCGCGCCGTGACGGCGTGATCGCCGGTGATCATCACCACCCGGATTCCGGCCGACCGGCATTCGGCGACCGCGGCCGGCACGCTGGC
>JAESGX010000715.1_pt1 | contig 10174 bp, 6 predicted proteins | sample 9269801 | NCBI WGS metagenome assembly JAESGX01 (sample SAMN16773122, study PRJNA677054) | algae metagenome | isolation source: Pleurocapsa minor GSE-CHR-MK-17-07R and co-occurring heterotrophs from wet... | place: USA: Lower Calf Creek Falls, Grand Staircase Escalante National Monument, UT ... | reverse complement strand
AGCCACAGCGGCCGCGCGCTTCCGGCTCCATAGTCCCACAGCGCGATCCCCGCCGCCAGCGCCACCACAAGCAGCCGCTCGGGCGTGTTCCGCGCCACCAGCGCCAGGAAGCCCAGCGCATACAGCCAGAACTGCGCATCGACCGTGAGCGAGATCAGGTTGAAATCATCGAACAGGAAGCGTGGCACCAGCAGCTTCAGCCCGAGCGCAAGTCCGAGGAAGCCGAGCCCCGCCGCGAACGGCCGCGCCCGCGACCAGCGCCGCACCGGCGGCAGCGCATACAGCAGCACCATCAGCAGCAGCGCGTGGAACACCGTCTCGATGAACCAGAAGGCGAACAGCGGCCCGCGCTCCTCCACGGTGAACACGCTGACCAGCGCAAACCAGCCCCAGCTCATCTGCGCACCCGAGAACATCAGAAGCGGGATCATCAGCAGATAATAGGGCAGGATCATCCGCTCCAGCGTCCCCTTCACCACCGGCCAGGGCGCGCCCCGCTCGAACGCCGTGCGCTGGAACCGCGCGAAGCTGTAGCCCGCCAGCAGCATCAGGATGCCGGCGCCGCCGCGCAGATACTCGGTCTCTTCGGGCGCTGCATGCCCCGTCATCACCAGCAGCAGCGCCCAAAGCCGCACCAGCGTCTCGGTGCCGACAGCGGTGCTTCCCGCCCGAACCGGGCCCGCTTCAGGCGACCGCCGGGCATCCAGCGCGACCAGCGCAGACACCGGCATTTCCTCCCACTGCGGGGGTAGCGACCCAAGCGCCCGCTCGATTGCGATCGCCACATTCACATAGGCAAGGCTGTCGCCGCCCAGCGACTGGAAGCTCGCGTCGGCCGTCAGCCTCGGCGCGTTGAACGCCCGGCGGAAGCCCGCCAGGATCGGGTGCACCCCGGCCCCCAGCACGGCGGCACGGACCGCAGCCTCGGCATCCCCCAGCGCGCGGATCGCGCCATAGTCCAGCTTTCCGCTCGGCAGCCGCGGCGTCTCGCCCGCCGTCACCACCACTGCAGCCTCCGGCACCTGCACCGTGGCTGCGATCATCGCTGCAAGCCGCGCCCGCTCGGCCGCATCCGCACCCGCCACATGCGCTACCAGCAGCGCGTCGCTCCCGGTCACCACTGCCTCCACCCCGTCGGCGCGCAGCAGCGCCTCCACATCGTCGAACCCGATCCTGAGCCCGGCGATCTTGGCAAAGCGGCTGGCCCGCCCGACGATCCGGTACAGCCCGTCCGCCGTCCGCTCGGCAATGTCGCCCGTCCTGAGCTCGTCGAGCTCGGCCCCGCGCGCGAGGTCGGCTCGCCCCAGCGCATAGCCCATCATCACATTGGGCCCGCGATAGACGAGCTCCCCCGCGAGTCCCGCCGCCTCCACCACGCCGCCAACGGCATCCAGCAGGTGAAACGCCCCGCCCGGGATCGGCCGGCCGATGCAGTCGGGGTGCGCCGCAACCAGCTCGGGCGGCAGCCAGGCCATGCGCGCCGTCGCCTCGGTCTGCCCGTACATGGGCACGAACCGGAACCCCCGGGCCGCGCCCAGCGCGGCCAACGCCCGCACCCGCTCCGGCGCCAGCCGCCCGCCCGCCTGCGTCAGCGTCGTCACGCTGTCGGGCAGTCGCTCCACGAGCCCGGTCGTCGCCAGCAGCTCGTGCGTGTAGGGCACGCCCGCCAGAGACGTCGGCCGCGCCGCCGCCAAAAAGTCCGCAAACCCCGGATGCGTGACCGACATCTCCGTCAGCGCCAGCGAGCCGCCCGCCATCAGGTGCGAGTTCAGCACCGAAAGGCCGTAGCTGTAGTGGAACGGCAGCGTCGTAACCGCGCGCTCGTCGGGGCCGATGCCCAGATAGGCGCAGATGGCGGCGGCATTGGCGGCCACTGCCGTGCCCGACAGGCGCACCAGCTTGGGGCTGCCGGTCGAGCCCGAGGTGGAGAGCAGCACTGCAAGCTCGGGGTGCAGCCCCCCCCCCGGCGTCGCGCGCAGCTCCAGCCGGCCGGTTCCGGCGTCCCAGGTGGCATCGGGCGCGAAACTGTCGGCGATTCGACCCTCGGCCTCGCCGGCCGCCAGCAGCAGCACCGGATGCCCCGCCCTCAGGCAGCCGAGATACGCCGCGACGCTCTCGACATCGTTGCGTACCGCGAGCAGCACCAGCCGCCGCGCCCCGGTCCCGCCACTATCGCTGCCTCCGCCCCCGCCCTCGATGCGCGCGGCGAACGCGTCGGCCCGCGCCAGCAGCTCCGCAAAGGAAAGCCGCCCGCCGTCGTCCGTTACAATAGCAACCCGGTCCCCGTGCCGGTCCATCGCGCGCGCCCAGGCAGCATCCCCCCGGCCGTCGGCCGGCCCCGCCCCCCCGAGCACCATGTCAGGCCGGCCGCCGCCCGGCCGCGCTGTGAAATCTCACTCCGCCGGCTCCAGCACACCCCTCGGCTGCGGCAGGCGCGCGCCCGATGGCGCGGCGCGCGGCGGAATCGGGTACAGCGGCGCCTGCTTCGGCGCAGCGGCCACGGTCGCGGTGCGCCGGCTGTGCTGCCAGTAAAGCCCCAGGATCACGCCCGCCATGCCGAACGCGAGCCCCTGGCCGCCCTCGGTGCTCAGCACGAGCCGGGCGATCAGGAACGCCATGATGCTGACCGCGGCGGCCCCCGCCACCTCCTCGTCGCGCGTCGTGCTGTTGATGTACACTCGTACCCCCAGCACGATCGCGGTGACGAAGAAGCCCACGAAGATCAGAAACCCGCCGACGCCATATTCGATCAGCAGGTTGATCGGGTAGCTGTCGATCGTGAACTTGCCCGCTCCGTTGGTGTAGGGGACCACGCGGTCGATCGACCCCATGCCATGCCCCAGGGGATTCTTGGCGATCTGCGGCAGCGCCATGTCCCACTGCGCCTCGCGCGCGTTGTTGCTCGGCTTGTGCTGGTTGCCCCCCAGCACCATGCCGCGCAGCCGCGGAATGGTGAGCACCGCCACGAAGAAGGTGAGCGCAGCGGCCGGAAAGCTGAACAACAGCGATGGCCCCAGGAGGTCGCGGCTCTGCTGGCCCAGCCGGTAGCGCCGCCACACCCACAGCCCGGCAAACGCCGGCAGCGTGGCGACCATGCCCACCATCGCGGTGCGCGCCTGCGTCAACACGCCCGCGGTGAACAGCAAAACGAGCAGGGCGACCGCCAGCACGCGCCGCCACTCGGTCTTCGCCCAGGCGATCGCAAGCAGCGAGAAGGGGATGAGCATGCCGACATATTCGGCATAGACCAGCGAGTTCACGAAGATAGAGCGCGAGCGATATTCGGTGCCGCGGCTGCCGCCGAACTGGAGGCTCTGCAGCAGCTCGGGGTCGATCGACAGGAAACTCGGGATATAGTCGGCCCAGATCGGCTTCGAATCGATATATTCGGGGATCACCACGCCGGCCGTCAGTGCGGTCCCCACCAGGATCAGCTTCACCAGGCGCTGCGGCATCTCCGGCTTCGACATCACCCAGGCCGACACGACGAACATGTAGCACCAGGTCATCTGGTGCGTGACCCAGCGCGACGTCGATTCGAACTGGCCGACCGCCACCATCACTGCATCCAGCGCGACCCAGGCCAGGAACAGCCGCAACAGCACCGGGTTCGCCTTCAGCACGCTGCTGTACTCGTCGCGCAGCCGCGACGATGTCGCCAGTGCGTAGAGCGACAGCGCCACCAGCGCGAACATGGCGAGGCGCTGGAACGAGATCCACGGCAGCCCCGGCGCATTCAGCGCGATATAATTGGGCCACATCAGCAGCAGGCCGAGATAGACGAAGTAAACCCGCTGGATCGTGCCATCCAGCCGGGTGTCGAGGTCGGGCGCCATCCACAGCGCGGTCGCTGCCATCAACACCACCGGAATCGCCGGAATGAACCAGCCATAAAGCCCGAAGATCGCAATGAAGAAGCCGGCCGTCATGCAGAACAGGATCAGCGCCGCCACCGTCAACAGCTTGACGATACGGTGCTGCGTGTCGTCCACCCGCCGGGTGTAGGGTGGAAGGATGCGCGCGCGTTGGTCCTTCATGCCGCTCCATTACGTCAGAAGCCGGGCTTGCTCCACCCTCAATGATATCGCATTCGGGCAGACGTCGCAGATTTCACACTAGTTCAATGACCGGAACGAAATGACAGCGCACCAGCCATGAGCAAAGCATGAGCACACTCGTCACCGGCGCCGCCGGCTTCATCGGCTCGCACCTCGCACGCGCGCTTCTGGCCCGCGGCGAGACGGTCGTGGGCGTCGACAACCGCGTTCCCTACTATGATGTCGCCCTGAAAGCGGCGCGAGTCGCAACGCTCGGGCCCGGCTTCACCGACCTCCAGGTCGATTTTTCCGACATGGCCGCGCTCGAGGCCGCGCTTGCGCCGCACCGCATCACCCGCATCGCCCATCTGGGGGCCCAGCCCGGGGTGCGCTGGTCCATCGACCACCCGCTGGACTATGGCCGCGCCAATCTGGTGGGCCACCTGAACCTGCTGGAAGTGGCGCGGCGGTTGCAGGTGCCGATGGTCTATGCCTCCTCCTCGTCGGTCTATGGCGGCAACACCAAGCTGCCCTTTGCCGTGGAAGACCGGGTGGACCGCCCCATCAGCCTCTACGCCGCCACCAAGAAGGCAGACGAGCTGCTGAGCGAATCCTACGCCCACCTCTATCGCCTGCCGCTCACGGGCTTGCGCTTCTTCACCGTCTACGGCCCCTGGGGGCGGCCCGACATGGCGGTCTGGCACTTCACCGAGAGCTGCCTCGCCGGCCGGCCCGTGAAGATCTTCAACCATGGCAGGATGCGCCGCGACTTCACCTACATCGACGACATCATCGCCGGTGTCGTCGCCTGCCTCGAGTCCCCTCCGCCCGACGACGGCGTCGAAAAGCCCGGCGGCAGCCTCGCCCCGCACGCCATCTACAACATCGGCAACAGCCGCTCCGAAGAGCTGATGCGCATGGTGGACGTGGTGGAGGCCGCCTGCGGCAAGCCGCTGCTGCGGGAATTCCACCCCATGCAGCCCGGCGACGTCACCGACACGTTCGCCGATGTGTCGGCGATCGCGCGCGACCATGACTTTGCTCCCACGACCCCCATCGAGATCGGCATTCCGCGCTTCGTCGACTGGTTCCGGGCATGGCAAGGCCGCTGACCCGGCCTGCCGATTGCTGCCTGCCGATTGCTGCCGCTGACGATACCCCGCGCGTTGCGTGCCGGCGGCACAGCGGCTAGGCCCCGCCGGCCATGCTTGCCCGCCTCTCCGCCACCTTCGAACGCCTCTGGAGCCCCGCCCTCCTGGCCTATGGAGTCACCGGCGCCGTCGCTGTCGCCTCGTTCGCCTCCACGCTGCTTCTGGCGCGCATGGCGGGCGCCGCCGTCATCGGCCAATATGCGCTGGCGATCACCACGGCCAACCTCATGGTGGTGTTCGCGCTGCAGGGGCTGGACCGGATCGTCATCCGCGAGGTGGCGGGCGACCTCCGCGTCGGCGAGACGGGCCGGGCGCGCCGCGTGCTCCAGCTCGGCCTGCGCCGGGTCGGGCTGGTCGCGGCCGGCGTCGCGGCGCTCTGGCTCGCATTGCTGCTTGGCACCCCCCTCAACGACTGGCTCGGCGGAGACCGGGCGGCGATGCTGCTGGTGACGGCGTTCGTGCTGGTGACGGCGTTGTTCCGGATCGCGGTTGCCGCCGTGCGCGCCGTCGGCAAGCCGATTGCCGGGCAGCTCGCCGAAGCCATGCCCACGCTGATGCTGCCGCTGGCGTTCCTGGGCTGGTGGGTCGCGAAGAACGCCCCGGGCGCCGCCACCGCGACTGCGCTGGCAGTGGGGCTGAACCTCATCGCCGGCATCGGCGCCTGGTTCTTCCTGCGGCCCGTCCTGCGCAGCTGGAGCGTGCCCGCAATCGCGCCGCCGGTCCCGCCCGCGCTGCTGCTGGCCGGCCTGCCGCTCATGACCAACATGTTCCTGCAGCTCTTTTCCGACTGGTTCATCCTCGCCCAGCTCTCGGCCTCGGCCAGCCCCGCCGAAGCCGGCGCCTACCGGGTGACGCTGCAGATCATCACCATCTTCCTCACCATCATCACCACGTCGGAAGCCTATGTCGGCGCCCGCATCGCCGGCGACTTCCGCATCGGCCGCCCGGATCTCGCCTGGGCGCGCCACCGCCGCGCCAGCCTGCTGATGCTGGCGCTGGCGCTGCCGGTGCTCACGCTCTGCATCACTGCGCCCGAATGGCTGCTGGAAACCGCGTTCGGCCCCGAGTTCGGGATCGCTGCGACCGCGCTCGCCATCATGGCGGCAGCCCAGATCGTCCATGTGGGGCGCGGGCCGCTGGGCGCCATGCTGACGATGGCCGGGCACAACCGGGTGCAGCTGTGGCTGACGCTGGCCGGGCTGGCGCTCGGCGTGAGCGCAAGTTTCGTGCTGATCCCCGTCTACGGGCTGACCGGCGCCGCGATCGCGCAGGTGCTCCCCATCCTGGTCCGCTCCGGGCTCGGCTGGGTCGTCGCCCACCGCCTCATCCCCAAGCGCCCGGCAGCACCGGTGGCGCGCGACGCAGACGAGATCCCGGTGGAGCCACCCGAAGCCTGAGTCTCAGTCGTGGTCCGGCATGGCGCTTGCACCCCACGCGCCCGACACATCCTCCAGCGTCACGTCCAGCACCTCCTGCACCAGGTGCAGCATCGCCCCGCCGCCGAAACTCAGGATCAGCCCGTCGTCCTCGAAGGTGACGGCCAGCAGCGACAGCACCGTCTCGCCCGGGGGCCAGTTCCTGCGGCGGACGGCGCCGACGAAATCGAAGCGCAGCACGCTGCGCACCCGCGTCGGCCGGCCGTCCTTGCGCACCGCATCCTCCCAGCGGAAGCGGTTCCCCAGCAACGTCAGCCGCCGCGCGCGCGGCTGCCAGGCGATGTCGGTCGATTTCACCGCCATGTCCTGCACGCAGGCCGACAGGATGATGAGGTCGTCGGGCGCCTCGGCCCGCAACAAGAGAATTTCAGCGTCTTGCGGCCGCCGCCGCGGGTCAGTCACCGCTCACCCGTTCGATATCGGCCCCCACGGCCTGCAGCTTCTCCTCCAGCCGCTCATAGCCCCGGTCCAGGTGATACACCCGCCGCACGATGGTCTCGCCCTCGGCCGCAAGCCCCGCGATCACGAGGCTCATCGAGGCGCGCAGGTCGGTCGCCATCACCGGCGCCCCGAACAGCCCGGACACGCCGCGCACCATCGCCGAGCGCCCCTTCACCGTGATGTCCGCCCCCATCCGCGCCAGCTCGGGCACATGCATGTAGCGATTCTCGAAAATGGTCTCCGTCAGCATCGAGGCGCTGTCCGCCACTGTCACCAGCGCCATCAGCTGCGCCTGCATGTCGGTCGCAAGCCCCGGCCAGGGCGCCGTCGTCGCAGTCACCCCATGCAGCCCGTTCGCGCGGGAAACGAGCAGCCCGTCCGGCTTGTCCTCGAACGCCACCCCCGCCGATTCCAGCACCGGCAGCGTCGAGCCGAGCAGGTCGCGGCTCGCCCCAAGCAGCAGCAGCTCGCCGCCGGTGATCGCGGCCGCGCACGCATAGCTGCCCGCCTCGATCCGGTCGGGCATCACTGCATAGGTCGCGCCGTGCAGGCGGGAAACACCGTCGACCACCAGCCGCTCGCTGCCGATGCCGGTGATGCGCGCCCCCATCGCCACGAGGCAGTTGGCGAGGTCCACGATCTCGGGCTCGCGCGCGGCATTCTCGATCACCGTCTCGCCCCTCGCGAGCACGGCCGCCATCAGCACATTCTCGGTGGCGCCCACACTCACCACCGGGAAGATGATGCGCCCGCCGACCAGCCCGCCCTTCGGCGCCTTCGCCCGTACATAGCCCGAGGTCAGCTCGATTTCGGCGCCCAGCGCCTCCAGCCCCTTCAGGTGCAGGTCGATGGGGCGGTTGCCGATTGCGCAGCCCCCCGGCTGGGAAACGGTCGCCACCCCCTCGCGCGCCAGCAGCGGCCCCAGCACCAGGATCGAGGCGCGCATCTTGCGCACGATGTCGTAGGGCGCCGTCGTCGAGGTCACGCGGTTGGTCGCCACCGTCATCACCCGGCCGAAATCCTCGGGCCGGGACCCTTGCGTGCTGGTGGACGCGCCCAGCACGTTGAGCAAGTGCCCGAAGGTGTCGACATCGGCGAGCCGCGGCAGGTTCCTCAGCGTCAGCGGCTCGTCCGTCAGCAGCGCTGCCGGCAGCAGCGTCAGCGCGGCGTTCTTGGCGCCGGAAATAGGAAGGCGGCCCTTCAGCGCGCGCCCACCGGAAATGCGTATCTGGTCCATAGGGCAGGGTGAATAGCGAGTGTCACGCCGCTAAGCGAGAGGGCAGAGAAGGGAAGCCCCATGAACCGGCCCATGAAACTCTGGCATTGCGCGGACGCGCGTTCGTTCCGCCCCCTGTGGATGCTGGAGGAGATGCAGCTCCCCTACGACCTGGTGCTGCTGCCCTTCCCGCCCCGCTACCGCGCGCCGGACTATCTCGAGACCAACCCGCTGGGCACCATCCCCTATTTCACCGATGGCGACCAGGCGCTCACCGAAAGCAGCGGCATCCTCCATTATCTCGCCGAACGGCACGGCCCGACCCCGCTCGCCGTCGGCCCGGACGAGCCCGACTATGGCGCCTATATCAACTATCTCTTCCAGTCAGACGCCACCTTCACCTTCCCGCAGACCATCACCTTCCGCTACCGCCAGCTGGAGCCGCCCGAGCGCCGCCTGCCCCAGGCCGCCGACGACTATGCCAAATGGTTCGCCGCCCGCATGCGCTGGGTGGAAAGCCACCTGGGCGACGGGCGCGACTGGCTGGTGGCCGGGCGTTTCACTGCCGCCGACATCGCGGTCGGCTATGCCTGCCTGCTCGCCGGCCACCTGGGCCTGCTCGACATGCTTGGCCCCAACATCCACGCCTGGTGGGGCCGCTGCCAGGCGCGGGAAGGTTACCGGCGCGCAAAAGCCGCGCAAGCCGGCCCCGAAAACGCCGTGAATGGCGGGCAATCAACCTGACCGGCCGCACGCTGCGCCGATAGCAAGTCATGAACGCGCTGTTCGTAGCGCTGTTAACGCTTGTGCGCGATGCAGCCGGGGCTGCGCCACCCGCCGTTGCCGGGCATCAACCCTGACCGGAATTCACGCGTTAACCGGCTGAACCGGCGCGACGATCCGGGCGTCTCTCCGTCCAGACCGGGCGCATCCGCGCACCGGAAACCGGGTCCGGAGAAACCACATGCCGCTTTCCCGTCACAGCCTCCTCCTCGCCGCACTTGCCACCACCTCGCTTGCAGCCCCCGCCGCCGCGCAGGAGGCGCCGCGCATCTTCTATGTCGACCACGACAACGGCAGCGACGCCGCCGACGGCCGCTCGCCCGCCACCGCATGGAAGCGCAGCCCCTGGGACGCGCAGTCCACCGGCGCCGCCCGCCGCCTCGCCCTGCTCCCGGGCGACACCGTCCGCTTCAAGGGCGGCGTCCGCTATCGCGGCAGCATCTCGCCGCGCGCCACCGGCACCGCCGACAAGCCCGTCGTGTTCGACGGCTCGGGCTGGGGCGCCACCCGCGCCATCATCGATGGCTCGACGCCGCTCTCGGGCGTGCGCCGCTGCCAGTCGGCGGCGGAGTGCTTCGATCACCCGTCCTGGCGATACCTCTGGCGCGCCGACGTGCCGGCGACCGCAGTCTGGACCGACTGGCTGTTCGTGAACGACAGCCCGCTGCAGCCCGCGCAATACCCCAGCCTGTCGATGGAGGAGTCGGACAACGTCAGCAAGTTCATCCCCGTCCCCAGGGCCGCGCTCGCCCAGTTGCAGGCCGGGTCGATCAGCCACCCGCTCCCCGCCGCGCTGCAGCGGGGAAGCCCGGTGCTCGGCCTCTGGGCGCAGCCCAATGTCGTCGCCTACACCAGCGATGTCCGCGTCACGACAACAGGCCTCGCATTCGCCGGCGCCGACTGGATCAACGGCGGCCTCAACCCCTACACCGATCGCGACAACAGATTCACCATCACCAACGCGCCGGCCATGGTGACCCGCCCCGGCCTGTTCGCGATGAGCCCGAAAGACGGCATCGCCCTGTTCTGGCCGCAGCTCAACTCCAACGCGGCGCCGCGCGTCAGCATCGGCGCCGGGCGCACCGGCTTCAACCTGAACGGCGGCGACCA
>JAESGX010000714.1_pt1 | contig 10178 bp, 9 predicted proteins | sample 9269801 | NCBI WGS metagenome assembly JAESGX01 (sample SAMN16773122, study PRJNA677054) | algae metagenome | isolation source: Pleurocapsa minor GSE-CHR-MK-17-07R and co-occurring heterotrophs from wet... | place: USA: Lower Calf Creek Falls, Grand Staircase Escalante National Monument, UT ... | reverse complement strand
GGCACCCAGCAGGCGGCAGGCCTCCACCTCGGCCAGCGTGCTGCCCTCCTGGCCCGCGGGCAGGATGCGCAGCCCCTCGGGCCGCAGCAGCAGCTCGGCCGGGCTGCCTTCGGGCAGGCCGCCGGCCGGCGCGCAGCCGATCACGCTCCAGGCCTGCCCCTCGCGAATCCGGGCCGGCAGGCGGTTCACCTCGCCCAGGAAAGTCGCGACGAAGGGGTCCGCCGGTTGCAGATAGAGCTCCTCCGGCGTGCCGAGCTGCACCACCCGCCCCTCCCGCATCAGCGCGATGCGGTCGGCCATGAACATCGCCTCCTCCGCGTCATGCGTCACGATCAGGGCGGGAATCCCGGCCTCCTGCAGCACATGCAGCGTGTCGTCGCGTACCTGCTCGCGCAGGCGGGCGTCGAGGCTCGCGAAGGCCTCGTCCAGCAGCAGCACGGCCGGGCGCGGCGCGAGCGCGCGGGCCAGGGCCACGCGCTGCTGCTGCCCGCCGGAGAGCTGGTGCGGCCAGGCGCTGGCGAAGGCCTCCAGCCCCACCCGCGCCAGGGCCTCGGCCACGCGCCAGACGCGGTCGCCCTTGGGCATGCCGCGCAGGCCGAAGGCCACGTTCTCCTGGACGGTCAGATGCGGGAAGAGCGCGTAATCCTGGAAGACGAAGCCCACATGCCGCTGCTCCGGCGGGACTTCCTGCCCGGGCTCCGCCAGGACGCGCCCATCCAGCGAAATCCGGCCCTGCTGCAGGTGCTCGAGGCCCGCCACCAGGCGCAGCAGCGTGGTCTTGCCATCGCCGGAGGGGCCGAGCAGGCAGACGATCTCGCCCCGCGCCACTTCGATGGTGATGCCCCGCAGCACCTCGCGCTCGCCATAGCTGTGGCGGATGTCGGAAAGGATCAGGCTCATGCCGCCTTGTGGGGTGGCGCCGCCGCCCTGTCCATCTGGCCACCCCGCATGTATCGTGTTTCACCTGGGGAGCCGGGGCGGCCTCCCCCTGACACGGCGGGTTCTGCAACGCGCCCTGGCGCAGGGCGTCATGGATAGGGCAAGTGGCAAGCTGCGATGGCGCGAAGTATTATTTTCCTGTCCACCCCCACCAGCGCCACCGGTTCCATGTTTCGGACCATTTCCGCCATCGCGAAGGACAAGTATCGCTCGGCAAGATGGCTCGAAACCCTGTATGAGGAGCGGCGCATCGCCGATGCGATGCATGAGGTTCCACCTCAGGATGACGCCCTGATCCTGCACCGGGCGCCGCAATTCTTCAATCTGAACATGAAGCTGACGAATTATCGCTACATCCTGAACGCGCGAGACCCCCGGGATCTGCTCTGCAACCAGTTCCATTGGCAGTTCAGCCACCCGAACCAGCTCGAAAGCCCCGAAGAAACCCAGCGGCGCCGCGAACGCGTGGCGGAAGAGGGGATCGACGCTTTCGCCCTGCGCTACGACAACACGAACATGCTGAAGGGGTTTTTCAACGCGGTCCGCAAGATCGCGCCAGAGGACAGGATCTTCATCGGCTACGCGATGTATTGCCTGCATTTCGACGAATGCGTCGCGCGCATCGCCGACTTCCTCGGCGTCGCGCCGTCCGAATGGACGCGGCAGCAGCGAAAGGCCGTCGCGCGCGAAAAATCGGATGAGCAGACCGCCAACCCCAAATGGATCGGGCAGCAATGGGGCGGCTCGGACACCATGCCGGGCCGCCACCGGACGGAATTGCGGCCCGAGACCATCGCGGCGCTGAACCGGCGCTACGCCTGGTTCCTGGAATTCCTGCGCCGGATGGATGACCCCAGGATGGCCGCCACCTACGACTGACGGCCGGGCAGTCCAGGCCGCGCGCCGCACTAGGCCGCGCGGGGCCCCTCCGCGATGAGCGGCGGCGCGCCGCTCGGCGGCGGCGCCAATTCCATCGCGGCGATGTCGCTGGAGACCAGCTCCTCCTTCCGCGGCAACTCGTTCAGCGACTTCAGCCCGAACTGGTCGAGGAAGCGCGCCGTCGTGGCCCAGAGCGTCGGCCGGCCGGGGGCCTCCTTGCGGCCGCGCGGCGCAATCAGCCCGGCATCGAGCAGCGCGTCCAGGCTCGCCTGGGCCAGGGCCGCGCCGCGGATTTCCTCGATCTCGGCGCGCGTCACCGGCTGGTGGTAGGCGATGATGGACAGCGCCTCCATCGCCACGCGCGGCAGGCGGCGCGGCACCTCGACGACGCGGGTGATGGCGGGTGCGAGGTCCTGTGCCGTGCGGAAGGCATAGCCGCCGCCCACCTCCACCAGCTCCACCGCACGGCCGGCGGTGCGGGCGAGCAGCGCGGTCAGCACGCTTTGCGCGTCAATCCCGGGCGGCAGGGCGAGCTGGACGCGGGCGGCCGGCACCGGGCGCTCGGAGGCGAAGATCAGCGCCTCGGCGACGCGCAGCGCGTGCTCGAAATCCGCGGGGTTGGCGATGGGCGGCGCTTCGGGCGGCAGGATGTCCGTGTCAGCTGGCATGATAGAGTTCCCCCTCATGGCGGCGCAGCAGGATCGGCCCGAAGGCCTCCTCCTGGCGCAATTCGATGCCGCCCCCCCGGGCGGCCTCCAAGGCGGCGATCAAGGTGCTGGCGACGGCCGCCTTGCGGTCGAGCGGCGAGAGCATGCCCTCCGGCAGGAAGCTCGCCAGCGTGTTCCAGCCGGGCGTGCTGCCGATCAGCCATTGCAGCCGGGCCAAAGCCTCGGCCACGGACCAGAGCTTGCGCGGCTTGGGCGTGAAGGGCCGGTCGGCCGCACCCCGCCGCCGCGCCGTGGCATAGGCGCGCAGCAGCGTCGCGAGGTCGGCCACCAGGCCCGAACGGTCCTCGACGCGCAGCGATTCCGGCGCGCCGCGGGCGAACACCTCGCGCCCCAGCTGCGCCCGGCTTTGCAGCCAGGCGGCGGCGACGCGCATGCGGTCCAGCTCGGCCAGGCGCTCGGTCAGGCGATGCGCGGCGAGGATGGGGTCCTCCTCCTCCGGCCCGCGCTCCTCCTCGGGGAGCAGCAGGCGGGATTTCAGCCAGGCGAGCCAGGCGGCCATCACCAGCCAATCGGCCGCGAGCTCCAGGCGGACGCGGCGGGCGCCCTCCACGATGGCCAGGAACTGGTCCACCAGGGACAGGATGGAAATCTGCCGGATGTCCACCTTCTGCGCCCGGGCCAGCTCCAGCAGCACGTCCAGCGGGCCCTGGTAGCCCTCCAGCTCCAGCTGGAGCGATTCCTGAACGCCGGTCATCCGCCATGCCCCGCGGCGCGGAGCGTGAAGTCGAAGGCGGGGCGGACGATTTCGCGGACGAAGGCGTCCATGGGCTGGAAGGCCGGGATCAGCGCCGGCAGCAGGAAGAGCACGCCGATCACGATGAACAGCCCCGCCGGCTCCAGCCGCGCATAGGCCATGGCGGCGCGCAGCGGCAGCAGGCCCACCATGATGCGGCCGCCATCGAGCGGCGGGATGGGAAAGAGGTTGAACAGGCCGAGCACCAGATTCGCCAGGATGGAAAGGGCCAGGAAGCGATAGACCAGCGCCATCGAGTCGGCCGAGAGACTTCCCTCCAGCCCACTGGCCGGGTGGATCAGCAGCGCCGCGATGAAGGCCAGCACGAAGTTCATGGCCGGCCCCGCGATCGCCACCCACATCATCCCCACGCGCGGATTGACGAAGTTGCGGACATCCACCGGCACCGGCTTGGCCCAGCCGAACATGACATCCACCCGGCCGGTGGCCAGCAATTGCGAGACCAGCAGGATGCCGGGGACCAGCAGCGTGCCCACGGGGTCCACATGGCGGACCGGGTTCAGCGAGACCCGCCCCATCCACTTGGCCGTGGGGTCGCCGAGCGCGAGGGCCGCATAGCCATGCGCCGCCTCATGCAGGGTGATGGCGATGACGCTCGCCAGCACCGCGACCGCGAGGTCGGGCAGCATGTCCAGCACCGGCTCAGGCCGCCCGGCTTTGCCCGCGCGCGGCGGCGAGGCGGGCCAAAGCGCGCTCGCTCAGGGGCGGGCAGGCCTCTAGCACGGCCTGGCTTTCCGCCATCCGCCCCGAGCAATGCAGGACGGCATCGCAACCGGCGCCGAGCGCGGCCAAGGTCAGCTCCGGCAGGCTGCCGGCCAGCGCCTTCATCCCGAGGTCGTCCGACAGGAGAAAGCCCGCGAAGCCGATCTCGCCGCGGATCACGTCCGCGATCACCTGGGGCGAGAGGGTGGCGCAGCGCGCCTCATCCAGCGCGGTGTAGAGGATATGCGCCGTCATGCCCCAGAGATCGGGGGCACCCAGCTCGCGGAAGGGGGCGAAATCGGCCGCCAGCTCCGCGCGGCTCGCGCTCACCACGGGGAGCGCCTCATGGCTGTCGAGCGTGGCGCGGCCGTGGCCGGGGATATGCTTGATGACGGGCTGCACGCCGCCCTGGCGCAGCCCCGCGATCCAGGCGCCGGCGAGGCGGGTCACCTCCACCGGATCGGCCGAGAAGGCGCGATCGCCGATCACCTGGTGCATGCCGGGCAGCCGCAGGTCGAGCACCGGGGCGCAAACCACATCGAGGCCGACGGCGCGGCATTCGGCGCCGATCGCGGCCGCCGTGGCCTGGGCCGCCTCGGCCGGGCCGTTCTCGAAGCTCGCGGCGGGCGGATGCGCGCGCCAATGCGGCGGCTTGAGGCGGGCGACGCGCCCGCCCTCCTGGTCCACCAGGATGGGGGCCTCGCGCCCCAGGCACTCGCGGATTTCGGCGGTGAGTGCGCGAAGCTGCGCCGGATCGCCCACGTTGCGCGCGAAGAGGATGGCGCCGAGCGGCTTGTGGCGGCGCAGCAGCGCCGCCTCCTCCCCCGTGAGGCGGAGGCCCGAGACCCCGATGATCGCGGGTTTCATCTCAGCCGCCCGCCGTGATGCAGGCGATCTCCCGGGCGCGGACCGGCTCGCAGAAGGCGCGGGCGGCGGCGGCATCGGCGAAGCCGCCGGTGCGGACGCGCCAGAGCGTGGGCTGACCCTCGCGCTCCAGCCGAGTGATGATGGGCTGGCGTCCCGCGAGTTCGGGCACGCGGCGCTGCAGCCGCTCCCACTCGGTGCGGGCGGCCTCCTCGCTGCGGGTGGCCGCGAATTGCACCATGAAGCGGCCGCCGGCGGCGGGTGCCAGGCGGGCTGCCTGCTGGGACGGGGCGGGTGCGGCAGCCGGGCGCGCGGGCGGCTGGGCGGCGGCGGGCGCGGCGCTCGGGGCGGCGGCCGGAGCCGCGCTGGCCGGCGCGGGCGCAGGCGCCGGCTGGCTCTGGGCGCGCAACGCCTCGGGCCGCGGCGCCTCGGGCCCTGGGCCCAGACGCGCCTCGGTCGGCCGGTCCTGCCTTCCGTTGCGCTCGAAGATCAGTTCCTGCTGGTGCGGCACCACGGCGCCGCCGGGAGCGTCAGGTCGGACCTTGAAGGGCCTTCCATCCGTCTCGATCAGGGGCACGCCGCGCGGCCCCATCATGGACATGCCCCAGATGATGCCGCCTGCCAGCAGGACGGATCCCGCAAGGCCAGCGCCGATCATCCAGAATTTCGGCGGGATCCCCCATCCCGACGACTCCCTCTCCGGCGGGCGGACCCGCCAGGAGGGCTGCATCACATCGCTCATCTCATCTCCTCGACCGGCGTGACCCCCATCACGCGCAATCCGGACCTGACAACCGCCGCTGTCGCGGCCACCAAGGCGAGCCGGGCCTGCGTCGCCGCCGGCTGGTCCGCCTGGATGAAGCGCAAGGTCGTGTCATCCTTGCCCTTGTTCCACAGTAGATGAAAGTCACTCGCCAAGTCATTCAAAAAGAACGCCACGCGGTGCGGTTCCCGCGCGGCCGCCGCGGCATCCACCACGCGCGGCCAGGCGGCCAGCCGCCGGATCAGCCCGAGCTCCGCCGGATCGGTCAGGCTGTCGAGCGGGGCCGAGGCCAGGACCTCCGGCGAAGGGTCCCCGGCGCCGCGCAGCACCGAGCGGCAGCGGGCATGGGCGTACTGCACATAGAACACGGGATTGTCACGCGATTGCTGGACGACGAGGTCCAGGTCGAACTCCATCTGCGCGTCCGACTTGCGGGTCAGCATGGTGAAGCGCACGGCATCGCGCCCGACTTCGTCGATCAGGTCCCGCAGCGTGATGTAGCTGCCGGCGCGCTTGGACATGCGGACCGGGGCTCCGTCCTTCACGACATGGACGATCTGCGTCAGCACCACATCCAGGCTTACGCGCTTGCCACTGAGCGCGGCCACCGCCGCCTGCATGCGCTTCACATAGCCGCCATGGTCGGCGCCCCAGACATGCACCAGCGCGCCGAAGCCGCGCTCGATCTTGTGCAGGTGGTTGGCGATGTCATTGGCGAAATAGGTGCCCGTGCCGTCCGACTTGCGCAGCGGGCGGTCCGTGTCGTCGCCGAATTTTTCCGAGCGGAACAGCGTCTGCTCGCGCTCCTCCCAATCCTCGGGCGGCTTGCCCTTGGGCGGCGGCAGCGTGCCCTGGTAGATCAGCCCCTGGCTGGCCAGCAGCGCCTCGGCCTTCTCCAGCAGCCCGTCGCGGACCAGCTCCGCCTCGCTGATGAAGATGTCGTGCTTCACGCCGAGGGCTGCCAGATCCTCGCGGATTTCGGCCATCATGGCGGCGACGGTGAAGCCCCGGACCAGGGCCAGCTTCTCCGCATCGGGCGGCACGAGCGCCGCGCCATGCTCGGCCGCCAGCGCCTGGCCGACCGGGATCAGGTATTCGCCGCCATATTGCAGCGTCGTGCCATAGGCAGCCTCGACCGCCGCCTTGCGCGCCTCGGGCTCCGCGCCCTCGGCCCAGAGCCCATGCGCCGCCACCGGCAGCGCCTCCAGGTAGCGCCAATAGGCCGCCCAGGCCAAGGCCTGCACCTGCGCGCCCGCATCATTGATGTAGTACTCGCGCGTCACCTGGTGCCCGGCCTTGGCCAGCAGCGCCGCCAGCGCATCGCCCACCACCGCGCCCCGGCAATGCCCCACATGCATCGGCCCCGTCGGATTGGCCGAGACATATTCGACATTCACCGTGCCGGGCTTTTCCGCGCCCTGCCCGAATTCCTCGCCCTCGCCCAGGATGATGGGCAATTGGCCGCGCAGGTAATCCTCGCGCAGGCGCAGATTGACGAAGCCAGGCCCGGCGGGCGCCGCCTCCTCCACCTCGGGCAATTCCCGCAGCGCCGCAGCGAGGTCGGCCGCCAGCTTGGGCGGCGCCAGCTTCGCGACCTTGCCCACCACCAGGGCGGCATTGGTCGCCATGTCGCCATGGCTCGCCTCGCGCGGCGGCTCCATGGTGACGCGGGCGAAGGCATCCTCCGGCAATTCGGGGAGAAGGGTGCGAAGGGCCGTGATCGTACGGTCCCGCAAATGGGCGAAGATGTCGTGGCTCATGATGTCCGCTTGTGCGGCCACGTCGCCGTTTCGCGCAAGGGGCCCGGCCGCCGGCCTCCGCCGGCCTGACGGCCAGCGTTCATGATTTACAAGCCGGCCGGCATCGTGTTCGCTCCATGCCAGCCAAAAGGATGCGGGTCATGGCGATTTACTTCGGCACGGCGGGTGCGGACAGCTTCAAGGGCGGCATTGCGGAGGATGCGATCGACGGCGCGCCCAGCGGCGATCCCTCGCTCGACACCGGCGCCGACACCCTCCGCGGCGGCCTCGGCAGCGATACCATCTACGGACGCGCGGGGGCGGACGTGCTGGCCGGCGATGGCGACTGGGACATGTTGTATGGCGGCGATGGCGATGACGTGCTGCTCGACAACGCCAGCGGCGGCTCGCTCTCGGGCGAAGCGGGGAACGACACCATCAAGGCCGTAAACGGCGGCGCCCAGGTCTATGACTACCTCTACATCCACGGTGACGACGGACAGGACCGCATCGCCGTGACGGGCACCGGGGTGGGCGGCAACGGGCCCGCCTATCTCTGGGGCGACAATGGCGACGACACGATCAGCGGCTCCGCATCGGGCGATGGCATCTTTGGCGGCAACGACAATGACCGCCTGGCCGGCAATCTGGGGAATGACACGATCATCGCCGATGTCGGCCATGACACGCTGGATGGGGGCGCGGGCGCCGACGAGCTGACCGGCGGGACAGGCGACGACGTCTATGTCGTGGACGACGTGAATGATGCGGTCGTCGAGGTGGCGGGCGAAGGCACGGACACGGTGCTCACCAGCCTCGGAACCTATGCGCTCGGCGAGAATGTGGAACGGCTCCTCTTCACCGGAAGCGGCGACTTCGCGGGCACCGGAAATGGCCTCGCCAACATCCTCAAGGGCGGCGGCGGGAATGACAGCCTCTCCGGCGGGGATGGCTCGGACAAGCTGAATGGCCGCCTGGGCGCGGACAGCATGGCCGGCGGCCGCGACAACGACACCTACTACGTGGACGACCTCAATGACGTGGTGGTCGAGGCCGCGGGCGAGGGCACCGACACGGTGATCACCACCCTCGCCGCCTATACGCTCGGCGCGGATGTGGAGCGGCTCACCTTCGCCGGCAGCGGCGCCTTCACCGGCACCGGCAACGGCCTCGCCAACATCCTCAAGGGCGGCAGCGGCGAAGACAGCCTCTTCGGCGGCGATGGGCATGACAAGCTGAATGGCGGACTGGGCGCGGACAGCATGGCCGGCGGCCGCGACAACGACGCCTATTACGTGGATGACCCGGATGACGTGGTGGTCGAGGCCGTGAATGAGGGCACCGACACCGTCTTCACCACCCTCGCCGCCTATACGCTCGGCACGAATGTCGAGCGGCTCACCTTCAACGGAAGCGGCGGCTTCACCGGCACCGGCAATGCCCTGGCCAACACCCTCAAGGGCGGCGACGGGGATGACAGCCTCTTTGGCGATGACGGCAATGACAAGCTGGCCGGCGGTGCCGGGGCGGATGAGCTGACCGGCGGCCGGGGCGATGACGTGTTTTGCTTCGACCGCGGCGAGGCCGAGGGCGATCTCGTGATGGATTTCGCCGGCAACGGGGCGGCGCGCGGCGACCGGCTGCTGTTCTCGGGCTATGGAACCGCGGCGGAAGGGGCCAGCTTCACGGCGCTGTCCGCGACCACCTGGCAGGTGACCTCGGCCGATCGGCTGACGCAGGAGGTCATCACCTTTGCCAACCCGGTCAGCCTCCACAGTTCCGACTGGAACTTCGTCTGAGCCGGATGGGCCCCTGTCGCCCGGCCGGGGATCAGCGGGACGCCGGCTTGGAGGGATAGGCCCACCAGGCGGCGAAATAGCGTGCGAGCCCGGCGCGCCAGCCCGGCGTCTCCGGCGGCGGCGCGCCTGTCCTGGCCGGGGCCGGATCTTCCACGGGCAAATCCTCTGCCGGCGCGGGGCTGGGCACGGCTTGCCGCGCGGCGATCACTGCCTCCGCCTCGCGCCAGAAGCGCTCCGCCTGGCCCTCCGGGCAGCCGGCCTCCTGCCAGAGCCGATAGGCGAGCTGCTCCGTCTTCGCCCGTGTCAGGCTCTCATCATGCAACATCAAGGCGATCCGATCCTGGCCTGCGCGGGGCAACCCCGCGCTTCCAGCCTTCCTAGCACGCGCACCCGCGTCGCGGCGAAACCGGGCCCCGGGGGGGCTCAGCCGCCTGGGAAGGCGCCGCGCAGCCGGCCCATGCCGGCCTGCGCCTCGGCCACCATGCGGCGCACCACCTCGCCGGCCGGGAGGAGTTCCTCGATCAGGCCCACGCATTGCCCGGCCCAGGCGAAGCCGTCATCCATCCGGCCCTCATCGGTGGCGATGGCGTTCACCGTGCCCGCGATCATCGGGATCAGCTCCTCGGGAGCCGCGCCGGCGGCCTCGCGGGCGAGGAGGTTCTCGGCATAGGCGCTGACCAGCGCGCGGCCCGGCTGGCCGAGGCTGCGCTTGATGATCATGGTGCCCGAGGGTTCGGCATTCACGATGGCCTGCTTGTAGTTGGCATGCGCCTGGGCCTCGACGGTGGCGACGAAGCGCGTCCCCATCTCGACACCCTCAGCGCCGAGCGAGAGGGCAGCGAGCAGCCCCTGCCCATTCGCGATCCCGCCCGAGGCAAGGACGGGGATGGAGATGGCGCGCACCACGCGCGGCACCATGACGAAGGTGGTCTCGTCCGAGCGGCCGAGATGCCCGCCGCCCTCGTAGCCCACCGTCGCCACCATGTCGGCGCCCGCGGCCTCGGCCTTCTT
>JAESGX010000713.1_pt1 | contig 10184 bp, 8 predicted proteins | sample 9269801 | NCBI WGS metagenome assembly JAESGX01 (sample SAMN16773122, study PRJNA677054) | algae metagenome | isolation source: Pleurocapsa minor GSE-CHR-MK-17-07R and co-occurring heterotrophs from wet... | place: USA: Lower Calf Creek Falls, Grand Staircase Escalante National Monument, UT ... | reverse complement strand
ATCGGTCATCGTGGTTCCTTCCGTCAGGTTCGAGTGTCGCAACCCAAACCTATCCGAAAATCACGGTGACCACCTCAGCACCCAGCTACACCACCCCGTGGGACACGATCACGACCGGCATTGGCCGTCTGCTGCATTACCGGTTTCTCCTGTGACCTTGCGTACAGCTGACGTCGCCGCTGATGTTGATCAACGGGCCAATGCCTCCGTCCCGCCTGTGCCGCCCAAGTCCTCAAAGCGTACGCGCACTGCCCAGGGGTTTATTTGAGCATCATAAGCAGGTGAAGCGGGCCGATCTGCGGTCCTTTCGGTGTCGCTGACGCTGCCCAGCAGCGAAATCGGGACGCTGAGGTTTGATGGTGCCTCCCGGCGACGATCGGCAAGGCGCTTCGACGGGATCATTTCACGGGCCCGAAGCACCGTAGACACTCGACGGTCACAGTGCGTCGCTAGCCAGCGCTCAACAATTGATGGGGATATCCGCAATGATCCGCCACCTGCTTGTGCCCACGGCGCTCTGTTTGGGTTCCGGCGCTGCGCTGGCCCGAGAACCCCTGACCGCCGATGGCGGCGAACTCGTCGAGGAGATCATCGTGACCGGCCGGGCCGGGGCGAGCGAGATGCGCAAGCTGGAAGCCAGCTTTGCAATCACCACGCTGAGCAATGAGGCGCTACGGCTGGATGCCCCCAAGACGGTGGCCGACGTGTTCAGGAACATCCCGGGCTTCTGGGTCGAATCCTCCGGTGGTGAAGCCTCCAACAACATCCGCGTGCGCGGCATTCCGCGCGACGGCTACTCCTCGATCGGCCTGTTCGAGGACGGGCTGCCGGTGCAGCATGACCCGGGGCTCGGCTTCCTGAACGCCGATCAGTCCTTCCGATTCGACGAAACGCATGCCCGGGTGGAAGCGGTGCGTGGCGGCCCCTCCTCCATTTTCGCGCCCAACGCACCGGGGGGCCTCGTCAATTTCATCACCCGCCGGCCGGGGGACACGCTCGGCGTGCTTGCCCGAGCCGAGGTGGGAGAATGGGGCTTCTTCCGGGGCGACGCCTGGCTGGGCGTGCCGATCGCCGAAGGCTGGGGCTTCGGAGTCGGCGGCTTCTGGCGGACCGACGAAGGGCTTCGCAACACCGAGTTCACGGCCAATCGCGGCGGCCAGATCAGGGCTAATCTTTCGGGAGATGTCGGCGTAGGCCGGGTTTTCATCGATGTGAAGCATATCGACGACACCGTCGCCTTTTTCCTGCCGGTGCCGCTGACATTCGATTCCAGCGGCAACACCGCCGGCGTGCCCGGCTTCGATCCCCTGGAAGGCACGTTCGCCGGGCGGCCCACCGAGCGGCTCAACTTCCGCAATGTGGGGGGCGACTTTCCCTTCGACCTGGCGCGCGGGACGGGCATCGACCTGACCCAGGTGACTGTGAAGGTGGACCTCGACCTGGGCGGCGGCTGGCAGCTGGCGAACGGCTTCCGCTGGCGTACGTCGGACACGATCCGCAACGGGCTGTTTCCGGCGACCGTGGGCCGGGCGACAGATCGACTGCGGACCCTGCGCACCCAGTTGCTGCCGCAGGTGCCCGGCGCGACCGACGTGGTGTTCCGCTATGCGGGCGGCGGCGAAGCCTTCGATCCGGCAACGGCCAATGACAACGGCCTCGTCTCGGACGCGACGCTGTCCAGCGTCGAAATTCCGCTGGACGAAGTTATCAACGACCTGCGGCTCAGCCGAGTGTTCGAATTTGGCAACAACCGGCACGATGTCACGCTCGGCTTCTATTATGCCGGCTTCGACGTCGGCTTCCAGCGGTTCGGTTCGACCGCGCTTCTGGAAGTGGCCAGCAATGCGCGGCTGCTCGACATCGTCGCGGTGGACGCCGGCGGGCGCGCACTGTTCACGGCGAGCGAGAGCGGCATCACCCGCTACGGCAGCCAGTTCAACAATGCTTCCAACAGTTCCGATGTCATCGCGTTCTACGCGTCGGACGAATGGTCCATCGGCGACCGGGTTAGGCTGGATGTCGGACTGCGCTGGGAAAAGCTGCGCTTCGGCGGCCGGGTGGAACGGCAGCGGACCGTGAACCTAGGGGTACCCACAACCCTGGCGGACGATCAGGTGATCGCGGGCACCGGGCAATTCGACAGCTTCAGCCGCAGTTTCGACGATTTCGGCTTCACCATCGGTGGCAACTTCCAGTTCAAGCGCGATTTCGGCGCTTTCGCGCGCTACACGAGCACGTTCCGCCTGCCCAATGCCACCGATTTCCTGGGGCAAGCCGTCCGTACGGACTTGGTGAAGGAGGATATTCAGCTGGCCGAAGCGGGCCTCAAATTCGCCTCCCCGCTGCTCGACCTGTTCCTGACTGGCTTCTATACCTATTTCGAAGGGGTCCGCTTCACATCCAACGAGTTCGACCCTGCAACGGGCGGCTTCATCCAGCGCGTGGAGTTCGCCGATGCCCGGACCTTGGGGCTGGAGGCCGAGGGCCTGTTCCGCCCGGCGCGCTTCTTCGACCTGGGGTTCATTGCCACCTTCCAGAATCCGGAGTTTCGCAATTTCGAGTTCACCGAGAATGTCGGCGGCCAGCCGGTCGAGCGCAGTTTCAGCGGCAATCGGCTGCTCAGGGTGCCGGAATTCAGCTTCCGGCTGGTGCCGGGCCTGAACCTTGTGGACAACCGGCTGCGGCTCCAGGCCCGGGTCGAATACTTCGGCGGTCGTTTCGCCGACGCCGCCAATTCGGTAAAGCTGCCGGCCTATTGGGTGCTGGGGGCGACCGCCCAGTTCGCCGCCACCGAGCAGCTGTCCTTCCAGGTGACGGGCGACAATCTCACCAACAGCATCGGCCTGACGGAAGGCAATCCGCGCGCCGGTCAGTTCGCCAGCGGGGATGCGGGCGCGCAATTCTATCTAGCGCGCCCGATTTTCGGGAGCAGCTTCCGCTTCTCGGCGCTCTACCGCTTCTGATGCGCTGGCTCGTCGCCCTGCTGCTGGCGGCGACCCCTCCGGCAATGGCAGCGGAGCCGCCGCCGGACCTGGTGCTGGAAGGGGTGATCGAGGGGCGGGATCATGAGCGCTATCTGGAGCGCCCGTTTGCCGTGCCCGCCGATGCGATCGCGCTCGAGGTTCGCTTCCAGTATGACCGGACGACCCGAACCGTCATCGACCTCGGGTTGCTGGAAGCCGGGCGGTTCCGCGGTTGGAGCGGGGGCAGCAAGGCGCGCTTCCTGGTCGGCGAGACCATCGCCACTCCGTCCTTCCTGCCGGGACCGGTTGCCGGCCGCGAGATGACCTTGCTGCTGGGCGTGCCCAACGCCCGGCAGGGCAGCCGCACCCCCTGGCAGGCTGCGATTCGGTTCCACCGGCGGGGCGCGTCGCCCATCCTGGAAGCAGAGCCGCCGCGCGCCGGTCCCGGTTGGTTCCGCGGGGACTTCCATGCCCATAGCGGCCATTCGGACGGCACCTGCCCCAATGACGCCGGCCAGCGCGTGCCCTGCCCGGTTGCGCGGACGGTCGATGCAGCGCGGAGCGCAGGCCTCCATTTCCTTGCCTTGACCGAGCACAACACCGTTTCGCACCTGTCGGAGCTGCTTGCCCAGCAGCTTGCGTCGCCGTCGCTGCTGCTGCTTCCCGGGCAGGAAGTGACGACGTTCGCCGGGCACGCCAATGTGATCGGGCCGATGGAACCGGCGCCGTTCCGGATCGGCTCGGCCGCGGTGCCCGATGCCGCTGCCTGGCAGCACCAGGTCGGCCGGCTGCGGGGGCTGGTGTCGGTCAATCATCCCGCGCTTCCTTCGGGCGAAGCCTGTATGGGGTGCGGCTGGGCCCTGGCCGGCACCGACTGGTCTCGCATCGACGCGATCGAGGTGGTGAACGGCGGCGCGGTGGCCGCCGCCGGCGGGCGCGTCGAATCCCCAGTGTCGGGCATTCCCTTTTGGGAGCAGCGGCTGTCCGAGGGGCATCGGCTGACGGCAATCGGCGGCAGCGACAATCATGACCCAACCCTTAGGTCGCCCGATCCGCGCGCCATCGGGCGGATCGTCACCGTCGTCTGGGCCGACGCCTTGTCGACTCCAGCCATTCTGGAAGGCGTGCGGCGCGGACGGGTCTTTCTCGACCTCGACGGCATCGGGCGAAGCCTCGACATGTCGGCCAAGACCGGATCTTCCAGTATTGCCATGGGGGGCGACATGGCATCCCCACCGGGAGGATCGCTGCGACTACGCCTCCTCGTAAAAGGGTGCCAGGGTTGCAGGGCCGAGGTCCGGGCAAATGGTGCGGCCGTTGCCGAGGGTGCCATCTTGACGACCGACGCTGTCGTCGAGCTGCCGGTTCGCGCAGACCCTGGCTGGTTGCGAGCCGATGTGCGCACGGCCGAGGGGCGCCTGGTCCTGATCGGCAACCCGATCTATATCCGTCATCCGTAGGCCAGTAAGGGGCCGTTTCCTGTTTGACCGCTGTTTGAACGGATGGAGGCATAAACCTGGCCTTCCGGCAGGCGATGGACGGAGCAGCTACGCTGGTTCTGGACGAAGATAACGAAGATGTAGAAGCGCTGCCCATTTCTGGGAGCGGTATCGCGAGTTTGCGACCGCCAACCTTAAGTGTGGCGAGCAGTGCAGATGCCATCTATGCGCAGCCATCAGCCGACGACAGGACCGTTGAATTGACCACGAAATTCCTGACCGGGCTGTTGTCCAAGGAGGCTTCCAGACCAGCAAACGGCGCTCGGACAGCCAGCGAACGGATTTTCCAGCTGGCATTCGCTGCGGTCCAATGGCCCTGGCTCCTAAAGAGTCTGTATGGTGGGACCAAGACAGAAAAGGTTGCACTGCTCGACCGAGTCGGCCTGCCACACGACGCACTTCCTCACCTCGGTAGCTGGAAAGCGGACACATATTTTCTGCATCGCATCATTGATGAAATAGAGCTGCTGCAGCCGGAACATGTGGTTGAACTGGGCTCAGGTGCGACATCGCTCATTATCGCCAAAGCACTTTCTGCAAATGGAGGTGGTTGCCTTCACAGCTACGACCAGCACGAGCCATTTGTGGCGGAGATGCGAACGTGGCTGGCCGAACATGATCTTGCCGCACAGTTCTGCCATGCGCCTCTTACGCTGCGCGATCCGTCTTGGCCGGGATTGTGGTACAGTTTGATCCATGTGCCCCCTATCATCGATCTTCTCGTCATTGATGGGCCGCCGTGGGTGGTTCACCCTTTCGCGCGCGGTATCGCGGAACGCTTGTTCGACCGCATTTCCCCCAACGGCATGATTCTACTCGACGACGCGGCGCGCCCCGGCGAACGCATAGTTGCACGTCGCTGGCTGCGTAACTGGAGCCAATTCGAATTCTCATTCGAGGGAGACGGCAGCAAAGGCCTGCTCGTGGGCCGAAGGAAGGCATAGCAGCCCGTTGATGTGCGCTGACAGGGATCAGCCAGAGTCCTGCGCGACGGATCGGATCGGTATGAAGGAAGCGTCGGCCTGCAATACACCTCACAGCTTGGGGCTTATGGATGTCCGATATCGGTATCCGCCTTGCGGTCAGTGCTCACTCCACATCCGGATCAGGTTTCCGATCGCCTTGTCTAACAGGAGCGAGCTTTCGCCGTGGCCTGGGTCGCCTCGAATCTGCTCGAGGTCGGCCAAAAGCTCCAGTCGGTCGGCGCCCCGGACCAGGCTCTGCACCCATCCGACACAGGCCAGTCGCGCGCCACGCGTGACCGGCGTCACGCTGTGCAGCTGTCCGGTCGAATAGAAGATCGCCGATCCGGCTTCCGGCCTGAAGTGGCGGTCTCCGCCTTGGTCACGGATGGAAAGAGCGCCCCCGTCATAGGCGCCCGGGTCCGACAGGAAGAGCGTGAAGCTGATGTCGGTTCGAAGCGGCCAACCGTCCGCGTCGGTGATGATGGCATCATCCGCGTGCAGCCCATACTGCTGGCCCGCGCCGTAGCGCGAGAACATCAGGCGTGACCAGTTAACCGGCCTGATTTTGGTGCGAACGAGCGGATGATCCTGGAGTGCGATCCGGATCCGGCGAGCAAGCGCGATGACGTCAGGATCATCGCCGCGCGCCTGCTCGTTGTTCTTGACCCGCCTCGCGACTGGCCCTGCGGTGACCCTGCCGTCCTGAAAGGACGCCGTTGCCAGCCCCTTGCGAACCGCGTGCAATTCCTCCTGGTTCAGTACATCGATCTGCACGATCAATTCTGGTCTCCCAATCGCCCGTGGCAGTCCGGTCGGGCCATCTTGTCGACACGCCTGCGACGTATGGGCGCGACATGACGGTGGCCTGCCTGCAAACCGTTGCCCGCAAAGCAGGTTGGGCCATTAGCGAACATAGCGGTGACAAAGCCTGATTACCCACTACATTCGGCAGTCTCACCAGCCTCCACCAGATTTGGCAGGCTGGACCTTTGACCGATAAGGAAGCTTCCATGCCTTTGCTCCTTTGCCCAAACGATAGCAACGCGATGCAGACCGTCGACCGCGCCGGCGTGCAATTCGACATGTGCCCGACGTGTCGCGGCGTGTGGCTGGATCGAGGCGAGCTCGAAAAACTGATGGCCGCCGAGGTCGAGAGTGCGCCGCAGCCGCCCCAAGCGAACATGCAGCGCGCGTTGCCGACGCAACAACCTTGGACAGCCGACTATGGCGAGCGGGGTGAGCGAGGTGAATATGGGGAACGCGGCGAATATGGCGGAGGTCACAGCGGCCAACGAAGAAAGCGTGGCTCGATCTTCGGCATCTTCGATTGACGGGAGGCCAATAGTCTTTTCCCGCCACCTTTCCGAAATGAGACGACGCGGCTTGCTTGGCAGCAAAGGGGGCTCGAGTGGAATGGCGGCTTGTGGCGGGTGAGGTGCAAAAGTTGCCATAGTTGTTTCGCTAACCGTCGGCCGACGGACACTTCACCGGGGAAACTGAACGGCTGCTTATGGGCAGATCCATGAGCTGCCTGAATGGCCGGAACGGGGGCGCTAGGCGGCCATCAGACCCAATAATTCGCACCCCGGCGACAGCCGCCAACATTGCGGCCGTTCCGCGCACTCCGGCGGCGCATCAGAAGCTGCCCTACGTTCATCTCCTCATCGCTCCAGCCGTGCATCCTGGTGCGGCCCGGTGCGGGCAAGCGCAGTAATGCCCTGCACGAAGTCGTAGATGCTGGCCGGTGGATGACCTTCCTCGCCTAGCACGGTCGCGATGATCCGCGCGGTCTCGCCCTTGGTAAAGCCACGCTTCCGCAGGAAGGTCTCGCGGTCTTTGTCGGTGCGCGCCACGACGCGTTCGCGTGCCTGCCAAACGCCCTGGATGAAGGGCGACGGCGAACTGTCTGCGAACTGCCGCAGTGCTGGCGCAGCCTCATGGGCGAAGCGGTTCGCGGCGAACTTGCTGTGGCGAATGCTGATCTCCTCGAAGCCTTCAGCGCCCCATATGCTGCGGTTCATGCAAACGGCACGGAGGAAGAACGTCGCCATGCCAAGCGTCTTTGCGCCGACTTCCGAGTTCCAGCAGTAGAAGCCCCGGAAATAGAGGTCCGGGTCGCCGTTCGGCAGTCGGCCGGCCTCGATCGGGTGGGTACCGTCCACAAGGAACAGGAACACATCCCGGTCACTTGCATATAGGGTCGTGGTGTTCTTCGTGATGTCCACGAGCGGGTTGTGCATCATGGTCGACCAGTCGAGCATTCCGGGCACTTTCCAGCGCGTATCGCCCACCCCGTCGCCGGCGATTTTCATCACAGCCGCGACCAGTTCATGATCCCAGATGCGCCCATAGTCGGGGCCGGTGACAGCGCGAAGCTCGGTTCGCCCGTCGTCGGTTTCCAGCGTCTTCACCTGCTCGGCGCGGTGTGACAGCAGGCCGTGCTGGAGGTTGACCGCCGCCAGCGGGGCCGGAAGGTCGCGGAGGTAGCCGGCAGGTGCACCCACCAGCGAGGCCAGCTGGCCGAACGACCAGTGTGTTGGCGCGATGGGCGCCGCCCCGCCAGGCAACGCCAGCGTCATCCGGCTCACGGCGTTAAATCTGGCTTTCCGACGGTTATCAGGACGCCTTGGCTCTGCAGGCCTCGCCCCCGGGTCAGCTGATGACAATGACTTGCGCACTCAATTGCGCGCCCAAATGCTTCCTATGTGCTTCCTAAGCCGCTGAATGCAGCTGCGGAAGCAGGTGCCGCACACGTCATGTAGCTCGAATTATAAAAGAAACTGGAGCGGGCGAAGGGATTCGAACCCTCGACTTCAACCTTGGCAAGGTTGCGCTCTACCCCTGAGCTACGCCCGCTCTCTGGCTGCCAGACCCGCGCGGCGTGCGCTCGGGGGCGGTAGAGCCGGCGCTCCTAGCCTACCGTTTCGGGCCGCGCAAGCCCTTCCATATCGGCAGCTTGGCGCCCATATGGTCCGGGCGGCCCGCGCCAGGACGGGCGCACGACATCACTCTACGCCGGAGCACCCCAGTGGCCAGCCTGTCCCCGTCCGCCGATGATCGCGCACAGATCGAGAGCTTCCGCCGCGATGTGATCGAAGCCTCCCTGACCAACCTGGTGATCGTCCGCTTCACCGCCGATTGGTGCGGCCCCTGCAAACAACTTGCGCCCCTCATCGACAAGGCCATTGCCGAAGCTGGCCAGGGCCGCACGAAGCAGGTCGTCGTCGATATCGACCGCCAGCGCATGATCGCGGAACAGTTCCGCATCCAGTCGGTGCCGACCGTGTACGCCTTTCTCGGCGGCCAGCCGGTGGACGGCTTCGTCGGCGCCAAGTCCGAGCGCGAGATCAAGGCGTTTCTCGAAAAGCTGCTGGCCACGCTGCCGCCCACCGAGGCCGAAGCCAGCCTCGATGACCTCGTGGCGGAAGCCTCGGCCCTTCTTGCCGCCGGGAATGCGGACGACGCCGCCGAAGCCTTTGCAGCCCTCGCGCGCGAGGCGCCCGACCGCGCCGACATCATTGCAGGCTACGCCCGCGCACTGCTGGCACTGGGCCAGACCGCGGGCGCCGACGCTGCGCTCGCGACCCTGCCGGCAGACAGCACGGACGCAGCTGTGATCCAGGCCCGGGCCGCCCTCGACCTCGCGAAGTCCGCGGCTCCCGCCGGGGAGCTGGCCGAGCTCGAAAGCCGCATCGCGGCCGACCCCGCGGATCATCAGGCCCGCATCGATCTGGCCAATGCCCTGTTCGCTGCCGGGCAGCGCGACGCCGCGGCCGATCACCTGCTCGCCAGCATCGCGGCAGACCGGGCCTGGAACGACGGCGCCGCGCGCGCCCAGCTCCTGAAGCTCATCGAGGCCGTGGGCCTGGGCGATCCCTGGTCGGGCGGCGTCCGCCGCAAGCTCTCCGCCGTCCTTTTCACCTGATGCACCCGCCCGCGAACCTTGCTGATCTTCCCGCCAGGGTCCGGCTGTTTCCGCTCGGAGGTGCCATCCTCCTGCCCCGCTCGATCATGCCACTCAACATATTCGAGCCGCGCTACCTCGCCATGGTTCGCGATGCCATGGCAAGCGACCACATGATCGGCATCATCCAGCCCCGCGCCGACTGGCAGGACGATCGTCCCGAGCTGTTCCAGGTGGGCGCGCTTGGACGCATCACGCAATATTCGGAAAGCGGCGATGGGCGGTACCTGATCGCGCTGACGGGGCTGGCCCGGTTCCGCATGGTGCAGGAACTCGCCGTCACCACCGCCTATCGCCAGGCCGAGGTGGATTACGCGCGCTACGCCGCAGACTGGAGCCCGGCGCTGCCGCTGGCGGCCACCGCGCGCGCCTCGGTCGAGGCGACGTTGCGCAACTATCTCGAAGCCCAGGGCCTTTCCGCCGATTGGGACGCAGTGAAGAGCGCCGACGACGAAAGCCTCGTCAACACCCTGTCGACCGTGTGCCCCTTCATTCCAGCCGAGCGGCAGGCGCTGCTGGAAGCCCCCACCCTTCCGGACCGGGCATCGACGCTGACCACCCTCATGGCCTTTGTCGAGGCGAACGGCAGCGACAACACCCTGCAGTGACAATGCTCGATCCATTGCTTCTTGGGCTGCTGGTGTGCCCGGTCACCCGCACGCCGCTGGCCCGGCCTCCCGGCCTCGATGTTCTGGTCAGCACGCGCGCCGGCCTCGCCTACCCTATCCGCGACGGCGTGCCGGTGCTGCTGCCCGAAGCCGCAGTGGAATGGCCGGAACCGTCGCCCGACCCT
>JAESGX010000712.1_pt1 | contig 10193 bp, 8 predicted proteins | sample 9269801 | NCBI WGS metagenome assembly JAESGX01 (sample SAMN16773122, study PRJNA677054) | algae metagenome | isolation source: Pleurocapsa minor GSE-CHR-MK-17-07R and co-occurring heterotrophs from wet... | place: USA: Lower Calf Creek Falls, Grand Staircase Escalante National Monument, UT ... | reverse complement strand
CCGGAAGATCGGCTTGCCGACGATCCAGGCGACGAGGGCCGACAGCGCGAGGCCGGCGAGCGCGGAGGGGATCGGCGGCACGCCGAGGTGCGTCGGGCCGATCGCCACCGCATAGGCGCCGATGCCGAGGAAGGCGGCGTGGCCGAGGCTGACCTGGCCGGCGAGCCCCATCAGAAGGTTGAGGCCGACGACGGCGAGCCCGGACGTCCACACCAGCGAGGCGACGCGGAGGTAGTAGCTCGACGGGAAGACGAGCGGCAGCACCGCCACCACCACCGTCACGAAGACGAGGGAGACCACGCGTGGCGACCAGGTGCGGCGGGCGGCAGGGGCGGCGTCGCTCATCTCACACCCGCTCGACGCTGCGGCCGCCGAACAGGCCGCGCGGCATGACGAAGAGGACGACGAGGATGGCGATGAAGGAGAAGCCGTCCTTGTAGACCGAGGAGATGTAGCCCGCACCGAAGGCCTCGATCAGCCCGAGCAGCAGGCCGCCGACGACGGCGCCGAGCGGGCTGCCCATGCCGCCGAGCATGGCGGCGGCGAAGCCCTTCAGCGTCATGATGGTGCCGAGGTCGAAGCGCGTCAGGGTGATCGGCGTCGCCAGCACGCCCGCGAGCGCCCCGATCGCCGCCGAGACGCCGAAGGCGATCGCCAGGATGACGGCGGTGTTGATGCCGACCAGGCGGGCGCCGAGGCGGTTCGCCGCCGTCGCCAGCACCGCCTTGCCAATGAGCGTGCGCTCTAGGAACAGCCACAGCCCCACGAACACGGCGAGCCCACCACCGAGCACCCACAGGCTCTGCGGCAAGAGCGTCGCGCCGAGGATCTCGATCGGCCGGTCGCCGGAGAAGGCGGGCAACTGGTGGAACTGCTTGTCGAAGACGATCTGGGCGACGCCGCGGATGAACATCGAGGCGCCGATGGTGATGATGATCAGCGTCACCGGCGAGGCGCCGCGCGCCGGCTCGATGGCGAGCCGGTGCAGGAGCAGCCCGACGATCACCGCGGTGAGGATTGCGATGATGGCGGCGAGCGGCAGCGGCACGCCGGTGGCGTAGAGGAACACCGTTGACATGCCGCCGATCATCACGAAGTCGCCCTGGGCGAAATTGACGACGTCGGAGGCGTTGTAGATCAGCGTGAAGCCGAGCGCGACGAGCGCGTAGACCGCGCCCACCGTCAGCCCAGAGAAGGCGAACTGCAGGAATTCCGCCATGACCGGTTTCGCCACCGCGCTCGGATCGGGGAGGGATGCGCGCCGCGTCAGTCGCGGCGCGCAAGGGCCTGTACTAGTCCGTCCGGATCAGACCGTCGGATCAGCCGCCGGTCTCGACCAGCGTCCAGTCGCCGTCCTTGATCTCCAGCATGCGGAAGGAGTCGACCTTCAGGCCGAGATGGTCGGTCGGCGACATCGTGAAGACGCCGCTGGTGCCGACGAAGCCGGCGGTGGCCTCGAGCGCGTCGCGGATGGCGTCGGGCTCGGCGGAGTTCGCCTTCTGGATCGCCGCGACGAGCAGATGCAGGCCGTCATAGGCATAGCCGCCGAAGGTCGACACCGGCTGGCCGGTCTTCTCCTCGTAGAGCTTCTTGTATTCCACGACGACCGGCTTCTGCGGGTCGGTGTCGGGCAGCTTCTCGGCCACCGCGAGCGCCGGCGAGGGCAGGCGGACGCCTTCCGCGGCCGGGCCGGCGAGCTCGATGAAGCTCTTCGAGGCGACACCGTGGCTCTGATAGAGCGGCAGGCCGATGCCGAGCTGGGCGTAGTTGCGGGTGACGATCGCCGGGCCCTGGCCGAAGCCGGGATTGACCACCGCCTGCACGCCGTCAGTGTTCTTGATCTTGGTGAGCTGCGGCGTCATGTCGGAATCGGTCGGGCCGTAGCTCTCGTCGGCGACGATTTCGATGCCGAAGCCGCCGACCACCGCCATGCACTGGCCGCGCATCGACTTGCCGAAGCCGTCGGTGCCGGAAATCAGGCCGATCTTGGTGAAGCCGCGCGCCTTGATGTCGGCGAAGATCTTCTCGCAGGCCATGCGGTCGGTATGCGGCGTCTTGAAGACGTATTCGCGCACCGGCTCGATGATCTCGACCGCGCCGGCGAGCGAGATGAACGGCACTGAGGCATCCTCGAACACCGGCATCATCGCCATCGTCGTGCCGGTGGTGGTGCCGCCGACCATGGCGACGACCTCGTCGTCCTCGATCAGGCGGGTGGCGAAGGTGCGCGCCTTGTTGGCGTCGCCGCCATCGTCATAGAGCACGAGCTCGAGCGGCCGGCCGAGCACGCCGCCGACAGCGTTGATGCGCTCGACATACATCTCCAGCGTCCGCTTCTCGGGATCACCGAGGAAGGCGGCCGGGCCGGTGGCCGACAGCACCGAGCCGATCTTGATCGGGTCGGCGGCGAGCGCCGTGGTGGCGAGGCCGGCGACGGCGAGTGCCGAGACGCCGAGGCGGAAAAGGCGGGAAGCGAGCTTGGACATGGTTTCCTCCGAACGGGTTTTGTCTTGTTGTTTGGTCTTGGTCGCTCAGGCGGCGACGGGGGTGCGGATGCCGACGATGCGGAAGCGGCCGGCGACGAAGGCGGTGTCGGTGAGGCAGGCGTTGCCGGCCGGGTTGGCGCCGGTGACGTGGAAGTCGGAGAAGGCGGCCGACTGGTTGACGTAGAGCCCGCCGGTGAGGTTGACCGACAGCGCCACGCCGGCATCGGCGAAGGCCGCCGAGGCCGCTTCGATCACCGCATCGTCGGTCGAGTAGACGGCGGCGGTGATGGCGCCGCGGGTCTTCGCAGAATGCGCGGCGCGGGCGATCGAGTCGGCTGTGTCCTTCGTCTTCACGACGAAGGCGATCGGCCCGAAGCGCTCCTCGAGGTAGGCGTCCTCGTCGGCCGCGCCGACGGCGATGAGCAGCGGCGTCGCCGTGCGGGCCTTGGCGAGGGCCGGCGCCTCGACCGGAGCGCTGTCGCGGACGACGGTGCCGAGCGAGCGGGCGGCTTTGATGCGGGCGAGCGTCGCCGGGTTCTGCACCGCGCCGAGCACGCCGGCGGCGCGGTCGGGGTCGGACAGCAGCCCGTCGATCGCCTTGGCCAGACCGGCCGCGATTTCGTCGAAGCTCTTGTGCCCCTCGTCCGTCTCGATGCCGCCGGCCGGCACGAACAGGTTCTGCGGCGCCGTGCACATCTGGCCGGAATAGAGCGACAGCGAGAAGGCGAGGTTCTGGCACATCCCCTTGAAGTTCGCCGTGCCGTCGATGACGACGGGGTTCACCCCCGCCTCCTCGGTGTAGACGAGCGCCTGGCGGACATTCTCGCGCAGCCAGCGGCCGAACACCGGCGAGCCGGTGAAGTCGACGATGCCGATGTCAGCGTGGGTGGCGAGCGCCTTCGTCAACGGTGCCTCCACCGTGTCGGCGGCAAGCGTCACGACGTTCGGATCGAAGCCCGCCTCGGCGAGCACGTCGCGGGCGATCTTCACGGTGATGGCGAGCGGCAGGATAGCGCCGGGGTGCGGCTTGACGATCACGGCGTTGCCGGTGACGAGGCTCGCGAAGATGCCCGGATAGCCGTTCCAGGTCGGGAAGGTGGCGCAGCCGATGACGAGGCCGACGCCGCGCGGCACCAGCCGGAACGCCTTGTCGAGCACCACCGTGCCCTTGCCGGCCGGCTTCTCCCAGCGCACCGCGCCCGGCACCCGCTTCATCTCGGCATAGCCGTAGGCGACGGCCTCGAGGCCGCGGTCCTGGGCGTGCGGGCCGCCGGCCTGGAAGGCCATGATGAACGACTGGCCGGTGGTGTGGCTGACGGCTTCCGCGATCAGGAAGCTCTGCTTGTTGAGGCGGGCGAGAATCTCCAGCGCGACGCCCGCGCGCTGTTCGGGAGAGGCTGCCGCCCACGCCTTGCCGGCGGCCTTGGCGGCGGCGACCAGCGCATCCGGGTCGGCGGCGGGATAGGTGACGCCGAGCGGGCGGCCATAGGGCGACACCTCGGCGCCGACGCGGTCGCCGGTGGTCGGCTGGTCGAGATCGAAGGGTTTGTCGAGGAGCGCCTCGAAGGCGGCGGTGCCGTCGGCCTTCGCCGTCTCGCCATAGACGCGCGGGCTCGGGGATTCCGGATAGGCCGACCAGTAGCCGCGCGTCGCGGCCGCCGACAGGGCGGCGTCGAGGGTGGCGCGATGCGCTGCGAAGAAGTCGGTCATGTCTCGCCTCCCGGCTCGGTCTCGTCGCCGGCGCGGGTCGGGCCGCACCGGCGGCCGGACGTTGCCGCAGCGCGTGCCGCGGGCCGTCCGGCGGTTCGTCGATCGGGCCGCGCCGTCGCCGGTTTCGTCGCTCGACGATGCCGTTGACTTGCGTCCGATCGCCGACATAATTAACCGGACGATTGGTCAATTCAAGAGGGTTCGTTGTGACCCCCCGACCCGTCGACGACACGGCCGCCCCCGGCTAAGCCGGAGGACGAGGCCGGCGAGGAGGAGAGGCGCCATGTCCGAGGAAACGACGTCCGAGGGATCGACGTCCGAGGCTGCGAGCGAAGCGGTGGTGCGAGTCGAGCGGCGCGACGGCTGGCGGCTCGTCACGCTGAATCGCCCCGACAAGATCAACGCCTTCAACGAGGCGATGCACCGGGCCCTCGCGAGCGCCCTCGTCGAGGCCGAGAACGATCCGGACTGCCGCGCCATCCTGCTCGCCGGCGCCGGTCGCGGCTTCTGCGCCGGCCAGGACCTCGGCGACCGCCGCTTCTCCGAGGACGTCACGCCCGACCTCGGCGCCACGGTCGACGCCTTCTACAACCCGCTGGTGCGCAAGCTGCGCGCTCTTCCGATGCCGGTCGTCTGCGCCGTGCACGGGGTGGCCGCCGGCGCCGGTGCCAACATCGCGCTCGCCTGCGACATCGTCGTGGCCGGCCGCTCGGCGAAGTTCGTCCAGGCTTTCTCGAAGATCGGCCTCATCCCGGATTCCGGCGGTACCTTCTTCCTGCCGCGCCTGATCGGCGACGCCCGCGCGCGCGCCGCGATGATGCTCGCCGAGACCATCGACGGCGCTACGGCGGAAAGCTGGGGGATGATCTGGAAGGCGGTCGACGACGACCGCGTGCTGGCCGAGGCGGAGGCGCTCACGGCCCGCCTCGCCACCCAGCCGACCCAGGCGCACGCGCTCCTGAAGCGGGCGCTGACGGCGTCGGCCGAAAACGGCCTCGACGCCCAGCTCGACCGCGAGCGCGACCTGCAGCGCGAGGCCGGCCGCACGCCCGACTACCGCGAGGGCGTCCGGGCGTTCCTCGAGAAGCGCGCGCCGAACTTCACCGGGAGGAAGGCGTGAGCGAAGCCCGCGATCCGCAAGCCATCGCGCGGGCCTGCGCCGACCTGATGTGGTCGCAGGACAACGCCACCCAGGGCCTCGGCATCCACCTCGATGCCGTCTCGCCGGGGGCGGCGACGCTGTCGATGACGGTCGCCGACCACATGACGAACGGCCACGGCACCTGCCATGGCGGCTACATCTTCGCGCTCGCCGACAGTGCCTTCGCCTTCGCCTGCAACACCTATGACGAGCCGACCGTGGCGGCACACTGCTCGGTCAGCTTCCTCAAGCCGGCCCGGCGCGGCGACCGGCTGGTGGCAGAAGCCGCCGAGCGCGTCCGCGAGGGCCGCAGCGGCCTCTACGACGTGCGCGTCTCCCGCGACGGCGAGGTGATCGCAGAGTTCCGCGGTCATTCGCGCACCATCGGCGGCCGTTTCCTGTCGGCCGAGACGACCTGACGCCGCTGTTTGCCTGACGCCGCCATCCGCCCCTCAGAAGCGGACCGCACCCGAGGAGGACCGCCATGCTCGCCACCGCCCCCCGCACGTTGCCGGACCTCTCGCCCCGCCCGGGCGATCTCGAGCCGATCGAGACCGCCTCGCGCGATGAGATCGCTGGCCTGCAGCACACCCGTCTCGCCTGGACGCTGCGCCACGCCTACGAGAACGTGCCGCACTACCGCCAGGCCTTCGACGCTGCCGGCGTCCACCCGGACGACTTCCGCACCCTCTCGGACCTCGCGAAGTTCCCCTTCACCACCAAGCACGACCTGCGCGCCAACTACCCATTCGGCATGTTCGCCGTGCCGCAGGACAAGATCGCCCGCGTCCACGCCTCCTCCGGCACCACGGGCCGGCCGACCGTCGTCGGCTATACCAAGCGCGACCTCGACGTCTGGGCCGACGTCGTCGCCCGCTCGATCCGCGCCAGCGGCGGCCGGGCCGGCATGAAGGTGCACATCGCCTATGGCTACGGCCTGTTCACCGGCGGCCTCGGCGCCCACTACGGGGCGGAGCGGCTCGGCTGCACCGTCATCCCGATGTCGGGCGGCATGACCGAGCGGCAGGTGCAACTCCTCCAGGACTTCGCGCCCGACATCATCATGGTGACGCCGAGCTACATGCTGGCGATCCTCGACGAGTTCCGCGCCCGCGGGATTGATCCGCGCAAGACCTCGCTGAAGGTCGGCATCTTCGGCGCCGAGCCGTGGACGGACGCGATGCGCGGCGAGATCGAGGACGCCTTCGCCATGCACGCCGTCGATATCTACGGCCTGTCGGAGGTGATGGGGCCGGGCGTCGCCAACGAGTGCGTCGAGAGCAAGGACGGCCTGCACATCTGGGAGGACCACTTCTATCCGGAGGTGATCGACCCGGAGACCGGCGCCGTGCTGCCCGACGGCGAGAAGGGCGAACTCGTCTTCACGTCGCTGTCGAAGGAGGCGATGCCGGTCATCCGCTACCGCACCCGCGACCTGACGCGGCTCCTGCCCGGCACGGCGCGCTCGATGCGGCGGATGGAGAAGATCACCGGCCGCTCCGACGACATGCTGATCGTCCGCGGCGTCAACCTCTTCCCGACGCAGGTCGAGGAGCAGGTGCTGCGCTGCCCGGGCCTCTCCGGCCACTACCTGATCGAGCTCACCCGCGAGGGTCGGATGGACGAGGTCACCGTCCACGTCGAGGCGCGCACCGACCACAACGACGCCGCCGAGCGGGCGTCCACCGCGGCGCTGCTCTGCCACCACGTCAAGGAGATCGTCGGCGTCACCGTGCGCGTCGTCGTCGCCGACCCGGGCAAGCTCGAGCGTTCCGCCGGCAAGGCGCGGCGCGTCGTCGACCGCCGGCCGAAGACCGCCTGAACCCGGCGCAAGGGTTGACAGCCGTGGCGGCGCGGCTGGTATCGAAGCTGCATCGCGACGGCGCGGTGCGACGGACAAGGTGCGGAAGCGGCAATGGCGAGACGCCGGGCCCTCGACTACGACGACAAGCGCAAGGCGATCCTCGACCGTTCGGCCGAGCTGTTCGCCGGCCATGGCTACGACGGCGCGTCGATCTCGATGATCGCCGAGGCGTGCGGCGTATCGAAGGCGCTGCTCTACCACTACTACGGCGACAAGGCCGAACTGCTCTTCGACGTCATCCGCACCCACCTCGAGGACCTCATCCAGACGGTGGAGGAGGTCGCGGGCGACCAGGCCGCCGCGCCCGCCGAGGAGCGCCTCGCCGCCCTCTGCACTGCCCTGCTCGACGCCTACCGCGACGCCGACGCCGAGCACCAGGTGCAGATCAACAACCTCCGCCTGCTGCCGCAGGAGAAGCAGGAGGCTCTGCGCGCCCTCGAGCGCCGGCTCGTCACCGTGTTCGCCGACGCCGTGGCCGCCGCCGTGCCGCGCCTCGCCACGACGCCGGCGCTCGTCAAGCCGGTGACGATGTCGCTCTTCGGCATGCTCAACTGGAGCTATCTGTGGTTCCGCGACGGCGGTGCGCTCAGCCGCGCCGATTATGCGCGGCTGGTGACGCGGCTCGTCGTCGATGGCGGCGAGGCGCTGCCGGCGGCGTTCGCCGGCGCGGCACCGCCTGCTGGCCGCCGCTCGCCGCAGGCGGCTGAGTAGGCGCGCCGCCGCCGCCTCAGCGGTGGCGGATCCAGGCGGACTTCGTCTGGGTGTAGGAGACGACGCTGTCGAAGCACTTGTCGCGGGCGTTGCCCGACTGCTTCCAGCCGCCGAACGGCTGCGTCATGTCGCCCTCGTCGAACGAGTTCACCCAGATGACGCCGGCCTCGATCTCGCGCACCAGCCGCAGCGCGGTGTCGATGTTCGAGGTCCAGATGCCGGCGGCGAGCCCGTAGATGGTGTCGTTCGCCACCGCGATCGCCTCGTCCGGGCCATCGACGGCGATCACGGCGCCCACGGGCCCGAAGATCTCCTCGCGGACGATGCGCATCGACGGCGTCGCCTCGGCAAACAGCGTCGGGTTGACGTAGGCGCCCTGGCCGTCCGGCGCGTCGCCGCCCATGACGACCCGCGCGCCCTCGTCGCGGCCGGCCTGCAGGTAGCCGAGCACGCGGCCCTTGTGCTCCTCGGTGACGAGCGGGCCGAGCCGCGTCGCCGGGTCGAGCGGGTCGCCCGGCACGAAGGCGGCTTGCGCCTGCGCCTTGAACAGGTCGACGAAGTCGCCGGCGATCTTGCGGTCGACGATCAGCCGAGAGCCGGCGTTGCAGACCTCGCCCTGGTTGCCGAAGATGCCGTTGACGGCCGACGTCACGGCGCGCTCGAGGTCGCTCACATCGGCGAGCACGATCTGCGGGCTCTTGCCCCCGCATTCGAGCGCCACCTGCTTCATGTTCGACAAACCGGCATACTGCAGGATCAGCTTGCCGACCTCGGTCGAGCCGGTGAACGATACCTTGGCGACGTCGGGGTGCAGCGCCAGCGCCTTCCCCGCCACCTCGCCGAGGCCGTTGACGACGTTGAGCACGCCCGGCGGGCCGCCGGCCTCGACGAAGAGGGCAGCGAGGCGCAGGCATGACAGCGGCGCCTGTTCGGCCGGCTTCAGCACCACCGTGTTGCCGGCGGCGAGCGCCGGGGCGATCTTCCACACGGCCATCAACAGCGGGTAGTTCCACGGCGAGATGGCGCCGACGACCCCGAACGGCTCGCGCAGCACGCAATGCAGGACGCCGGCCTCAGTCGCCGTCACCTTGCCGTCGATCTTGTCGATGCACTCGGCCATGAAGCGGATGGTCTTCACCACCTCCGGCAGGTCGACGCCGACCATGTCGGCGATCGGCTTGCCCATGTCGAGGGTGTCCAGCAGGGCGAGCTCGGCGGCGTTCTCCTCGATCCGGTCGGCGAAGCGGTAGAGGACGGCCATGCGGTCCCGCGGCGCGAGCTTCGACCAGACGCCGCTCTTGAAGGCGCGGCGGGCGGCGGTGACGGCGCGGTCGATGTCGGCGCCGGTGCCGGCGGACATCTCCGCCAGCGTCTCGCCCGTCGCCGGGTTGACGGTCGCAAAGCGGCCGCCGTCGGCGGCGTCGACGAAGGCGCCGTCGATGAACAGCCGCGTCTCGTACCCGAGCGCGGCGGCACGGGAGACCCATGCGGCCTTGTCGAGATCGGCGAGGGTGGAGAGGTGCATGGGGTGTTTCCTTGTGAGAGGCCGCCGGCCGGTTCTGACCCTGGTTGCTCGTGGTCCGGCCGCTGGCCGTGCGCTGGTCAGGTGCGCCGCGGCACGATCAGCGCGTCGACGGCGACGACGCCGTCCGGCCGCACCAGCACGGGATTGACGTCGATCGCCTCGACACGGTCGCCGATCGCGGCGGCCAGGACCGAGAAGCGGGCGAGGGCAGCGGCCAGCGCGTCGATGTCCGCGGGCGGCGCGCCGCGGACGCCGTCGAGCAGCGGCCGGAGGCGGAGGCTGTCGATCAGCCGGCGGGCTTCCGCCGCGTCGAAGGGGGGCTTCGCCACGGCGGCGTCCTTCAGCACCTCGGCGTGGATGCCGCCGAAGCCGGCGAGCACGATCGGCCCGAAGTCCGGATCGCGCGTCAGGCCGAAGATCATCTCGACTGACGGTCCGGTGACCATTGCTGCCACGAGCACGCGGGGGCCGAGGCGGACGGAGAGATCGCGGTAGGCTGAGCGGACGGCATTTTCGTCGGCGAGCTTCAGGATGACGCCGCCGACGTCCGACTTGTGGGCGATGCCGGGAGCGGCGGTCTTCAGCACGACGGGGAAGCCGAGCCGGACGGCGGCGGCTGCGGCGTCGTCCTCCATGTCGGCGAGGGCGTGCGGGACGACGGGCAGTCCGAAGTCGGCGAGCAGCGCGAGGGCGGCGGCTTCGTCGAAGGGGAGCCCATCCTCGACGCGAACCCTCCCCCCCTGCGGGGGAGGGTAG
>JAESGX010000711.1_pt1 | contig 10202 bp, 8 predicted proteins | sample 9269801 | NCBI WGS metagenome assembly JAESGX01 (sample SAMN16773122, study PRJNA677054) | algae metagenome | isolation source: Pleurocapsa minor GSE-CHR-MK-17-07R and co-occurring heterotrophs from wet... | place: USA: Lower Calf Creek Falls, Grand Staircase Escalante National Monument, UT ... | reverse complement strand
GGTTCCTTCCGTCAGGTTCGAGTGTCGCAACCCAAACCTATCCGAAAATCACGGTGACCACCTCAGCACCCAGCTACACCACCCCGTGGGACACGATCGGCGAGAATGTTGCACCATCAAAGTCTGGGATCAAACATCTAGCGTGATCGCTGCATTTGGCAGTGTTTTACCGGTGACGCATAGGCACAAGTTTTTCACGCGGCCGAGATCAGCACGCGCTTCTCTCATATCTAGTTGAACGCCCGCGCAATTTTCGTGTCGGGTATCTCCCACGCGACGGACCTGCACCGGGGTGCGCCGGACCAGTTTCACCATTGGCACCTAATGTGCCATATATTTAGTTAACATAAACAAAAGGTTGGATGGTGGGCGCGGCAAGGATTGAACTTGCGACCCCTGCGATGTCAACACAGTGCTCTACCACTGAGCTACGCGCCCACGCACTCCACGGCACCCGCCTGGGGCGGGGCAGGCGGCGGGCAATAGCCGCCGCGTGGCGAAAGGGCAAGCCCGCCGGGCCTGCCGTTCCCGTCGCTTAGAAGCTGTAGCGGACGGAGCCGCCGATCTGGCGCCGCTCGGGCCCCTGCACCAGCGGCGAGGAGACCGAGAAGTTGACCGAATCGAAGAAGCGAACGCCCGCCACCGGGGTCTTGTCGTCGAACAGGTTGTTCACGAAAAACTGGAAGGCGAGATGGTCGTTCTGCACCCCGAGCCGGAGGTCGACCGTGGTTTTTGCCGCGAAGAACTGGAGGTTGTCGGCGCGCAGGTAGCGCTTCGACTGGTGCACGATGTCGGTGCGGGCTTCGGCTTCCCAGTCGCCGAAGGGGACGGTGATCTTGGGGCTCAGTACGAACTTGTGCTCGGGCACATAGGGAAGGCGCTTGCCGTCGAAGTCGATGGGCGGCTGGCCGATCAGGATGAGCGCGGCTGCCAGCGAATCGTCTACGAATGCCTTGTACTTGGCCTGCGTCCAGGAATAATTCCCGGTGAGCGTGAAGATCTCGCCGAAGCGCGCAACGAAATCCGCCTCGATTCCGTAGATTTCCGCCTGGCCGACGTTGCAGACATAGGTGCGCTGGGTGGAGCTGCCGCCCGCCGTGATCGGGTTCTGGCAGGCGACCTGCTGGTCGTCCCAGTCGGTGTAGAAGCCGGCGAGGTTCAGCCGCAGCCGGTTGTCGACCCAGTCGGTCTTGGCGCCGATCTCGTAGTTCCAGCTGGTTTCGGGGCTATAGCGGCGCTGGTCGTCGAACACGTTGATGTTGGTGTTGAAGCCGCCGGTCTTCACGCCGCGCGCGACCGAGCCGTAGAGAAGCTTGCTGTCATCGATGCGGTAGTCGACAATGACGCGCGGCGTCACGAACTCGAAATTCTCTTTGAGATCGAACACCCGGCGTGAGGCGACCGTGGTGCTGGGCGTGCCGTTGGTGGGCGTCTGGCGGAAGCGCTGGGCCTCGTTCTCGTAGCGCAGCTCGCCGGTCAGGCTGAGCGCCTCGGTCGCGCGCCAGGTGGCGGAGCCGAACACCGCCATGCTTTTGGTGGTAGTGGTCTGTTGCGGGAAGCCCGAGGCGGCCGCACCTGCCACTGTCAGCGGGTTGAGGCTGCGGTCCACGCTGCGGCTCTTGTTGTCGTAGTAATAGGCGCCGACCAGCCAGTCGAAGCTGCCGCCGCCCTGGGAGGCGAGGCGGATTTCCTGCGCCCAGTCGCGACTGTAGCCGACGAGCGACGAGGTGCCGAAATCGGACTTGCCGAGCGGTATGTTCGAGCCCGGCGCGAAGGGGAAGCCGAAATTGGGGCAGCCGCTGGCAATTGGCGCTGTCGAGGGCGTGTTGCAGATCGTGTTGTCGCCATCGAACAGATAGTCGGTGTCGCGCTGGTCGAAGCTGGTGAGCGAGGTGAACACCACCGGGCCCGAATCGATCTCGATCTTGAGGTTGGTGCGATAGGTGTCCTGTGTCTGGCCATAGTCCGCCGTCTGGCCGCCCGGGCCGACGATGGCGCGGCCGGTGTTGACGAGGATGCCGTCCCTCGGAAGTTCCGGCAGCTCGCCGATGAAGAGGATGTTGCGCACCGTGCCGACCGGGGAGCCTGCGGGCCGCGCCGGGAAGGCGTTGGTGCGGATCACGTTGGAGGGTGGCTGGCCGGTCTCCTCGTGCGCGTAGCTGCCGCGCCAAGTGACGGTGATGTTCTCGGTCGGCAGCAGCTCCACCACGGCCATGCCGCCATAATATTCGGCGTCGTCGACCTTTCCGCCGTCGATGGCGCTCGTGTACCAGCCGTCGTGGGCGCGATAATAGCCACCCACCTTCACCCGGATCTTCTCGGACACGGGGCCCGAGACGGCGGCGGAGAAGCGCAGCAGGCCGTTGTCGCCCACGCTTGCATCGGCCCAGCCGCTGAGCTCGGCGGTCGGTCGCCGGCTGATGTAGTTGATGGCGCCGGCAAAGGTGTTGCGGCCATAAAGTGCCGACTGCGGCCCGCGCACGACTTCGATGCGCTCCAAGTCGGCGAGCTCGATGTCGACGCCAGCCTTCCCCGACAGGAAGACGCCATCCAGGAACACGCCGACGTTGAGCGCGCCGAAGGTCTGCGCCGCGCCGCGGATGATGGGGAGCTGGTTCTGGTTGCCGAACAGCGGGGTGAAGTTGAGGCCGGGCGTCAGCTTGGCGACGTCGGACAGGCGCTCGATCCGCGCCGAGCGGATGTCCTCGGCGCCGAGTGCGGTGATGGCGATCGGCACTTCCTGCAGGCTTTCCTCGCGCTTGCGGGCGGTCACGATGATGTCGCCGGTTGCGAAATCGGGGGCGGTTGCAGCGGTTTCCTGACTTGTCTCCTGCGCGTGGCCGCTGCCGGGCGCGAGCAACGCCGATGCGGCCACCGCCGCGAGCAGGATCGATCTGGATGTCATGGTGCCTCCGCGAAATGTCTTGCCTGACGATTTTCGCGTCTCTCATGAAAGGCGCGATAAAATTTGTCCAGACAACTTTGCCGCGGTGCAGCCGAACCGGAGGCATCTGTTGCGCAAATGCTGCAACGGCCGCGGGCGGGAAACCTATATGGTGGGAAGCGACTCCGGCGTGACCTGGACCGCGCTGCGCAATTGCGGCGGCGGTGTCATCCCCATCGTCAGGTAGAGCTTGGCGAGGTCCTCGAACTTCATGTCGGGAATGAGCTGCACCTTTTCCACCGCGACCAGCAGCAGCGCGCCGCCGATGGGGACGGGTGCGGTCGGGATCAGCACCAGCTTGGCCGGGCCGCCGCCCAGATCGAAGGTCTCGTTCGAGGCAAGGAAGGCGACAGTCTCAACCCCGCCGCCGAAGATGACCCGGCAGACTGCCATGGTTGCCATCGCCTCGGCCTTGTGGCCGCTCATGCCGCGGATGAGCTGCGCCACGGGGCGGTAGACATTGCCCAGCACCGGCACCCGGCCCAGCGCGCCGTCGATGGCCTCTTCCATGAAGATCCGCGCCTTGTCGCGCACGAGGAAGCCGAGCGCGGTGATCCCCGCGACCAGCAGGCCGACACCGACGGTGAACGAGAACAGCGGGCTGGAGCCGCGCCCGGTGAACAGGTTGCCGCCCGCCGTCAGCCCCTGCCCCACCAACGAGTCCGGGCCAACGAAGCTGGCGAGCTGGGAAAACACCCAGGTGAGAACGATGGCCGTCAGCAGCACCGGTGCCAGGAAGGCGAGGCCGGTGATGAACGCGGTGCCGAGCGCCTTCAGGCTGTAGCGCCCGGTGCGTGCAAGGGCCCGGGGATCGGGTGTCATCGCTTGAGGTGCCGCAGGATCGCGTCGCCCATGTCGGCGGTGCCGAGCGTGCCGCCGATGTCGCGCGTGCGGGCGCCGGCGTCGAGCGCCGCTTCTACGGCCGCCTCCACCCGGTCGGCGGCATCGGGCGCGCCGAGCGAGTATCTGAGCGCCATGGCCAGCGACAGGATTGACGCGCAGGGATTGGCGATGCCCTGCCCGGCGATGTCGGGTGCGGAGCCGTGGATGGGTTCGTAGAGGCCCGGCGCACCGGCTGAACCCAGCGCGGCCGACGGCAGCATCCCGAGCGAGCCTGTCGACATGGCGGCGAGGTCGGACAGCAGGTCCCCGAAGAGATTGTCGGTGAGGATGATGTCGAACTGCAGCGGTGCCTTCACCAGCTGCATCGCGCAATTGTCGGCATACATGTGGGAGAGCGCGATGTCCGGGTAGTTTTCGGCGTGCAGCCGGGTCACTTCCTCGCGCCACAGCACGCCCGATTCCATCACATTGGCCTTCTCGACGGAGCAGACATGGCCCCGTTTCCCGCTTGCCTCGCGGGTGCGGGCAAGCTCGAACGTGGTGGTTGCGACGCGGCGGATCTCCGCGGTGGTGTAGCTCTGCGTGTTGAAGCCGCGCCGCTCGCCGTTCGGCAGCGTCTCGATCCCGCGCGGCTCGCCGAAATAGACTCCGCCGACCAGCTCGCGGACAAACAGGATGTCGAGACCTTCGACCAGCTCGCGTTTCAGGCTGGAGGCTTCCGCCAGTGCACCGAAGCAGCGCGCCGGCCGCAGGTTCGCGAACACCTGCATCGCCCCACGCAGCTGCAGCAGCCCGGCCTCGGGTCGGTTGCCATAGGCGACAGCGGCCCATTGCGGCCCGCCGACGGCGCCCATGAGCACCGCCGTGCTGGCGAGCGCCTGCGCTTCCATCTCCGGCGTCAGCGGCACGCCATGCACATCGATCGAGACGCCGCCGAACAGCCCCTGCGATATATCGAGCCCGGGCAGCGCGAGCGCGTCGAGCACGCGCACGCTTTGCGCCGTGACTTCGGGCCCGATGCCGTCGCCCGGCAGCAGCAGCAGCCGGCTCATCGCGACGCCGCCCCGGCGATCCAGGGGCGCTCCGCCGCGATGCGGGCTTCATGCGCCACGATGCTGTCGCCCATGGCTTCGGTCAGCGCGATCTCGTCCAGCCCGTTCAGCAGGCAGTGCTTGCGGAAGGGGTCGATCGGGAATTCGAACCGGTCCTGAAAGGGGGTCGTCACCACCTGGTGCTCGAGGTCCACGGTTACGGCCAAGCCTTCCGCTGCCACTGCCATCAGCCGGTCGACGGCGTCTTGCGGCAGCGCCACCAGCAGCAAGCCGTTCTTGAAGCTGTTGCCGCCGAAGATGTCGGCGAAGCTGGGGGCGATGACCACCTTGAAGCCCAGGTCCATCAAGGCCCAGGGCGCGTGTTCGCGGCTGGAGCCGCAGCCGAAATTGTCGCCTGCGATCAGGATCGGGGCGCCTGCATTTTCGGGCGCGTCGAAGATGTTGCCGGGGACTTCGCGCAGGGCGGCGAACGCGCCCTTCCCCAGCCCGTCGCGCGTCACCGCCTTCAGGAAGCGCGACGGGATGATGACGTCGGTGTCGACATTGGCGGCGCCGAAGGGGACCGCGCGGCCGGAGAGTGTCGTGAAGGCTTGCATGGGGGCGGCATAGGCCAACCCGCAGCGGAAATGCCAGCATGGAGTTTCCACCCCGGCTTGCTAATCTGGCCGAAACTCCGGGGGAGAGACACATGCTGAAGCCGATCGCCGCCGCCTTGCTGTCTGCGGTGGCGCTGCACGCGCCCGCGCAGGCCGATGTTTCCGCTGCCACGATCGCCAAGGTGAACGCCGCGATCGAGGCGGTCACGCCGCGCCTCGTTGCCATCTTCAAGGATCTGCACCAGCACCCCGAGATCGCCTTCACCGAAACCCGCACGGCGGGAATCGTGGCGAAGGAGTTGAAGGCGGCCGGCTACGAAGTCACCACCGGCATCGGGAAGACCGGCGTGGTGGGCGTGCTGAAGAACGGCCCGGGGCCGACCTTGTGGTTCCGCGCCGACATGGACGCCAATGCGGTGAAGGAGGCGACCGGCCTGCCCTGGGCCGCCACCAGACCGCAGCGCCTGGCCGACGGCAGCGACCTGTGGACGATGCACGCCTGTGGCCACGATGCGCACACCACCTGGCTGCTGGGCGTCGCGAAAGCGATGGCTGGGCTGAAATCCGAATGGTCGGGCACGTTGGTGGTCTACGGGCAGCCGGCCGAAGAGGTCGGCCTCGGCGCGCAGGCCATGGTGGACGACGGGCTGCTCACGCGCGGCTTTCCCAAACCCGACTTCGGGCTGGGCAGCCACACCGCGCCCGGCCCTGTGGGCGTCGTTTCCAATTCCCCGGGCGTGCGGATGGCGGGGACCGACCAACTGGACATCAAGTTCACGGGGGTGGGTGGCCATGGCTCCGCGCCCGAAATGGCGATCGACCCGGTGGTGATGGCCGCGCAGGCGATCATGGGCTACCAGACCATCGTCAGCCGGTCCGTCAATCCGCAGTCGTCGGCCGTCATCACCGTGGGGGCGGTGCAGGCGGGCCGCGACAATAATGTGATTCCCCAGACTGCCACGCTGCTTCTCAACCTGCGCTGGTTCACCAGCGACGTGCGCGACCTCCTGCTGAAGCGGATCGACGAAGTCTCGAACGGTGTTGCGATTGCCGCGGGCGCGCCGGAAAAGCCCGCCCGGACCATGAAGGGCAGCGCCCGACCGCTGGTGAACGACGGAAAGCTGGTGGAAACGGTGAACCCCGCGCTGACCGCGCTGCTGGGCGAGGGGCGGGTCATCAACAATTTCCCCAGCGTGATGGGCTCCGAGGATTTCCAGGAGGTGATGTATGCGGCCGACGTGCCCTATGTCTTCCTGCTGATCGGCGTGGCGCCGCCCGAGCAGTTTGCTGCGGCGCAAAAGGCCGGCCGACCCTTTCCCTATTCCAACCACAACCCCGACTTCTTCGTCGACCTCGCAGCGATTCCGCTGGGTGCCCGGATCAACACGACGGCCGCACTGGCGCTGCTGGCGAAGAAGTAAAGCCTAGCTCTTCGCTTTCTCCGCCGCGATCCACGCGCGCACCTTGGCTGCCAGCACGTCGAGCGGGAGCGCGCCCGAGTCGAGCACGGTGTCGTGGAAGCCGCGCAGGTCGAACTTCGTGCCCAGCGCCGTCTCGGCCTCGGCCCTGAGCTTGCGGATTTCCAGCTCGCCGATCTTGTAGCCGAGTGCCTGCCCCGGCCAGGCGATGTAGCGGTTCACCTCGGCATCGATGTTTGCGGCCGACAGCGCCGTGTTGTCGAGCATATACCGAACGGCCCTGTCCTTGCTCCAGCCCTTCCAGTGGATGCCGGTGTCGACCACCAGGCGGTTCGCGCGCCACATTTCGTAGGAGAGCCGCCCCATGTCGCGGGCGGGCGTGTCGTACATGCCCATCTCGATTCCGAGGCGCTCGGAATAGAGGCCCCAGCCCTCCACGAAGGCGGTGAAGAAGGCGGCGTGCCGGCGGAACAGGGGCAGGTCGAGCTCCTGCGCCAGCGCGATCTGGTGGTGGTGGCCGGGCACCGCCTCGTGGATGGTCAGCACCGGCATCTCGAACAGGGGGCGCTCGTTCAGCTTGGAGGTGTTGACGTAATAGGCCCCTGCCGACCCCGCCGACGCCGAGCCCGGCTGGTAGAAGGCGGTCGTGGTTCCCGGCGCGATGTCGGCCGGGATCTCGCGCAGCGTGTAGGGCAGGCTCGGCAGCTTGCCGAAAAGCCGCGGCATCCAGCCATCGGCGATCTTCGCCTGCCGGCTGGCGGCCGCCATCAGCTCCTCGGGCGTTTTCGGGTAATATTGCGGGTCGGTCCGCAGATGCTGGATATAGGCCTCGCGGGTCGGGAAGCCGGCGGCTTTCGCGACCGTTTCCATCTCGGCGCGGATGCGCGCGACTTCGCTCAGGCCGATGGCGTGGATCTGGTCCGGCGTCAGGTCGGTCGTGGTCTCGGTGCGGGCGCGATAGGCGTAGTAATCCCGGCCCATGGGGCGCTCGGACACGCCGACGATGCGGGTGCAGGCGGGCAGATAGTCTGCGGCGACAAAGTCGGCGAAGCGCGTGTAGGCGGGGTTCACCTGCCCGTCGATCAGGGCCTTGCCGCGGGCCTGCAGCGCGGGCCAGTCGGCCTCTGCAACCGCGGGCGGGCGCCGCTTGAAGGGCGCGTAGAAGCGCGACGTGTCGCCGGGGGCAGCGATCTGGCGGATGCCAGCCTCGAAGCCGTCGAGCACGACACATGGGAGGGTGTAGCCGTCCTTGATGGTCACGCGGGTGGTGGCGATGGCCTGGTCGACCTGCGCGGGGAAGGCCGCCAGCCGCGCCAGATAGCTTTCATAGTCGGCGCGGGTGAAGAACGGCAGCTGCGGCGGCAGGCTGGAAAAGCCGGTGTGGAAGCCTTCCCGGTTGGTGAACAACATGGTCGACCCCGGGAAGCGCCGGCCTTCGATATGGCGCGCCAGCACGCGGTCCAGCACGTCGGCCGAGACCCGGTCTTCCGCCGGGAGGCCTTCCTTCGGGATGCCGGCCAGCCGGGCCCGGAATTTCGTGGCCGCCGCGACCGAGCGATCCATCGCTGCGATCGACAGGTCCTCGAGCCGGTTGTCGTGCGCGCGCTCGCCGATCAGCGTTGCGCTGGTCGGGTTTTCGGACAGCCACCAGGCCCAATGGTCTGCCAGCAGGGCCTTGAAGTCGTCGGCGGGCGCGGCGTTCGCCGACCCCGCCCAGAGGAGCACTGCAAGCGCCACTGCCGTCCGCATCAGCCCGCCTTCTTTGCCTCGGCCCGCTTGATGGCCGCCATCACCATCGCCTCGGCGCCGGTCACGTCCACCATCCGGCTGATCTTCGCCCACTTACCCTTTTCCAGATCCTTGTAGTGCTGGAAGAAGTGGCCGATCTGCTCCACGAGCACCTTGGGGAGGTCGGTGTAGTTGCGCACGTCGGTGTAGAAGGGGTGCAGCGCGTCGGCCGGGACGGCCAGGATCTTCTCGTCGCCGCCGGCCTCGTCTTCCATCATGAGGGCGCCCACGGGCCGCGCGCGGATGACGGCGCCGGGCACCACGGCGTGCGGCCCCACCACCAGGATGTCGCACGGGTCGCCGTCTTCCGACAGGGTGTGCGGGATGAAGCCGTAATTGCCGGGATAGAACATGGCGGTGTGCAGGAAGCGATCAACGAACATGGCGCCGGACGCCTTGTCGAGCTCGTACTTCACCGGCACGCCTCCCATCGGGATTTCGATGATGGCGTGCACGTCGTGCGGCGGGTTCACCCCGATGGGGATTTTCGTGATGTCCATGGCATCCGCCATTGGCACGGAACGCTGCAGCGTCAAGCCCGCACCGGACCGAAGCTCAGTGGATGGTCAGAATTCCGTCTACGGCGCACCATTCCGCTGGCCGCACGAGCCCCTGGTGCGCAACACGGATGGAATGGAGCGTGGCCTCGATCTCGCGGCGCCAGTGGTCGAGAAAGCGGGCGAGCTCGGGGAATGCGGGGGCGAGATCCCAGTTCTGCCAGGTGAACTGCTGCAGCAGGCTGGGGTGATCCGGCCGGTAGTAGGTGATTTCGGCCGTGAGCAGGCCGTAGCCCGCGATCTGCCGCCGGAACCCGTCATCGACCATGTGCGCACCTCGGGCAATTGAGTGGTGGGCCATGTTTCCGGCTGCGACGGCGTTTGACAAGAGGCTGATTTGGAAAAGGAATGGTGTCAGCACTGGCGACTGGCGAGTGCCAGCGCGGACACGGCCTGCCGTATTTTGCCGGCCGCCAACTGGACAAGGCCCGGCGGCTTCGCTTGGAAGGCGCGCATGACCCCGACGGGAGACCGGATTTGCGTACCTTCGACACCACGAGCGCCATTGCGCTCGGCGCTGCGCTTGCCCTTGCGATGACTGCCCCGGCTACGCTCGCCCAGGCTGTGGGAGCTCCCGCTGCGCCCGCTTCCGACGTCGCGGCCGGGAATCCCCTTCTGGTCGACTGGGCCACGCCCGACGGCGTGCCGCCCTATGACCGGATACGCCCGGAACATTATGTGCCGGCCTTCGAGGAGGCGATGCGCCAGGCCCGGCAGGAGCTGACGATGATCGGCGCCCAGCGCTCGGTGCCGACATTCGAGAACACGCTCGAGCGGATGGAGCGCGCCGGCCCGCTGCTGACGCGCACGTCTGCCGCCTTTTTCAACGTGGCGTCCAGCCATGCCACCCCCGAGATCCAGGCCATCCAGGGCGAGATTTCGCCGAAGCTGGCGCGCTTCCAGAGCCGGACCTATCTGGACAAGGCGCTGTTCCAGCGGGTCGACCGGCTTTACCGCCAGCGCGACACGCTGAAGCTGACGCCGGAGCAGCTGCGGCTGCTGGA
>JAESGX010000709.1_pt1 | contig 10240 bp, 10 predicted proteins | sample 9269801 | NCBI WGS metagenome assembly JAESGX01 (sample SAMN16773122, study PRJNA677054) | algae metagenome | isolation source: Pleurocapsa minor GSE-CHR-MK-17-07R and co-occurring heterotrophs from wet... | place: USA: Lower Calf Creek Falls, Grand Staircase Escalante National Monument, UT ... | reverse complement strand
GTGCCGGCGGGGACGTCGAAACTGACGCCCTTCAGGATCTGGCGGCGCGGCTCATAGTGGAAGTGCACATCCTCGAAACGGATGGCGCCGCCGCGCACGGCGAGGTCGGGGGCGCCTGGCGCGTCGACGATGCCGGGCGCCGTGTCGAGCAGCTTGAACATCGCCTCCATGTCGATCAGGCCCTGCTTCACTTCGCGGTAGACCATGCCCAGCATGTCGAGCGGACGGAACAGCTGGGCGAGCAGCGTGTTCACCAGCACCACGTCGCCGGGCGTGAAGCGCCCCTGCGCCCAGCCATAGACGGTGAACGCCATGGCGCCCCCCATCATCAGGTTGGTGATGAGCGACTGGCCGATGTTGAGCCAGGCGAGCGAGGTTTCCGACTTGATCGCCGCCTGGGCGAAGCGGTTGGCAGCGCGGGTGTAGCGCCGGGCCTCCAGCTCCTCCGCGTTGAAATATTTGACCGTCTCGTAGTTGAGCAGGCTGTCGACCGCGCGTGCGGAGACCTGGTTGTCGAGATCGACGGTCTTGCGGCGAAGCTCGGTGCGCCAGCGCGTGATCGCCCAGGTGAACCAGCTGTAGGCGACCACCATTACCATCGTTGCCAGCACCAGCTCCATGCCCATGCGGGTGCCGAAGATGACGAGGACGGCGCCGAGCTCGATGAACACGGGCGCCAGGTTGAACAGCAGCAGGTACAGCATCAGGTCGATGCTCTTCGTGCCGCGCTCGATGGTGCGGGTGAGCGAGCCGGTCTTGCGCTCCAGATGGAACCTGAGCGGCAGCGCGTGCAGGTGGCGGAACACTTCCACTGCAAGCTCGCGCGTGGCTTCCTGCCCGACGCGTTCGAACACGGCGTTCCGGAGATTGTCGAACAGGACCGCGCCGAAGCGGGCGGCGGCATAGGCCCAGACCAGCGCCACCACCAGCCAGAGCGCGTCGTCGGCGGGGGAGCCGGCGGACATGCGGTCGATGACGCCCTTGTAGGCGAACGGCATCACCAGCATCACGGCCTTGGCGACCAGGACCAGCAGCAGCGCGACAACGACGCGCGCCTTCAGCGCCGGGCGCCCGGCCGGCCACAGATAGGGCAGGAAGCGCTTCAGCGTCTTGAAATCGGCGTCGCCGACGGGAACGTCGGGCATATGTTGACCGTGGGACGGGCTCATTGCGGGCTCATGTGGCATTGCGGGCGTCGCCTCGCAATGCCACATGGGCGCACATGAGCGCTCCCCCCATGAAAGCCGTCGTCGTGCCGGTCACGCCGCTGCAGCAGAACTGCTGCCTGATCTGGTGCACGGAAACGATGAAGGGCGCCTTCACAGACCCCGGCGGCGACCTCGACCATCTGGTGGCGGTGGCGGCCGAAAATGGCGTGACGATCGAGAAGCTGCTGGTGACGCACGGCCATATCGACCATTGCGGCCTGACCGGCGTGCTGGCCGAACGGCTGGGCGTGCCGATCGAAGGCCCGCACCCCGAAGACAAGTTCTGGATCGACATGGCCCCCACCGTCGGCGCGCAATATGGCATTGCCGGCGCCACCGCCTTCACCCCGGACCGCTGGCTGTTCGATGGCGACCAGGTGACGGTGGGGAACCTGTCGCTCGACGTCTATCACTGCCCGGGCCACACGCCCGGGCATGTGATCTTCCACCACGCGCCCTCCAACCTCGCCATCGTGGGCGACGTGCTGTTCCAGGGCAGCGTGGGCCGCACGGACTTCCCGAAGGGCGACTTCCAGACGCTGGTGACCAGCATCACGACGCGCCTGTGGCCGCTCGGCAACCAGACCGCGTTCGTGCCGGGCCACGGCCCCATCAGCACCTTCGGGCGGGAACGGCAGACCAACCCGTTCGTGGGCGATGCGGTGCTGTAGGACTGCCTTTAAATGGAAAGTGTCGCGCGACACTTGACATGCGGGGCGAGGCTGACTACTGTATCGCGGTGGAAATCGAAAGTATCAGGCACAAGGGTCTGCGTCGCTTTTTCGAGACAGGTAACGCGAAAGGTCTGGTTGGCGATGTGGGGCGGCTGCGCAAGATGCTGGCCTTTATTGACGCCGCCGAAAGCTTCGACGAACTGGGGCTGCCGCCGAACTTCGGATTGCACGAACTGACAGGCGATCGACGCGGGACATGGTCGATGACGGTGACGCGAAACTGGCGCATGACCTTTGGCCTGAATGGGGACGGCGCATTGATCGACATGGATCTGGAGGATTATCATGGCACTTAGGATGCATCCGTCGCTCGCCGTGCATGTCGGCGACTGGTTGAAGACCGAAATCGTCCAGCCTGCGGGCGTGAATGTGACGGCGCTGGCGGCGCATTTCGGCGTGTCGCGTCAGGCGCTCAGCACGCTGCTCAACGGCAACGCCAGCCTGTCGGCCGATATGGCGATCCGGTTCGAAAAGGCCTTCGGCGTGAAGGCCGACACGCTGCTGCGGATGCAGACCAGCCATGAACTGGCCCAGGCGCGCAAGCACGAGGCCGACATCCGGGTGGCGAAGTTCGCCATTGCGGCGTGACAGCTTTCGACAAGTTTTCGGTCATCGGCCTCGTTGTTGGCGGTCACCAAAATTCGACATTCGTTCAGTTTGAAAGCAAGTTTCGGGACGTCCCCTGCGCGAACTCTTGGCAAAGGGCCCGAACGGTTGATCAAGGAGCGATAGGTGGCATTTCGGTTTCAAGGACTGGACGGAGCACAATTCGCTCACCTTTACGGACTGTCGGATGCTGCATTGGCCAAAGCTGGTGCTAAGCGATACGTCGTGGATGCCAAGCCGGGCTTTCCCGACCGCGTCAAAGTCTGCGATTTGGACATTGGCAAGACGGCAATTTTGCTGAACTTCGAACACTTGGCAGTCGACACGCCGTATCGTTCGGCGCACGCTATCTTCGTGGAAGAAGGGGCGACTGACCGATTTGATGCGCTGGACCAAATCCCTGAGGTCATCCGTATCAGACCGATCTCCCTTCGAGCGTTTGACGTAAGCGGCAACATGCTTGACGCTGACCTTGTCGATGGAAACGCGCTAGAGCCATTAATTAATCAATTCTTCGAGAACTCCGAAGTAGCTTATCTTCACGCTCACTATGCCAAGCGCGGCTGTTACGCAGCGCTAATCACGCGTTCGTAGGTCTGCTTTGTGAATTCTGTTTTCAAAACCGGACAGTCAGCAATCCCCGACAATGCGGGCATAGCACCCGCGCCGAAGGCGCAGTAAATCCCATCGTCAGGCGCAACCTCGCCGTCCGCGCACCAACCGAACAATGAGGGTGCAGGGAAATCATTTCCCTGCCGGGTTCCAAGGGCAGAGCCCTTGGCCGCCGGAGGCTCTTACAGCAACAGCCCCTGTCGCACATCGGCGGCGGGCTTCTGGAACAGGTCGGTGCGAAGGGTCGGGCGGGGGCCCAGCAGGTTGTAGCGGTGCAGGGCGGCTTTGAAGCGCAGGCCGAGCAGCCGGCCCCATTCGCCTTGCGCCCGCATGCGGTTGCCGAAGCCTGGGTCGTTCAGCTTGCCGCCGCGCATGGCTCGGATGCCGTTCAGCACTTTGTCGCGGCGGTCGGGGTGGTGGGTTTCGAGCCATTCGGTGAAGAGGGGGGCGAGTTCGTGGGGGAGGCGGATGGGTTGGCAGAAGGCGCCGCTGGCGCCGGCTTCGGCTGCGGCTTCGAGGATGGCTTCCAGCTCGTGGTCGTTGAGGCCGGGGATCATGGGGGAGGCTGAGGCGTAGGCCGGGACGCCGGCGGCCGAGAGCGCGCGGATGGCGGCGAGGCGGCGGTGCGGTGCGGCGGCGCGGGGTTCCATGCTGCGGGCAAGCGCCGGGTCGAGGGTAGTGATGGAGAGCATCACCACGGCCAGGTCCAGCTTTGCCAGTTCGGCCAGCAGGGGGAGGTCTGCCAGCACGCGGTCGGACTTGGTGGTGATGCTGACGGGGTGGCGGGTTTCCAGGCAGAGTTCCAGCACCTGGCGGGTGATGCGCCAGTCGCGCTCGATGGGCTGGTAGGGATCGGTGTTGGTGCCCATGGCGAGGACTTCGGGCTTGTAGCCGGGCTTCGCGAATTCCGCGCGCAGCAGGGCAGGGCCCGTGGGCTTGGCGAACAGCCGGGTTTCGAAATCCAGGCCGGGCGAGAGGTTGTGATACGCATGCGTCGGCCGCGCGAAGCAGTAGATGCAGCCATGCTCGCAGCCGCGATAGGCGTTGAAGCTGCGGTCGAACGGGATGTCCGGGCTGTCGTTGCGGGTCAGGACGTTTTTGGGCCGCTCGACCTGCACGGTGGTGCGCAGCGGCGGCAGGTCTTCATGGGCATCGGCGAAGTCGCGCCAGTCGCCATCTGTTTCGCGGGCGCTGTCGTGGAAGCGCGCGGAGCGGTGATTCGAGGGAGCGCCGCGGCTTGGCATGATCAGAACATAACAGGAACGATAGCCGACCTAAAGCCATCCTCTGCGCTTGAAGTAAAGATAGGGCAGCACCGCCGACAGCACCATCAGCAGCAGCGCCAGTGGGTAGCCGAACTCCCAGCCCAGCTCGGGCATCAGCTCGAAGTTCATGCCATAGACGGACGCGACCAGCGTGGGCGGCAGGAAAATGACGGCGGCGACCGAGAAGATCTTCACGATGGCGTTCTGCTCGATCGAGATGCGCCCGAGCGCGGCATCGAGCAGGAAGCCGACGTTCTGGGTCATGTAGCCGCTGTTCTCGGACAGGCTCATGATGTCGCGGGTGACCGACTTCAGCGTCTCGCGCACCAGCTTGTCGTGCCGGGGGATGCCGGCGCCGCTCTCGTCCTCGCCCGGCGCGATCGACAGGAAGCTGGTGGCCCTGAGCAGCGTCACCAGCGAATCATGCACCTTGTTCAGCACGAACTGCACATTGCCGATGCGGCGCAGGATGGCCTGCAGGTCGTTGGTCGACAAGCGGAGCGACGCCGGCCGGTCGCGGCCGAACACCAGTGCCGACAGGCTGTCGATGTCTGACCCCATGCGCTCCAGAATGTCGGCGGTGCGGTCCACCACATTTTCCAGCAGGCGCGCTAGCAGCAGCGTCGGGCTGGTGCCGGGCGCCATCTTGGTGCAACTGAGGTCGAGCGCGCGGAAGGCGCGCGGGTCGGAATAGCGGACCGTGAAGAGCTGACGTGCGGTCAGGATGAGGCTGACCGGGACGGCGCCGGGTGAGTCGCTGTCGAGCCCCACCACCAGCAGCACGTTCATCACATGGGCGCCGCCGTCGCGATAGACCCGGCTGGACGCCTCGATCTCGATCATGTCGGCCTTGGTCGGCAGATCGATGCCGGTGGCCGCCTCCACCGCCGCGCGCTCGGCCGACGTGGGGAAGGCCAGATCGACCCAGACAGCCGCCCGGATCGCGTCGGCGTCGGGGAGCAGGGTCAAGGGCGCGGGCCCGCCGCCGGCCACGACTTCGGGCGGGATCGCGGCAGTCGGCTGGTCTGGCGTGTGCAGGCGGAGCATGGCGGGACGCTAGTTGCGCCCGTGCATCTTCGCAACCGCGCTACATCACGGGCGTTTCCAGCCCGATGAGCCGCAGCACCGAGGCCTGCACCAGCATCACGGCGAGCCAGTGCAGGCTGTCTGCCGCAGCCATCGGGCCGGGCATGTTGCGGAAGCGCAGCGTGACGAGCAGCACCGGCACCACGAAGCCGATCCAGATGACGAGCGTCGTCGTCATCGCGGTCATCCAGGGGTCGCCCTGTTGCGGGCCCAGGATGAGCGCGCCGGCGAGGATTGCGGCAAGCCAGAACTCGGCGATCGCAGTCAGCACCAGGAAGTCGGCGCTTGGCCGCTCCCCGGGTTTCGACAGCAGGAAATGCCCCAGGCCGACGATCAGGCCGAACAGCGTGGCCAGCAGAATCGGCAGCAGATTGAGATCGATATACGCCAGGATACCCCTCCCCTGTAACCTGTCCCCATGTGGTTCATTCCATGAGGCGCGGCATTAGCTCAACAAAATTACACGGTTGGTGGCGATTGTCGAGCTGTGTTGCGAGAATGCCGTCCCAACCGTCTTTGACGGCGCCGCTACTGCCCGGCAGCGCGAAGACATAGGTGCCGTTGGCAACGCCCGCGATCGCCCGCGACTGGATGGTGGACGTGCCGATCGCCTGGAAGCTCAGCCAGCGGAACAGCTCGCCAAAACCGGGGATGATCTTGTCGCACAAGGCCTCGACCGCTTCGGGTGTGACATCGCGGCCGGTGACGCCGGTGCCGCCTGTGGAGACGATGCAGTCGACCATCGGGTCCTCGACCCAAACCGCCATGGTCTCCACGATGGTCTCCACATCGTCCTTCACGATGCGGCGGTCGGCAAGCTCGTGCCCGGCTGCTGCAATGCGCGCCACCAGCAGGTCGCCGCTGCGGTCGTCGGCGGGGCCGCGCGTGTCGGAAACGGTGAGGACGGCGATGCGGATGGGGCGGAAGGCGATCGACGTGTCGATGGCCATCTCAGCGGCGCGCCTGGGCTGCGGGAAAGCGCGGCCACTGGTTGCCGGCGACGGTGGCGAGGCTGGACGGGCGACCGGTGTAGCGCGCCGGGGCCTGCGCCCGGTCCTTCATTTCATAGAGCCAGTAGTTGCGCATCACCACTTCGACATAGTGGCGGGTTTCGCGGAAGGGAATGGATTCGAGGAACAGCAGCATGTCGCCATTGTCCTTCAGGCCGCCGTCGTTCCACTTCATCACCGAGCCCGGCCCGGCGTTGTAGGCGGCGATCACCTTGGGCAGCAGGCCGCCGGTGTGCGGGCTGTCGCGCAGCATTTCGAGATAGGACTGGCCATATTCGACGCTGAAGGCCGGGTCCGACAGCATGTCGTCGGAGTGCTCCATGTCGAGCGCCTTGGCGAGGTCGCGCGCGGTGCCCGGCATGATCTGCATCAGGCCCTTGGCACCTGCGCCCGAGCGCGCCACGGTGATGAACTTCGATTCCTGCAGCGCGTGCGCGAACACGAGGCTGCGATCGACGCGCCAGCCCTTTACCGGGCGCCAGCCAGGCGTCGGGAAGCGCGCCGACATCGGCGAGGTGAGGCCGGGCGGCGGGTTCTGGGCCAGCCAATATTGGGTGGCGGGGAGGTCGAGCCGGGCGGCGAGCCTGAGGATGGGTTCGTAGAGGTCGTTGGAGGTGGCGGCCGCCATGTGCCGGAGCTCGCGGTCCGCAAGACCGAGCTGGCCGATCTCGACGAGGGCCGCCGCGCTGCTGGCGCCGGGCGTTTTCTTGAGCGTGGTCCAGTCGGCCTGGATGAAATCGGGCTCGTTCCAGTCGAGATTGGGGGGGACGCCCAGAGTCTGACTGGCGAGGAGACCATAGAAGCCGTCGCGGTCGCGCGCGGTCGCTGCCCTTAACCGCTCGGTCTGCAGCCACGGCCGGCCGCAGCGCAGGTGGCTGCGCGCCGCCCAATAGGCGGCGGCCGCGCGCAGATCGTTGGCGGCGGTGTAGACCTGGCCGATGGCGTCGAAGTGTTTTGCCGCCCCCTCGCAGTCGTTCTGCCGGAAGCTGGCGAGGCCGGCGACCCAGTGGCCCATGGCGGCCCATTCGCTGCTGCCGCCCGCCGCCGTTTCTGCAGCGCGTGCGCCGAGCCTGCGGGCGAGGCTGTCGTCGAGCTCGATATAGGCGTCCCAGGCGGCGCGCTGGGCCCATTCGCTGCGCACGTCGGCGGTGAGACCCGGCCAGTGGCGGTCGAGCAGTGCCTCGACGCCGGCGGGGTTGTCGGCGGCGACAAGTGCTTTTGCCAGCGCCGCGAACTCCGCGTCGGCCTCGCTGCCGAAACGGGCGCTGCGCGGCCCGAGCGCGGGGGTGAGGCGGACCGGCGTCAGCTGCTTGATGCGCGCGAGCGGCGGCAGGTCGGTGGCGCCGGCCTTGCGGGCGAGCGCGGCGATGGCGGCGGCCTGGGGTGCGGCGGGGTTCGCTTCCAGCCAGGCGATGAGGCGGGTGAGCCCGGCCCCGGCCCCTTGCGCCAGCAGGATCTGCGCTTGCGCCGTCGGGTGCAGCGGGCCCGCTGGCATGGCCGCGAGTTGGTCGCTGGCGGCCGAGACGCGGCCGGCGTCGAGCGCGCGGAAGATCTGGCGGTACTGCTCGCGCTGGCCCGGGGAGAGCTGGGCGGGCACCGAGCGCTCGGCGACGGTGAAGGGCGACTTGATGGCGGGGGCGGTGACGTCGATCGTCTCCGGCGCGACGTCCTGCGCGGCGGCGGGCAGTGCCAGCGCGAGCGCGACGAGGGTGAGCGCGGCGGGGGCGAGCGCGCGCATCAGGCGTGCATCCGCCGCTTGAAGGCCAGCAGGTCTGCCCAGGCCAGCGCCTTGTCTTCCGGGCGGCGGAGCAGATAGGCGGGGTTGAAGGTGGCGAGCGCGGGCGCGCCTTCCACGTTGAGCCACGTGCCGCGAAGCTTGCCGATGGGGGTCTTGTCCCCGCTCAGCGCCTGGCTGGCGGTGCCGCCCATCAGGAGCAGCAGGCGGGGGGCCGCGAGCCGGACATGGGCGCGTGCCAGTGGCAGGTCGGCAGCGATGTCGTCTGGCGAGGGCGTGCCGGGAATGCGGCGGCGCGGCACGACGAGGCCGATGTAGCAGCTGGTGCGATCGAGGCCGATGGCGGCGAGCATCCGGTCGAGGAGCTGCCCGGCGGGGCCGGTGAACGGGCGGCCGGTGCGCAGATCCTCGGCGGAGGGGGATTCGCCCATGATCATGATGCCGGATGCCGGGTTGCCGTCTGCGAAGGGAACGCCGGCCCAGTCGGCGCGGACCATGGCGGCGAGGTCTGCGAGCGTAGCGACGGCCGCGAAGGGGTCGGGGCCGATGGATATTGGCCGGGCGGCCGCTGACGCTGCGACAGCAGGGGCCGGCTCGGCCTGGGCGAACCGGTCGGTGGGCGTCTCGCCCACGAACCAGTCGGTGGGCGTCTCGCCCACGAGCGTGTCCACGCCGGCGAGTTTCCACCAGCCCAGAAGCGCGGCGATCTCGGCCGCCACGGCGGACGGCCCTGTCTGTTCAGCAACCATTTGCATTGGCCGCGACATTTGGCAGGCTGGCTCCCGCGGTCAAGCCCGCGCAGGGTTTTTGCCGGCTTTACGGGTTGAAAACGCGTGACACTGCGATGAATAGAGCATGCCGCGGACGCAGGCCGGACAGAAGAGGCAGGATGCAATGACCACACGCGAAGCGATGCCCTATGACCTGGTGATCGTGGGGGCCGGGCCGGCGGGGCTGGCCGCTGCGATCCGCGCCAAACAGGCCGCAGCCGAAAAGGGGCTGGAGCTGAGCGTCTGCGTGCTGGAAAAGGGCTCGGAGGTGGGCGCGCACATCCTGTCGGGCGCGGTGTTCGACCCGCGGGCGATCGACGAGCTGCTGCCCGAATGGCGGACGATGGACTGCCCGATGGCCGAGGTGCCCGTGACGGACAACCAGCACTGGATATTGACGAAGGGGGGCAAGCGGGAACTGCCGCACTGGCTGCTGCCGAGCTTCCTGAACAACAAGGGCACCTACACCGGCAGCCTGGGCAATCTCTGCCGCTGGCTGGCGGGGCAAGCCGAAGCGCTGGGGGTGGAGGTTTTCCCGGGGTTTGCAGCGGCCGAAGTTCTTTTCAACGAGGATGGTTCCGTAAAGGGCGTGGCGACCGGCGACATGGGGGTGCACCGCGACGGCACGCACGGGCCCAATTATCAGCCGGGGCTCGAGCTGCACGCGAAATACACCTTCTTTGCGGAAGGCGCGCGCGGGCATTTGTCGAAGCAGCTGATCCGGCAGTTCGACCTGCGGAAGGATTGCGAGCCGCAGGTCTATGGCATCGGGATCAAGGAGCTGTGGGACATCGAGCCGGGCAAGCATGTGCCCGGCCGGGTGATCCACAGCCAGGGCTGGCCGCTGAGCGATGCCAATGGCGGCGGCTTCCTCTACCACCAGGCCAACAACCAGGTCGCGCTGGGGTTCGTGGTGTGGCTGGGCTACCGGAACCCGCATCTGAGCCCGTTCGACGAAATGCAGCGCTGGAAGACGCACCCGGCGATCAAGGAAGTGCTGAAGGGCGGCCGGCGCGTTTCCTATGGGGCGCGCGCGATCAGCGACGGCGGCTGGCAATCGGTGCCGAAGCTGACGATGCCGGGCGCTGCGCTGATCGGCTGTTCGGCGGGCTTTTTGAACGTGCCGCGCATCAAGGGCAGCCACACCGCGATGAAGAGCGGCATGATGGCGGCGGACGCTGCGGTGGAAGCGATTGCGAGCCAGCGCCAGGGCG
>JAESGX010000708.1_pt1 | contig 10240 bp, 7 predicted proteins | sample 9269801 | NCBI WGS metagenome assembly JAESGX01 (sample SAMN16773122, study PRJNA677054) | algae metagenome | isolation source: Pleurocapsa minor GSE-CHR-MK-17-07R and co-occurring heterotrophs from wet... | place: USA: Lower Calf Creek Falls, Grand Staircase Escalante National Monument, UT ... | reverse complement strand
CGGCGGCGCCAACCTCATCGTCTTCACCACGGGGCGCGGCTCGGTGTTCGGATCGCGGCCGGCGCCGACGCTCAAGCTCTCGTCGAACTCCGCGCTCGCCGCGCGGATGCCCGACGACATCGACCTCGACTGCGGCGGGCTCCTGAGCGGCGGGGCGACGCCCGACGGGCTGGGCGAAGCAGTGTTCGAGGCGATCATCGCCACCGCGTCGGGCGAGCGCACGCGGTCCGAGATCGAGGGGCTGGGCGCCGACGAGTTCGTCCCCTGGACGCCCGGAGCTGCAATGTGAGCGGCGATGTGATCCGGCACGCGCTCCTGCTGCTGGTTCTGCTGTTCGCCGGCCCCGCGGCCGCCGCGACCGATGCCGAGCTTCGCGCCGGAATCGTTGCGGGAACCCGGGCAGCAATCGCCGCGCTGGACGAGAAGGGCATGGCACGCGGCGACTATGACATGGTGAGCGGCCGCTGGGAGCCCTATGAGCCGGCCTGGCACAGCGGCCAGCTGGCGCTCGGGCTGGTGGACGCGTGGCGCATCACCGGCGACCCCCAGGCCATCGCCGCCGCGCGCCGCGCCGGCGACTGGTGGCTGGCGCAGACGATCACCGGCGACCCGCGTCTCGCCGGCATGATCGATGCCTGGCACGGCGGGCGGCTGGGGCGGCTCATCAACTTCACCACCGTCACCAACGGCACCAAGGGGCTGTACCAATTGTCGAAGGCGACCGGCGACCGGCGCTACGGCGACGCCGCTACCGGCGCGATCCGCTGGCTGGTGCGGACGATGCGGGTGCCGGGCGAGCCGCTGTTCTACAATATCGTCGAGCGCGAGACGGCCGCCATCTGGAAGGATCGCAGCCCGCACCACCCGGACGCCCGCCCGGCAAGCCTGCGCCAGGTGGCGCGCCCCAACATCGAGGGTTCGCCCTTTGCTGACGCCTGCGACTGGAGCCGCGACAAGGCGATGTGCGCGCTGCAGGTGGAAATCGCCGACGGGCTGGTCGGCTCGCAGCGCGAAAACGGCCTGTGGATGGATTTCGAGCCGAACGACCCCGAGACCGGCAAGATCCACCCGCGCTTCAACATCTGGAACGCCGAGGCGCTGATCCGCACCTACGACCAGACGAAGGACGCGAAGTATCTGGCGGCCGCCACCCGCGCCATGGTAGCAATGGCCCGGCTGCAACGACCCGACGGCACCATCTACTACGACAATTTCACCGACGGCCGCTTCCGCGAGGGCAGCTTCACCGGCTCCGCCACGGCATTCGCCGGGCACCAGTGGCTGAAACTGAAGCAGCGCGGCGCCGGCACCCGGTTCGACGCCAACATCGAGCGATCGCTGCGCTGGGTGCTCGCCAATCGCTTTGCGGACAACCACCCCGATCCCAACCTGGCCGGCGCCTTCGTCGACACCCGCGTCCGGATGGTCGGCGGCAAGGCCAGCATGGTGAACCGCGCCGACCTCGCCGCCGCCTTCGCGCTGCGCTTCCTCACCGCCGTCGCCCGCGACCGGGGCCTGGAGACGCCCTCATGAATCTTGCGCGCCGCCACCTGCTGTTCGCCGGCGCCGCCGTCGCCGGCCTCGCGGGCCTCCCGCTCCGGGCACAGCCTGCCGCCCCGGTTGCACCCGCTGCGCCGCCCTTCCTGCTGTCCGCCCTTGCGTCGCGCCGCCGGGTGCCGCTCGATGGTCTGTGGCACTGGATCGTCGACCCGTTCGATGTCGCGCGCCGCAAGCCGCGCAACCGGCGCGCCGTCTGGAAGGACGAGCGCGAAGTGCCGGGCGGGCCGCTCATCGAATATGAGTGGGAAACCTCACCCACCATCCGCCTGCCGGGCGACTGGAACAGCCGCATCCCCGAGCTCGGCCTCTACGATGGCCCGGCCTTCTTCCGCCGCCTGTTCACCGCCGCGCCGACGCCGGGCCACCGCCAGTTCCTCGCCTTCGAGGCGGTCAACCGCCACGCGACCGTCTGGCTGAACGGCGAGCAGGTCGGCACCCACGAAGGCGGGTTCACCCCCTTTGTCATCGAGGTGAGCGGCCGGCTAACGGCAGGCCAGAACCTCATCGTGGTGCGCGCCGACAGCCGGCACGGGCCGCAGACCATCCCGTCCGTCGATTTCGACTGGCTGAACTATGGCGGCATCACCCGCTCGGCCTGGCTGGTGGAAACGCCGGCCATCACCATCCGCGACCATTGGGTGCGGCTGCAGGGCAACCGCATCGTCGCCGACGTCGCACTCGATGGTGCCGGCGCGGCCGGGCAGGAAGTGACCCTGCGGATCCCGGTTCTGGGCATCCGCGCCCGCGCCACCACCGACGCCGCCGGCGTCGCCCGCTTCGATGCAGCGCCGCGCGGCCTCCAGCGCTGGACCCCCGACGCCCCCCGGCTCTACGACGTGGAGGTCGCCGCGGGCACGGATCGCATCGCCGAGCGGATCGGCTTCTGCAGCATCGAGACCCGCGGCCGCGAGCTGCTGCTGAACGGCGAGCCGGTCTTCATCCGCGGCATCGCGCTGCACGAGGAAGCCTTGGGCGCCACCGCCAGCCGCACCGTCACCGAAGCCCAGGCGCGCGCGCTGCTGGCAACGGCAAAGGAGCTGGGCTGCAACTTCGTTCGCCTCGCCCATTATCCGCACGGCGAGACCATGCTTCGCCTGGCGGACGAGATGGGCCTGATGGTCTGGGCCGAAATCCCGGTCTACTGGGAAGACATTGACTATGCAGATCCGCGCACGCTGGCGGCCGCGCGCACGATGATGGCCGAAATGGTGCTGCGCGACCGCAACCGCGCCGCGATCATCCTGTGGTCGGTCGCCAACGAAACGCCCCGAACCCCCGAACGCACCCGCTTCCTGGAGACGCTGATCGCCGATGTGCGCGCGCTGGACCCGACCCGCCTGCTGACCGCCGCGCTCGACAAGAACCCCGATATCGGCGGCGTGAAGGACGGCGAAAGCCGCATCCTGGTGAGCGACCCGCTGGGCGCGAGCCTGGATGTGATCGCAGTCAACCAGTATGAAGCCTGGTACAGCAGCCGCACCCCCGACCGCATCGCCGACGTCAGCTTCTCGACGAGCTTCGACAAGCCGCTGCTGTTCTCCGAATTCGGCGCCGACGCGCTCTATGGCCACCGCGGGCCGAAGGAAGCGCGCTGGACAGAGGATTATCAGGCCTGGCTCTACGAAGAGACGCTGAAGCTCGTCGCCCGCACGCCCGGCTGCATCGGCTGCACCCCCTGGCTCCTCAAGGATTTCCGCTCGCCCCGCCGCTGGCACGGCCGCTTCCAGGCCGGCTGGAATCGAAAAGGCCTGGTGTCGGAAGAAGGCCACCGCAAGCTCGCCTTCGAAACGCTCAGGCACTTCTACATGAAGCAGAGCGGGGGAAAAACCTGAGCCGCGGCGCACCCGGCACGGCCGCAGGCAGCTCGTATCGGATGCGGCGGCGCCATCTGCCGCCGAAATCATCCTCGCAGCAGCAGGGTGGGGAAGAGGCCGCTATCAGCCGCTGAAGTCGCGCGTGCTGGACACGATGATCGCAAGCGAGCAGGCAGGCGCGGCACCCGAGGCACTCGAGCGGATGTTCGTGGTGCTGCAGGCGTCCTGCCGCCTGGTTCGCGGCCGTACGGCGCCGGGCCTGTGGCATCGCCTGAGGAAAGGACGAGGTCGAATGGGGGGATGGTCGAACTGGTCGGGAAGCGTCACGGCGCCGGCCGAGGTGCTGAGGCCGGCGAGCGTCGATGAACTGGCTACGGCCGTCAGCACGGCCTCGAAGGTCCGGCCGGTCGGCGCCGGGCACTCGTTCATGCCGCTGGTCTCGTCCGACACGCTGATCGTCAGCCTGGAGGACCTGCCCGGGGACATCACGCTCGGCGCGGACCGGGCGACCGCCCGCGTGCCTGCCGGGCGCAGCATCCGCCAGCTGACCGCCGAGCTGTTCGAGCTGGGCTATGCCCTTGCCAACCAGGGCGACGTCAACCCCCAGAGCATCGCGGGCTCCATGGCGACCGGCACCCACGGCACCTCGCGCGCGATCGGCAGCCTGTCCACCATGGCGCGGGGCTTCCGGCTGATCGGCGCCGACGGCGAAACGCGGTGGTGCGACCGCGAAACCGACCCCGAGCTGTTTCAGGCGCAGCGGCTGTCGATGGGGCTGTTCGGGATCGCAACCGAAGTCGAGATCGACATCGTGCCCGCGTTCCACCTGGTCGAGCGCCTGACCCGCATGCCGTTTGCAGAAGCGCGGGAGCGGTTCGCAAGCCTGGAGGACGACCACCGGCATGTCGAGTTCTTCCAGTTTCCCTACAGCGACGACGTGATCCTCAAAACGCTGTCACTTACCGAGCCCTGCGCCGCGCCGAAAACCACGACCGACATGGAGGAGGCGGGCTTCAAGCGGGTGCTCGACATCGGCCGGCGGCTGCCCTTCACGATCCCGACGCTGCAGCGGCAGATCATGGGCGGCAATTTCGAAAGCGTGCGCAGCGGTCCGGCCTACACCATCTACCCCTCGGACCGGTCGATCCGCTTCGAGGAAATGGAATATGAGGTGCCACGCGCCGCCGGCTTCGAGGCACTGGCAGAGGCGGTTGCCCGCGTCCGCAGGAAACGCCTTCCGGTGTCCTTTCCGTTCGAGTTCCGGGTGGTTGCCGGCGACGACATCTGGCTGAGCCCGATGAACAATGGCCCGGCCGCCTCCATCTCGATGCACCAATATTCGGCGATGGGCTGGCGTCGCCCCTTCGACGCGGTGGAGCCGATCCTTCGGGGCGTCGGCGGCCGGCCGCATTGGGCCAAGCGCCACAGCCTCGGCCGCGACGATGTCGACACGCTCTACCCGATGGCCGAACGCTACCGCGAGGTCCGTCGCCGCGCCGACCCCGGCGCCAAGTTCCTGAACCCGCACCTGGAGGCGCTGTTCGCATGAGCACAGATGAAGACCTGCACCGCGCGCTGGTCGGCGAGGCCGGCTCGCGCACCCGGCTGAACACGCCGGTGCTCATCGTCGATGTCGACGCGCTGGACCGCAATATCGGCGCCATGCAGGCGCTGGCAGCAGCCGGCGGGGTGAAGCTGCGCCCGCATGCCAAGACCCACAAGAGCATCGACATCGCCCGCCGCCAGATCGCCGCCGGCGCCGTCGGGCAATGCTGTGCCAAGATCGGCGAGGCCGAAGTGCTGGCGGCGGGCGGCGTCAGCGGTCTCCTCATCACCTCGCCCGTGGCAGCGCCGGGCGCGATTGCCCGGCTGGCCGCGCTCGCGGCGCGCGCGCCCGACCTCATGGCAGTCGTCGACAGCCCGGAGGTGGCGGCCCGGATCGATGCCGCACTCGGCACCGCAGGTGCTCGGCTCCATGTCCTTATCGATATCGATCCGGGCATCCGGCGCACCGGCGTCGCCTCGGCAGAAGCTGCGGTCGCACTCGCCGAGGTGATCGCCGCCGCCCGCAACCTCGAGCTCGCCGGCGTCCAGTTCTACTGCGGGCTGCAGCAGCACATCCCGGGCTTTGCCGACCGCCGTGCCGCCATCCTGGAGCGAACAGACTATCTCTCGGCCGTGGTGGCGGCGCTGCGGGCCGCCGGCCACGCGGTGCCGGTCATTTCGGGGTCCGGAACGGGTACCCACCGGATCGACCTCGAACTGGGCATTTTCACCGAGCTCCAGGTGGGTTCCTACATCTTCATGGACCGGCAGTACCTGGACTGCGACCTCGCCGGCGGCGCTGCCGGCCCGTTGGAACCCGCCCCGTTCGAACCGGCCCTCTTCGTCGATGCCCGGGTGGTCAGTGCCAACCACGCCGGGTTGGTCACCATTGATGCCGGTTTCAAGTCGCTCTCCACCGACGGCGGCAGCGCCCAGGTGGTGCACGGGGCCGCGCCCGACACCGCGGTCTTCTTCATGGGCGACGAACATGCAGCGCTGGTCGCCGACGGAATCGGGGCGCGCCTGCGCCCGGGCGACCCGGTCAGCCTCACGGTTCCTCACTGCGATCCGACCGTCAACCTCTACGACAGCTATCATGTCGTCCGCGACGGCACGCTGATCGACATCTGGCCCGTCAGCGCTCGCGGGCGCGCCCGGTAGGCGGTGAGCCTCGTGCCGCAATACCAGCCTCTGCATCCACTCCTGCGGCATCGAGCTATGCCCGGGTTGACGCAAGGCGCGCTGCCTGGCCTGCTCCATCCCGATGGTTCAGGCATGGTATGCAGCTTCGGGAAAAGACCTGGCCACCGCTGATCCAGCCGCAGTGCTGGGCGCTCTGGCAGCCCGACTGCCATTCCCGCTCGAACCGGCACAGCGGGCCGCGTGGCAGTTCGAGATCGACCATCTTCAAACGTTCGGGACAGCGAACCCCGACGCCCATATGTTCTTCGAGTTCGCCATTCCCCGCATGGGCCGGCGTGCGGATGCTGTCATCGTCTGCGCCGGCCTTGTGTTTGTCCTCGAGTACAAGGTCGGCGCCCGGGATTTCCCGCGGCACGCGATCGAGCAGGCCCATGGCTATGCGCTCGACCTCAAGAGCTTCCATGCGACAAGCCATGACAAGCGGATCATCCCGCTGCTGGTTGCAACCTCCGCTCCGCCGCAACAGATCGGTTTCGGTTTCGCCCCCGACGGTGTGGCAGTCCCCGTCCGCCTGGCGGCCGATGACGTGGCCCCAGCCATCCGGCAGTTGGCGGAAGCCAGCGGCGGCCCTGCTTTCGACGCCGTGCAATGGGCGGCGGGCGCCTATCGGCCGACACCTACGATCGTCGAGGCAGCGCAGGCTCTGTTCCGCGGCCATAAGGTCGCCGAAATCTCGCGGTCGGAAGCCGGTGCCGAGAATCTGACCAGGACGGCCGATGCGATCGGTCGGGCTATTGCAGATGCCCACCACAACCGCCGCAAGGCGCTGTGTTTCGTGACGGGAGTTCCAGGTGCCGGCAAGACATTGGCGGGGCTCAACATCGCGTGCAGTCGAATGGGCCGCGGCGACGGCGAGGACGCAACGTTCCTGTCGGGCAATGGGCCACTTGTGGAGGTGCTGCGGGAAGCCCTGAAGCGGGATCTGCGCCGCCGGGACCGGGCGCCGGACCCGGGCGACCCGGAGGCGCGCCACCTGTTCGGTCGCTCGCCGGACAAGTTTATCCAGAACGTCCACCATTTCCGCGATCAATATGCCGGCAACGCCGACGTGCCATCGGAGCATGTTGTCGTCTTCGATGAAGCGCAGCGTGCCTGGAACCAGCAAGAGACGGCGCGCTTCATGCGCGAGAAACGAGGCCTGGCTGACTTCACCCAATCGGAACCCGCGTTCCTTCTCTCCGTGATGAACCGCCATCCGGACTGGTGCGCCGTCGTCTGCCTTATCGGGGAGGGTCAGGAGATCAACCGCGGGGAAGCCGGGGTTGGCGCCTGGATCGGCGCGTTGACCGATGGGCCGCTGCGCGACTGGGCTGTCCATGCTCCGCCTCAGATGCTTGAGGGTGAAGCCGGCCTCGATCCTCAGCTCTGCTGGTTGTTGCAACAACGTGCCCGCACGCTGGACCCGGCCCTCCACCTGGCAGTCTCCATCCGGTCCTTTCGCGCCGAGACGGTATCCGCCTTCGTGGCCGCCATGCTCGGCACCTGTCCTGAGACAGCTCGCCAGCTTCTGCCGCCCACGATCCGCTTTCCCATTCTGCGCACCCGGTCGCTGTCCCAGGCCCGCGGCTGGCTGCGCGCGCAGCGCCGGGCGGGTGAACGCGCCGGGCTGCTTGCGTCCTCGAACGCCATCCGCCTCAAGCCCGAAGGCCTGCACGTGAAGGCAAAGGTGGACGTGGCAAGCTGGTTCCTGAACGAGGGCGCCGATATCCGCGCCTCCAACGCGCTGGAGGACGCCGCGACGGAGTTTGATGTGCAGGGTCTGGAACTCGACTGGGCCGCCGTTGCATGGGACCTCAACCTGATGCGCAGTGAAACGGCCTGGCGCCCCCGCCGCTTCCGTGGAACGGCGTGGGAAGAGGTGAACGACCCCTCTAAGCGCGACTATCTGCTCAACAGCTACCGCGTCCTTCTGACTCGCGCGCGCCAGGGCATGGTCATCTTCGTCCCGTCCGGCGACGCGCAGGATGCAACGCGTCCGCCACAGGCCTATGATGCTGTCGACCATTGGCTGGAAGCTTGTGGAATCCCATCGTTATCCTGAGACTTTTGCCCTCATGCCGGCCTGCAACCACATTGTCGCTTGAGATTGCCTGGCCTTTTGCACATCACCGGAACAACAAGGAGAGGCACGGCGCGTGGTGGCAGCAGCAGACACTCCCGAAACCTACCGCACTCGGGGCTATGCCGTTGTCCGCAAGCTGTTCACCGCCGCCGAAATCGCCGAACTCTCGGCCGCGCTCGACACCCTCCACGCCGAAGGCATCGCCCATGGCCGCCCCTTCCGCCACGGCAACCTGTTCTACAAGGTCGCCGCCGGACCGACCACACCCGTCGTCCAGATGGTGCAGTGGCCCGCCTGGGCCCACCCCGCGCTCGCCGCGCTGCGCCTCGACCGGCGCTTCGCCGCCGTGCTCGCGCCGCTCATCGGCGATACCCTGAAGCAGATCATCCACCAGGTGCACTGGAAGGCGCGTGCGCACGAAGCCGGCGGCGCCGGCAGCGGCGGCGATTTCGCCTGGCACCAGGACAGCCGCTCGCGCCGCCCGCCGCACGCCTTCCGCAACCTGGCGCAGGCCTATGTGCAGACCGGCCTCGCCATCGATCCGCACACGGCGGAAAGCGGCTGCCTGCAGGTTATCCCCGGCAGCCACATGCTGGGCGACCTCGACATGGCGGCAAACGGCCAGGTGCTGGGCCGCGCCATCACCGACGCCGACCTGGAGGCCGTCGGCATCGACCCCGCAACCAAGCAGAGCCTGTTGCTGGAGCCGGGCGACCTGGCGCTCTGGAGCCCGTTTCTGGTGCACGCCTCGGGCCCCAACCATGCTGCCCACGCCCGACGCCTCATCATCAACGGCTATGTCCGCAGCGACGATTGCGATCGCGGCGAATGGGCCTTCCGCGCCGGCCAGCCGGTGCCGCTGGGTGCCGCCCCGGCGCTGGTGCACTACGAAGCGCTCAACGACCGCCCCGACCCGCATTACCCCTGACCGACCCCAAGGAGATTCTCATGGCGCTCGTCGAAACCGAGATCACGGACGGTGTCGCAACCGTCACCCTGAACCGCCCGGAAGCGATGAACGCGCTGTCGAAGGCGCTCCGCCAGGCGCTTGCCGCCACGATCCGCCGTGTCGATGCCGACCCGGCGGTGCGCGTCGTCATCCTCACCGGCGCGGGCACCCGCGCCTTCACCGCCGGGCTCGACCTGAAGGAACTGGGCGCCGACGCCGACGCGATGGACGCCGCCACCGGCCAGGATGCCGACGCCAACCCGGTGAAGGCGATCGAGCAGACGGCAAAGCCCGTCATCGGCGCGATCAACGGCGTCGCCATCACCGGCGGCTTCGAGCTGGCGCTCGCCTGCGACGTGCTGATTGCCAGCGAGAACGCCCGCTTCGCCGACACCCACGCCCGCGTCGGCATCATGCCCGGCTGGGGCCTGTCGCAGAAGCTCTCGCGCGCGATCGGCATCTCGCGCGCCAAGGAACTCAGCCTGTCGGGCAACTTCCTCGATGCCGCCACGGCCGAACGCTGGGGCCTCGTCAACCGCGTCGTCCCCGCAGACGAGCTGCTGCCCGCCGCCCGCAAACTCGCTGCAGACATGGCGAGCATCGACCCCGCATTCGCCGCGGCCTACAAGAAGCTCATCGACGACGGCTTTGCCGCCACCTTCGCGGAAGGCCTGGAGTTGGAAACCGCCCGATCCTCGGCTGCAAACCGCACCGTCACGCCGGATGAGGTTGCGAAGCGGCGCGAGGCCGTGCAGGCTCGGGGCCGAAAACAATAAAGGGGTTCCGATGAAACTGTCCGCGCTGGCCGCCGCGTTGCTGCTCGCCTCCACCGCCAGCTTCGGGGTCGCGGCCTCCGCCGCAGCTGCCGAAACCGTCGTCATCACCGCAGACCGCATGGTGGACGTGGCGACCGGGCGCTATGTCGATCAACCGGCCATCACCGTGACCGACGGCCGCATCGTCTCCATCGGGCGGGGCGCCGCCTCCGTCCCCGCCGGCGCCAGGCGCATCGACCTCGCCGGGCTCACGCTGGTGCCGGGCTTCATCGACATGCACACCCACATCAACTCGGACCCGACCATGCAGCCGTTCGAGGCACTCGTCCGC
>JAESGX010000707.1_pt1 | contig 10256 bp, 10 predicted proteins | sample 9269801 | NCBI WGS metagenome assembly JAESGX01 (sample SAMN16773122, study PRJNA677054) | algae metagenome | isolation source: Pleurocapsa minor GSE-CHR-MK-17-07R and co-occurring heterotrophs from wet... | place: USA: Lower Calf Creek Falls, Grand Staircase Escalante National Monument, UT ... | reverse complement strand
ATGAGCCTGGAATCGCTCGCGGCCCTGAGCGATGATCCCGTCCTCAGGCTGTCCGCCGTGGCCGCCTGATCACCCTCGGACCCTGCCGAGAGCCGGCGCTCCTACACCACTCCCAGGGACACGACCGATGAATGCAACAAAGCGTCTGGTCACTCCAATTCTGATTCTTCACGATACCGCGAAAGCATTCTACGCGCAGGAACTGGAGGGCGGGGGCGGATGGCCCTCACTCTGGGCGCCCTCACTTGCAGTAGATGGCATTAGTTCTGACTATTTGAGGCTGCTGGATGCGACAGTTCGCGACGCCCCCGTAGATCTTCTGATCTTGGCCGCCCGGGAAGGCCCGTCTTATCTTAAAGGTGGATTGGACGAGGTGCTAGCCTGGGCGAAGGAGACGGCCGAAGATGAGTATTTCAACCCTCACTATCGCTTACTGGCCCGATTGACGGGGGATTATCTTAAGGAAGCGGGCGCCATCCGCTTACCTGCATTCCGTCAATTGATCGCCATCGTTTCTGGCGCAGAGCTTTTTCACGAGGACGGGCTCCATCCAGGGCTTATCGATGTTCTACCTTCTCTGATAGGCCGAACAGAAGAGCTTCTTGAACGTAGGGTCGCATTTGACAGCGTTGGTGAAGAATCTCCAGGGCCGGTCATTAAAGGTTCCGGTGCTTAAATCACCCCGCGGAGAGCAATCCAAGAGAATGGCGCTTTAGTCCGCTCAGGACCAGGGGCGGGATGACCGGACATTTTTGCATGAGTTGAGCAGGCGCCGCTACTTAATAAGGGGCGCACGACTGTCAAACGTGATAAGGACCGCTATCGCCGGTAGGCGACTTTTGGGGTCGGGGGGAATATATTAGCTATGAAGATCGTATCTGTTTATACTGCATGTACTGTTGCATTGATGTCTGCTCCCTCACCGAGTTGGGCTGCCGCCGCGGGCGCCGGCTTGGAAGTCGATTTGGCATCTATTGTCGGAGGCAGGCTGGTCATCTCAGGTAACTCAGCCACGCCAACTATAAACGTACAAATATCGAGAACGTCGTTCTCGACGAGATCCTCCAAGAAGGGCGTTTTTGGATTCAACGTTCTACATCTTCCTGACGATTGCACGGTAGAGCTAAAGACCACGAAGGGTACGCTGCCGCTCATTATCTCCAATTGCTCCCCAAAAGGCGATAAAGGCAGCCGGGGCAAGGCCGGTAGGATGGGCCCTGTAGGTCCCGCGGGGCCGCAGGGACCAGTCGGCGATGTAGGGCCGCTAGGATCCCAGGGCGTGGCAGGACCCGTCGGACCGCAAGGACCCCTAGGCCCGGAAGGTCCCCAGGGGCAGCGCGGCCTAACCATGCGATCGGCTTGGTCCCCGGAAATCGAGTATGCCGTAGACGACTTGGTCGAGCGCGGCGGCTCCGCATTCGTCGCCCTTCGAACAAATGTCGATGCCGATCCGGAGACGCAAGCGGCTGACTGGGCACTGCTCGCCATTAAAGGCATGGACGGCGAGAATGGCGACATCGGCTCAACGGGTCCGCAAGGCTCTCAGGGTGTCGCTGGTCCAGGAGGTCCCGAGGGACCGCAGGGATGGCAAGGACCGATGGGTGTAACAGGACCGATGGGACCAATGGGCATTAGCCTTCCGGGGCCCAGTGGACCGGAGGGGGCGCAAGGCCCGAAGGGTCTGAACATGCGCTCGGCTTGGTCGCGAGGTGTTCTGTATTTTCCGGACGACGTGGTCGTGCGAGGCGGCTCGGCCTATGTGGCTCTGACCGCCAGTGTGCTTGCTGATCCCGAAACGGATCCGGCTGCTTGGTCCCTGCTGGTCAAACGGGGCGAAGACGGCGAACGAGGCGAAGCTGGTCCGATTGGCCCGGAGGGCCCGCAGGGGGCGGGTGGCGACGCCGGCCCCCAGGGTCCTCAGGGCATTGCAGGCCCCGACGGCCCGGTGGGATCCGCGGGACCGCAGGGTGTCTCAGGTCCCGAAGGCCCGCAGGGGGCCGTAGGTTCAGATGGCCCACAAGGTGCAACCGGGACGTTTGCAGGCGCGATTATGTATGCGTTTGCGCTGCCCAGTGTCGGTATTGCGCTGAGCAGTGGGGGTATAACCATGGACCGGTTAGGGGTAGGCCAATTTGTTTTTACCTTTCCTCGCCTCGTTGACACATGCCCTGCACAAATTCAGTTCATTGACGGATTTATGGGTACAGACTCTTGGTATTCGCACGGCGGACCCAGCAATTATGGCGAAGAAACTCGCAACAAAATCAGTTTAGTAACGTCCGATAGGGAGGGGAACGCCGTCGATCCCCATTTCCAGATCATGGTCTTCTGCACTGAGTAGTTTGGCATCGGTTAATCTAATTCTAGAAGGGGTTTTACAAGAAGTTGTTTATCGTTGATTCGAACTTTGGCGCTGAGGCCTGTCCGTCTCTTGCCTCAGCGCCGGTGAAATTGTACTGATTTGGAACTTTACGTATCCTCCTGTGTCGTTCTATACGCGGAGGCTGTGTCTTTGGCTGCGAAAATACTGTCCCCACCCCTCTCCGCTCTTGCAATTCATCTTGCGAAGGTGGTACGGTACACCAGAGCGACCGTAGCGACTCTGTCACACTCGTGCCACAGCGAGCAGCGCTGCAGGGTTTGGTTTGCACTGCGACACCCGTCGCAGTGTGGTTCTGCCCGTTCGGCAACTTGTTGAGTGTACAGAGGAAACGAACCCGCCGCCGGCCACGCGCCCGTAGCTCAGCTGGATAGAGCACCAGACTACGAATCTGGGGGTCGGAAGTTCGAATCGTTCCGGGCGCGCCATTGCACCATCACCATTAGGGTTGGACTGCCGCTGGGTCCGGCTGTCCGGCCGGTTGTTGTTGAGGCGAACTCCGGCTCATCTGCTCGGCGATCGCATCGAAGACCAGTCGCACGCGCTTGCTTGTATGCAGCTCGCGGTGCGTGACGAGCCACACTGGCACGGGGATGCCGGGTCGCTCCGGTAGCAGCCGCACCAGACCCGGCGTGCGCTCGGCGATCTCGCGCAGCATCATGCCGACGCCGAGCCCCCGCCGCAGCATCTCCCACAGGACCACGGCGTTCGCCGACACCAGGCGGCACTGGTCGGCCGTCACGGGAACGCCGGCGCGACCGAGATGCGCGACGAACTGCTCGACCGGATCGAAGCCCAGAAGGTCGACCCCGCCGAGGTCCGCCACCGTTCGCGGCAGGCCGTTCCGGGCGATAAAGGTCTCCGCCGCATAGAAGTGCGCGGGCATCTCCGAAACCAGTCGGCCGATCAGCTCCGGCTCCGTCGGCCGGACGTGGCGTATGGCGATGTCGGCCTCACGACGCCTGAGGTCGCTGATCGAATCGGTGGCGATCACGACGAGGGTCAATTGCGGCGCCAGCCCCCGGATGTGCTCGAGGATATCGGGGAGCAGATAGGCGGAGACCGCATCGGTGGCGGAGATGACGACGCGGCCGGTGATGTCCTGCGACTTGCCCGCCGCCGCCAGTGCCATCGCCTCTGCAGCCGCCGCCATGGCTCGCGCGTGTTCGAGGAGACCGCGCCCGGTATCGGTCAGCACGAGGCGCTTGCCCACCCGTTCGAACAAGGTGACGCCGAGGCCGGCCTCCAGCGCCGCGACCTGACGCGACAACGTCGGCTGCGTCAGGCCGAGCCGCAGCGCCGCCGCGGACAGCGAGCCGGCATCCGCCGTGGCGCAAAACGCCCTTGCGAGGTTCCAGTCCAATCCGCTCATGCAGTTTCGTATATCAATCGTGCAACCTTCGGCAATTCCCGATATCCGCGCATGTGCTACTCCGTTGGGCAAGGGAGATGCACATGCTTCGAGACACCCCGGACGCAGCCTTCTGGAACCGGATCGCCCGCAAATATGCGAACGACGCGATCAAGGACCCGGCCGGCTATGAGCGCACGATCGAGCGGACGCGCGTGCTGATTGGCGGCTCCGACACCGTGCTGGAAATCGGCTGCGGCACCGGCACCAGCGCCCTGAGGATCGCGCCCGCCGTCGGTCGCATCATCGGGACGGACCTCGCGGGGGAAATGATCGCCATCGCCCGCGAGAAGGCGGGGGCACAGGCTTGCGGAAACGCCGACTTCGAGGTCGCGGCCGCGGATCGCGCTCCGGGGGAGACCGGCTCCTTCGACGCCGTGCTGGCGTTCAATGTGCTGCATCTGATCGCCGACCGGTCCGCGGTCTTGCAGAACGCACGCCAAAGGCTGAAGCCGGGCGGCCTCTTCATCTCCAAGACACCCTGCCTATCGGAGATGAGCCCTCTCCTGCGGTTCGTCGTGCCGGTGGCGCAGGCCTTCGGCAAGGCGCCGCACGTCTCGTTCTTTACGGCACTGGACCTCGAGCGCGAGATCGAAAGCGCCGGTTTCACGGTCATCGAGCAGGCCCGGCACGGGTCCGGGCGCAGGGATCCGCGGATCTTCATCGTCGCGCGCGCGCCGTGGCCCGTCACGGCACAGGGCCTGCGTGGCGGCGCCGACCGACGGGTCGCCGCGATCCCATAGGGGTTCCGGCCGGGCCAGCGCCCTGCCGGATCGCCCAAACGAACGGCCGGAACGACCGCACTAGACGCGCCCCACGAAAGCGCCGAGACTCGTCTTTCTGCGGATCACGAGTCGCGCGACAATGCCCCTGCCCTTCCTCGAAGCGCGGCGACGCGCGCCGCTGCCGCAGCGTGTCGAGCGGGCCCTCCTCGCCGAGCAGGACCGCGGCGAGCGCATCATCGGCTGGGTCCAGTTCGGCATCGTCACACTGTTTGCGACGCTCTACTTCGTGTCGCGTCCGGCCGAGGGCCAGATGCCCGACGCAGACCACTGGATCTTTTCGGCCGGCGTGCCGGCATGGCTGCGGATGGTCGTGGTCCACATCGCCCAGCGGCCGGTGCCGTGGGCGCTGGCGGCCTATTTCGCGGTGACGGTCGTCCGCATCGTCTGGTCCTATCGCGGCCGCCTGCCGCCGTGGGCGCTGCTCGCCTCGATCCTCATCGACATCGTCCTTTTGATGGGCCTGATCTGGAGCTTCCACGTCCAGTATGGCCAGCCGGCGGCCTTCTATCTGAAGGCGCCGACGGTGCTCTACGTCTTCATCTTCATCGGCCTGCGGGCGCTGCGCTTCGACGAGCGCTACGTACTCCTCACCGGCCTCGTCGCCGCCGCCGGCTGGATCGTCCTCGTCGTCTATGCCGCCCTGTCCGATCCCGACGGCATGCCGGCGACGCGCAACTACATCGAGTATATGACGTCGCCGAAAATCCTGTTCGGCGCCGAGATCGACAAGGTCGTCACCATCATCGTCGTCAGCGTGCTGTTGTGGCTGGCGATCCGCAATGCGCGCCGGCTTCTGCAGCGCGCGGTCGTCGAGGGCGAGGCCGCGCAGGACCTGAAACGCTTCTTCTCGCCCGCCGTGGCGGCCCACATCACCGGCGCCGACGAGCCGATCCAGGCGGGCGAAGGCAGGCTGTGCGAAGCAGCAGCGCTGTTCGTCGACCTGCGCGGCTTCACCGGCCTCTCCCGCAGCCTGCCGCCGGGCGAGACGGTCGCCCTGCTGGCCGACTACCAGGCCCGCATGGTGCCGGTCATCCAGGCGCACGGCGGCACCATCGACAAGTTCCTCGGCGACGGCATCATGGCAAGCTTCGGCTGCGCCCAACCGTCGGAAACCTACGCCCGCGACGCACTCACCGCCGCCGACGCGCTGATCGCCGCAGCGCACGCGTGGTACGCGGCCCGGCGAGAAGCCGGCAGGCCCGTCGCCCGCGTCGGCGTCGGCGTCGCCAGCGGGCGCATGTTGTTCGGCGCCGTCGGCGATGCGAGCCGCCTCGAGTACACGGTGATCGGCGATGCGGTGAACCTCGCCGCCAAGCTCGAGAAGCACACCAAGGCGGAAGCCGTGCAGGCGCTGACGGACGGCCCGACCTTCGAACTCGCCTTGCGGCAGGGCTACGGCGGCGTCCCGTCGACACGGCGGCCGGCTCGGGTCGCCGGCGTCGATGCCCCGATCGAGATCGTCGTGCTGGCATAGGCGCGACCACCGCAGCGGCTATCGATCACCGCCTTCATCGGTGAAGGTGACATAGCCCCAGCGCCACCGCAGCACCGTGCCGATGGCACAGAGCGCGGCGAATCCCCAGGCGATCACAGGGAAATGCGTCGGCAGCAGGCACATCAGCCCGAAGGCGAGGATCGTTTCGGCACCCTCGGCGAGACCACCGAGATAGTAGAAGCCCTTTTGCGGAAACGCCGTCGACTTCATGCCGCTCCGCTCGGCGATGGCGGCGAAGGCAAGGAAGCTGCTGCCGGTGCCGACGAAGGAAACCACCAGGGCCGCCGCGGCGAGGCCGTTGGCGGCCGGGTCGTGCAAAGCGAAGCCGAGCGGCACGAGGGCGTAGAAGACGAAGTCGAGCGACAGGTCGAGGAAGGCACCGCGGTCGGTCGGGCCGTTCAGCCGGGCGATCTCGCCGTCGAGGCCGTCGAACAGACGGTTGGCCAGGATGAGGGCGAGGGCGAAGCCGAACTCGCCCGCCGCGATGAGCGCCACGCCGCCCAGACCGACGCCGAAGCCGATGAGGCTGACGGCATCGGCCGACACCCCCGCTGCGGCGATGCGCCGGGCGAGAGGGTGCAGCAGGCGGCGCTGGAGGGGCAGGAGATGACGGTCGAACATGGCCGCGCCGGCTCCGCCCGCTATCCAACCCGGGGCGCCGCAGCGGCCGCAGGGTCGGCATGAGCGTGGAGCGCCGGAGACGGCGGCCCGGCGGTAGCGGCGGTCGCGGCATCGGCGGCCGCATCGGCGAGCATCGCCACGGCGGTGAGCCCGACGAGGGCGATGACCGCCAGCGTGTCGCCGGATCTGCGTCGCTTCCACGCCTTGTAGGCCGCCGGAATGAGTGCGACGGCGCCGAGCAGCAGGAAGGCCAGGAAGAGCTTCAGCGAGACAAGGTCACCGAGGCTCGAAATCGTGCCGAGCTCGCGGCCGAGGTTGGCGTAGACGAAGGTGCCCGGGATGATGCCGACGAAGGTGGCGAGCACGAAGGTGCGCAGCCGCACATCGAATAGTGCCGGCAGGATGTTGACGAGGAAGAACGGAAACAGCGGCACGATGCGCAGGAAGAGCAGGTACTCGAAGGCATTCTCCCGCATGCCCGCCGCCACCCGCTCATAGAGCGGCCCGGCCTTGCGGCGCAGCCCCTCTCCCACCGAGGTGCGGGCGACGAGGAAGACGATGGTCGCCCCGGCGGTCGCCGCCACGACGACGCACAGGGTGCCGAGCACGGGGCCGAACAGGAAGCCGCCGAGCAGCGTCGCGACAACGGCGACGGGCAGCGACAGCGAGACGATGAGAACGTAGAGGGCGACGAAGGCGATCGGCGCGATGATGGGGTGTGCCGCGACGAGGGTGAGCAGGTCGTTGCGACGCGCCTGGACATTTTCGAGGCTGAGCAGGTCGGCGATGCCCGACAGGTGGGCGGCGAGCGCCAGCACCGCGAGCACGATGAGGATGATCCAGCCGCGCTTGCCCATCGCCCTTCGCTTTCGGGTCAGAAGGCCGGCAGCTTGCCGAGCAGCCGGACGAGCCAGCGCGTCCGGTCGCAGAACAGCGATGATTTGTACCATGCGCCGGCGACCTGCTTGCCGATCTCCGAATAGGTCGGATAGGGCAGCACCAGCCCGGCGAGGTGGCGCAGCTTCAGGCGCCGGTCGATCGCCAGCGCCCACAGGCCGATGAGCTCGCCGGCGCCGGGACCGACGATCGAGCAGCCGAGCACCCGCCCCGCCTTGTCGGCGATGACCTTGACCAGGCCTTCCGTTCGCCGCTCGGCGACGGCGCGGTCGAGCCCGGTGAACGGCAGGATGAGCGACTGCGCGCCGTCGCCGTGGCGCGAGCGCGCCTCCACCAGCGTCAGCCCGACGTGGGCGAGCTCGGGGTCGGTGTAGGTTACCCACGGCAGCGCCCGGTAGTCGACGCGCGCCGGCAGCCGGAAGGCGATGTTCCGCACGACGATGCCGGCGTGATAGCCGGCGACGTGAGTGAACTGTGGCCCACCGGCGACGTCGCCGATGGCGTAGATGCGCCGGTTTGTGGTGCGCAGCCGCGCGTCGACCGTGATGCCCCTGGGCCCGTGGGCGACACCGGCCTTGTCGAGGTCGAGGCCGTCCACCGTCACCGTCCGGCCCGCCGCGACGAGCACGTGCGAGGCGGCGAGGCGGCGTTCGCCTCCGGCGGCAGCGACCACCACCGTCGTGCCGTCGGCGCCGTGGGCGAGCGACGTCACCTGGACGTTCTCGAAGATCTCGACGCCCTCGCCGACCAGGGTCCGCCGCACCACCTCGACGAGTTCGGGCTCGTCTTTCGGCAGGATGGCGTTGCGCTCGACGATTGTGACGCGGCTGCCGAGCCGGCGGTGGGCCTGCGCCATCTCGATGCCGATCGGCCCGCCGCCGATGACGACGAGGTGCTCGGGGACGACGTCGAGGTCGAAGATCGTCTCGTTGGTGAGCACGCGGGCGGGATCGAGGCCGGGGATCGGCGGGATCGCCGGGGTCGAGCCGGTGGCGACGACGAAAGTCTTCGCGGCGATCGTCTCGCCGCCGGCCTGCACCCGCCCGCTGTCGAGGAAGCGGGCATGGGCCTTGATGACGTGCACGCCGAGCCCCTCGAAGCGCTCGACGGAATCGTGCGGGGCGATCGTCTCGATGGTGCCGCGGACATGCGCGTTGACGGCGGCGCGGTCGGTGACGAAGGCATGCGGCGGCACGCCGGCGAGGGTCGGGTGACGATGCGCGTGCATCAGCTTGCCTGCCGCCAAAAGCGCCTTCGACGGTATGCAGCCGGTGTTGAGGCAATCGCCGCCCATCCGGTCGGCCTCGATCAGCACCGTCGAGAGCCCGAGCTGGGCGACGCCGGCGGCGACAGACAGGCCGGCGGAGCCGGCGCCGATGATGCAGACATCACACTTTCGATCGCCGCTCATCCCGACCTTCCGGTCCGACCCCCGCGCTGCAGGGGCCTCCGCATCTCGAGCTTGGATTTTGCAGCACTCGCTCTAAAATGACAATGCTCCCGTCGGCAACGGCATCGACGGGATGGACGTGCGGGATCGGCCGGAGATGGGACGTAACAAGAGCTTCGACGAGACCGAAGTGCTCGACAAGGCGGTCCGGCGCTTCTGGACCGGCGGCTATAGGGCAACATCGGTGCGCGACCTGGAACAGGCGACGGGGTTGACGACTGCCAGCCTCTACAACGCCTTCGGTGACAAGAAATCGCTCTTCCGCAGCGCCCTGCAGCGCTATCTCGACCTGTCGACCCGGCGGCGCATCGCCCTTCTGGAAACGAGCCCGCAGCCGCTCGCCGCAATCGAGGCGTTCCTGGGCGCGGTGGTCGAGGCGTCCTCATCGAGCCGCGACGGCTGCCTTCTGGTCAATTCCGCCGTCGAGGTGGCCGCGCACGATGACGAGATCGGCGCGGATGTCGCCACCGCCCTGCGCGAAGTCGAGGCCGCGCTGCTGGTCGCAGTTTGCCGCGGCCAGGCGGACGGTTCGATCACGGCCGATGTCGAGGCGAGCCGGCTCGCGACCTCGATCATGGGCACCGTCGTCGCCATCCGCGTCCTCTCGCGCCTGCCGGTCGAGCCGCACTCTCTGCAGGTGCTGGCCGAAAACCAGGTCGCGACGCTGCGCGCCGGCGCGCGCTCTCCTCTCGCGGCGGCTATCGACCCTGTCGCCGCTGCAGGGACGGCGCGGTGATCTCCGCCCGCTCGCAGGCGTATGGTGTCGGGACGTGGCGGCGGGCGCCGGCATGAGGACGAGGATGCTGCTCGTGGGCGGAGGGCACAGCCATATCGAGGTCATCCGCCGCTTCGGCATCACGCCGCCGGCCGACATCGACCTCACCCTCGTGTCGCGCGAGGCGACGGCGGCCTATTCCGGCATGCTGCCGGGCCACGTGGCCGGCCTCTATCCCCTCGATGCGATCGGCATCGATCTTCCCGGGCTCTGCCGTGCCGCGGCGGCACGGGGCGCGTCGGTGCGCTTCGAGGCCGCCACCGTGGACGGCATCGACTTCGCGGCGAAGACCGTCCACACCGCCGATGGCCGCGCTTTGCCCTACGACATCCTCTCGCTCAATCTCGGCTCGACCCCGAGCCGGCCCGGCGACGGCGGGCTGGCGGTGAAGCCGATTCCGGAGTTCCTAGGCGCGCTGGAGACGCTGGTCGACCGCGCCGCA
>JAESGX010000706.1_pt1 | contig 10279 bp, 13 predicted proteins | sample 9269801 | NCBI WGS metagenome assembly JAESGX01 (sample SAMN16773122, study PRJNA677054) | algae metagenome | isolation source: Pleurocapsa minor GSE-CHR-MK-17-07R and co-occurring heterotrophs from wet... | place: USA: Lower Calf Creek Falls, Grand Staircase Escalante National Monument, UT ... | reverse complement strand
GACGCCCGCAAGCAGTTCTCCGAGGTCATCGATCGTTCGCAGACGGAGGCCGTGTTCATCGAGCGCCGCGGGCAGCGCGCCGCGGTGGTGATCAGCCCTGAGCAGTACGAGCGCATGCTCGACGCGCTGGAAGAGGCCGACGACGCGGCGGCGTTCGACGAGGCGATGGAAGAAGAAGGGCCGAACATCCCCTGGGCACAGGTCAAGGCCGACCTGGGCTGGGCGTGAGCTATCGCATCGAGCTGCGGCCTGCGGCGGTTCGAGCCCTCAAGAACATCGACCACCGAGATCGGGAGCGCATCCGCGGGGCCATCGCCCTGCTGGGCGACGACCCGAGGCCGCCCGCCGCGAAGCCATTGCGTGGGCGGCCCGCCTGGCGCGTGCGCGTCGGCGACTACCGCATCATCTACACGATCGACGACGGTGTGCTCCTCATCGTCGTCGTTACCCTCGGCCACCGCCGCGATGTCTACGAGCACTGAAGCCCGCTGTGGGGTGACGGGGTTCGTCCGGGCTGTGTGCCGCTGACGGCACATTGCCCAGACGAACCCCCCGAGTGTTTGCTCGCAGAGAGTCAGCGGGTCAGGAGCCCACCGGCTCAAGCCAGTAGATCGCCGTCTCGCCGTAGCGCGACACCTTGTCGAGCGCGAGCCCGGCGGGCCAGGCGGGAACCGGCGTGCGCGACGAGCGCTCGAGCGCGACCACCGCATCCGCAGCCAATCTCGGCACGAGACCATCGAGCACGTGGTCGAGCTCGAGCCCGCCCACCTCATAGGGCGGGTCGATGAAGACGAGGTTGAAGGTGTCGAGCGCCGACGACAGGTACGAGGTCGCGGGCTTTCCGATGATCTGGATGCTCGGCCTCGCGCCCTTCCCCGCCCGACCCGACACGAGCGCGGCATTGGCCTTGCACACCTGCACCGCCGCGTACGACTTCTCGACGAGCACGGCCGAGGCGGCGCCGCGGCTGATGGCTTCGAGCGCGAGGGCACCCGAGCCGGCGTAGAGGTCGAGCACCCGCATCCCCTCGATCGCGTTGCGGGCCGCGAGTGCGCTGAACAGCGCCTCGCGCACGCGGTCGCTCGTGGGGCGGGTGCCGGCACTGGGTACTTTCAGCGTCAGCGAGCCCGCGAACCCGGCGATGATGCGTGTCACGCTCCCACGGTAGTGCGCGGGGGCGGTCGGGCGGCGCGGGTACCGTTGAGCACGTGACCAGCAGCCCGCTCGACGCCAAGCTCAGCAGCGCGCTGGGCGACCGCAGCGCGAACTCGCTGAAGAAGGCGTTCGGGATGCTCACGGTGGGTGATCTGCTGACCCACTATCCCCGGCGCTACGCCCGCCGGGGTGAGCTCACGGCGCTGAGCGAGCTCGTCGTCGGTGAGAGCGTGACGATCGTGGCCGAAGTCATCGAGGTCGTGGAGCGGTCGATGCGCGAGCGCAAGGGCACGATCCTCGAGGTGCGCATCACCGACGGCAAGGGCATCCTCGTGCTCACCTTCTTCAACCAGGCGTGGCGCAAGAACGAGCTGACGCCCGGGGCGCGCGGCATCTTCGCGGGCAAGGTCGGCGAGTACCGGGGGATCCGCCAGCTCGCCCACCCCGACTACGAGCTCTTCGAGGTGGGCGACGAGCGCGACAGCGGGCCCGAGGCGAAGAAGTGGGCGATGCAGCCCATCCCGATCTACCCGGCGACATCGACCGTCGCCAGCTGGCAGATCGCGAAGGCGCTCGGTGTCGTGCTCGACACCCTGCCGCCGGTCGACGACCCCGTGCCGCACACCGTGCGGGTCGACCGCGAGCTGCTCGACCTGGGGCAGGCGTACCAGTTGATCCACCGGCCCGAGAACGACGCGCAGTGGCGCCGTGCGCGCGACACCCTGCGCTTCCACGAGGCGTTCCTGCTGCAGGCCGCGCTGCTGCAACGGCGGGCCGCGCTGCGCGAGCAGCCCGCGACCCCCCGCCTGCCGGGCGCCGAGCTCGCGGGTTTCGACACCGAACTGCCATTCACACTCACCGACGACCAGGTGCTCGTCGGCGACGAGATCGCGCGCGACCTCGCCGCCGTTACCCCGATGAACCGCCTCGTGCAGGGTGAGGTCGGCTCGGGCAAGACCCTGGTCGCCGTGCGGGCGATGCTCGCGGTGGCCGAGAGCGGCGGGCAGAGCGCCCTGCTCGCCCCCACCGAGGTGCTCGCCGCCCAGCACCTGCGCTCGATCGTGCAGACGCTCGGCCCTGACCGCGCGGCCCGCCTGCGCCCCGTGCTGCTGACCGGGCAGCTGAGCCAGGCCGAGCGGCGCACGGCGCTGCTGGCGATCGCGAGCGGAGCATCCCGCATCGTGATCGGCACCCACGCGCTTCTGGGTGAGAAGGTGCAGTTCGCCGACCTCGGCCTCGTCGTCGTCGACGAGCAGCACCGCTTCGGGGTCGAGCAGCGCGAGAGCCTGCGTCGCAAGGGCGCCCGGCCGCCGCACGTGCTCGTGCTCACCGCCACGCCGATTCCGCGCACGGTCGCGATGACGGTGTTCGGCGACCTCGACGTGTCGACGATCGCGATGCTGCCGAGCGGCCGCATCCCCATCGTCAGCCATGTCGTGCCCCTCGCCGACAAGCCCGGCTGGTGGAACCGCGTGTGGGCGCGCCTCGGCGAAGAGCTCGAGCAGGGGCGGCAGGGCTTCGTGGTTGTGCCCGCGATCGACGCCGCGACGCCAGAAGACGACCCCGACGCGCTCACCGACGACCCGGCCGACGGTTCCGCCGATGATGCGGATGCGGTGGCCCGCCCGCCCGCGACCGTCGCCGAGCTGACGCCCCTGCTGCGATCGCACCCCGCGCTCGCGGGGCGCCGGGTCGAGCCGCTGCACGGCCGCATGTCGACCGACGAGAAAGACGCCACGATGCAGGCCTTCGCGCGCGGCGAGATCGACCTGCTCGTGGCGACGACCGTCATCGAGGTCGGCGTCGACGTGCCCAACGCCTCGACCATGGTCGTCGCCGACGCCGATCGCTTCGGCGTGAGCCAGTTGCACCAGCTGCGCGGCCGCGTGGGGCGCGGCGGCGTGCCCGGGCTGTGCCTGTTCGTGACCGCCGCGCAGCAGGGCAGCCTTGCGCGCGAGCGGGTCGAGGCGGTCGCCGCGACGCTCGACGGCTTCGAACTCGCGCAGGTCGACCTCGAGCTGCGGCGCGAGGGCGACGTGCTCGGCGCAAACCAGAGCGGCGGGCGCTCGAGCCTGCGGCTGCTGCGCGTCGCCACCGACGGCGACCTCATCCTCGAGGCGCGCGAGGCGGCGGCCGGGGTGCTCGAAGGGGATGCGACGCTGCGCGAGCATCCCGCGCTCAAGGCGGCCCTCGATCGCCGACTCGATGAGTCAGAGCGCGACTTCTTGGCCAAGAACTGACGCGCCCGATTCGTCGTCGGCCGCCCATCGGGGGAGGATGGGGGCATGAGAGTCATCTCGTACAACCTGCGCAAGCATGCCGCCCGCGGCGAGCTCGAGCAGCTCGTCGAGACCTACACGCCCAACCTGCTGTGCCTGCAGGAGGTCGACACCGACGACCTGCCGCGCGAGCTCGGGCCCCTGCACCTCGCCGATGCGACGCGGCTCAATCGCCTGGGCCTAGCGATCTTCTACAACCGCGACCGCTTCGAGGCGCTCAGCACCAAGGCCTTCGCGCTCAAGCGCTCGCTGCACGACATCATCGCCAAGCCCGCGCACGAGCGCCTGCTGGGCAGCCACCTGATCGATCGCGAGCACGACCGCGAAGTAGTTATCGGGTGCTTTCACGCCGCGCCGCTCACGGCGCTCAACTCGCTGCGGCGCACGCAGATCCGCGCGGCGCACGTGGCGCTCGACAGCTTCGGGCCGACCCTGCCGACGCTCATGGTGGGCGACTTCAACTACCCGGTGTTCAAGGACCACCTCTCGACGAGCGTGCAAGAGACGGGGCACGAGGTCACGTTGAGCGATGCGCGCACGTACACGCGCTACAAGTTCTTTCGCGGCCACTTCGACTTCGCCACCTCGATCGGGTTGACCATCACGAAGGTCACGACGCTGCCGCAGGGGCAGTCCGATCACCTGCCGATCCTCGTCACGGCCAAGTACGCCGAGCCCGCCGGGTCGGTCGACGCGCCGCAGTGACCCGCGCTCGCTAGGCTGAGCGCATGAGCACCGTCGCCGTCGTTCCCGGGTCGTTCGACCCTGTGACCCTGGGCCACCTCGACGTCATCGAGCGGGCTGCGGCCATCTTCGACGAGGTGCACGTGGTGGTGGTGCACAACCCCGGCAAGCAGGCGATGCTGCCGATCGCGCAGCGCGTGACCCTCATCGAGCAGGCCGTGGCCGACCGGGCGCTGCCGCCGAGCATCATCGTCACGAGCTGGAGCGTCGGCCTGCTCGTCGACTACTGCACCGACGTGGGCGCGAAGGTGCTCGTCAAGGGTGTGCGCAGCCAGGTCGACGTGGCCTACGAGACCCCGATGGCCATCGTCAACCGTAACCTCGCGGGCGTCGAGACCGTCTTCTTGCTGCCCGACCCGGCCCACGCGCACGTCTCGAGCTCGCTCGTGCGCCAGGTTTCGTCGCTCGGGGGCGACGTCGCCCCCTACGTGCCGCGCGCGGTCGCCGAGTACCTGCTGAGCCAGAACAGCGACTGACGCCTGGATGCCCGGCCGCGCGCCGCGCTAGCCGCCGAGGCCACCCAGGCCCTTGGCCGCGAGCAGCACGCCGACCAACAGCAAGATCGTGCCCACCATGGCCGCATTGTGCTGCATCAGCCACGAGCGCAGGCGGTCGAGCGCGCCACTCAGTCGATCGAGTGCGACGAGCGCCAGCACGACAGGAACCATGATCGGCAGCGCGGCGATCACGGCGACGACGAGCACGACGGTGGCCGCCTCGCCGGTCGAGAGCGCGGTGGCCTCGAGCGTGACCCCCACGCCGATGCTCAGCAGCAGGTTCTTGGGCTTCAGGCCGCCGAAGAACGCGCCCATCACGAAGGCCGAGGGCGTCGTGATGCCCTCGACCTTCGCGATCCAGCCCGGCAGTTCGAGTTCGTCGCCCGGTCGCGGGCGGGCACGCCACTGACGCACGGCGAGCACGATCGCGACGATGCCCAGTGCCAGCAGCAGGATCGGTGCCGAGATCGAGGTCTCCCCGTCGTGCGGCAGCACCGCCGCGAGCAGGTAGCCGACACCGGCGATCACGACGACAGCGATCAGGAATCCGAGCAGGAACGCGATGCTCGCGGCACGCGGGCGGCTCGAGAGCAGCATGAGCACGACCGAGGCGATCGCGAGGGGGCTGAGGGCGAGGGCGACCGCGAGGGGGAGCATCTCTGCGATGACGTCGAGCACGGGGGTCCCTTCGAAGGCGAAGCGCGATCGCGACGTGCGAGCACCTCACAGTGAACACCAGCGGCCCGTCGGCCGCCAGTGGCTAGGCTGACCGGCATGGGTGCATGGGGATCAGGACCGTTCGAGAACGACGATGCGCTCGACGCCGTCGATGCGCTCGTCGACGGCAGCTTCACGCTCGACGAGCTGCGCGACGCGGTCGCCGGTGACTATCTCGAAGCACCGGAGGGCTCGGTCGCGCTCGCGCTCGTCGAGGTGGCGCTCGCGGCGCTCGGCCGAATCGATCCCGCTGCCGAGCTCGATGAGGTCGACATCCGCCTGCTCGCGACGCAGTTCGACGACGCCGCCTACGAGCTGATCCTCGCGGCCGCCGAGCGCGTAGTTCAGCCCGACGGTTCCGAGCTCTACGAGTTGTGGGAGGAAGCGGGCGACGACGAGCTCGCCGAGTGGCGCACCACCGCGGTCTCGTCGGTCGACGCGCTGCGCGCGGCGATCGCCGAGTGAGCGGGTGAGAGGATGCCCCTATGACGCTTCCTCTCACTCTGGGTTACAAGGCCTCTGCCGAGCAGTTCGACCCCCGCGAGCTCGTCGAGATCGCCGTCGCCGCCGAAGCCCACGGCATGCAGTCGGTCGCCGTGAGCGACCACTTTCAGCCCTGGCGCCACACCGGCGGCCACGCCCCCTTCTCGCTGACGTGGATGGCCGCGGTCGGCGAGCGCACCTCGAGCATCCGTATCGGCACCTCGGTGATGACCCCGACGTTCCGCTACAACCCGGCGGTGCTCGCCCAGGCCTTCGCGTCGATGGGTGTCATGTACCCGGGCCGTGTCTTCCTCGGCGTCGGCACGGGCGAAGCGCTCAACGAGATCGCTACGGGCTTCGCGGGCGCGGGCGAGCAAGAATGGCCCGAGTTCAAAGAGCGCTTCGCGCGGCTGCGCGAGAGCGTCGATCTCATGCGCCAGCTCTGGACCGAAGATCGTGTGAACTTTCGCGGCGAGTACTACTCGACGCACGACGCGTCGATCTACGACCGGCCCGAGCAGCCGATCCCCGTCTACATCGCCGCCGGCGGCCCCTTCGTGGCGCGCTACGCGGGTCGCGCGGGTGACGGCTTCATCTGCACCTCGGGCAAGGGCGTCGAGCTCTACACCGACGAGCTCATCCCGGCGGTCAAAGAGGGCGCCGAGAAGGTGGGCCGCGAGTTCGAGCAGATCGACCGCATGATCGAGATCAAGCTCTCGTACGACACCGATCTCGACACCGCGCTCGAGAACACGCGCTTCTGGTCGCCGCTCTCGCTCAGCAAAGAGCAGAAGCACGACATCACCGACCCCATCGAGATGGAGCAGGCCGCCGACGCCCTGCCGATCGAGCAGATCGCCAAGCGCTGGATCGTCGGCAACGACCCCGACGCCGTCGTGGCCGAGATCGCGAAGTACGTCGAGTACGGCATGAACCACCTCGTCTTCCACGCGCCGGGGCACGATCAGCGCCGGTTCCTCGAGTTGTTCGAGCGCGACCTCGCCCCCCGTTTACGGGGGCTCGCGTAACACGAGCGGAACACGGGCATAACCCGGCCGGAACGCGCCGGGCCTAGCGTCAGTACCCTCGACGAACCCGGGGGTGAGTGCCCGTGACCGATGTGCAGCACACGACGGCGACTGCGCCGCCGCCCGCCCCACCGGGGTGGACAGGCGCCGCCATGGCGATCCACGCCGTGCGCCGTATGCCGACTCCGATGGTCGTCAGCCTGCAGCCCGAGGGCTTCGAGCCGATGCTCATCGACATGCGCGGCTACGTGTTCCAGTGGTCGACGCCGCTCGAGCAGTTTCCCGATGACCCCGCCACGGTGCTCATCGGCACCCGTGCGATTCGGGATGCTGAGCCCGCGTTCGCGGGAGACGACTTCGTCGACCATCCCCCCGCCTTCGCCGGGGCCTCGCTCGAGCCCGTGCTCTGGCTCATCGGCACCCGCGCGTTCAGTGGCGAGCGGGCGTCGTGGCTGCGCTCGGGCGATCGCTACCGCCTGTACCGCTGGCCCGATTTCGGCCTGCTGCCGATGACAGACGAGCAGCAACGCATCGTGAAGGCGAGCGCAGCCGGGTTCGCTGTCGTCGAGAAGATCGCCCAGCGCGCGAAGGTCGAGGTCGAGGCCGCTCAACGCGTCATCAACGCGCTCAGCCTCATGGGCCTGCTGCGCCGGCATGCCGCCGCCAACGCGGCGCCCGACACCCCGCCGCCACCACCACCGGGGGCCGTTCCGGGTCGCTGATCGCGGCGCCTGGTAGCCTGGAAGACGGCCTCGACGCGCCACGCGGTGCTCGAGGTCTGACCCAGGGGAACCCAGACGCATGCCGAAGCACCGCCACCGCAGCACTCGGCCGGCCTATCGCCGGCACGGCTGGTCGACCCCGCGCACCGTCTTCACCTCGATCATCGCGGGGCTCGTCATCATGGCATCGCTCGGTTTCTCGACGCCGACGCAGGCTGAGCTCTTCGCCGCCTACGTCGACGAGAACGCCCAAGAGCTCGTCGCTGTCGCATCGCCCGAGATCGTGCCGGTCGTCGAGCGGCACGACTTCAGCGCGACGCCGGGGTACGAGACTTTCATCGCGGGGGGCACCAACCACGACTGGGCGAAGCTCGTGCTGCTCATGGGCGGGTTTCCGCTCACCGAGGGCAATGTCACGGTCGTGACGCGCTGGATGCGCCAAGAGAACTTCGTCGACAGCTGGTGGAACCGCAACAATCCTTTGAACAACGGCTGGGGCTCGGGCGGCGGCGGCGGTACCGGCCGCTACGTCGACCTCGTGGATGCCGCGGCCAACGCCGCGGAAGCGCTCAACACGCTGCCCCGCTACGGCGAGATCGTCGCGACGCTGCGAGCTTCGGCGCCGACCGAGCAGGTCGAGCGCGCCATCTGGTTCTCGGGGTGGGCGACGGGCATGTACAACAACGGCCAGCACTGGTCGTACGCTCCGGTGCCGGTGGTCAGCGCGCCGCCGAGCGCCTGGGGCCGGTAGGCCCCAGACGCCCGGCACTGCGCGGGCATCAGCGCGGCGGCAGGGTCAGCAGCGCAGAGCGCTGCATCGACCGCTCGCGCCGCTCGGTCGCCTGGGCCGCCCGCACGCGGCGGGCCCGCTCGTCGCGGTCGTCGAGCAGTCGCGGGCGACGGCTCCACGCCACGAGCGCAACACCGAGGCGCAGCGCGAGGCGATCGACGAGTCCGACATTCCGCGCCGGGGCGCGGGTCTCGAGCGTCGGACTCGGGGGGTGCTGGTACGGGCGACCCGGTCGGGTCGTCGAGATAGTCGTGTTCATCAGAAGGGGTCCTCACTGCGTCCGGGCGCACGGTCGTGCGATTCCGGTATCCGGATGCTCCGCTCGTGGCGGGGCGGGGGAGGGCGATGCGCGCACGCGGCGCACGTCGACCGAGAGCCCTGCACGGTGCGACCTCGATCAGGCGCACCCGGCAGAGCCGTGGCGGATTCGAGAGAGCTCGAATCGGGCTTCGAGAGCATCGCCACCGGCAGAGCGCGGGCGGCTGAGACGCTGCAGCCCGATCAGGCGGTGAGGACGCCGACGAAGCCGGCGGTGGTGGGGATCATCCCCTCGGTGAATCGAATAAACACGCTCGGCCTCCTTTCGTCTTCTGGCGCCCGATGAACCTACCCGCATCGCAGCGCCCGGCGCAAGCGCGAATCCCGGGCGTGTCGCAGAGTTCATCGTTTCGTTACGCTGAGCCCATGACCCAGGCCTCGTCATCCACCGTCGATCAGCGCCGCCCCACCGGCGTCACCGTCATCGGCGTCTTCGCCTACGTCGGCGGTATCGTCGACATCGTGGGCGGCTCGATGCTGCTCGTGCTCGTGACGGGTGCCGCGCTCGTCGCGAACCCCGTGCCCGGTGGGTTTGTGACGGCGATCTCGATCATCGTCGCGGGCATCGTCGTGGTCGCTGTCGCGGGCGCGCTGCTCCGCGGTAGCGGGCTCGCTCGATGGATCGTCACCGTCGTGCGCGGCATCTCGATCGTGGGGCAGGTCGTGGCCCTCACCTCGGGCGGCGTGGCGCTCATCGCGGGCCTCGTGAGCCTCACGATCTCGGTGATCGTGCTGTCGTGGCTCTGGACGCCGCGCGCGTCTGCGTACTTCGCGCTCGAGCGCATCCCGCGCTGATCGCCCTGCCGGGTCAGGCGGGAGCGATCACGTAGGTGGCCCCCGCGCCCGTGCGGGGCGGAAGAAGGCCGTCGCGCAGCCGGCCGAGGCCGTCGATCACGAGATCGACCATGAGCGCGTACTCCTCGTCATGGTCGTGGCGCTCGCGGATCGTGCGGGTGATCCCCGGGTACTGGTTCGCGAGCACTCCGTCGTAGAGCTCGTGCACCCGGTCACCGAGGGCCGCGGCCGAGGGGCGTCGGGCCTGCTGGGCGGTGAACCCCATGATCGTGCCGTCGACGATGTGCAAGCCGTGGTGGGCGAGCTGCAGGCTGAAGCCGCCGTCGAGCAGCGTCGACGTGATGGTCTCGGCGTAGCGCAGGCGGCCGTCGCCCACCCGGGGGCGGTTCGCCACGAGCTCGACGGCCCACGGGCGGGCCATGAGCGCATCATGCGCGCGGTGCATGACGGCCGCAAGGCGGGCCCGCCAGTCGGCGATCTGCGCGTCGTGCGGGTCGATCCAGCCGAGCACGATCGCGTCGACCATCGCGTCGAGCAGGGCCTCTTTGCTCGCGACGTGGCGGTACAGCGACATCGCCTCCACCCCCAGCTCTGTGCCGAGGCGTCGCATGGTCAGCGCCTCGAGCCCGTGCTCGTCGGCGAGGGCGAGCGCGGCCCGCAGGACGCGGTCGTGGCTCAGGGCATCCCGAGGCGGGGTCATGCGGTCTCCTTGACAGGCGGGGCGTCCGTCAATAACTTACGGCGTAAGCAT
>JAESGX010000705.1_pt1 | contig 10285 bp, 8 predicted proteins | sample 9269801 | NCBI WGS metagenome assembly JAESGX01 (sample SAMN16773122, study PRJNA677054) | algae metagenome | isolation source: Pleurocapsa minor GSE-CHR-MK-17-07R and co-occurring heterotrophs from wet... | place: USA: Lower Calf Creek Falls, Grand Staircase Escalante National Monument, UT ... | reverse complement strand
TCCCAGCAGGGAACCAGTTCCCTGCACCCATTTAGTTATCGGAGATGCAAGAACCTGAGGTTCTTGCTGGGGAGTTTGAGGGGCAAAGCCCCTCAAGGCCTCAAACCTAAAGGGACCAACCCTGGCGGAGTTGTCGCTGCGCAAGATCGTCAAGGAATACGAAGGCGGCGTGCAGGCCGTGAGGGGCATCGACCTCGACATCGCCGACCAGGAATTCGTCGTCCTGGTCGGCCCCTCCGGCTGCGGCAAGTCCACCACGCTGCGCATGATCGCGGGGCTGGAGGAGATCAGCGGCGGCGATATTTCCATCGGCGGCACCGTCGTGAACGACATTCCGCCGCGCGACCGCGACATCGCCATGGTGTTCCAGAACTACGCGCTCTATCCGCACATGTCGGTCTTCGACAACATGGCCTTCGGCCTGATGCTGCGGAAATTCCCGAAGGAGGAGATCAAGCGCCGCGTGGACAATGCGGCCAAGATCCTCGACATCGTGCCGCTCCTGGACCGCAAGCCCAAGGCGCTCTCGGGCGGGCAGCGGCAGCGCGTGGCGATGGGCCGCGCCATCGTGCGCGACCCCAAGGTGTTTCTCTTCGACGAGCCGCTCTCCAACCTCGATGCCAAGCTGCGCGTGCAGATGCGCACCGAGATCAAGAAGGTCCACCAGACCGTCCGCACCACCACGGTCTACGTCACGCATGACCAGGTGGAGGCGATGACGCTGGCCGACCGCGTGGTGGTGATGAACCACGGCATCATCGAGCAGGTGGGCCCCCCGCAGGAGCTGTACCACAACCCGGCCACGCGCTTCGTGGCCGGCTTCATCGGCAGCCCCGCCATGAATTTCCTCCACGCCCGCGTGGAGAATGACGCGGTCGTCCTGAGCGATGGCACCGTCCTGCCCATCCCCGAATCCCGCCGCGCGCGCTATGCCGGGGCCACCGGCCGCAGCCTGCTCTTCGGCATCCGCCCGGAGCACCTGACCGACCACCGCCCGCATCTGCACAACCGCGCCGACCTCATCATCACGCCCGAGGTGATCGAGCCCATGGGCATGGAGACGATGGTGCATTTCCACCTGGGCGATGCGCGCGACTGCTGCGCCCGCTTCGAGCCCACCGTGCATGTGGAACCCAACGTGCCGATCACGCTGACGGTGGACATGAACAACATGCACCTGCTGGATGAGGCGACCGGGAAAGTGCTGTAGAGCCGGGTCTGGACGCGCCGCCCGGCCAGGGGCAGTTTCCTCCCCCAGCGGAGGAAATCGCCATGGCCGAACCTGACTACGTCTACATCCCCGAAGCCGAGCTCGAGAGCTTCGTCACCCGCATCTTCACCGCCTCGGGCTGCGCGCCGGGCGAGGCCGCGCGGATTTCCAACCACCTGGTCGGCGCCAACCTGGCGGGGCATGACAGCCACGGCGTGGTGCGGGTGCCGCGCTATGTCGAATGGCAGCGCGCCGGCTATGTGCTGGCGGGGCAGGAGGTGGAGGTCGTCACCGATGGCGGAGCCTTTGTGCTGCTCGACGGCAAGTTCGGCTTCGGCCAGACGGTGGCGCAGCAGGCGGCCGAGCTCGGCATCGCGCGCGCAGCCCAGAACGGCGCCTGCATCGTGGGCCTGCGCAATGCCGGCCATATCGGCCGCACCGGCGACTATGCCGAGATGGCGACGGCGCAGGGGCTGATCTCGATCCACTTCGTGAACGTGGCCGGCTCGGTGCTGGTGGCGCCCTTCGGCGGCACGGAGCGGCGCTTCTCGACCGCGCCCTTCTGCGTCGGCGTGCCGCTGCCGAGCGGCCCGGTGATCCTCGATTTCGCCACCTCCTTCGTGGCGGAGGGCAAGGTGCTGGTCGCCTCCAATGGCGGCAAGGCGCTGCCCGAGAACGCGCTGATCACGGCCGATGGCCAGATGTCGGGCGATCCGCACACGCTCTATGGCGATTACGCGCCGGTCGGCCCGCGCAATGCGGCGGGCGGCACGGGGGCGATCCGCGCCTTCGGCGACCACAAGGGCTCAGGCCTCGCCTTCATGTGCGAATTGCTGGCGGGTGCCTTGACCGGCGGTGGCTGCTCCGGACCCATCACGGAACGCGCGCGCATCGCGAACGGCATGCTCTCCATCTACCTCTCGCCCGCGCATTTCGCCGATGAAGCCGCCTTCCACCAGGCCGCGCAGGACTATATCGCCTGGGTGAAATCCTGCCGCCCGGCCGATCCTGATGCGCCGATCATGGCGCCGGGCGACCCCGAGAATGAGCGCCGCGCCCAGCGCCGCGTGACCGGCCTGCCGCTCTCGCGCGATGCCTGGCAGGGCATCCTCGACACCGCCGCCTCGCTCGGCATCAACGGGCCGCAGGGCATATGACCGCCTATGAGGCCTATCGCGCGGTGCGCGAGCGCATCCTGAGCGCCGCCGCCCGCCGCATCCCGCAGGCCAGCGCGGCCTCGCAGGGGCGGGCGCTGGGCGTCTGGCACGACAAGGAGGTGCGCGTCTCGAACGAGGCGCAGTTCCAGCTGGTGCTCGACCTCGGTGTGTTTGGCCCGGTGGGCGGGCATACGCGCGCGCTGGACCGCGAGGCGAAGGCCGGCGACTACACGGAGGGCAGCGAGGAGGCGCGCGTGCTGGCCGCCCTCTCCCGCGCGCATTTCACCTTCTTCCGCGTGGGCGCCACCCATCCCGAGGGCGGCGTCAGGGCCGAGGATCTGCTGCGCGGCACGGCCCTGCACATCCAGGACCAGATGCTGGCGCGCGAGGAGGCGCAGGGCTGCGCCTTCGCCGGCCGCATCATGCATCTGGACGGCTTCGAGATGACCTGTGGCGCGCTGGCGCCCCTGACGGATGAGGTGATCGAGGCGCTGCTCGGCCGCCCGGCGCCGATCAAGCCCATCCCGCAATTCCTGCCCTCGCTCACGCCGCTGATGGACCAGGATGTAGTTTCACTGCGCGCGGCGGCGATGGCGGAGGATTTCGCGGCGCGGGTCTATCGCACCTCGCTCGAGCATGGGCTGCTGGGGCCGTTGCCGGCTTAGGCGGGCAAAGGCGTAAAAACCTGCTTCAGGCAGCGGATGCCGAAGGCGGTGCGCGTGTGGCGCACGCCGGGCAGGCGGTAGATCTTCTCGCGCAGCAGGCGCTCATAGCCCGCGGTGCCGCCGACCGCCGCCTTCAGGATGTAGTCGTATTCCCCGGTGACGAGCCAGGCCTCGATCACCTCGGGCATGTTGGCGATCGCCTCCTCGAAGCGGGTGAGCTGGTCCTGGTCGTGCTTCTCGGTCATCACCTCGATGATGACCGTGTCGGGCAGGCCGAGCTTGGCCTGGTCCAGCTCGGCCCTGTAGCCGCGGATGACGCCCGCCTGCTCCAGCCGCCGCACCCGCGCCCAGCAGGGCGAGGGCGAGAGGCCGGCGCGTTCGGCGAGTTCAGCGTTGGTCAAACGCGCCTCGCCGTGGAGGGCGCGGAGGATCCGGCGGTCTATGGCGTCCATCGCGGAAGATCCTTCTGGCATTTCGGCGCTGCACAACAGAATGCGGCAAAACCTCCGGCGCTTTCCAGCGCAGTCTCCCACCGTCATAATCCGTCCGGGACCGGAGACCTTCATGAACAGCATCATCCGCGCCGACATTTCGCTGGAAGAACGCTGGGAGGCGGCCGGGCGCGAAACCCTGCTGACCGGCACCCAGGCGCTGGTGCGGATACCCCTGATGCGCCGCGAGCTGGATGATGCCGAGGGGCTGGATACGGCCGCCTATATCAGCGGCTATCGCGGCTCGCCGCTCGGCGGCTATGACCGCGAACTGTGGAAGCAGAAGAAGCGGCTGGCCGAGCACCGCATCGTCTTCGAACCCGGGCTGAACGAGGATATCGCGGCCACGGCCTGCTGGGGCACGCAGCAGCTCAACCTCTACCCGAAGGCGAAGCACCAGGGCGTGTTTGCCATCTGGTACGGCAAGGGGCCGGGGGTGGATCGCAGTGGCGATGTGCTGCGCCATGCCAACGGGGCGGGCACGGCGCCGTTCGGCGGCGTGCTGGCGCTGGCGGGGGATGACCCGGCATCGAAATCCTCGACGGTCACCAGCGGCTCGGAATACGCCTTCGCGGATCTGGAAATGCCGATGCTCGACCCCGCCGATGTGGGCGAGGTGCTGGAATACGGCGTGAAGGCCATCGCCCTCTCGCGTTTCTCCGGCCTCTGGGTCGGCATGAAGTGCATCGCCGAGACGATGGACGCCACCATGAGCCTGACGGTGGACCCCGCCGCGCTCATGACGGTCGCGCCCAATGGCGTGGCGATCCCGCCGGGCGGGCTGCATACCCGCCTGAAGGATGCGGCGCTGCCGATCGAGGAGCGTGTGCGGCATTTCAAGTTGCCGGCGGCGCTGGCCTTTGCGCGCGTCAACGGCTTCAACCGGATCGTGCAGGAGGCGCCGAATGCGCGCTTCGGCATCGCCGTGCGCGGCAAGGTCTGGTCCACGCTGAAACAGGCCCTGGCCGATGCCGGCCTCACGCCGGAGCTGGCGCGGATGGGCGGCTTGCGCATCTGGAAGGTGGGCCTCGCCTGGCCCTTGGATGCCGATGCCGCGCGCGAATTCTGCCGCGGCCTGGAAAGCGTGCTGGTGGTGGAGGACCGCCGCAGTTTTCTCGAGTCGCAACTGCGCGAGGCGCTTTACGCCGAGGCCCAGCGCCCCCGCCTGCACGGCAAGGACGTGCTGAGCGACCTCGCCGAGCTCGATTCCGCGATGATCCTGCGCGGCCTCGCCAAGACGCTGCCCGAGACTCTCCGCACCGAGCGCCTCGCCGCCCGCATCGCGGAACTGGACGCCCTAGCCGCAGCGGCGGCCGAGCCGCTGGATGTCCGCCAGCCCTATTTCTGCCCGGGCTGCCCGCACAACACCTCGACCCGCGTGCCCGAGGGCAGCCACGCGCTGGCCGGCATTGGCTGCCACTATCTCGCGAAGGACATGAATCGCGAGAGCGACCTGTTCAGCCATATGGGCGGCGAGGGCGCCGCCTGGATCGGCCAGCACCATTTCACCGAGACGCCGCATGTCTTCACCAATATGGGCGACGGCACCTATGGCCATTCCGGCGTGCTGGCGATCCGCGCCGCGATCGCGAGCAAGGCGAACATCACTTACAAAATCCTGGTAAATTCCGCCGTCGCCATGACCGGCGGCCAGCCCGCCGAGGGCGACATGACCGTGCCGCGCATCGCGGCGCAGGTGGCGGCGGAGGGTGCCACGAAGGTCGTCATCGTCGGCGACGATCCGGACCGGCATCGCGGAGATCCGCTGATCCCGCGCAATGTCGCCTTCTATCCGCGCGCCGAACTGGACACCGTGCAGCGCATGCTGCGCGAAGTGCCCGGCTGCTCCGTGCTGATCTACGACCAGCAATGCGCGACGGAAAAGCGCCGCCAGCGCAAGCGGGACCTGGCGCCCAAGGCCACGAAGCGTGCCGTGATCAACCCGCGGGTCTGCGAGGATTGCGGCGATTGCTCGCGCGCGTCCAACTGCATCGCCATCGAGCCGATCGAGACGGAATGGGGCCGCAAGCGCCGCATTGATCAATCCGGCTGCAACCAGGATTTTTCGTGTGTGGAGGGCTTCTGCCCCTCCTTCCTCACGCTCGAAGGTGCCGAGCCGGTGAAGCCGCCGACGCCCGTGATCGCCACCGAGGCGCCGCTGCCCGTGCTGCCCGAGGCGGCGCCCGGCGAGGCCTGGAACATCCTGCTGGCCGGCGTGGGCGGGCAGGGGGTGACGGCGCTCTCCGCCATCCTCGCCATGGCCGCGCATCTGGAGGGGCGGCCGGTGCGCACGCTGGACAATCTCGGCCTCGCCCAGAAGGGCGGCGGCGTCTATGCCCAGCTCCGCATCGGGCGCGTGGGTGAGGAAGTGGCCAATCCCCGCATCGGCCAGGGCCAGACGGATGCGATGATCGCGGCCGACCTGGTGGGCGCGCATGGCCGCATGGCGCGGCCGCTGCTCGGCCCCGGGCGTTCGCGCGTGGTGCTGAGCGCGGATGTCTCGCCCACCGGCCGCTTCGTGCTGAACCCCGAGACGCGCGACGACCCCGCCGCCATGCTGGAGAGCGTGCGCGCCGTGACGCGCGACGTGGTGGCCCTGCCCGCCGCCCGCACCATCGAGCGCGAATTCGGCGACCTCATCTTCCTGAACATCTACCTGCTCGGTGCGGCCTTCCAGCGCGGGCTGATTCCGATGTCGCGCGACGCGTTGCGCCGCGCCATCGAGCTGAACGGCGCCGTGGTGCCGAAGAACCTCGCCGCCTTCGAGGCCGGGCGGCTGGCCGCCGAAACCGCGCCGAGGCCGCCCGAGACGCTGGAGGCGATGATCGCGCGGCGCGTCGCGGATCTCACCGCCTACCAGTCGGCGCGCTATGCCGCGCGCTACAGCGCCTTCATCGCCCAGGTGCAGGCGGCGGAATTGCCGGGTGAGACCCGGCTGACGCGCGCGGTGGCGACGCAGCTCTATCGCCTCATGGCCTACAAGGATGAGTATGAGGTGGCGCGCCTGCACAGCGACACGGCGTGGCAGGCGAAGCTCGCCGAGGGCTTTGCCGGCACCACGCGCATCAACCTGCACCTCGCGCCGCCGCTGCTCAGCAAGCCCGGCGCCGATGGCCGCATCCGCAAGATCACCTTCGGTCCCTGGATGCTGCGTGCCATGGGAATGCTGCAACACGGCAAGGCGCTGCGCGGCACGCCGCTCGACCCCTTCGGCCACACCGAGGAACGCCGGATGGAGCGCGCGCTGATCCGCGAATACCGCGCGGGCATCGAGCGCCTGATCGCGACGCTGCACCCCACCAACTACGCCCAGGCCTGCGAATGGGCCGAGACGGCGGCCGGCATCAAGGGCTTCGGCCCGGTGAAGCTGCGCAACATCGAAGCCACCCGCGCCCGCTGGGCCGCCCTGGAAGCCGCGCATGTTTGACCTCCCCGAAGACACCCAGGCGCTGCGCGAAACCGCCCACGATTTCGCGCGCGAGCGCATCGCGCCCCACGCGCTGCGCTGGGACGAGGAGCGCCACTTCCCGGTGGACGTCTTCCGCGAGGCCGCCGCCCTCGGCATGGCCGGCCTCTATGTGCGCGAGGAAAGCGGCGGCTCCGGCCTCACGCGCCTCGACGCCGCGGTGGTCTTCGAGGCGCTGGCGACGGGCTGTTCCACCATCAGCGCCTTCCTCTCGATCCACAACATGGTCGCCTGGATGATCGACCGCTGGGGGGGCGAGGCGCAGCGCGCGGAATGGCTGCCCAGCCTGCTGACCATGGAGAAGATCGCCTCCTACTGCCTCACCGAACCCGGTTCGGGCAGCGATGCCGTGGCGCTCTCCACGCGCGCGAAGCGCGACAATGAGGGCTATGTGATGGACGGCGTGAAGCAGTTCATCAGCGGCGCCGGCGCATCGGACCTCTATCTCACCATGGCGCGCACCGGCGGCCCGGGCGCCGATGGCGTCTCGGCCCTGCTGGTGCCTAAGGATGCACCCGGTCTGAGCTTCGGCGCGAATGAGAAGAAGATGGGCTGGAACGCCCAGCCGACGCGCCAGGTGATCTTCGAGAACACGCGTGTTCCCGCCGAGGCGCTGCTGGGCGAGGAAGGGCAGGGCTTCCGCTACGCCATGGCGGGGCTGGATGGCGGGCGTCTCAACATCGCCGCCTGTTCGCTGGGCGGCGCGCAGGCGGCGCTCGACATCGCGCTGGACTACGTGAAGACGCGCCGCGCCTTCGGCAAGGCCATCTCCGATTTCCAGGCGACGCAATTCCGGCTCGCCGACATGGCGACCGATCTCGAGGTTGCCCGCACCTTTCTCTGGCGCGCCTGCATCAAGCTCGATGAGAAGGCGCCCGACGCCACGCTCTTCTGCGCCATGGCCAAGCGCCACGTCACCGATGTCGGGTACCGCGTGGCGGATGAGGCGCTGCAATTGCTGGGCGGCTACGGCTACCTCGCCGATTACGGGATCGAGAAGATCGTCCGCGACCTGCGCGTCCATCGCATCCTGGAAGGGACGAACGAGATCATGCGGGTCATCATCGCGCGGCAAGTGCTGGGGCGCTGATTCCGCTTGCCGGGCAGGGGGGGTCGGGCGTTAATGTCAACCATGCGTTGCATGCCGCTGGCCCTGATCGCCCTCCTTCTCCCCGCACTGCCTGCCATGGCGCAGCAACGCGTGGTGGTGGTGCCGGCCAGCGCCGAGGTGGTCATCCCGCCGCGGGGGGCTGATGGCCCGCCGCTGGTCCGTGCGCCGCGTCCACGCATCCCCGCCCCCGGCCAGTCCGCCGGCCAGCCGATGACGCGCCCGATGCTGGAAGCCGGCGGCGGCTCGGCCGGGCTTGGCCTCGCCGCCCCCGCCCTAATCGCCCTGCCGCTGATCGCCGCCGCCTATCTGGCGGGCACCGTGCCGGGCAATTCCGGCTCCAGCTCCACCTCGGCGCCCGCCCGCACCCGTTGATCAGGCAGCCTGAACCAGGCCGCCCGCATCCGCCAGGGCGCGCAGGTGATGATCGGTATCGCCAAACATCGCCTCGTTCACCGTCAGCCGCTTGAAGTAGTGGCCGGCGGCATATTCCATCGTCATCGCGATGCCGCCATGCAGCTGGATGCTCTGCTGGCCCACCAGCCGCTGCGAGCGGCCGATCTGCGCCTTCACCGCGTGCATGTTCCGCCGGCGCTCTGCCGCATCAGTGCCCTGGCCCGCCATCGTGGCGAAATAGGCCATGGAGCGCGACTGCTCGATCGCCACCAGCATGTCGGCGGCCTTGTGCTGCAGCGCCTGGAAGCTGCCGATGGCGCGGCCGAATTGCTGGCGCGTCTTCATGTAGTCGAGCGTCATGGCATGGACCACGTCCATCGCGCCGATCGCCTCGGCGGCCAGCACCGCGATGGCCTCATCCACCACGCGGTCCACGAGCGGCAGGCCGCCCTCGGCATCGCCCAGGACGTGCGTGGCGCGCGCCCCGGTGAAATCCACCTCGGCCGCGCGCTGGCCATCCACCGTGCGGAAGCCGCGGACCGAGACGCCATCGGCCGTGGCCGGCACCACGAAGACGCCGATGCCGCCCTGGTCGCGCGAGGCGCCGGAGACGCGCGCCGTCACGAAGAAGTGATCCGCGGTGTCGCCATGCAGCACCATGCCCTTGCGGCCGGTGATGACCCAGCCTGAGCCATCCTTCTTCGCCGTGGTCTGCACGTCAAACAGGTCATAGCGGGACTGGCGTTCCACCTGCGCGAAGGCGAGCAGGGTTTCGCCGGCGGCGACACCTTCCACCATCTCCTGCCGCAGCGCCGCATCGGCGCCGTGGCGCAGGAAGCCGCCGCCCAGCACGACCGTGCTGAACCAGGGCTCCAGCGTGATGTGCCGGCCCATCTGCTCGGCGACCAGCATGGTCTCCTCCGGCCCGCCGCCGAAGCCGCCATCCTCTTCCGCGAAGGGCAGGCCGAGCAGGCCGAGCTCGGCATATTGTGCCCACATCTCGCGGCTCCAGCCGGTTTCGCTGGCCATATAGGCCTTGCGATTCTCGAAGCCGTATTTCGCCGTCAGCGTCTTGCGGATGCTGTCCTGCAGGAGCGACTGGGACTCGTTCAGATCAAAATCCATGGTGCATCACAGTCCCAGAAAGGCTTTCGCCATGATGTTGCGCTGGATCTCGTTGGACCCACCGTAGATGCTCTGTTTGCGCCAGTTGAAGTAGATGCCGGCCAGGCCGAAGGCCCAGTCGGGCGCCACATCCCAGTCATTGCTGCCCTCGGCATCGGGGTCGCCATCCACCCAGGCATAGGGGCCGGCGGCCTTCATCAGCAGCTCGGAGACGCCCTGCTGGATCTCGGTGCCCTTGATCTTCAGCACGGACGTCGCGGGGTCGGGCTTGCCGGTGCCGGCGCGCTTCGTCTCATTGGCGATGACGCGCATGACCGTCATCTCCAGCGCCTTCAGCTCGATCTCCATCTCCGTCACCTGGCGGCGGAATTCCGGATCCTCGATCAGCGGGCGGCCGCCATCCATGGTCTCCTTGGCGATCATCTTCAGGCGGCGGATGCGCTCGCGGCTGGCGCCGACGCGGGCCTGGCCGAAGCGCTCATTGCCCAGCAGGAACTTCGCGCAATCCCAGCCCTTGTTGACCTCGCCCACCAGCTGATCGGCCGGCACGCGGACATCGTCGAAGAAGACCTCGTTCACCTCATGCCCGCCCTCGATCGTGATGATCGGGCGCACGGTGATGCCGGGCGTCTTCATGTCCACCAGGAAGAAGGAAATCCCCTCCTGC
>JAESGX010000704.1_pt1 | contig 10293 bp, 9 predicted proteins | sample 9269801 | NCBI WGS metagenome assembly JAESGX01 (sample SAMN16773122, study PRJNA677054) | algae metagenome | isolation source: Pleurocapsa minor GSE-CHR-MK-17-07R and co-occurring heterotrophs from wet... | place: USA: Lower Calf Creek Falls, Grand Staircase Escalante National Monument, UT ... | reverse complement strand
CCGGTCGGCGCCGGCGGCGATGGCGGGCTCGATCTGGTCCAGCGTGTCGACTTCGACCGTGATGTTGGCAAGCCCCGCCGCCTTGCAGGCGCTCACTGCCTGGGTGACGCCGCCGGCAGCCGCGATATGATTGTCCTTCACCATCGGTGCGTCGAACAGCCCCATGCGGTGGTTCTGGCCGCCCCCCATGCGCACGGCGTATTTTTCCAGTGCGCGCAGGCCGGGGTGGGTCTTGCGCGTGTCGAGCAGGATGGCGCCGGTGCCGTCAATCGCATCGACATAGCGCCGGGTCAGCGTGGCGATGCCGGTCAGGTGCTGCAACGTATTCAGCGCCGAGCGTTCGGCCGCCAGCAGCGCGCGCGCCTGCCCCCGCACACGGAACAGCTGCGTGCCAGCCGGCACCTGCACCCCATCGTTGAACATGGGCGTCGCGTGGCAGCCCGGGTCGAGCGCGCGGAAGAACAGCTTGGCGATGGAGAGCCCCGCCAGCGTCACCGGCTCGCGGGTCGCCAGCACCGCGAACAGCTCGGCATCGGCCGGCAGGCAGGCGGTCGCGGTCAGGTCCCGCGCGGCGTCCGCTACGCCGCCCAGGTCCTCCGCGAGCGTCGCGCGAACGAAAGCGTCGAGGTCGAAGCCCGGGAGAACGGGCTGCACCGTCACTTCAACTCGCGGTCGAGGTAAGCGAGCATCAGCGCCGCGCGGTAGGCGCTTTCCTTCAGGTTCGCGACGCCCGCATGCCCGCCATCGATGTTCTCGTAATAATAGATGGGGTGGCCCTGGGCCTGCATTTCAGCCGCCATCTTGCGGGCGTGGGCCGGGTGCACGCGGTCGTCCTTGGTCGACGTGTAGAAGAAGACGCGCGGGTAGTCCGCGCCCTTGCGGATATTCTGGTAGGGGCTGTATCTCCGGATGAACTCCCAGTCCGCCGTGTCCGGGTTGCCATATTCCGCCATCCAGGACGCACCCGCCAGCAGCAGGTGATAGCGCTTCATGTCGGCAAGCGGCACGCCCACGAGCGCTGCGTCGTACAGGTCCGGGCGCTGGGTGTAGGCAACCGCTGCCATCAGCCCGCCGTTGGAGCGGCCGTGGACCGCGACACTGGAGGCCAGCCCAGCCTTCTTCACATCCTCGGCAACCGCGTGCAGGTCGTCATAGCTGTTCTGGCGCCGCTCCAGCAGGGCGGCCTGGTGCCAGCGCGGGCCATACTCGCCGCCGCCGCGGATATTGCCCACGACATACTGGTTGCCCGCCTCCAGCCACATCTGCACGTCGGGCGCGGCATAGGCCGGTGTCAGCGGAATTTCGAACCCGCCATAGGACCAGTAGAGCGTCTTCAGCGGGCCCGTCGCGCCCTTGGGACGCACCACGAAATAGGGCACCTTCGTGCCGTCTTTGGACGTGGCGAAGCGCTGCGAAACCTCGAACTTCGACCCGTCGAAGAAGGCCGGTGCCGACGCAAGCGTGGTGGCAGCGCCGCCATCCACCGCCCGCATCAGGCGCGAGGGCTCGGTGAAGCCCTGCACATTGGCGTAGATAGTGTCGACGTCGTCGGCGGCGACAAGGCCCAGAGCAGAATTGGCGGGGATCGCGACCTCGGCCTGCTGCCAGCTCGCGCCACCGCGTGTTTCGGGGCCGGGCGACAGGCGGATCAGCTTGGCGGCCACATTGTCGAGCAGGCCGATGTAGACGGCGCGCCCGGTTGCATCGACATTGGCGATCGCCTGCGTCGGGCCCGGGGTGAAGACCTGCTCGACCGCGCCGGGCCTGCCGGTGGCGGGCACGGTGTAGGAGACGAGGCTGCCCTTGGCGATGCCGTTGAAATCGGTGCGCAGCAGGGCGTAGGCGCGCGGGATCGCCGCCGCGCCGTCGGGCCCGACCCCGGCGATGAAACGGAAGTCGGCGTCGATGGGCAGCGGGCTTTCGGCAAGGCTGCCGTCGGCCATCAGGTGACGCACTTTCGCCGTCCAGAAGGTCAGGTTCTGGCTCACGACCGCGCGCCGGCCTTCGCCGGTGCCATAGGCGGCCGGGAACATGCCCATCTCGGTTTCGGCGGCGCTCAGCAGCAGTTTCGCCGACGCGAACGGTGTGCCGCGCTGCCAGAGGCGCACTTCGCGGGCATAGCCCGACGTGGTGACCGGGCCGGCGGCAGTGGCGACCAGCAGCCGGTCTCGGTCGAGCCAGGCGATGGTCTGCTTGGCTTCCGGCAGCACGAAGCCGCCGTCGGACGCCGGCACGAACCGGGCCGCCACGGTGTCGAACTCGCGCACTTCCTCCGCGTCCTTGCCGCCCACCGACAGGCCGACGAGGCAACGCGTGAAGGCAGGTGGCAGGCAGGTGGCGCCGCCGAACTGGAAGTTCTTCGTCTCGGCCGCCTCCAGCGCATCCATGTCGAGGAGCGTGGTCCATACCGGCGTTCCGGCATCGAAGGCAGCGCGCGGAGACACGCGCCAGATGCCACGCACGCTGTTCGCATCGCGCCAGAAGTTGAACACCTGCGTCGCGGTAACGCCCGACGGTGCCGCGCCGGTCGGGTAGGCGATGCGGCGCGGATCCTGCAGGATTGTCTCGGCTTTCGCGCGCCAATCAGCAAAGCCGGGCGTCGCCTCCAGCTCGGGGAGATATTTCGCGTTCTGCGCGCGCACCCAGTCGAGCGCCCTGTCGCCGGTGACGTCCTCGAGCCACCGATGAGGGTCCGCCGGGGCGGGGGTTTGGCCGGGGCTTCGTGCGGTGGCTGGGGTGGCGAGCATGACGGAGATCAGCAGGACAGAGAGCGAAGGCAACATGCAAAAGCTCCGTTCATAGGGCAACAATGGCAGGAATATCTGGTTTGGTTGCAAGCCAGACGATCAAGACCGTCGCCGCCAAGGTGACAATCCAAGCCAGGAAATTTGTCAGCAGTGCGGGACCAAACACAGTCCTTGCCGTTACATGCTGCTTGATTTCAGTGGATGTCGTTGAAAGGGCAGTTCTCAGTGCGGAGTGTTCGATGTCCGGCGTAGCTTGTTCGATCGCCCGCTCGATCACACCAACCAGAAGCTGTTCCGCCGCGCTCCGGTGAACATTCACTGTCGTGAGCGACGGATTCCTGCGATCCCCCGGTACACGGTTGCCCAAAGCGGCATCCTCTCGGATCGCACGCTTGTAAAGTCCGTAGGCAATCAGGCCGATGACATCATCGTCACCCTGCACGATGTTCTGAAACGCCCGACTGTGCACCGCCTCGGGCACAGTCGGCTCGTGGGGATCAGTCACTTCTTTGGCGGATACGGCTGATCGGAACCGACAGCATAGTCAAAGATGTCACGCCGAACAAAATGAACTTTATCACCATTGGGCATGCCAAAGGATCCGGTCACAGGCCCTGACGTGCGGTTTTGCAAGGGCAGGAATCTGCCGGTAGCAGCCTCCCGTCCGATCCGTTTGCTGCCATCGCTCTGCATGTTTGCCGATTTCGACACAGACCACCTCTTGTTGATACGAACAAGAATGGCCGCGGACGTCACATATTTCAATCCCCTGTTACAGGTGGGCTGGTCTGGGCGGGGGTCAGGTCCGTGGCGGCGCCGCTCGCAATCGCCAGCATCCGGTTGAGGGGGAGGAGGGCGCGCAGCCGGATCGATTCGGGGACTTCGATGACAGGCTGCAGGTCGCGGAGCGCGAGGTAGAGCTTCTCGACCGTGTTGAGCGCCATATAGGGGCACATATTGCAGCTGCACTTGCCGTCAGCGCCAGGGGCTCCGATGAAGTTTTTTCGTGGCGCGCCTGGAATTCGCGCCTGCTGATCAGCCGCTTTCAACTCCATCTGGTGGATGATGTGCGGCTCGGTCGCCACGATGATGGTATCTGCCGGGCTTTCCAGCGCAAACTTCAGGATGGCGCTGGTGCTGCCGATCATGTGGGCATGGTCCAGGATATAGGCCGGGCACTCCGGGTGGGCGGCGACCGGCGCGTCGGGATGCAGCGCCTTCAGCTTCAGGAGCTCGGTTTCGCTGAACGCCTCGTGCACGATGCAGGTGCCGTCCCACAGCAGCATGTCGCGCCCGGTCTTCTTGTTCAGCCAGGCGCCCAGGTGCTTGTCGGGCGCGAACAGGATCTTCTGCTCCCTGGGCAGCGCGTTGATGATCTTTTCAGCGCTGCTGGACGTCACGATGATGTCGGAGTGCGCCTTCACCGCCGCCGAGCAGTTGATGTAGGTGAGGCTGATATGGTCCGGGTGCGCGGCGCGGAAGGCGCCGAATTCGTCCGGCGGGCAGCTGTCCTCCAGCGAGCATCCGGCGTCCATGTCGGGCAGCACCACGATCTTGTTGGGGCTCAGGATCTTCGCCACTTCGGCCATGAAGCGGACGCCGCAGAAGGCGATCACGTCGGCGCCGGTTTCGGCCGCCTTGCGCGAAAGCTCCAGCGAATCGCCCACGAAGTCGGCCAGGTCCTGCAGCTCGGGCGTCTGGTAATAATGCGCCAGGATCACGGCGTTGCGCTCCTTGCGGAGCCGGTCGATCTCGGCCCGGAGGTCGAGCCCGGCGAGCGTGTCACGAAGTCTTGCGTCCATGGGTCGGCCTCCTAGAAGGGGGCATGTAGGCAATAAGCCCGGGGAGTGAAAGATGACTGAAGCAGCGCTCGCACATATCGCAGCCGCCGAAGCCAAGGCCGCCGACGTGGAAGGCATCGGGCCGGAAGTGGCCACGCGCCCCGTCCGCCAAGTGGGCGTCATCGGCGCCGGCACGATGGGCGGCGGCATCTCCATGAATTTCGCTAATGTCGGCATTCCCGTCACCCTCGTCGAGCGCGAGCAGGCGGCGCTCGACCGCGGGCTGAAGGTGATCCGCGGCAACTACGAACGCTCGATGCACCGCGGCAAGCTGACCGCCGAACAGGTGGAGCAGCGGATGGCATTGCTGACCGGCAGCCTCAGCTTCGACGATTTCGCAGACGCCGACCTCATCATCGAGGCGATCTTCGAGAACATGGCGCTGAAGAAGGAAATTTTCGCAAAGCTGGACAAGGTGGCGAAGCCCGGCGCCATCCTCGCCAGCAACACCAGCTACCTCGACGTGAACGAGATCGCATCCGCGACCGCCCGGCCGCAGGACGTGCTGGGCATGCACTTCTTCTCGCCCGCAAACGTGATGAAGCTACTAGAAGTGGTGCGCGGCGCAAAGACCGCGCCCGACGTGCTGAAGACCGCAATGGAGATCGGCGTGAGGATCGGCAAGATCCCGGTCGTCTCGGGCGTGTGCCCCGGCTTCATCGGCAACCGCATGCTCTCGGCCCGGCAGGAGCAGGCGAACGCCCTGCTGCTGGAAGGCGCCATGCCGTGGGAGGTGGACCGCGCGCTCACCGACTTCGGCTTCCCCATGGGCCCGTTCCAGATGAGCGACCTCGCCGGCCTCGACATCGGCTGGGACGCAAAAACCAGCAAGGGCGAAACGCTGCGGGACCGGCTGTGCGAACTGGACCGCCGCGGCCAGAAGACCGGCGCCGGCTTCTACGACTACGACGCCGAGCGAAAGCGCACGCCGAGCCCGGTGGTGGAACGGATGATCCGCGACTTCGTGGCGGAAAAGGGCGGCGAGGTGAAAGAGCACAGCCAGGCCGAAATCCTGGACCGCATGCTGCAGCCGATGGTGGAAGAGGGGAAAAAGATACTAGCCGAAGGCATCGCGCAACGCCCCGGCGACATCGATGCCGTCTGGGTCAACGGCTACGGCTGGCCCCGGGCGACGGGTGGTGTGATGTACTGGGCGGGGGTGCGGTGACGTCGTTTGCGGTGAACGATTGCTGCTAGGCTGACAATTGCAGGTGGAAAGCTGCGGCGGCGGGCGGTCCAATTACTTGACAAAGAGGTTCCAAACATGCATCATATACATGATAATAAATGATTTTCCTACTTCTGGAAGGATGATTGATCCGATGCGTAGGGTGAAAAGTTCTAGCCGTATGGTTTGTGCCCGTACTACGGCGAATTGCTTCGCGACGTTCAGGTTTAGTGAGCTTCGCTCACTAAACCTGAACGTCGCTGCGTATAGCACATATTGTGCTACGAGTCAATGCTGAACACGATATATTGTATTTGGTACCGTGTTGCTCTGCTTATCAGGCCGTCACCGTCAGCCTCACCCCCAGCGCCTTCACCACGCCCAGCAACGTGTCCAGCGTCGGGTTCCCATCCTTCCCCAGCGCCCGATACAGTGCCTCGCGCGTGATCCCGGCATCGGCCGCAATCCCGGCCATGCCCTTAGCCCGCGCTACATGGCCCAGCGCGGCGCGGATTTCGGCGGCATCGCCGTCTTCGAACACCTGGGACAGATAGGCGGCGATCATCTCGTCGCTGTCCAGATGCTCGGCGATATCCCAGGGCCGTGTCTCGATGCCGTTCATTCCACCGCCTCCGCCAACTTTTTCGCCTGCGCAATGTCCCGCGTCTGGCTGTCCTTGTCTCCGCCGCACAACAACAGGATGATCCGCTCACCCCGTCGGACGAAGTAAACCCGATACCCTGGGCCATGATGAACCCGAAGCTCCGAAACGCCCCCACCAACCGGCTTCACGTCGCCAAGCTGCCCCGCCTGCATGCGCTCGATCCGCCGCAAGATCTGCGCGCGCGCCACCCGGTCCCGCAGCCCGCCAAACCAGTCGGCAAACACCGCCGTCTGGCGAATCTCGAACATGCGTGATTTATAAGTTACGTATGGTATCGAGGCAAGCCCCCGGCACCCCGCGCCGATGCTCGCTTGAACAGGCTACGTTATCATGCCCCGACCCGCGCTCAGTATCGGTCACTGTCCCGCATCTGCCGGATGAACTCGCCGGCTGGCACGTCCGACATCGGCATGCCTTCGGTAAGCTCCCGCAGCATCTCCAAATCAATCGGCCGTCTGGCTGGCTCCGGCGGCAACAATCGGGCCACTTCCTTGCCCCGGCGTGAGATAATCACTGTTTCGCCTGCCTCGGCGCGGCGAAGGAGTCGGCTCAAATGCGTCCTTGCCTCTGTCATACTTACCGCCGTCACCTGCATGCTACTTCGCCATCGCCACCACCTGCGCCACCGTCGGCCGCACCTTGTAATCGTCCTCGATCCGCACCGCGCTGATCTTGCCGGCGGCGTCCACCACCAGCACACTGGCGCGCGCGACACCATGGGCGAAGTGCCCGGCGGGGTAAGCCGGGTCCCGCAGCCCCAGCCGGTCGATGTTGGCCGAGCCTTCGTCTGCAAGCAGCGTGTAGCCAAGCCCGTTCTTCGCGCCGAACGCTGCCAGCACCGCGGGCGGATCATAGGTCATCGCAGCCAGGCCATAGCCCTTGGCGGCAAGCGGCGCCCGCGCAGCCTCCAGTTCCTTCATCTGCGCCTGGCAATAGGGGCACCATCTGGCGGAGCGGGTGATGACCAGCACGGTGCCGTTGCGCCCTGCGACGGATTGCAATGTGCGCGACGTTCCGGCGGAATCGGTCGCGGCGAAATCCGCCGGGAACATGGTGCCGGCGGCCGGCAGCGCCAGGGCGGGCGTGGCGGCGGCAAACAGCGCGACAGCGGCAATCGACATTCTCATCAAATGGTCCTCCTGGGCTCAGGTTCGGGGCACTGCCGTCTGCCGTTACAGCGCGCGGGTTCAGATATCCTCCACCAGTCGGCCATAGAGATTGGGCCGGCGGTCGCGGAAGAAGCCGAAGGCGGCGCGGTGGCGGGCGATGACCTCCAGGTCGAATTCGGTCGTGATCACGCCTTCGCTCACGGTGTCCATTTCCGCCACCATGTCGCCGCGCTGGTTGCAGATGAAGCTGTTGCCATAGAAACTCTGGCCCGATTCAACGCCCACCCGGTTGGCGGCGACAACGGGCACCACATTGGAAACCGCGTGCCCCACCATCGCCCGCACCCACAGCCGGCGCGTGTCGAGCTCCATGTCGTGCGGCTCGGCGCCGATCGCGGTCGGGAACATCAGCAGGTCGGCGCCCATCAGCATCAACGCGCGCGCGGTCTCGGGGTACCACTGGTCCCAGCAGATGCCGACGCCGATCACCCCGTGCGGCGTCGGCCAGACCTTGAAGCCCGTGTTGCCGGGGCGGAAATAGAATTTCTCCTGGTAGCCGGGGCCGTCCGGGATGTGGCTCTTGCGGTAGACGCCGTGCACCATGCCGTCGTCGCCGACGAAGGCCAGGCTGTTGTAATAATGGTGACCATCGCGCTCGTAGAAGCTGGTGGGAATGAAGATGCGCTCGGCTCGTGCCACGTCGCGCGCGGCCTGAACGGCGGGATGAGTCTCCACCGGCGCGGCCGTCGCGAAAACGCCCTCGTCCTGCGTCACGCAGAAATAATGGCCCTCGAACAGCTCGGGCGGCAGCACCACCTTCGCGCCCTGTGCTGCGGCCTCGCGCACCAGCCGCATGGCGGTCGCGATATCGTCGTCGCGCTTCCCCGACATCGCCATCTGCACGGCGCCAACGTTCAGCATCAAACTGCCCTTTTTCCTGGTCGCCTCAGGCTCCGGCCGGAACCTGCTGCGTGATGCAATGGAAGCTGCCGCCCCCGGTGAGGATATGGTTGGCGGTGAGCCCCGTCACCTTGTGGCGCGGAAAGCAGCGCTTCACGGCGGCAACGGCGGCATCATCGTTGCGCGCGCCATACAGCGGCACCACCACCTGCCCGTTGGCGACGATCCAGTTCATGTAGGAGGCCGGCACGATCTCGCCATCCACTTCGAAGCGACCGACGGACGGAATGTCGGCGACCGCCAGCCCGGCGGCGCGCAGCCGCTCGCGCGCATCGGCGAACACGGCGGCGTTGGGGTCGTCCGCCGTGTCGGCCAGCGGCACCGCGACGGTGCCACCGCCCACAAACCGCGCCAGATTGTCCACATGCCCGTCGGTATGGTCGTTCAGCAACCCGTCGCCCAGCCACACCACGCGGCGCGCACCGATCGCAGCGGCCAGCGCCCACTCGGCGGCTTCCCTGGTCCAGCCGGGGTTCCGGTTGGCGTTCAGCACGCATTGCCCGGTCGCCAGAACGAGGCCGGCGCCGTCATACTCGATCGCGCCGCCCTCCAGCACGAAATCGAAGCTGTCGACCGCCGCGCCGGCCAGCCCGGCCATGTGCGCGCCCACCGTGTCGTCGCCGGGCAGGTCGTATTTCCCGCCCCAGCCGTTGAAGCGGAAGCGGGACGCAGTGTCGGCGCCCGTGAACACCGGCCCCGTGTCGCGCAACCAGATATCCCCGAAGGCAATGTCGAAAACCTCGGCGGCGTTCCCCACCGCGGCCCGGGCAGCGGCCGCTGCGACCGCACCGTCCGCCAGCAGCTTCACCGGCACCGTTTCCGCCAGCTGGCGCACCATGGCGGCGACTTCCGCCTGCGCCGGCGCCAGATCGTCTTCCCACAAATCGGCGTGCGAGGGGAAGGCCGTGAACAGGGCGCGCTGCGGCGCCCATTCGGCAGGCGCCACACGGGCGGCGGGTGCAACATTCGTCATCTCCGCCCCCTAGCGCCCGCATCATTGCATTTCCACTGGCGGCCACCATATCGCCCATCCGAGAGAGCGGACCCGACTGAAACGAAAGACAAACCCCGAAATGCTGAACGTCCTGTCCCTCATCATCGGCGTCATCACCGGATCCATCGCAGTGCTCGGCCTGGTGCCGTTCCTCGGCTGGGCAAACTGGTTCGTGATTCCCGTCGCCGGCCTCGGCCTCATCCTGGGCCTGATCTCCAGCCGCAAGGAAGGCCAGATCCTGAACCTCGTGGTGATCGCAATCGCCCTCGTGCGCCTCAGCATCGGCGGCGGGATCATCTAGCCTTTTCATCGCATCCTGGGCGCATCTCGGGCGCGGGGCCGGTGCCGGTCCCGCGCCTCAGCCCGTCCGCATCGTCCGCCACAGCGTCGTCGCAAGCACCGGGCCACCCGCCGCCAGGATCGGCAGCAGCATCTGCACCTGCTGCTCGCCCATCGCCAGCATCACCCCGAGCACGGCCAGCGCCAGCCCGATCCCGGCGAGGATCGGCAGCCGCGCCTTGAACCATGCACTGTCGAGCCTGAGCTCACCCTGCAGCTTCTGGATGGCGTCCAGCTTCTCGGCCTGGCGCACGAACATCGCGAAGCTCTCGTTCATCACCCGGGGCTCCGGGTCGAGCACCACCAGCCCGCGCCGCACCAGCGAGCCGAACGGCATGGCATTGGCGATGTTCACGAACCGCCCGTGGGCCAGATGGTGCAGCACCATCCGCTCGCCCTTGGTCGATGCAGACCAGAGCCGCTGGTAGTGCTCGATGAATTGCCCCTTCAGATGCGCAAGCGCGGCTTCCG
>JAESGX010000702.1_pt1 | contig 10370 bp, 10 predicted proteins | sample 9269801 | NCBI WGS metagenome assembly JAESGX01 (sample SAMN16773122, study PRJNA677054) | algae metagenome | isolation source: Pleurocapsa minor GSE-CHR-MK-17-07R and co-occurring heterotrophs from wet... | place: USA: Lower Calf Creek Falls, Grand Staircase Escalante National Monument, UT ... | reverse complement strand
AGGAGGTCGCCCGTTTTCTGGGCGGAGCCCAGCCCGTGACGATCGTGCAGCCCCCGGCCGCGAAGACCTTCGACCTCAGCGTCGTCGTGCCCGTCGACGACATGACGCAGCCGCCGACGATCGGCGGCGTCGACCCGCTCGACGCCTCGGGCGCCCCGCAGACGCCGTCGATCTGGCCGCACGTCGAAGAAGACATCGTCGATCGCGTGCTGCAGCACCGCTCGACGATCGTGTTCGCCAACTCGCGCCGGCTCGCCGAGCGGCTGACCGCACGGCTCAACGAGATCTATGCGCTCAGGACCGAGACCGACGACCTGCTCGCGCGCGCCCACCACGGCTCGGTGAGCAAAGAGCAGCGCGGCGAGATCGAAGAGGCCCTCAAGACGGGCCGCCTGCGCTGCGTCGTCGCGACGAGCAGCCTCGAGCTCGGCATCGACATGGGCGCGGTCGACCTCGTCATCCAGGTCGAGGCGCCGCCGAGCGTCGCGAGCGGGCTGCAGCGCGTCGGTCGCGCGGGCCACCAGGTGGGCGAGATCAGCCGCGGCGTGCTCGTGCCGAAGCACCGCCTAGACGTGCTGCACGCCACGGTCACGAGCGAGCGCATGACGGCCGGGCTCATCGAAGAGCTGCGCGTGCTCGCCAACCCCCTCGACGTGCTCGCCCAGCAGACGGTGGCGCACGTCGCCCTCGAGCCGTGCGATATCGAGCAGTGGTTCGAGCAGGTACGGCGCAGCGCGCCCTTCGCGACTCTGCCGCGCAGCGCCTTCGACGCCGTGCTCGACCTGCTGAGCGGGCGGTACCCGAGCGACCGGTTCAGCGAGCTGCGCCCGCGCGTCGTGTGGGACCGCGTGAACGGCACGCTCACCGGCCGACCGGGCGCGCAGCGGCTCGCCGTCACGAGCGGCGGCACGATCCCCGACCGCGGCCTGTTCGGCGTCTTCATCGCCGGTGAAGGAAACGGCCGCCGCGTCGGCGAGCTCGATGAGGAGATGGTCTACGAGTCGCGGGTGGGCGACGTGTTCGCGCTCGGCACCACGAGCTGGCGCATCCAGGAGATCACGCATGACCAGGTCATCGTGACCCCCGCCTTCGGCCAGCCCGGCAAGGTGCCGTTCTGGAAGGGCGACGGGCTCGGGCGCCCCGCCGAGCTCGGCCGCGCGCTCGGGCGCACGACGCGCGAGCTGGGGGCGGCGGCACCGGATGCCCGGCACGAGCGCCTCGCGGCCGCGGGCCTCGACGCCCGCGCCGAGGCGAACCTCGACGCGCTGCTGCGCGAGCAGGCCGAGGCCACCGGCCAGCTGCCGAGCGAGCTGACGCTCGTCGTCGAGCGGTTCCGCGACGAGCTCGGCGACTGGCGCGTGGTGCTGCACTCGCCCTACGGCATGGCCGTGCACGCCCCCTGGGCCCTCGCCGTGACGGCGCGCATCCGCGAGCGGCACGGCTACGACGGGGCGGCGATCGCGGCCGATGACGGCATCGTCGTGCGACTGCCCGACACCGAGGCCCAGCCGCCCGGCGCCGAGCTGTTTCTCTTCGAGGCCGACGAGCTGCAGACCATCGTGACGGCCGAGGTGGGGGGCTCGGCGGTCTTCGCCGCGCGGTTCCGCGAGTGCGCCGCCCGCGCCCTGCTGCTGCCGCGCCGCGACCCGGGCCGCCGCAGCCCGCTCTGGCAGCAGCGCCAGCGCGCGAGCCAGCTGCTCGAGGTCGCGCGCGAGTTCCCTGACTTCCCCATCGTGCTCGAGACGGTGCGCGAGGTGCTGCAAGACGTCTACGACCTGCCCTCGCTCGTCGAGCTCGCGGCGGGCATCGCGCAGCGCAGCATCCGCCTCGTCGAGGTCGAGACGCCGAGCCCCTCACCGTTCGCGCGCAGCCTGCTGTTCGGCTACGTCGCGGCCTTCCTCTACGAGGGCGACAGCCCGCTCGCCGAACGCCGCGCGGCGGCCCTCAGCATCGATCCCGCGCTGCTCGCCGAGCTGCTCGGTCGTGCCGAGTTGCGCGAGGTGCTCGACCCGGCCGTCATCGCGCAGCTCGAGGCCGAGCTGCAGCGCCTCGCCCCCGACCGCCGGGCGCGCGACGCGGAGGGCGTCGTCGACCTGCTGCGCATCCTGGGCCCGCTCTCTACGCCCGAGATCGACGACCGCACGCTCGACGAGGTCGACGTCACCGCCGCGCTCGAGCGGCTCGCGCGCGAGAACCGCGTCTTTCGCGCGACGATCGCGGGCGAGCAGCGCTGGGCCGGGGTGGAAGACGCCGCTCGCCTGCGCGACGCCCTCGGCACGCCCATCCCCCACGGCGTGCCCGCCGCCTTTCTCGAGCCCGTGCCCGACCCCGTCGGCGACCTCGTCGCGCGCTTCGCCCGCACCCGCACCCCTTTTGCCGCGACCGACATGGCGAGCCGCTACGGCCTCGGCATCGCCGTGGCGACGGGTGCCCTGCGCCGGCTCGCCGCCGACCGCCGTCTCATCGAGGGCGAGTTTCGCCCCGGCGCCTCGGGCACCGAGTGGGTCGACGCCGAGGTGCTGCGCCGCCTGCGCTCGCGCAGCCTCGCCGCCCTGCGGAAGGAGATCGAGCCCGTCAGCCACGGCACGCTCGGGCGGTTCCTGCCCGCGTGGCAGCACGTCGGCAGTGCCGGCGTCGGCACGGGTGCGGCTCGACCGGCGCTGCACGGTGTCGACGGCGTGCTGCAGGCGATCGAGCAGCTGCAGGGCGCGGCCCTGCCGGCGAGCGCGTGGGAGACCCTCGTGCTGCCGGGCCGGGTGCGCGACTACTCGCCCGCCTGGCTCGACGAACTCTGCGCGAGCGGCGAGGTGGTCTGGGCCGGCGCGGGCAGCCTGCCCGGCAGCGACGGCTGGGTGAGCCTGCACCTCGCGGGCACGGCGCCGCTGAGCCTCGCCGAGCCCGACGACCTCGAGCTCACCGAGCGGCAGCGGCGCGTGCTCGAGGCGCTCGCGGGCGGCGGCGGCTTCTTCTTCCGGCAGCTCGCGAGCGCGGTGACCGCGGCGGGCGAGGCGGGCGAGGCGGGCGGAGACGACGCGGCCCTCGTCGACGAGCTCTGGCAGCTCGTGTGGGCGGGGCTGCTGACGAACGACACGCTCGCGCCGCTGCGCGCCACGCTCGGGGGCACGTCGACGCGCAAGCCCGCGCCGCGCACGCGCGGCTACCGGGGCTACGCGCGCCCCGCATCCGTCACGCAATCGGGGCCGCCCACGGTCGCCGGCCGCTGGTCGCTGCTGCCCGCGCGCGAGACCGACCCCACGCGCCGCACGGCCGTCGCGATCGACCGCATGCTCGAGCGGCACGGCATCGTCACGCGCGGCGCCGTGCAGGCCGAGGGGCTGCGCGGCGGCTTCGCACTCGCCTACTCGGTGCTCGCGCGCATGGAGGAGGCCGGCTCGGTGCGCCGCGGCTACATCGTCGAGGGCCTCGGCGCGGCGCAGTTCGCGACGCCCGCGACGATCGACCGGGTGCGCACCTTCAGCAGAGACGCGGATGCGGCCCCCGCCCTCGCCCCCCTGGTTCTCGCCGCGACCGACCCCGCCAACCCCTACGGCGCGGCCCTGCCGTGGCCCGCGAGCCTGCCCGACGCGGCCGCGGGGTCGACCGCGCACCGGCCCGGGCGCAAGGCCGGATCGCTCGTCGTGCTCGTCGACGGGCACCTCGCGCTCTACCTCGAGCGCGGCGGCAAGAGCGTGCTGACCTTCACCGACGAGCCCGCCGTGCTCGAGCCGGCCGCGGTCGAGCTCGCCGCCGTCGTGCGCGCGCGCCTGCGGTCGCTTCGGGTCGAGCGCGTCAACGGCGCGAGCGCGTTCGGCACGCCGCTCGCCGAGGCGCTGCAGGCCGCGGGCTTCGTCGCGACGCCCCAGGGCCTGCGCATCAGGGTGTGAGGTGAACCATGCCCGAGGGTGACACCGTGCACCGCGCGGCGGCACGGCTGCACGCCGCGCTCGCGGGCCAGACCGTGCTGCGCAGCGATGTGCGCGTGCCGCGCTTCGCGACCGCCGATCTGCGCGGCGAGCGCGTCGACGAGGTCGTCGCGCGCGGCAAGCACCTGCTCATGCGCATCGGCGACGTGACCGTGCACTCGCACCTCAAGATGGAGGGCGTCTGGCACGTCATGCGGCGCGGCGAGCGCTGGCGCCGCCCCGCCTTCGAGGCGCGCATGGTGCTCGAGACGACCGCGACCGAGGGCGCCCCCTGGCAGGCCGTGGGCTTCGCCCTCGGCGAGCTCGAGCTCGTCGCCCGCGACGCGGAGGACGAGGTCGTCGGCTATCTCGGCCCCGACCCGCTCGGCACCGACTTCGACCGCGACGAGGCGCTGCGGCGCCTCACCGCCGACCCCGACCGCCCCATCGGGCTCGCGCTGCTCGACCAGCGCAATGTCGCCGGCTTCGGCAACGACTACCGCAACGAGCTGCTCTTCTTGCGCGGGATGCTGCCCGAGACGCCCGTTGGCGCGGTGGATGCCGCGGCGGCCCTCGACCTGGGCGTGCGCCTCATCCGCGCCAACCGCGATCGCGACGAGCGCACGACGACGGGCAACACGCGACGCGGCGAGCGCCTGTGGGTCGCGCACCGCGACGGTCAGCCGTGCCGACGGTGCGGCACGCGCATCCGTCGTGGCCTGCTCGGCGAGGATGCGCTCACCGAGCGCATCACGTGGTTCTGCCCGAGTTGCCAGCGCTGAGGCGAGCGGCTAGCGCTCGCTGATGACCTCTCTGATGCGGCTCGGGCGCCAGGCCACGATGCGCAGCGCGGTCGCGCCGACGAGGGCGATGACACCGGCGATCACGAGCGGCTGGGCCACGGCCTCGGCGATGCGCGGCACGACGTAGACGCTCGGGTCGTAGATGCCCGAGGCGGGCGGCACACTGAACGCGAACTCGGCGTACACGGTGAGCGCGAACCCCGCGAGCACCGCGAGCGCGCCGACGAGCCAGAGTGATCGCAACCAGGGGTTGCCCGCCACGACGAGCTCGAAGTGGCGCTCATCGGGCCGGTCGTCGAGAGCATCGAGCGGCATGATCTCGCCCGAGGGCTGCGGGGGCGTGGCGCGCGCGGTGCGCACGATCGCCGCGCGGCCCGCAGCGGGGGCCGCCCCGCGCGCGACGCCCTCGTCGACAACGGGGGCCGCTGCGGGCCCGCCGCGCTGAAAGTCTGCGGGATACCGGGGGTCGATGCCGCCCGACGATGCTCGTGCCATGGTGCTCCTTCGCTGCCCGGTCCACCGCGGCCAGCCTAACCCCGCGCCCCGCTCGTGTCAGGGGGCGCCCGGTAGCCTCACAGCATGATCGCCGCCGCCCTGCGCCCGCTCGCCGTCGTGGCCCTCGTCGGCGTCATCGGATCGCTCGACGGCTGCCTCGACCAGGGCGGCACCGCCACCCCAGCGCAACCCGGCTCACCCGCCGCCTCGGCCGAGGGCGCCGGCACGGTCACAAGCATCACCGACGGCGACACGCTGCGGCTCGAGGTCGACGGCACCGAGCTGCGCGTGCGCCTCGTGGGCATCGACACCCCCGAGGTCTACCCCGAGCTCGAGTGCTTCGGCTCTGAGGCCGAGGCCGCCCTCGCGGCGCTCGCGCCCCCCGGCAGCACGCTCGCGTTCGCCTACGACCGCGATCCGCGCGATCAATACGACCGCGAGCTGATGTACCTCTTCACGGCCGACGGCACCTTCATCAACTACGAGCTCGTGGCGCAGGGCGCGGCCCGCGCGGTGCTGTTCGAGCCCAACGACCGGTACTACGACGATCTCGTCGCCGCCGAGCGCGCGGCGCAGAATGCGGGGCTCGGGCTCTGGGGTCAGTGCTGACCGAGGCCCCGCCCGGTCAGGCCTCGACGGGCTCGATGAGCTGAGGCCCGTCGCCCTTCAGGGGAGCGACGGGGTGCAGCACGAGCCGCTCGAGAACGGCCTCGCTCTCGTGCACGATCATCTCGACGAGATCCTGGTCACCCTCGACCGTGGGATCGAGCCATTCATCCCAGACCTCGCGCGGCAGCATGACCGGGGCGCGGTCGTGGATGCTCGCCGCCGGCCCGTGCGCCGCTCGCGTCAGCATCGTGGCCGTCAGCAGCCACGGCGTCGGCGTGCCGCCCTCGGGGAACGGCGCGCGCCACCACGAGTAGAGCCCGGCGAACGCGAGCTCGCCCGCCTCGGGGTCGGAGATGTAGTGCGGGGTCTTGGTCGACCCGACCGTGTGCCACTCGTAGTAGCCGTCGGCGGGCAGGATCGCCCGCGCCCGCACGAGGGCGTTCTTGAACGTGCTCTTCTCGTGCACGGTCTCGCTGCGGGCGTTGAAGGTGGGGTACTTCGAGGCGAGCTCGGTCGCCCACCGCGGCACGAGCGACCAGCGGGCCGCGGTAACGAGGCGCGAGGGCATCCCGTCGGGGTCGTCTTTCGGCACGCGGTCGACGACGATCGGCACCTGCTGGGTCGGGGCGATGTTCCAGCTCGGGGGCATCGCGACCGCGTCGACCTCATCGGCCTCGAAGTACTGCCCGAGCTCCTCGCCGCTCTTGGTGTTGGCGTAGCGACCGCACATCAGCAACCCCTCTCGGCGAGCGCCGCCCGCAGGCGCTCGGCATCCACTCGATAGATCGTGTGCACGGCGTCGTCGATGAGCACGACGGGGATCTCGTCCCAGTACCGCTCGTGCAGCGCGGGCTCGTCGAGGATGGAGCGCTCGACGAAGCCCACCCCCGCGCGCCCCTCGAGCACGCCCGCCACCACGGCGCGAGCATCGTCGCACAGGTGGCAACCGGGCTTGCCGATGAGGGTCACGGTCACGACGGGCACTCCCCCAGCCTAGGCACCTGCCTATGCTGGTCGGGATGCCCACCCCCGACAGCGACGCCGGCCCCGGCGAGAGCGCGCGCGCCTCTGCGCCCGTGATCGCGTTCTTCGACGTCGACAACACCCTGCTGCACGGGGCGAGCGTGTACCACCTCGGGCGCATCGCCTGGAAGCGCGGGCACCTCGGTTGGCGCGATCTCAGCCGCTTCGCCTGGCAGCAGGCCCGCTTCAAATCGGTCGGCGAGAACCACCGGCACCAGGTGGCCGTGCGCGATCGCGCCCTCGAACTGGTCGCCGGCCACTCGGTGCTCGAGCTCGAGGCGATCGCCGTCGAGACCTACGACGCCCACTTGCAGGCGCTGCTGCTGCCGCAGGTCGTCGAGCGGGCCCGGGGCCACCTGGCACAGGGCCACGAGGTGTGGCTGCTCACCGCGACCCCCGAGGCCTGCGCGCGCGTCATCGCCGAGCGGCTCGGCCTCACCGGCGCGATCGGCACCCGCATCGAGAGCGTCGACGGCGTCTTCACGGGTGCGCTGCTCGGGCCCGTCATGCACGGCGGGCACAAGGCCGATGCCGCGGCGCGGCTCGCGGGCGAGCGGGGCGTGCGACTCGCCGACTGCTGGGCGTACAGCGATTCGCGCAACGACATCCCCCTGCTCGAGCTCGTCGGGCACCAGCAGGTCGTCAACCCCGACGCCGTGCTGGCCCGTCACGCGGCGTCGCGCGGCTGGCCCGTCATGCGCGACCGCCCGCGGGCATCCCGCCCCTGAGCCGCCATCGCAACCGTCGCCAGAAATGACGAAAGCGCCCGACCTGACGGTCGAGCGCTTCGCGCGGGCGGATGCCCTACTTCTTGTTGCGACGCTGGTGGCGCGTCTTGCGCAGCAGCTTGCGGTGCTTCTTCTTCGCCATGCGCTTGCGGCGCTTCTTGATGACAGAACCCATAGGAAATCCTCTGATCGTCGACTGAACGGGAGCAACGGCCCGTTCAGGACCGTGTCATGTACCGATCGAGTCTAGCCGACGTCGGCGATGGGCGTCTCGATGGCCGTGGCGACCGCCGATTCGGGGATGCGGAAGCTGCGGCCGAACCGGATGGCGGGCAGCTCGCCCGCGTGCACCATGCGGTACACCGTCATCGTCGAGACGCGCATCATGTCGGCAACCTCGGCGACGGTGAGAAAGCGCACCTCAGAGAGATCACGGGCCATCGGCAGTCTTCCTGTCGCTCACGCGCCCAGCGCCCTCGTGGCGCATGTGCACGGAGTTCAGAGTAGGGGCTGGTGTGACTCGTGTAAAGACGCCCGAGAGGGGGTCAGCGCCCTTCGTCGTGGTTCTTCCAGGGCAGGCGCTTGGTCACGGCCTCTTGCACGTCGTGCAGCTTCTCTTGCGCGCCCTCGATGATCGACCGGGCCTGGTGCGAGGCATCGGCCGCGACGCGACCGACCGTGCTGCCCGCGCCGCTGACGTCGGCACCCGACCACGCCGCGAACACGGGCGAGCCGCTCTCAGGGTCGAAGTCGGCGCTGAGGAAAGGGATGATCCAGTCTTCGACGTCTTCGAGCGGGGCGGGGTCGACGGCGTAGTAGCGGTGCTGGCCCTCGTCGCGCACGGTCACGAGGCCGTGGTCGCGCAGCACCTTGAGGTGCTTCGAGACGGTCGGCTGCGTCGCGTCCATGCGCTCGACGAGCTCGCCCACGCTGAGCTCGCCCGTACCGCCCTCCCCCCGCAACGAGGCGTCGAGCAGGTGCTGCAGCAGTTCCCGACGGGTGGCGTCGGCGATCACGTCGAAGATGTCGGCCATGCCACCAGGCTAGTCAGCCCGGCCCGGGAGTACCATGACACGCGGTCTGCAGGCCGGTGAGGAGCGTCGATGGCCACGAGCAACCGCATCCGCGGCAACCGCCGCGACGAGCGCACGACGCCGCTCGCGCGAGCGTGGGCCGCTCTCGGCGAATCCGCCACCGCGTCGCCCGCGCGCTTCGCGATCCTCATCTTCACGGGCCTCATCCTCATCACCACGCTGCTGCTGACCCTGCCGATCTCGCGCGCCGGCAGCGGCACGGGCGGCACGCCCCTCGCCGACGCCGTCTTCACGGCCGTCTCGGCGATCTGCGTCACGGGCCTGACGACGGTCGACATGGCGACGCACTGGTCGCCCTTCGGCAACGTCGTCATCATCCTGGCCATGCAGATCGGCGGCATCGGCGTGCTGACGATGGCGAGCATCCTGGGTCTCGTCGTGGCACGCCGCATCGGGCTGCGCGCCAAGCTCATCGCCGCGAGCGACACGAATGCCGCGCGCGTGCACGGCGGCCCCGTGAGCGAGTCGCAGGCCGTGCGGCTCGGCGAGATCGGCGGGCTGCTGTTCACGGTCGCCGCGAGCGCCATCGTCATCGAGCTCGCGATCACGGCGCTCGTCGTGCCGCGGCTGCTGATCGAGGGCTTCGACCCGTGGACGGCCATCTGGCAGGGCTTCTACCTCTCGCTCTCGGCCTTCACGAACACGGGCTTCGTGCCCTTCGCGCCCGGCATGGAGCGCTTCGCCTCCGACCCGTGGATGCTCTCGGTGCTCTCGATCGCGGTGTTCCTGGGCGCCATCGGGTTCCCCGTCATCTTCGCCCTCGCTCGCTGGCTGCGCACGCGCGCCCGCCTCACGATCCACGCCCGCATCACGCTGATCACGACGCTCATCCTCATCGCCGTCGGCTCGCTCGCCATCGCCGTGCTCGAGTGGTCGAACCAGGCGACGCTCGGCGGCCAAGACGGTCTCACGCGCCCGATGACGGCCATCTTCACCTCGATCATGTCGCGCTCGGGCGGACTGAGCACGATCGACATCGGCGAGATGAACGGCTCGACACTGCTCGTGCTCGACATGCTCATGTTCGTGGGCGGCGGCTCCGCATCCACCGCCGGCGGCATCAAGGTGACGACGCTCGCCGTGCTGTTCTTCGCGGCGGTCGCCGAGGCGCGCGGCGTCGACGACATGGAGGCCTTCGACCGCCGCATCCCCAACGACGTGCTGCGCCTCTCGGTCAGCATCGTGCTGTGGGGGGCGACGATCGTGGCGACCTCGTCGATCATCATCCTGCAGCTCACCGACGAGCCTCTCGACCGCGTGCTCTTCGACGTCATCTCGGCCTTCGCGACGTGCGGGCTCTCGACGGGGCTCACGAGCAACGAGCTGCCCGACGCCGCCAAGTACACGCTCGCGGCCACCATGTGGGCGGGACGCGTTGGTACAGTGACCCTCGCCGCGGCCCTCGCCGCCAGTCAGCGCCGGCAGCTGTTCCGCCGGGCAGAAGAGAGGCCCATCGTTGGTTGAGAGAATCCGCCACGACGCTCCCGTGCTCGTCATCGGTCTGGGCCGCTTCGGCGCGGCCACGGCCGGCCAACTGCAGCGGCTCGGTCGCGAGGTGCTCGCGGTCGACGAAGACGCGGGTCTCGTGCAGAAGTGGGCCGAGCGGGTCACGCACGCGGTGCAGGCCGACGCGCGCTCGCTGGATGCCCTGCGCCAGATCGGCGCCGACGAGTTCAGCATCGCCGTCGTCGCGACCGGTTCGTCGATCGAGTCGAG
>JAESGX010000700.1_pt1 | contig 10394 bp, 6 predicted proteins | sample 9269801 | NCBI WGS metagenome assembly JAESGX01 (sample SAMN16773122, study PRJNA677054) | algae metagenome | isolation source: Pleurocapsa minor GSE-CHR-MK-17-07R and co-occurring heterotrophs from wet... | place: USA: Lower Calf Creek Falls, Grand Staircase Escalante National Monument, UT ... | reverse complement strand
TCACGCCCGTCAAGCGCACCAGCGCGAAATCCAGCGTGATCGTGGCATCTGGCGCAATCCCGCGCTCCACGGACGAGTGCGAGATGTCGCGCTCGTGCCACAGCGCCACATTCTCCATGGCCGGCGTCACCGCCGCCCGCACCAGCCGCGCCAGCCCCGTCAGATTCTCCGTCAGCACCGGGTTGCGCTTGTGCGGCATCGCCGAGGAGCCCTTCTGCCCGGGCGCGAAATACTCCTCCGCCTCAAGCACCTCGGTCCGCTGCAGGTGGCGCACCTCCGTCGCCAGCCGCTCCACCGACGACGCGACCACGCCGAGCACGGCAAAATACATCGCATGACGGTCGCGCGGGATCACCTGCGTCGAAATCGGCTCCACCACGAGGCCAAGTTTCGCCGCCACATGCGCTTCCACCGCCGGGTCGATGTTGGCGAACGTCCCCACCGCGCCCGAAATCGCGCAGGTCGCGATTTCCACCCGCGCAGCCACCAACCGCGCGCGCGCCCGGTCGAACTCGGCATACGCCTGCGCCAGCTTGAAGCCGAAGGTCACCGGCTCGGCGTGGATGCCATGGCTGCGGCCGATGGTCGGCGTGAATTTATGCTCAAGGGCGCGGCGCTTGATGGCGGCCAGCAGCGCATCCGTGTCGGCCAGCAGGATGTCGGTCGCCTGCACCAGCTGGACCGACAGGCAGGTGTCGAGCACGTCGGACGAAGTCATGCCCTGGTGCATGAAGCGGGCCCAGTCCTCGCCGGAATGGGCGCCCACCTGCTCCGCCACCCACGTCAGGAAGGCGATGACGTCATGCTTCGTCACCGCCTCGATCGCGTCGATCGCCGCCACGTCGATCACGGGGGCCGTCGCCCACCAGGCCCACAGCGCATCGGCCGCCGCCTGCGGCACCACGCCCAGCTTGGCAAGCGCCTCGGTCGCATGCGCCTCGATCTCGAACCAGATGCGGAACTTCGTTTCGGGCGACCAGATGGCCACCATTTCGGGGCGGGAATAACGGGGGATCATGGGCGCGGGCGTTACGCGCCAATCGCGACCTCCGCAACATAGCGCGGCGTGGCAAAGCCACGCCGTCGGTCCTGTCGATTTCGGTCGTACCGAAATCGCAGGCCGGCCGGGCTTGCGCCGAGTCTGCGGATCAGCGCTTCGCACTGACCGCAGCCGGCTTCAGCCCATCTGCAAGCGCCGCTGCCCTGCTCCCACCCGCCCGCGCTGCACGCCGGTCAGCTTGGGCGCCCGCGACGCCACCGGCGCCGTGAAGCGCCACTCGCAGCGCGCCTCGGCCGGTGTCAGCACCACCTGCATATAGCCGCGCTGCGACGTGTCCGCCCATTTGAGCGTCGGGTTCGCCTGCATCAGGGCGCCCGCCACCTGCGCCGGCGGCGCTGCAAGATAGGTTTCGAACCCCGGCGACGTCACCGACTGCCCGGCAAACTCCACGCCCGCCGGCCGGCCGTCGTTCACCAGGTCGCTCGCCCAGGCGTTGTGGCTGTCGCCGGCCAGCACCACCAGGTCGACCGCGTTGCGCTGCGCCGCCGCCAGCAGCCGCGCCCGCGCGGCGGGATAGCCGTCCCAGGCGTCGAAATTCATGGGCAGGCCGATCCTTGCCGCCATCTCTGCCGCGCCCAGGAAAGCCGCCACCTGCGCGCTCGGGTTCGGCCCCGCCAGCGCCGAAGCGCCGGCCGGCATCATCTGCTTCCCCATCACCACCTGCTGCGCCAGCACCTGCCAGCGCACCCCGCGGCGGCTGGCCGCGTCGATTTCGCGGAACAGCCACTGCTCCTGCTGCAGCCCCAGCAGCTGGCGGTCGCCGGCAACCCACGCTTCGTCCTTCAGCCGCTTCAGCGCGGTCATCGTGTCGGGCCCGCGCTTGATCGCGGCCGTCACGTCCAGCGGCTCGTCGCGCCCCGCCACCCGGGTTTCCAGCCGGTACAGCGTGGCAAGGCGGCCGATGTCGTAACGGGCATACATCGCATCCGAAACGGGCATCCAGTCGCGATAGGCCGCCGTCGCCGCCGCCACCCGCGCTGCCCATGCCCCTTCACGCGCATCGTGGTTTTCCGCGCCGCCGGTCCAGGCGTCGTTCGCGACTTCATGATCATCCCACACGGTCACAGACGGGTGGTTGGCGTGCAGCGCCTGCAAGTCGGGGTCTGCGCGATAGGCCCGGTAACGCGCCCAGTAATCGCTGCGGGCGATGATTTCACCCGCCGGCTCGATCGATCGCCCGGCAATGGCTGCGCCAGCGTCGGGATAGGTGCCGCGCGGATATTCGTAGATATAGTCGCCCAGGTGCACGAACAGGTCGAAATCGTCGGCCGCAACCGCATGGCCATAGCCGTTGAACCAGCCGAACGGCAGGTTGGAGCAGGAAAACACCGCCAACCGATACGCAGCGGGGCTCCCCTCCGGCAGGGTGCGCGTCCGCCCGATGCCCGACCTCGCCTTCGCCGGCCCCAGCCAGCGGTAATAATAGGCCCGGCCCGGCGTCAGGCCCTTCACCGTCACGCGCGCGGTCCAGTCGCGGCCCGGCTCGGCCAGCGCCTCGCCCAACACCCGCGCGCGCGCCATGCGGGGGTCGCTCGACACCTCCAGCTTCAGCGGCACCGCGCTGTCGCCCAGGCCCTCGAAGCGGGTCCAGAACAACATGCTGGTCGGCCCCGGTTCCCCGCTCGCCACCCCGTGGGTGAAGCCCGCGAGCGGCACGGGCGCAGGCTTGCGCGCGCCCAGCAGCAGCGCGGAACCGGCCAGGGCGCCGCCGGCCAGAAGCTGCCGCCGGTCCAGTTCGTCAGTCCAGCTCGCCATCTGCCATTCCCCCGTTCCCCAGCCGCCCTATCCGCGCTTCATGACCCTGATGTTGCATAGCGCGCGTTGCTTCGCCACACCGGACGGCATGGCGAAGATGCGCAAGAAGTCGGACTTGCCCACAAAGACCTGCGCCCACTGCGCCCGCCCCTTCGCCTGGCGCAAGAAATGGTCGCGCGACTGGGAGAATGTGCGCTATTGTTCTGTCGCCTGCGGGGCAGGCAAAACGAAGAGCGCGTGCCGGGCCGGAAAGCTCCCGCCCGCAGAGGGGAGAGACTGATGGCGACGCAACTGAAAACGCCCGCTGACGTTCGCGCGCAGGTTTCAGGCGAGGAGTGGAAACTTCGCGAGGACCTGGCCTGCGCCTATCGCCTCGTCGCGCACTATGGCTGGGACGACCTCATCTTCACCCACATGTCGGTCCGCGTGCCCGGACCCGAGCATCATTTCCTCATCAACCCCTATAATCTCATGTTCGACGAGATCACCGCGTCGAGCCTGGTCAAGATCGACGTGAACGGCAATCCGGTGATGGAAACGCCCTATCTCACCAACCCCGCCGGCTTCACCATCCACTCCGCCATCCACATGGCGCGCGACGATGCGCATGCCGTCATGCACCTCCACACGCCGATGGGCCAGGCGGTGTCGGCCATGTCGGACGGGCTGATGCCGCTGACGCAGACGGCCATGCTGATCCGCGACGAAATCAGCTACCATCATTATGAAGGCGTCGCGACCGATCTCGACGAGCGCGAGCGGCTGGTCGCCGACCTCGGCACGAAGAACGCCATGATCCTGAGGAACCACGGCACGCTGACGGTGGGCGAGACCGTGGGCGAGGCCTTCCTCAAGATGTATTTCCTGGAGCGCGCCTGCGAGGCGCAGATCCACGCGCTGTCGGGCGGTGCGGCGCTCGTGAACCACCCGCCGCAGGGCACGCCGGAAAAAGCCGCCGAGCAGGGCCGGATGGGGCTGAAGATGGTGGGGAACCTGCTGGCGTGGCCGGCTCTCCTCAGAAAGATGGATCGCGAGAGTCCGGGGTATCGAGACTAGCGCGGCCGGCAGCAAAGCTGCCGAGTCCGCTGAGGAAAGACAGAAAGGTCAGGGAAGAGCGTGGCAAAGCCACGCCGTCGGTCGTGTCGATTTCGATATTACCGAAATCGCACGCCGGCCGTGCCCACCGCCGAGTCCGCGGGCCTTCGCACGATTGCTGCGCAATCCTGCTCCAGGCCGCGGCCGGCTAACTCACCAAGTTGAGTTTGGGCATGGTCACCAGCGCCTGCCGCTTCGCGATCGTCAGCCGCGTCAGCCAGGGCGAATCCTTGTCCGTGAACTGCGATGGCGTCATCCCCACGAAGGTCTTGAAATCGCGGATGAAGTGGGACTGGTCATAGAAGACCCCGCCAGCCGCCGTCTCCCAGCCCGACTCCGGGTCCAGCCCCAGCCGCACCGCGGCCTGCAGCGCGCGATACTTGCGCGACAGCAGCTTGGGGCTCGCGCCATAGACCTTCAGCGCCAGCCGCTCGATCTGGCGCGAACTCATCCCCGTCATCGCGACAAGGTCGTTCACGTCGGGGTTGATGGAGCCTGCCAGCCACTCGTCGGCCGCGCGCGTGAACCAGAGCGGCGGCGGCTTCGCCTGCATCGAGAGCAGCAGGAAGAACGCATCCGCGGCCGCCACGATCTCGCGGTGCGAGCGCGCGGCCCCCATCCGCTCCAGCGCCCGGCGCGCCACCGGCCCGGCCACATCCTCGAGGTTGGAGACCGAATCCGCGAACGCATCGGCGCCGGCCCCCACCAGCGCTGCCCAGCCGGCCGGCAGCAGCCCGGCGCCGAACAGCCGCAGCGGTCCGTGCGCATCAAACTCCACCGCCATCGTCGTCGGGCCGCACAGCGCCGTGCTGGGCACCGTCACCGGCGGGCCTCCGCCATAGGAGAAGCTGCCCCCGCCCTGAAAAAAGAAGCGGACCTGCGGCAGCTCGGCGCGCAGCGTGTCCGACAGCGTCGCGACGTCCGCTTCGAAGATGTAATAGCTGGAAATCCAGCCGCGCAACGGCGCAGCCGGCGAAAAATATCTGAGCGAGAAGGCCTGCGCCCTCAAGGGAGCGCTTGTCCTTGCAACGCTTTTCCATGCACAGAGTCTCTGTGGACGGACGTTCCGTGCGAACCGTTTCTAATTGCGACCACCCTGCACCCTCGCGCCCGGCGCAGACGCCGCCGACCGCGATTCAGCGTACCGGAAAGGGCCAAGCCCCCGCCCTTCCTCAAAAAAGCAATGTCTATCGGATTGCGACCAAGGTCAAGATGCGGCGGATGCATGTGCGAAAAGGCACCCTGGGGCCGCGTCGGGCCCCAGGGTGTATAAGTGAGGATGGCCTCCGGCACTGGACCGGAACACTCCCCTGTTGGGGGCAATTCCCGACGGCAGACCGGTGCGAGCCATCCTTTGGGTCGCAAGCCGTGTGTAGGCTCGCGCCACACCGCCGTATTGGACGAATCCGACAAAGCCGGGCCCGGGCCTGTCCGGGGCCGGTCTGGCGCCGGTCCGGCGCCGCGCGCTTGCGCCCGCACCGCCGGCCGTCGCATAGCCCTTCGATGTTCGCGGCGCTCCGCCCCCTGCTGTTCCGGCTCGACCCGGAAACGGCGCACGGTCTCACGATCCGCGCGCTCGAACATCTGCCGGTGGCGAAACCGCCCGCCGCCGACCCGATCCTCGAGACCAGCATCGCCGGGCTCGTCTTTCCCAACCCCGTCGGCCTCGCAGCCGGGTTCGACAAGGACGCCCGCGCCTGGCGCCGGATGCTCGGCTTCGGCTTCGGCTTCGTCGAGGTCGGCACGCTCACGCCCCGCCCCCAGCAGGGCAACCCCCGGCCGCGCATCTTCCGCCTCCCGGAAGACCGCGCCGTCATCAACCGGCTGGGCTTCAACAACGGCGGCCTGCAGGCGGCCCTGCCCCGCCTCCCCCTGACTCCTGACCTCAACCCACAGCTCGGCGTCAACGTCGGCGCCAACAAGGACAGCCCCGACCGCATCGCCGATTACGCAGCGGGCGTCGCCGCCGTCCGCGATCGCGCCGGCTGGATCACCCTCAACATCTCCTCCCCCAACACCCCCGGCCTGCGCGGCCTCCAGGGGGACGCGCTGCCCGAGCTCCTGGCCGCGGCCGCACATGCACAGGGGGAGGACGGCCCCCCCCTGTTCCTGAAAGTCGCGCCAGACCTCGACGACCCCCAGATCGACGCCATCGCCCAAGCCGTTCTGGACAGCCGCATTGCCGCCCTCATCGTCTCCAACACCACGCTGGCGCGCCCTGCCACACTGCGCTCGGTGCACGCAGCTGAAGCCGGTGGCCTGTCCGGCGCGCCGCTCATGGCGCCGTCCACCGCCGTGCTCGCCGCCTTCGCCCGGCGGCTGCAGGGGCGCCTGCCGCTGATCGGCGCGGGCGGCGTCGCCTCCGGGGCAGACGCCTATGCCAAGATCCGCGCCGGCGCGTCGGTCGTCCAGCTCTACACCGCGCTCGTCTATGAGGGATCGGGCCTCCCCGCCCGGATCGCCACGGACCTCGCCCGCCTGCTCCGCCGCGACGGCTTCGCCTCGGTCGCGGACGCCGTCGGCGCAGACGTGAAGCCGAACTGAAGGCCCCCGAACTGAAGGCTTGAGCCCGCCGCGCCGCCGCCCTATCGGGCAGAGCATGTTTCACCGTCCAGTGCTGGCAGCCCTCGCCCTCATCGCCCACGGCGCCGCTGCCCAGACAGCGTCGGCACCCGCCGCCACGACCACCGCCGCCCCCCGGGCGGTGGAGACAACCCCCACCACCCGCTTCTACGAGCCCGGCGACAAAACGCTGCGCCGTCTCCCCGCAGACACCGTGGCATCCGGCACTGCCGTGGCAACGGCCGCCGATCCGCTCGCCACCGCCGCCGGGCAGACACTGCTCGCCGCCGGTGGCTCGGCGGCGGACGCCGCGCTCGCCATGATGATCGCGCTCACCGCCGTCGAGCCGCAGTCGAGCGGCCTGGGCGGCGGCGGATTCCTTGTCTGGTACGACGGCAAATCCGGCAAAACCATCACGCTCGATGGCCGCGAGCGGGCACCGGCCGCCGCCACGGCGACCCGCTTCCTGCGGCCCGACGGCACGCCGATGTCGTTTCCCGAGGCGGTTCCAGGCGGCTACTCCGTCGGCGTGCCGGGCGCGGTCGCGCTGATCGCCGAAGCCCACAAGCGCTGGGGCAAGCGGCCCTGGGCCGAGCTGTTTGCGCCTGCCATCGCCCACGCCCGCAACGGCTTCCCGGTCTCGCCCCGGCTCAACCGCTTCACAGCGTCCCGCCGCGACATGCTCGCCAGAAGCCCGGCGGCGGCCGCCATCTTTCTCGATGCCAAGGGCCAGCCCTGGCCGATCGGCCACATCCTGAAGCAGCCCGAACTCGCACACAGCCTCCAAACCATCGCCCGCGAGGGCCCCGACGGCTTCTACAAGGGCCCAATCGGCGCCGCCATCACCAGCGCCGTCGCCACCGCCTTCCAGAACCCGGCCGCGCTCACCGCAGAAGACCTCGCCGGCGCCGCCGCCACCGAGCGCGCGCCGCTCTGCCGGCCCTATCGCCAGTGGACGCTCTGCACCATGGGCCCGCCGTCGGCCGGCGGCATCGCGACGCTGCAGGTGCTGAAGCAGCTCGAGCGCTTCGATCTGCGCAGGCTCGGCCCCGACAATCTGCTCAGCTGGCACCTGATCGCCGAAAGCCAGCGCCTCGCCTTCGCCGACCGCGAGGCATTCGGCGCCGACGCCGATTTCGCGGCCGTCCCGGTGAAAGGCCTGCTCGACCCGCGCTACATCAGGGCCCGCAGCAACCTCATCCGCATCGACCGCGCCATGCCGGACGTCACCGCCGGCACCCCCGCCGGCACCAGGCCCCGCACCGCGCAGCGCCTCGCCGACGTGCCCGCCACCTCGCACATGGCGGCGGCCGACGGCGCCGGCAACGTCGCGAACCTCACGTGCACCATCGAGGGGCCGTTCGGCTCCGGGCTGGTGGCAGCCGGCATCGTGCTCAACAACGAGCTGACCGACTTCGACTTGAACCCCATCAAGGACGGTGGCGACAGCCTGAACCGGGTGCAGCCCGGCAAGCGCCCGCGCAGCTCCATGGCGCCCACCATCATCTACGACCGGCGCGGCCGCGCCATCGCCGCCTTCGGCGCGGCCGGCGGCTCCACCATCATCGCCCAGGTCGCGAAATCGATGATCGCCTTCCTCGACTGGCAGATGCCGGTGGAGCAGGCGATCGCCGCGCCGCAGCTGTTCGCCGACCGGCGCGGCGTCCGGCTGGAAGACGGCACCCGCCTGGTCGACATGGCCGCCGGGCTGAAGGCGCTCGGCCACAACAATGTCGCGCCCGGCACCCTGCCGCTGAAAGGCAATGCCGTTGCCCGCAGCGGCACCGGCTGGCGCGCCGCAGCAGACCCGCGCAGCGAAGGCGTGGCACTGGCAATCGGGACCCCCAACAAGTGAGAAACCAAGTGGAATTGGCCAAGTGAGCAAAGCCGACATCGCCGAAGCCGAACGCCTGCGACAAGCCGAGCGCGCGTCCGTGCTCACCGGCATCGAGAAGTGGCGCAACCTCGTCGAAATGTTCTTCGGCCAGGCCGCGACCCTGGGCGACGCGCCGTTCCTCTGGCACAAGGCGGATGGCCGCTGGCAGTCGACGAGCTGGGCAGAGGCCGCGCAGACCGTCGCCAGCATCGCGACCGCGCTGAAGGCCCAAGGCGTCAAACGCGGCAGCCGCGTCGTCCTCGTCTCGGAGAACCGCCCCGAATTCGCCCTGTGGGATCTCGGCATCATGGCGGCCGGCGCCATCACCGTGCCCACCTATACCACCAACACCGCACGCGATCACCTGCACATCCTGGAGAACTCCGGCGCCAAGCTCGCCCGCGCCGTGATGGAAGCGGCCCTCCAGGCCAGCTCCTGCCGCATCCTCATCGGCATGGAACCGCTCAGGATCGGCCAGGCGGGCGACAAGCTCCAGCTCTTCGACGCGGCGGCGCTGCTCGCAGCCCACCCCGGCACTGTCGCCGACATCAGCGCGGCCGCCACCATGAGCCGCACCGACACGGCCTGCCTCATCTACACCTCGGGCACCGGCGGCACGCCGCGCGGCGTGATGCAGCACCACGGCGCCATCCTGCACAATGTGGCCGGCTGCACCGACATCATCCAGAACGACTTCGCCGACAGCGGCCGCGAGACTTTCCTCTCGTTCCTGCCCCCCAGCCACGCCTACGAGCACACCGCCGGCCAGTATCTCCCCATCGGGCTGGGCGGCGAAATCTACTATGCGGAAGGGCTGGAAAAGCTCGCCGCCAACATCGAGGAGGTGTCCCCCTCGATCATGGTCGTGGTGCCGCGCCTGTTCGAGGTGCTGCGGCAGCGCATGTTGAAGACGATCGAGAAGCAGGGCGGGCTGGCGCCGCGTATGCTGGTGCAGGCCGAGCGCCTGGGCCGCAAGAGCTACGAGCGCGGCCGGCTGGGCCTGCTCGACAAACCCGTCGACTATCTGGTGGAGCGCACGCTGCGGCGGAAGGTCCGGGCAAAGATGGGCGGCCGGCTGAAGGCGCTGGTCGCCGGCGGCGCGCCGCTCAACCCCGACGTCGGCCTGTTCTTCCATTCCATCGGCGTCACCCTGCTGCAGGGCTATGGCCAGACCGAGGCCGGCCCCGTCATCAGCTGCAATCGCCCGGCCGCGCGCATCAAGATGCACACCGTCGGCCCACCGCTGAAGGACGTCGACGTCCGCATCGCCGACGACGGCGAAATCCTCGTTGCCGGCGAACTGGTGATGTTCGGCTATTGGCAGAACGAGGAGGAAACCGCCCGCGTGCTGGTGGACGGCTGGCTCCACACCGGCGACATCGGCAACCTCGACGAGGACGGCCACATCGTCATCACCGACCGCAAGAAGGACATCATCGTCAACGACAAGGGGGACAATGTCGCCCCGCAGCGGGTCGAAGGCATGCTGACGCTGCAGCCGGAGATCGGCCAGGCCATGGTGTTCGGCGACAAGCGGCCCTATCTCGTCGGCGTGATCGTGCCCGACACCGAGCACATGATGGAATGGGCGGCGAAACACGGCGTCGACGTCGCCAGCCTGAAGACCGATGCCGAGTTCAACCGGTCGCTGCAGGCCGCCGTCGACCGGGTCAACGGCCAGCTGAGCGTGATCGAGAAGGTCCGCCGCGTGATCCTCGCTGACGCCCCCTTCACCGTCGACAATGAGCAGATGACACCGAGCCTGAAGATCCGCCGCCATGTGCTGAAGGGCGTCTACGGGCCGCGGCTGGAGGCGCTGTACAAGTAAGAGTGGTGGGTTTTCCTACAGGTTTTCGGGTAAGATATTGATTTTATTGTGTAGTGGAATGTTCCACGTGGAACAATTTTGGTGTTCCACGGACCGGTTTGGTTAGTTGAGGGCCGCGGCCGGCGGCATAGCCGCCGAGTCCGCTCGGGGGGAACAGGAAAGTAAGGTTGCGGGCAAAGCCCGCTCGTCGGACGGGTTCGCCGGGCAAGGGGCCCGGT
>JAESGX010000699.1_pt1 | contig 10399 bp, 9 predicted proteins | sample 9269801 | NCBI WGS metagenome assembly JAESGX01 (sample SAMN16773122, study PRJNA677054) | algae metagenome | isolation source: Pleurocapsa minor GSE-CHR-MK-17-07R and co-occurring heterotrophs from wet... | place: USA: Lower Calf Creek Falls, Grand Staircase Escalante National Monument, UT ... | reverse complement strand
AAGGTGACGCGGAAGCGGCGCGAGCCGATGCCGCCGGTCACGATGCGGTCCACATCGGGGCTGTCCACGGTCAGGAAGGCACGGATGCGCTCGCGCTTCGGGTGGTGGGCAAACAGGTGGCGGATGCCGCGCAGGTCGCCCAGGCCCTCCTCGCCGACATCGCCGACGAAGAGGATGTCATGCCGGGTGCGGATGCCGGCGGCGTCCATGGCGCGCAGGAAGGCGAGGTTCACAGCGAGGCTGCGCGTGTCATCGCCCACACCGGGGGCGAAGAGTTTCGTGCCCTCGCGTCGCACGCGCACATCCGTGCCAGCGGGGAAGACCGTGTCGAGATGGGCTGCGACGACGAGGATGTCGCCATTGCCGAAGCCGCGGCGCAGGCCCATCACATTGCCCACTTCGTCCTGCGTGCATTCCTCCAGGCCGTGGGCGCGCAGCATGTCCAGGTAGGCGCTCGCGCGCTTCTCCTCGGCGAAGGGAGGGGCGGGGATTTCCGTCAGCGTGATGATGTCGGCCACGGTGCGTTCATGCTCGGCGCGCATCACCTCGCAGGCCTTCTGATAGCCCGCATGCGTGCGGATGGCGGCGATCGTCTGGTCTGTCGTCATGCTCAATGGATTCGTGCCCCGGACAGCCGCACCAATTCGCGCCAGCGCGGCGCTTCCTCGGCGATGAATCGTTGCGCCGCCTCCGGGCTGTCGGAGACCACGGCGTCATAGGAAAGCGGGCGGAGTGCCGCGCGGAAGGCGTCGTCGCGGCCGATGCGGGTGAGCGCGGCGAAAAGGCGCTGGCGCTCCGTGTCGGGCGTGCCGGCCGCCACCATCAGCATGTTCCAGCTGCGGATGTCGAAACCCGCCAGCGCCGGAACCTCGCCCAGTGCTGGCACATCCGGCAGGAATTGCAGCCTTGCGCGCGAACTCACGGTGAGCGCAACCAACCGCCCCGCCGTGACCTGCGGTGTGAGGGTGGGCGGCAGGTCGCAGACGCCATCCACCTCGCCCGCGAGCACCGCCTGCACCGCCTCGGCGCCGCCGCGATAAGGGACATGCAGGAATTCCACGCCGGCGCCGGAGGCGATGGCCGAGAGCGCCAGGTGCGAGACGGTGGCCACACCCGTGGTGCCCATGCGAATGGCGCCGGGCCGCGCGCGGGCGGTGGCGAGCATGTCTGAAAGGCTGCGCCAATGCTCACGCCGCGCCGTCTCGGCATTCACCACGCAAAGCACGGCGGCGTCGGTGATCTGCGTGACCGGCATCAGGTCGCGCGTGGCATCGAAGGGCATGGAGGCCTGCAGCAAGGGCGCCGCCAGAATGCTGGCGGCCCCGATGATGCCGAGCGTGAGGCCATCCGGCGCCGATTTCGCGACCGTATCGGCTCCCACCACGCCGCCCGCGCCCACGCGGTTCTCGACGATGACATTCTGCTCCAGCACGGGCGTCAGCCGGTCGGCCAGGATGCGACCCAGGCTGTCCACGGCGCCGCCGGGCGGGAAGGGGACGATGATGCGCAGCGGCCGCCGCTGCGCCTGGGCGAGCCCAGGCGCGGCAAGCCCCGCGAGGATCAAGCCGCGGCGCCTCATGCGAAGGACCTCTGTGCCGCGAGCTTGGCCGGGATGGCGCCGCGCCGCGCCGCTTCCGCCCAGACCGCTTCGATCGCGGCGCGCCCGCGCCGCGTGATGGCGGCCGCATCGCCGCGCTTGAGCTGGCGGTCCTGCACGCGCACATGGCCGGCGGTGATGACGGTGTGCGCGTCACTGCCCTGGCCGTTGGTGAGCAGGGAACGCAGCGGGTTCCAGACCGGCTGGTAGCGCGGGCGCGAGAGGTCGAAGATCACGACATCGGCGCGGCTACCGGGCGTGAGGCGGCCGAGATCTGGGCGTTGCAGGGCATCCGCGGCGTCACGGGTGGCGGCAGTCAGCAGGCGCTCCGCGCTGCCCATCCCGGCCTTGCCCGATTGCGTCTTGGCGAGCATGGCGGCGGCGCGCAGCTCATCCACCATGTCCAGCGTGACCCCATCGGTCCCGATGCCGAGCCGCACGCCCGATTCCAGGAACCGCGCCAACGGCACGCCGCGCCCCGAGCGCGCGAAGCCGAGCGGGCAGGAGGCGATGGTGGAGCCGGCATCCCGCACCATCGCGATCTCCTCATCGGTCGCGAACATGGCGTGGCCCAGGATCACCCCCGGCCGCAGCAGCCCGCAATCGGCAATGTGGGCCACGCTGCCCTTGCCATGGGCGGCCTTCACGGCCTCGATCTCCATGGGATTTTGGGCGCAATGGATGGAGACGATGGCGCCCAGCTCGCGCGCCGCCTTGTCGATCCGGCGCAGCAGGGCGGGCGAGTTGCTGTCCGGTCCATGCGGGCCGAAGCCGATGGAAGCCAGGCCATCCGGGCCTTGATGCCGCTCGGCATGCAGGCGCATCACGAAGTCGAAGTTGGTTTCGCTCGCATCCGCGCCGCGCCAGACGGGCTTGCCCGCTTCGTCCATCGCGAGGTTGGGCTGGGTGAAGAGGTAAGGGCAGGACCAGGTCCGCAGGCCGAGACCCGTCGCGCGTGGCACGAATTCATGCTGCTGCGGGCGCCAGATATCGAGCATCGCCGTCGTGCCGGTCATCAGGCTTTCCAGCAGCGACATTTCCACCGCATCGCCGATCGCCTCGGCCGACATGATCTCGGAGACAAGGTCGCCCAGCGGCATCAGCAGCGAGAAGAGGATATGGCCCGGCAGGTCGCCCGGCTGGATGTCATCCGCGAGGCCCCGGAACAGCGGCGCCGAGAAGGCGTGGTTGTGCAGGTTGATCAGCCCGGGCGTCAGCAGCCCGTCCGGCACCTCGATGCGCTCGGCATCCAGGCTCGGGCGTTCGCTCACGATATCCGCGATGCGGTCGCCCTCGATGATCAGATGCGCCCCCTCCCGCAATCCGGTCTCGGCGCACCAGAGCCAGCGGGGGGAGAGGACGATCATTCAGACGATCCGGTTGACGAGGTCGCTGCGGCCGGCCTGGAGGCGCGCGATGTTCTCCATCATCAGGTCGAGCACATTATCCTCGTAGGAGCAGGTCTCGCCCGCCGTGTGGGGCGTGAGGAAGGCGTTGGGCAGCGTCCACAGCGGGCTTTCCGGCGGCAGGGGCTCGGTCGCCATCACGTCCAGGCCGGCGCCGCGGATGGTGCGGTTGCGCAGCGCCTCGATCAGCGCTTCCTCATCAGCCACCTTGCCGCGCGCGCAGTTGATCAGATAGGCGGTGGGCTTCATCGCGGCGAGTGCTGCGCCATTGATCAGGCCGGTCGTCTCGGCCGTCAGCGGGCAGACCAGCACCACGAAATCGGCGCGCGGCAGAATCTGCGGCAGTGCCGCGGTGCCATGCACCTCATCGGCGCCCTCGGCGCCCGAGGCCGGATTGGCGCGCACGCCGATGACCGTCATGTCCAGCGCCTTGAGCACACGGATGACCCGCTTGCCGATGGCGCCCATGCCGACGACCACGGCCGTCTTGCCGTTCAGCTCATCCTCGCGCTGGGTGAAGTCGCCCTTCATGCCCGACCAGAATTTCTTGTGCTGATCATCCCGCGCGATGAACAGCTTGCGGGTGATGCCGAGCATGAGGCTCACCGCATGCTCGCTCACCGCGGCCGCATTGCCGCCGGCGGCGGAAGCCAGCGCGATGCCGTGCTCCTTGAAGGTCGGGCGGTCATACTGGTCCGTACCGGCCGAGAGCGACTGCACGAATTTCAGCCGCTTGGTCAGGGTGGGGAGCGTGTTGCGCCAGAAGCCGCTGACCACCAGCACATCGGCCTCGGGGATGCGGGCCTGAAGTTCGTCCAGGCTGCGCACCTCGAAATAGGGGAAGGGAGCGCCGCGCACCTCGAAGCGCGCGCCAACCTGATAGGCCGAATGGGCGAAGCAGATGGTGGGGTTGGCGGGAAACTGGCTCATGCTGCGGCCTCTTCGAGAAAGACTTGGACGGCCTGGAAGAGCGCGCCACGGTTGCGTTCCATCCACATGCCATGCGTGCCCTCGCCGAGAATGACGAGGCGCTTGCCGGGGGAGGCGGTCATCAGCGGGAAGAGCGTCTGCGCCATGTAGGGCGGCGTATCCTGATCCCATTCGCCCAGCACCAGCAGGGTGGGGGCGGTGATCTTCGCGGGGTCGTAGAAGGGGCGCCCGGCCGCCCAGTATTCGCGGCCGTCGGCCACGCTGCCGTTGGGCGCGCGCAGCGCCGGCGGGTTGCGGCGCAGCCCCTCGGGGTCGGTCGCCCAGGTGACCCCCGCCCAATGTTCGAACCAGCCGGGGGGGACGAGGCCCGCGCGGGCGGCTTCCGGCACGCCGGCGCCACGGCGGGCGCGCGCCGCCTCCTGCGTCACGAAGCGATAGGCGCCGAGCGTGCCGCCGGGATCCGCCAGCGAGGCGCCCTGACGCAGCCAGACCGGCGCGTATTGTACCAGACGCTCCACCACGGCCGGGTTGTCCGCGGCGAAGCGGCCCATCAGGGCGGTGCCCCAGGAATAGCCGAGATGCACGCATTTCGGGATGCCACGGCGGCCGCGCACGAAGTTGGACACGCTGAGGATGTCGCCCACCGCCGTCTCACCACGCACCAGCGGCGGATTGGCTTCGGGCGGCTGGGACATCTCGGCCGGGCGGGTGCTGCGGCCATAGCCGCGGATGTCCATGCACCAGACGTCGAAGCCGCGCCCGGCGATGTAGTCCATCCAGGAGAGGCCGCCGAGCGGCAGGTCGAAGGCGGTGTGCGCGGGATAGGTCGCGCCATGCACCATGATGATCGTGCGGCCGGGCGAGAAGCTGGTCATGCTCTCCAGCCGCTTGTTGCGCACGAAGATCTCGATGCCGGCATCGGCGGCCGGCACCATGAATTCCTCGGTGATGATGCGCGCGGCTTGGGCCTGTCCCTGCACCGGGATCAGCGGCGCGGCCAGGGCGGGGGCGGCGAGCAGGACACGGCGTTGCATGTGGAAGTCTCCCTCGGGGTTGCGGGCAGACTAGCCAAGCCCGCCCAACTCCGCGAGGGGGCCGGTCGCTTCACTTCTCGCAGCGGATGAAGAGCGTGCTGCGATGCGCGATCTCGCCGACATCGGCGGTGTTGCGGTCGGCGCCGCTGCTCTCGGCCAGGCGGGGCTCGACGCCGGCGCGGCGGGCGAAGGCCAGCGCTGCCTGGCCCTGGACGGCGAAGTTCACGTTCTGCGCGATGTCCCCGGTGCGGCGGCTGACCGCCTGCGCGTTCAGCTTGGAGACGACGACGCCCACCACATGCCCCTGCATGTCCACCAGCGGCCCACCGGAATTGCCGGGCTGCACCTCGGCACTGATCTGATACTGGTTGGGATTGTCGCCGATGCCGCGCAGCCCGTTCACTTCCCCGCGCGTCAGCTTCGGGTCGGAACTCAGCAAGCCCGCGAGCGGGAAGCCGTAGGCCACCACGCCCTCGCCACGGCGCACGGCCGGGCCGCTGCGGAAGGCGAGGGCAGGGCCGACGAGGCCCGGAACGTTGAGCAGCGCCACATCCAGCGCCGCATCCATTCGCGCGGGCGGGCTCGCCGCCAGCCAATGGCCGGAGGGCGTGCGCAGCAGCACGCGGTTGCAGTTGTCGATGACGTGGTGGTTCGTCATCACCCGTTCATTGGCGACGAGGAAACCCGTGCCGGTCGAGACCTGGCGTGCCTGCTGGTTGGGCTGGGCCAGCGGCGTATCGCGGCTTGCAGGGGCCGCCATGGGCAGGGGGCGGGGGGCCGCAGGCGCCGCCGGGCGGGCGGCGCTGGCGAGGTCGATGTTGCGGTTCACGCAGATATCCTGGTCGCGTAGCACCGCCTCCCGCCCGTCGCCCAGGACGAGGCGGAGGTCGAATCGGCACCCTGCATCGGCATTTGGCGTGACCCGGTAGCCCCCGCCATCGGTCAGCGGCCGGTCCGGGCGCAGGAAATTGCTTCCCCAGTCGCCCTGGCCCCCGCGCGGGCTGCGCACGGCGTAGAGCGCCGTCGCGTCCGTGCCGGTGCGGTTGACGACACGGAACCCCGCGGGCTCCGCAGCGTTCTGGGCGCGGGCGGGTTGCCAGGGGAGCAGGGCCGCGAGGGCCACGAAGGATGCGAGGGGGATGATGGCGGGGCGCATGCATCGCGCATGTGCCCACCAGTTTGCGCCAGCGCAAGGTCTTCCCCCCTTGACCCTGCCACGATGGCAATCGCCACCTGGGAGTCATGATGGACCGTCACACCCCCCTTCCGCGCCTCACCTTGCCCATCGCGGGCATGAGCTGCGCCTCCTGCACCGGCCGCGTGACACGTGCGCTGGAGGCGGTGCCCGGCGTCGCCGGGGTGCAGGTGAATCTCGCGACCGAGTCCGCCGAGGTGCTGGGCACGGCTCCGCTGCCGGCGTTGGACGCAGCGCTGCACGCCGCGGGCTATGCGCTGCGCGAGCAGGTGATGGAACTGCAGGTGACGGGGATGAGCTGCGCCTCCTGCGTGGGCCGGGTGGAACGCGCGCTGCTGGCGGTGCCGGGCGTGCTGGCGGTTGCCGTCAACCTCGCGAGCGAGCGCGCCACACTCCAGGCGCTGGCGGGAACGAAGCTCGATGCGCTGGAGGTGGCGCTGGAGCGTGCGGGCTATGGCATCGCGGCCGAGACCACGGCGGCCCGCTTCCCGCGTGCCACCATCGAACTGGCGCTGGCCGCCGTGCTGGCCGCGCCCTTCCTGTTCGGCATGCTCGGGATGGGCCTGGGGCAGGAGTGGATGCCCGGCGGCTGGTGGCAGCTGGCGCTGGCGACGCCGCTCCAATTCGTGCTGGGCGCGCGCTTCTACCGCGGCGCGTTGGGCGCGCTGCGGGCACGCACCGGCAACATGGACCTCCTGGTCGCTCTCGGCACAAGCGCTGCCTACGCGCTCTCGGTCTGGCAGCTGCTGGGCGGGCATCACCACCTCTATTTCGAGGGCTCGGCCCTGGTCATCTTCTTCGTGCTGCTGGGCAAGCACCTGGAATCGCGCGCCAAGCTGGCGACGGCGGGCGCCATCCGGGCGCTGCTCGACCTCAAGCCCCGCACCGCCATGCGGCTGGAGGCCGGGCAGGAGCGCGAAGTGCCGGCCGCCCTGCTCAAGCTGGAGGACGCCGTCGTGATCCGCCCGGGCGAGCGCGTGCCGGCCGATGGCGTGGTGACGGAGGGCGAGGCCGGGCTCGACGAAAGCGCCTTGACCGGCGAGAGCCAGGCCGTGGCCAAGGCACCGGGCGCGTCCCTTTCAACCGGCACCGTGGTGCTGGATGGCAGGCTGGTCATGCGCGTCACCGCCGTGGGGGAGGAGACGGTGCTGGCGCGGGTGGCCGCCCTCGTCGCCGCCGCCCAGGCGAGCCGCGCGCCGATCCAGAAGCTGGTGGACCGGATCTCGGCCGTTTTCGTGCCCGTCGTGATCGGCATCGCGCTGCTCGCTTTCCTGGGCTGGCTGCTGGTGGGCGCGGGGGCGGAGGCCGCGCTGATGCATGCGGTGGCCGTTCTGGTCATTGCCTGCCCCTGCGCGCTTGGCCTCGCCACCCCCGCCGCCATCATGGCCGGCACCGGGGCGGCCGCGAGGGCCGGCATCCTGCTGCGTGACGCCGAGGCGATCGAGCGCGCGGCCGGGATCACCCGCGTCGCCTTCGACAAGACCGGCACGCTGACGGAGGGCAAGCCGGTGCTGGCCGGCCTCTACGAGATGGAGCAGGGCGCGCTGCGCCTGGCCGCCGCCTTGCAGGCGGGGAGCGAGCACCCGCTGGCGCGGGCAGTGCTCGCCGCCCACGCTGCCCCGCCGCCGCCGGTCATGGCATTCCGTGCCCTGCCCGGGCGCGGCGTTCAGGGCGAGGTGGAGGGCAGGCGGCTCAGCCTTGGCTCGCCTCGGCTGCTGGCGGAATCGGGCGCCGCGCCCGATCCCCGCCTTGCCCAGGCGGCCGAGGCGGCATCCGCGCAGGGCCGCACGCTCGCCTGGTTGATCGAAGGCGACAGCGTCCTCGCGCTGCTGGCGTTCGAGGATGCGGTGAAGCCCCATGCCGCCGAGGCCGTCGCCGCACTGACGGCGATGGGCCTCGGCGTTACCGTCCTCTCGGGCGACAGCCTGGCAGCGGCGGGCGCGCTGGGCGCGCGGCTGGGCCTGGCCGAGGTCGAGGCGGGGCTGCTGCCAGCCGACAAATCCGCCCGGATCGCCGAATGGCGCGCAGCGGGCGAACGCGTGGCGATGGTGGGGGATGGCGTGAATGACGCACCCGCGCTCGCCGCCGCCGATCTCGGGATCGCGATGGGGACGGGCACGGATGCGGCCATGGCCGCGGCCGGCGTCACCCTGCTGCGGGGCGACCCGGCTTTGGTCCCGCAGGCGCTGGAGCTGATGCGCCGGACGCGCGGCAAGATCCGGCAGAACCTGTTCTGGGCCTTTGCCTACAACGCGGCGGGCCTGCCGCTGGCGGCGCTGGGCGGCTTGTCACCAGCCGTGGCGGGGGCGGCCATGGCGGCCTCCTCCGTCTCGGTGCTCGGAAATGCCCTGTTGCTGGCGCGCTGGCGCCCGACAGAGAGAGTGAGGGAGAAAAGCACATGAACATTGGCGAAGCGGCCGCGGCAAGCGGCGTGAGTGCCAAGATGATCCGGCATTACGAAACGCTGGGGCTGATCACGCCGCTCCGGCGGGCCAACAACTATCGGAGCTACACCGAGCAGAACGTGGCGGTGCTGCGCTTCATCCGCCATGCGCGGGACCTGGCTTTCCCGCTCTCCGAGGTGAAGCGGCTCCTGGCACTCTGGCGGAATGACGGGCGGCAGAGTGCCGAGGTGCGACGCATCGCCCTCGGCCATGTGGATGCGCTGGAGGAGAAGGCGCGCTCGCTCAAGGCGGTCGCGGATTCACTCAGGCATCTCGCGCAGTCCTGCCAGAACAACGCCCGGCCGGAATGTCCGATCCTGGATCATATGGAGGGGAAGGCCGATGCCCGTGCTTGAGATGAAGGTCACGGGGATGACCTGCGGCCACTGCGTGCAGAGCGTGACCAAGGCGATCCAGGCGCGGGATGCGTATGCGCGGGTTCAGGTGGACCTGGGCGAGGGGCTGGTGAGCGCGGAGACCGCGCTTGACCGCGCCGCCGCCGTCCAGGCCATCGAGGGCGCCGGCTACAAGGTCCTCCCCTGCGCGCGTGACTGAGACCGCCGCGCGCCGCCCATAAAAAAACCCGGCGGATCGCTCCGCCGGGTTTCCTTGTTCTGAGGCCGAGGCTCAGCCCTGGTTGCGGTTGCCCATGAAGGACAGCAGCAGCTGGAACAGGTTGATGAAGTTCAGGTAGAGGCCCAGCGCATCCATCACGCTGCGCTTGCCGGCCTCATCCGTGCCCTCGGCGTAGGAATAGTCGATGTAGTCGTTCTTGATCCGCTGCGTGTCATAGGCGGTGAGACCGCAGAAGATGATCACGCCGAGGATCGAGATGGCGAATGCGATCGCCGGCGAAGCCAGGAAGATGTTCACCAGCGAGGCCAGGATGATGCCGATCAGGCCCATCAGCATGAAGCTGCCGAGCTTGGTCAGGTCCCGCTTGGTCGTGTAGCCGATCAGGCTCATCGACGCGAAGGTGGCCGAGGTGATGAAGAAGGTGCTGGCAATGGAGGCGCCGGTGTAGATGACGAAGATGTTCGCCATGCTGGCGCCCATCACGCCGCAGAAGGTCCAGAACAGCGCCTGCACCGTGGTCTTGCTCATCCGGTTGATGCCGAAGGAGAGCGCCAGGATGAAGGCGAGCGGCGCGAACATCGCGACATAGCCGAGGATCGTCGGCGCGGTGGCGAGGCCACGCGGCGTGCGGACGACGGTGAAGAAGAGCTCCGAGACGGCCGGGATGGACGCCACCGCATAGGCGACGATCGCCGTCAGCAGCAGGCCGGAAGCCATCCAGTTGTAGACGCGGAGCATGTAGGCGCGCAGACCGGCGTCGATCGCGGCGGCGTCCACGCCCGCGGTGCGGCCCCAGCCTTGCTGGCCGCCCAGCGGCTGCGTCCAGCGCGATTCGGGTTGCAGTGCCATGAGATCAGTTCCTCCAGAAGGACGAGACTCGGGGCCTCTGCCCCGGATGGATAGGATATGGAACTTCTGTAATCAGATTCAATCCAATTCGGAAGTCCCGGCCGGCTTTCTTCACTCGTTGCGCAGCAGGGGCGCCGGCCGGACCCGCAGGGCCATGGCAGTGCCGGCATAGCCGAAGGCGAGCACCAGCAGCATGCACCCCGCGACCGTGACCGCCAAGGTCCCGGGCAGGAAGACCCATTCCTGCCGCATGATGCCCACCACCACGCCCCAGGCCGCCGCCGTGCCGGCCAGCGCGGCCAGGATGCCGGCGAAGCCGCCGAGAACGCCGAACTCCACCAGGAAGGCCCGCAGGATCTGGCCACGCG
>JAESGX010000698.1_pt1 | contig 10425 bp, 9 predicted proteins | sample 9269801 | NCBI WGS metagenome assembly JAESGX01 (sample SAMN16773122, study PRJNA677054) | algae metagenome | isolation source: Pleurocapsa minor GSE-CHR-MK-17-07R and co-occurring heterotrophs from wet... | place: USA: Lower Calf Creek Falls, Grand Staircase Escalante National Monument, UT ... | reverse complement strand
GAGGGCGCTCCGGCCAACGCGGCGCCCTGCCGCCCGCGCTCCGCTGCGCTCCGCGCGCCCTCATCCGGCGCTACGCGCCACCTTCTCCCAGCGGAGCTGGGAGAAGGGAGAGGATCGCTCCGGACTGGTTCGAAACTCGCCTTATGCAAAACGACTGCCGCGTCTCCCTTCTCCCACCGCAGGTGGGAGAAGGTGCCCAAAGGGCGGATGAGGGCCGGCACGCGAAGCGCGCCGGTGCCGTTGTGCAGCAGCCTAGCGTGTCACGAACGAAACGGAAACACCGCTTCGTCGGCCCTCACAGCTCCGCGACCCGCCCGTCGACCAGCGTGATGCGCCGGTCCATGCGGTGGGCGAGCTCGAGATTGTGGGTGGCGATCAGCGTGGCGAGGCCGGAGGCCCGCACCAGCGCGGTCAGCGCATCGAACACCTGCCCCGCCGTCTTCGGGTCGAGATTGCCGGTCGGCTCGTCGGCGAGCAGCAGGCGCGGCGCGTTGGCGACCGCGCGGGCGATCGCGACGCGCTGGCGCTCGCCACCGGAGAGCTCACCCGGTACGTGCGCGGCGCGATGGTCGATGCGCATGTAGGTGAGCAGTTCCCGCCCCCGCCGCTCGGCCTCGCGCCGGTCGAGCCCGGCGAGGCGCTGCGGCAACACGACGTTCTCGAGCGCCGTGAAGTCCGGCAACAGGTGGTGGAACTGGTAGACGAAGCCGACCGCCTCGCGGCGCACGCGCGTGCGCTCGCCGTCGGGCAGGCCGCCGCACGGCCGTCCGGCGACGCGCACCTCGCCCGCCTCCGGCCGCTCGAGCAAACCGGCGATGTGCAGCAGCGTCGACTTGCCGGCACCCGATGGCGCCACCAGCGCCACCATCTCGCCGGCGGCGATCGACAACTCAGCGCCTCTCAGGATCTCGAGCCGCCCCTCGCCCTCGCGGTAGGCGTGGATGACGCCGGAGAGCCCGAGCGCCTCGCCCTCGGCAATCCCGTTCATCGCCGAAGCCCGCTCATTCGCAAAACCCGTTCATTCGCGCCGGAGCCCCTCGACCGGGTCGAGCCGTGCCGCCTTCCAGGCCGGATAGAGGGTGGCGAGGAAGGAGAGCAGCAGCGCCATCACCACGATCGTCACCGTCTCGCTCACCTCCATGTCGGCCGGCAGGCGACTGAGATAGTAGAGTTCCGGGGAAAACAGCTCGGTCGCGGTGAGCCACGCGATCCCCTGCCGGATGTTCTCGACATTGAGGCACACCACGGTGCCGAGCGCGACGCCGGCAAGTGTGCCGACGACGCCGATGCTGGCGCCGGTGATGAAGAAAACGCGCAGGATGGTGCCGCGCGTCGCCCCCATGGTGCGCAGGATGGCGATGTCGTGACCCTTGTCCTTCACCAGCATGGTGAGGCCCGAGACGATGTTGAGCGCCGCCACCAGCACGATCAGCGTCAGGATCAGGAACATGACGTTGCGCTCGACCTGCAGCGCCTGGAAGAAGGTGGCGTGGCGCTGTGTCCAGTCGAGAACGAAGGCGGGTCGCCCGGCCGCCTCCTCGATCACGGACCGGAACTCGCCCACCCGTCCTGGATCATCGAGATAGACCTCGATCGCCGTCGCCTGGCCTTCCTGGTTGAAATAGAGCTGGCCCTCCTCAAACGGCATGAAGACGACGGAGGAATCGAACTCCGACATGCCGATCTCGAAGATCGCCGCCACCGGATAGGTCTGCACGCGCGGCGTCATGCCGAACGGCGTGACGGTGCCGCGCGGCGAGACGAGCGTCACCGGATCGCCGGCCGAGACGCCGAGCGAGCGGGCCAGCCGCGTCCCGATGGCGATACCGCCGCCGGTGTCGAAGCCGTCGAGGCTGCCCTCGCGGATCGTCCCGGCGACGAGCGCGAGCTTGCCGAGGTCCTCGGCCGACATGCCGCGCGCCAGGATGCCGGACGAGCCCGACGGGCCGGAGATCAGAGCCTGCCCCTCGACATAGGGCACCACCGCCCGCACGCCGGGGACGCCGGCGAGCCGGGCCGTCACGTCGGCGAAATCGGTCAGCGGCCCGTCGATCGGCTGCACCAGAATGTGGCCGTTGATGCCGAGGATCTTCGTCATCAGCTCGTTCCGGAAGCCGTTCATCACCGCCATGACGATGATGAGGGTGGCGACGCCGAGCATGATGCCGAGGAAGGAGAAGCCGGCGATCACCGAGATGAACGCCTCGCGCCGCCGCGAGCGCAGATAGCGCCCGGCGATCAGCCATTCCAGCGCCGAGAAGGGCGCGACGCCCGCCTTGCGCCCGCTCTGCGCGGCGGCGGGCGTCCCGTCAGCGGCCGTCGACGTGGTTGTCACGAATGCGGCCTCATCCCTTGAGTGCGGCGACGAGCTTGTTCACCGCCGCCTCCGGCGACATCGCCTCGCGCTCGCCGCCGGCCCGCTGCTTCAGCTCGATTTCGTTCTTCTCGAGGCCGCGCGGCCCGACGACGAGCTGCCAGGGCAGCCCGATCAGGTCCATCGTCGCGAATTTCGCACCCGGGCGCTGGTCGGTGTCGTCATAGAGCACCTCGATGCCGGCTGCCTCGAGCTCGTCATAGAGCTTCGTGCAGGCGGCGTCGGTGTTGGCGTCGCCCGGCTTCAGGTTGATCAGGCCGACGTGGAACGGCGCGACGGAGGCCGGCCAGATGATGCCGGCGTCGTCGTGGCTCGCCTCGATGATGGCGCCCAGCAAGCGCGACACTCCCACCCCGTAGGACCCCATGTGCACCGGTCGTTCGGCGCCGTCCGGGCCGGCCACCTTCGCCCCCATCGGCTCGGAGTACTTGGTGCCGAAGTAGAAAATGTGGCCGACCTCGATCCCGCGGGCGGCGACGCGCTTTTCTTCCGGCAGCGCCGCGAACGCCGCCTCGTCGTGCTTCTCGTCGGTCGCCGCATAGAGCGACGTCCAGGCGTCGACGATCGGCGTGAGATCGGACGAGAAGTCCGTGTCCTCTCCGGGGATCGGCAGGTCGAGCAGGTCGCGGTGGCAGAACACGGCGCTCTCGCCGGTGTCGGCGAGAATGATGAACTCGTGGCTGAGATCGCCGCCGATCGGGCCGGTGTCGGCCTGCATCGGGATCGCCGTCAGCCCCATGCGCCGGAAGGTCCTGAGATAGGCGACGAACATCCGCCGGTAGGCGGCGCGCGCGCTGTCGCGGTCGATGTCGAAGGAATAGGCGTCCTTCATCAGGAACTCGCGTCCGCGCATGATGCCGAAGCGCGGCCGGACCTCGTCCCGGAACTTCCACTGGATGTGGTAGAGGTTGAGCGGCAGGTCGCGGTAGCTCTTCACCGAGGCGCGGAAGATCTCGGTGATCATCTCCTCGTTGGTCGGCCCGTAGAGCATCTCGCGCTCGTGGCGGTCGGTGATGCGCAGCATCTCCTTGCCATAGGCGTCGTAGCGCCCACTTTCGCGCCACAGGTCCGCCGACTGGATGGTCGGCATCAGCACCTCGACCGCCCCGGCCCGGTCCTGTTCCTCGCGGACGATCTGCTCGACCTTCTGCAGCACGCGGAAGCCGAGCGGCAGCCACGAGTAGATGCCGGCCGATTGCTGGCGGATCATCCCCGCCCGCAGCATCAGCCGGTGCGAGACGATCTCCGCCTCCTTGGGGGTTTCGCGAAGGATCGGCAGGAAGTAGCGGGAGAGGCGCATCAAGGACTCTTCGGTACGAAATCTGAAGGGCACGCCGGGGCGCGCGGGACGGCGAGTGAAGCCGCGCAGCCGCCAAAACACAAGGGCTCGACGCTCGCGACGGCGCACGGTGGGACCTGCGGCCAAATCGGGGCGGAAGCGCGGCGGTAACGCGGCTCGATCGTGGCCCGGCACCCGGCGGCGGAGCGTCGTCAGTCCTTTGCCGGCGCCCCGCGAAAGCCCTGAAAGGCACGGGATTCCGCCAAGGCGGGCCGGCGCAAAAAAGTTGGGCGACAGATGCACAAAATGATGACAACCCGATTTTCCTGGGCTACAGTACCACCATAATAAACGGCAGCCGATCACCGAGCCGATACGGCGCCAAAGAGGCATCGCGGTCTAAGTCTTGGGAGGAAGGCCCTCGGCGCAGCGCAAAGCTCGCAGCCGCCTGTAGTCCGGAAGAATCTCGACGGATCTCCGGGCGTCAGGAATGGGGGTTAGACGCGGAACTCAAAAGGGCAAGGCTTCGGCCTTGCTTTATTTTTTCTATCGACCCGTTCGACATCGCGGAGAACATCCTCATGATGCGATTCGTCGATGGCGCTATTGGCGTTGGCGATTGTGCCTTGTTTTCAGTCCTGACAGATCAGCGCCGCATTTCAGCGCCTTGGCCACATTTCAGGGCCAGCCAGTCGGTGCCAGCCAAACCAGCCGGTGCCAGCAGAACCTCCCCGAAGCCTGCACTGTGCGGTCCAGCCCCCCAAGCCTGCGCCGCGCCGAAGCAATCGCCACGCTGTTCTGCGCCGCGCTAAAGCCTGCGCTGCGCCAGAGCCTCGATCAGGCGGCGGCCGCGGCGACCGGGTTCTGGGCGGCCAGCACCCGGCCGCGCCACTGCGGGTCCGTCGCCGCGATCAGCACCAGCCGGGCGAGTTCGCCGCGGGTGATGCGCCCGATCGCCGGCGGCGCCGAGACAAGGCGTCCGTGACCGTCGACCGGCCCGTCCAGCAGCCCGCCCGGCCGCACGATCGTCCAGGCGGTCGCCGCCCGGCGCAGATGCTCCTCGGCCTTGGTCTTCTCCGCCACCACGGCGCCGATCACCTCGCGCATGCGCGGCGACAACAGCGGCAGGCTCTCGCCGCACCCGAGCGAGGTGACGAGGACGAATCGCCCGATCCCGGCGGCCACCGCCGCCTCGATGAAGGCGATGTTGCCGGCACTGTCGACGTGCCCTTCCCCCGGTCGGCTGCCGAGGAAGGAGACCGCCACGGCGCCCTGCCCTGCCCTATCGCAGAGACGCTCCAGGTCGGCTGCCGACAGGGCGTCGCCCGCCACGACGTGACCACCGGCCGCCGTCACCGCGCCGGCGCCGTCGACACCGCGGGCGAGCGCCGTCACCCGGTGACCGACGGCGGCCGCCGCCGCGACGAAGGCGAGGCCTGCACCGCGCGTGCCGCCGGCGAGCGCGAAGGGCACGACCGGTCCGTCCGCCATCGGCCGGGGGGGCTTTGCGTTCTCAGAGACCACTTTCCACCACCACGATGCGGTCGCGCTCGACCGTCTGCCGGAGATCGTCCGCGTCGCTGATCTGCAGCGGCAGGCCGGTCTGCCGCACGATCTGCACGACGGCCTTGTCGGCGGCGGCGACGACGAGCGCCGCATGGAGCTGCTGCACCACCTCCGGCGGCGTGCCGGCCGGGGCGAACAGGCCGACGCTGTTCGTCGAGGCGAGGGCGCGGTTGCCCGTCACTTCGCGCAGCGTCGGCGCGCCAAGGTCGGCATTGCGCTCACCGCCGAAGGTGACGAGCGCCCGCAACTGGCCGGGATTGGCGCGCAGGAAGATGACGAGGCTCGGCGTGTTGACGAGGCCCGCGTGGGCGCGACCTTCGAGCACCGCCTCGAAGACGCGCTCGCGTCCCGGCGCCAGCACGTCGCGCAGGCCCTGGCCGAGGGCACGCTCGAGGAAGCGCCGGTGGACGCTGCCCGGATTGGAGCTCGCGACGGTGAGCGTCCGGCTGCGCGCCAGTGTAGACAATCCGGCCCAGTCCTGTGCGGCCGAACCCTTCGAGACGAACAGCACCGTCGAGTAGCCCTCAGTAAGGGTGGCGACCGGCACGAGCGTATCCAGAGACACCGGCGCATTCGGATTGCGCGCCGTCTCGCCGGCATCGTGGATGACATGGGTGAGCGTGTCGGTGGCGATCAGACGCAGCTCGCCGCGGTCCTCCTCGGAGAGCGCCTGCAGCGAGCGCTGGATGCGGTCGGGCAGCGGCGGAATGTCGATCTCGACGCGGCGGGAGAGCGCCGTCGCCAGCGCCTCGCTGAGGGCGTCGCATACCAGGGCGACGACGGAGCCGCGGCCATAGGGGACATAGATGCGGACCGTCGACGGCAGTGGTGTCTCCGCCCGGAGAAGTCCGGGATGGGCCGCCAGGGCGATGAGCCCGCCGCCGGCCGCCAGCACGTCGCGCCGGCTCGGTCCGCGATGACCCGCCGCCTTCCCTTGCTTCTGCCGCATCGGCCATTCTCCGCGATGTCGACCGGCCCGCCAGGGCCGGCACCCTCACGATTCAATGCAGTCCCAACCGGCGACGCCTCACGGCATGCTGGTCCCTGCACAGACCCATTGCAAGCACGCGACCACCCAGATCAGAGATCCCGTACGAACGGGATGTCGTCGAAGCCGATGCCGGAGGTCAGCAGCGCATAGATGCCGGAGAACACCACCGCGGCGACGAACGTCGTCACCAGCGCCACCCGCAGCATCGGAAAGCGCGACGGCGCGCTCGATTCGGTGCCGGGCGCCACCTCGCCGACCTCCGCCTGTGTGCGGTAGCCCCACGGCAGCACCATGAACAGCACGAGCCACCACACCACGAAGTAGATCGCCACGCCACTCGTCAGGGTCACCGTCGCTCCTCCGTCCCTCGCCCAGCCGGCCCGCCTCAGGCCTGCTCCAGCTCCACCAGCGTGCCGCAGAAGTCCTTCGGGTGCAGGAACAGCACCGGCTTGCCATGCGCGCCGATCTTCGGGTTGCCGTCGCCGATGACGCGGGCGCCGGCGGCCAGCAGCCGGTCGCGCGCCGCCAGGATGTCGTCGACCTCGTAGCAGAGGTGGTGAATGCCGCCGGACGGGTTCTTCTCCAGGAAGCCCCTGATCGGCGAGGCGTCACCGAAGGCGCCGAGGAGCTCGATCTTGGTGTTCGGCAGTTCGACGAACACCGTCGTGACGCCGTGGTCGGGTTGGTCGACGGTGGCCGAGACGCGGCCGCCAAGGGTGTCGCGATAGATCGCCGTCGCCGCCGCGAGGTCGGGCACGGCGATCGCCACGTGGTTCAGCCTGCCGATCATCGCCGCCTCCTCTTGCCGCCGCCCCGTCGTTCGACCACCGCCTCGCTCGCCGCCGCGTCCGTCGTGGCGACGACGCGGCACACCGGCTTCTTGCCCCAGCGCTCCGCCACCGCCGAGCGGGCCGCCCGCCGCAGCGCCTCGGCGACCAGCGCCACGTCGCGGCGGCGTGGCCGCGGGATCGACACCAGTGCCCCCATCACCGCCTTCTCGACGATCTCCTCGAACGGCTCGCCGTCGGCATCGTGCTCGGGAATGCCGAGCAGCACCACCTCCGGGCCGTGCACGAGCTCGCCGGCCTCATCGAGCCCGACGGAGACGACGATCGCACCGGCAAACGAGATCCGCCGCCGGTCGGCCATGCCGGACGCCTCGGGGTCGAGCAGAAGCCGCCCATCGCGATAGAGATGACCGGCCGGCGCCTCGCCGATGATGGCGGCCGGGCCGGGTGCGAGACGGATGATCTTGCCGTCGCCGCCGACGACGATCTCCTTGACGCCGAGCGAGCGGGCGAACTTGGCGTGCTCTGCCAGATGCAGCGGCTCGCCATGCACCGGGATCGACACCTCCGGCTTCAGGAGGCCATAGAGCTCGGCGAGCTCGTCGCGGCGCGGGTGGCCGGAGACGTGCACGAGTGCATCGCGGTCGGTCAGAACGTCGACGCCACCGGTCGCCAGCGCGTTGACGATGGCGCCGACGGCCTTCTCGTTGCCTGGAATGGTGCGTGAAGAGAAGATCACGAGGTCGCCCGGTGACAGTGCCACCCGACGGTGGTCATTGGAGGCGATACGGGCGAGGGCGGCACGCGGTTCACCCTGGCTGCCGGTGAGCAGCGCCACCACCTTGTCGCGCGGCAGGTAGCCGTAGGCTTCCTCGTCGAGCGGCGCCCGCAGTCCGTCGAGGTAGCCGAGCTCGCCGGCGACGTCGAGGACGCGCAGCATCGAGCGACCCATCACGACGACTTCGCGGTCGGCGGCCGCTGCCGCCAGGATGATCGCCCTGAGCCGCGCCACGTTGGAGGCGAACGTCGTCACCGCGACGCGCGCCGGGGCGGCGCGGATGATGTCGACGAGCGAGCGCGCCACGTCGGCTTCCGACGGCGAGCGGCCGGCGCGGATGGCGTTGGTGCTGTCGCAGACGAAGGCCCGCACCCCCTCCGCGCCGATTTCGGCGAAGCGCGCGAGGTCGATCGCCCGGCCGACCCCCGGCGTCGGATCGATCTTCCAGTCGCCCGAATGGACGACGGTGCCGAGCGCCGTGCGGATGACGAGGGCGTTCGGCTCCGGGATCGAGTGCGACACCGGCACCAGCTCGAGGTCGAAGGGGCCGAGCGTCCAGCGGGCACCCTGCTGGACGATGGTCACCGGCACGGCCTCGACGCCGGCTTCCTCCGTCGCCTTGGCGGCGAGCAGGCCGGCGGTGAACGGCGTCGCGTAGACCGGCGCCCGCAGCCGCGGCCACAGGTCGAGGACCGCGCCATAGTGGTCCTCGTGGGCGTGTGTCAGCACGATGCCGACGAGATCATCGCGCGCCGCCTCGATGAAGGCGGGGTCCGGCAGGATGACGTCGACGCCCGGCGTCGCCTCGTCGCCGAAAGTGACGCCGCAGTCGACCATCAGCCATTTGCGGTGACGGGGCGGGCCGATGCCGTAAAGGCCCATGTTCATGCCGATCTCGCCGACCCCGCCCAAGGGCAGGAAGACGAGCTCGCCGACGGAGCGCTCCGGTGTGCGTGTCATGTTCTGGCCGTCCCCGCCGCTCCGAAGTGAACCTCGCCGGCGGTGATGGTGCGGCGCGCGCCGTTTTCGGTGCGCACGACCAGCCGGCCCGTGTCGTCGATCGTCTCGAAAACCCCGCGCGTCACCGCGCCGTCGATGCGCACCGCTACCGCGCCGCCGAGGCCGGAGGCGCGCGCGAGCCAGCGGGCGCGCACCGCCGGGAAGCCCCGGCCGTCGTCCCATGCCGCCGCCGCCTCGCACCAGCTCTCCGACAACGCCGCAAACACCGCTTCGGCTCCCGCCGCCGCGCCGAGACCGGCGAGCGAGGCCGCCGGATAGGGCAGGTCCGTCGGCGCATGGCGCACGTTGACGCCGATGCCGACCACCACCGCCATGCGCCCGTCAGGCGCCCGCTCCGCTTCCAGCAGGATACCGGCCAGTTTGGCGCCGTCGAGGAGAACGTCGTTCGGCCACTTCAGCGCGATGCGATCACCGCCGACACCGGCGGCGCCGTCGAGGGCGATCGCCGTCACCACCTCGGGTGCTGCGCGCCTGAGCGCCGCGTCGAGCGCGACGCCGGCGACGAAGCCGAGGGTGGCGACTGCCGGCGCGTCGGCGTCCGTGATCGTCAGAAGGCTGGCGGCGAGGTTGCCACGCTCCGTCGACCAGGCGTTGCCGCGGCGGCCGCGGCCGGCGGTCTGCCGGTCGGAGACGACCCACAGCCGGCCGGGATCGCCGGCCCGCGCGCGCGCCAGCGCCTCCGCATTGGTCGAGCCGATCTCGTCGAAGGCGGCGAGGCGGTAGCCTGCCGAGTGGGCGTCCGGACCGAGGGTGAAGGCCATCCGCTAGAAGAGGCTCTTCGCCGCGACACTCGCCGCCTCGACCAGGGGGGCGGCGAAGAAGACGAACAGCAGCACCACCGCCCCGCTCGCGCCGAGCACGATGCGCAGCTCGTTCGGCATGCGCTCGAAGCCGGCCGCCGGATCGTCGAAATACATGATCTTGACGATGCGCAGATAATAGTAGGCGCCGACCACCGAGGCGACGACGCCGATCACCGCCAGCGCGTAGAGTCCCGCCTCGATCGCCGCCAGGAACACGTAGAACTTGGCGAAGAAGCCGGCGAGCGGCGGAATGCCGGCGAGCGAGAACAGGATCATGGCGAACAGGAACGCCATCACCGGATGGGAGCGCGACAGCCCGGCGAGCTCGCCGATCTCCTCCACCATGCCGTCCTTGCGGCGCATCGTCAGGATACAGGCGAAGGCGCCGAGCGTCATCGCCAGATAGAGCGACATGTAGATGACGACGCCCTGCACGCCCGCCTCGGTGCCGGCGGCGAGCCCGACGAGCGCGTAGCCCATGTGGCCGATCGAGGAATAGGCCATCAGCCGCTTGATGTTCTGCTGGCCGATCGCCGCGAACGAGCCGAGCACCATCGAGGCGATGGCGATGAAGACGATGATCTGCTGCCAGTCGTGAGTCACCGGCCCGAAGGCGTCGATGACGATGCGCACGATCATCGCCATCGCGGCGATCTTCGGGGCGGCGGCGAAGAAGGCCGTCACCGGCGTCGGCGCGCCCTCGTAGACGTCGGGCGTCCACATGTGGAAGGGCACGGCGGAGATCTTGAAGGCGAGGCCGGCGAGCACGAAGACGAGGCCGAAGATCAGTCCGAGCGAGGCCTCCCCGCCGGCGAGCGTCGCGGCG
>JAESGX010000697.1_pt1 | contig 10425 bp, 3 predicted proteins | sample 9269801 | NCBI WGS metagenome assembly JAESGX01 (sample SAMN16773122, study PRJNA677054) | algae metagenome | isolation source: Pleurocapsa minor GSE-CHR-MK-17-07R and co-occurring heterotrophs from wet... | place: USA: Lower Calf Creek Falls, Grand Staircase Escalante National Monument, UT ... | reverse complement strand
CTGCGTCGACGCCGTGGCCGCCGCCGAGGCGATCGGCGGGCAGGTCGAGCGGATGCGCGCGGCCCTGCAGGACGGATCGCGCGAGGCGGTCGACTTGCTGGCGGCGGAGACCAGTCGGGTTCATGCCGTCGTCTCCGGCGAAGCCGAGGCCGCTGTCGCGGCGATCGGCGGGCAGGTCGAGCGGATGCGCGTGACCCTGCAGGACGGATCGCGCGAGGCGGTCGACTTGCTGGCGGCGGAGACCAACCGGGCTCATGCCGTCGTCACCGACGAAGCCGAGGCCGCTGTCGAGGCAATCGGCGGGCAGGTCGAGCGGATGCGCGTGACCCTGCAGGACGGGTCGCGCGATGCGGTCGACTTGCTCGCGGCGGAGACCAACCGGGTCCATGCCGTCGTCACCGACGAAGCCGAGGCCGCGGCCGAGGTGATCGGCGGACAGGTCGAGCGGATGCGCGTGACCATGCAGCAGGGTACGCGTGAGGCCGTCGACAGGCTGGCGGCGGAGAGCCGCCGGGTTCATGCCGCCGTCACCGGCGACGCGGAGGCCGCGGCTGAGGTGATCGGCGGGCAGGTCGAGCGGATGCGCGCCGTCCTGCAGGAGGGCTCGCGCGAGGCTGTCTATATGCTGGCGGCGGAGAGCGAGCGGGCGCGAGCGGCCGTCACCGACGACGCCCAGGCCGCGGCCGAGGTGATCGGCGGGCAGGTCGAGCGGATGCGCACGACGCTCGAGGATGGGTCGCGCCAGGCCGCCGAGGTGCTGGCGTCCGAGACCAGCCGGGCCCGGGCCGTCGTCGGTTCGGCGCTCGAGGAGCTCGCCCGGCGTCTGGCACAGTCGTCGCACTCGGTCGATGTGATGCTGGCGGCCCGCGCCGGTGAACTCGCATCGCTGCTGAATGCCGAGGACAGCGCGCTGATCGGCGCGATCGGCCAGTCGACGGAGCGGTTCCGCGACGAGATCGTCACCGCCCGCGAGGTGGTGTCGCGCGCCATCGGCCACGAGGGCGACACGCTCGTCGAGCGCATCCGCACCCACTCCGCCGAAGCGGCGCAGGCTCTCTCGGAAAGCGGCGAAGCCTCGCTCGCCGGGGTCGCCGACGCCGCCGCACGCGCCCAGGGACAGATCGAGCGCGTGCTGTCCGACATGCGCATGGTCACCGGCTCCTTCGAGAAGGCGGTCGCGACTGCCGGCGAGGAGCTCGGCAGCGTCGAAAGCGAAATCGGCCGTCAGGCTGCGAGCTTCAGCGATGTCGTCGGCCGTGCCGTCGACGATGCCGCCCGCTCCGCCGGCACGATGGCCGAGGAGACCGGCCGGCTCGACGCGGTGGCTTCGACGTCGCTCAAGGAGTTCACCGCCGTCGCCAACCGCATGGAGGCGCAGAACCGCGTGCTCGGCGATGCCGCCCAGGAGATCGAGGGCACCCACCGCCAGCTCGCGGCGACCCTGGAGAACGGTCGCGTCTCCCTGCTCGACGCCACCCGCCGGCTCGAGTCCTCCAACCGCGCCGTCGAGCACACCCTCGAGGATCGGCGCGCGGCGATCGACGATCTCGCCTCGACCCTGCTGTTCAAGACCGAATCGATCGAGGCGCTGATGCGCTCCTTCGCTGGCCAGGTCGGCGAGGCGATCGCCGCGGCCGAAGCGAAGGCGCACGCCACCGCCGAAGCGGTCACCCAGTCGGTGACCGGGGCGACTGCGGCCCTGCACGGGGCGTCCGACAGCGTCGCCCGCAGCATCGAGGACATGACGGAGACCGCGACGCGCGCGCTGACCGAGAGCGCCGAGACGGCGACACGCTCGCTCGGCGCCGGCCTCGAGGGCATGCAGGAGACCGCCGACCGCGAAGGCGAGCGGGCGCGGGAGGCCATCCGCCTCGCCCAGCTCACCATCGTCGAGGAAACGACGCGGGCGATCTCGGAGATCACGGAGCGCTACAGCGAGCTCGCCTTGCAGCTCGAGCGCGGCGCCACCGAGATGCGCGAGGAGCTCGAGGCGACCCGGGTGGAGATCCGCCGCGGGCTGTTCGAGCTGCCGGAGGAGGCGCGCGAGAGCACCGAGGCGATGCGTCGGGCCGTGTCCGGCCAGTTGCAGGCGCTGGAGATGCTGTCGGGCATCGTCTCCCGCCAGAACGCCGCACTCGCCGTCGCCGGCCCGGCCGACGGTGGCCGCGCCATCACGGTGCCGACCGGCCGGTCGGCGGTGATCGACGAGCCCCGTCCGGCGCGGGAAGCCCCCCGCATCGCCCCGCTCGCCGTGGAGCCCGTCCCGCCGCGGCCGGTTCTGACGACGCCGGCTGCCGAGGAGGACGACGACCGTCCGACCGGCGGCCGCGGCTGGATCACCGACCTGCTGCGCCGCGCGTCCGACCCGGTCTTCGAGGACGAGGCGACGGTGGAGGCGGACGTGCCGCCGGCCGTCGTCGAGGATCGCGCCGACGATCGCGCTCCGGTGATGCCTTCCTTCGACGGCGTGTCGGGCGACATCGCCCGGGCGATCGACGAGGAGAGCTATGCCGACCTGTGGGCGCGCTATGAGCGTGGCGAGGCGGGGGTGTTCACCCGTCGCCTCTACACGATGCGCGGCCAGCAGACCTTCGACGACATCCGCCGCAAGTACGCCCGCAACGAGGAGTTCCGCGCCGTCGTCGACCAGTATGTGGACGACTTCGACCGCCTTCTCGACGACCTCGACGGCGTGCCGGATGGCGACACCCGCCGTCGCGGCTATCTCGGCTCGGATACCGGCAAGGTGTACACCCTGCTCGCCCACGCGAGCGGCCGCTTCGGCTGATCCTCGGCCGGGCCTGAAGCCATGAGAAAGGGCGGGACACCGATGGGCTCCCGCCCTTTTCATATCGACCATCCGGTCGCACGGCGCGCCGCCCTCGCCAGCTCAGCCGAGTTCGAGAACGAGACCCTCGTCGGCACCGAGGGTGAAGATGCCCGAGATCATCTCGCCCTCCCGCTCCAGGTAGGTGGCAACGGCGACATGCGCCCGAACGGCCGCCTCCAGCGACACTTCCGTCGGCGCCGGGCCGAGATTGAGGGCGACCAAAAACCGCTCACCCCCATGCTCGCGCTGATAGAGCAGCACGTCGCCGGCCGCGGCGAGCGGATGGAAACTGCCGATCGACAGTGCCGGATGGTGGCGCCGGTGGGCGATCAGCCGGCGGTGCAGCGCCAGCAGCGAGGACGGATCGTCCGCCTGCGCCGCGACGGTGAAGGCCGGATCGCCGGTCGCGAGCGGCAGCCAGGGAGTGCCCGTCGTGAAGCCGGCGTTCGGTGAGGCGTCCCACTGCATCGGCGTGCGGCAGCCGTCGCGGCCGAGCCCGAAGCCCGGCAGGTTGCGCTCCACCGGGTCGCGCGCCGCGGCCCTGCTGAAGTCGGCCTGCGGCAGGCCGATCTCGTCGCCATAGTAGAGCGTTGGCGTGCCGCGCAGCGTCAAAAGCAGCATCGCGGCGACCCGCGCCTGTCGCGCGCCGACGCGACCGCCGATGCGCGGCTTGTCGTGGTTGCCGAGCACCCAGTTCGGCCATCCGCCGTCCGGAACCGCCGCCTCGTAGTCGCGGATCAGCCGGTCGAGCTCGCGGGCGTGCCAGGGCGCCTCGATCAGCGCGAAGTTGAACGGCAGATGCGCCCCGTCCAGTGCCTCGCCATAGTAGCGGACCAGCCGCTCGACCGGCAAATAGAGCTCGCCGATCAGCACCCGCTCGTCGAACTCGTCGATCACGGCGCGCATCTCGCGGACGATGCTCTGCATGTCCGGCAGGTCGGTGGTGTAGATGGGCAGGAGGCGCTGCGTCGGCGACATGCCCTCGCGCCAGCCGGGGTTCTCGGGATTGTCGCGGCGCGCTTCGTCCTTCAGGAGATGCCACAGCACGTCGACGCGGAAGCCGCCGACGCCCTTGTCGAGCCAGAAGCGCATGACGTCATAGATCGCCGCGCGGACGTCCGGATTGCGCCAGTTGAGGTCCGGCTGCTCGGGCAGGAAGGCGTGGTAGTAGTATTGGTCGGTCGCGGCATCGAACGTCCACGCCGGGCCGCCGAACTCCGACAGCCAATTGTTCGGCCGGCCGCCGTTCGGCGCCGGATCGGACCACAGATACCAGTCGCGCTTCAGGCTCGCCTTCGAGGTGCGCGCTTCCTGGAACCAGGCGTGCTGGTCGGAGGTGTGGTTCGGCACGAGGTCGAGGATGATGCGGAGGCCGCGCGCCCGCGCGTCGGCCAGAAGCGCGTCGAAGTCCGCCATCGTGCCGAAGCGCGGATCGACGGCGCGGTAGTCTGCGACGTCGTAGCCGAAGTCCTTCATCGGCGAGACGAAGATCGGCGACAGCCAGATCGCATCGACGCCGAGGTCGACGAGATAGTCGAGCCGCTGCCGGATGCCGGCGAGGTCGCCGATGCCGTTGCCGTCGCTGTCCTGGAAGGAGCGCGGATAGATCTGGTAGATCAGGCCGCTCTGCCACCAGCGCGGGACATCTTCGGTCATCGGGTCGATGCTCCTGCAAACAACAGCGTGGAATTTCCAGGGATGCGCCAGCCGGCGGAGAACGGCTCGGCGGGCGTGCCGCCGCCGCCATAGGCGGGATCCTCGCTCGACCAGAGCAGCCGCCAGCCGTTGCGATCCGGCGGCGCGATCAGCGGCATCGACACCGGTGGTGCCGCATCCGGCCCGAGATTGACGACGATGAGCCGGTCGTCGGCGGCCGTCTCGCCGAGCAGGCGGACGACGGCGAGGTCGCGCTCGGACGAGGCGAGCACGCCCGCTGTGCCCTGCAGACGCAGCACCGGGTCCTCGCGCCGCAACCGTAGCAGGTCGCGGTGCAAAGCGACGGACCGGACATTGCGGTCGCGCTCCCGCCAGTCGAGCCTGCAGCGGCGGAAGGTCTCCTCGCGCAGCGGGTCATCGAGGTCCGCGCCGATCAGCGACGGGAACTGCGTCAGGAACTCGCGCCGGCCCTTGCGGGCGCCCTCACCCACCGCTCCGCCATGGTCGGCGAAGAACAGGAACGGCGTCGAGGCGGCGAACTCCTGGCCCTGCCACAGCATCGGGGTCTGTGGACCGAGCAGCATCACGGCCGTCAGCGCACGCAACCGGGCCGGCTGCGCCAGCGCCGAGATGCGCCGGCCGTCGCCGGAATTGGCCACCTGGTCGTGGTTCTCGAGGAAGCTGACGAAGCGCATCGGCGGCGTGCGCAGCACTGGCGTGCCGCGCGGGTTCTTCTGCCAGGAGGAGCGCTGGCCCTGCATCAGGAAGCCGAAGGCGAGGCAGTCGGCGATCTCGCGGGCGCTGCCGTCATAGTCGGAATAGTAGGCCTCCCGCCGCCCGGTGAGGGCGACATGCGCGGCGTGGTGGAAGTCGTCGTTCCACAAGGCGTCGAGGGCGCAGCCGCTCTCGGCGGCCGGGGCGAGCAGGCGGCTGTCCTGCGGCTCGTTCTCGGCGACGAGGATGATCGAGCGCTCACCCGCCGCCGCCCGCGCCGCGGCGGCGATCTCGGCGATGACGTGCACCGGCGAGGCGTCGTGGATCTCCTGCGTCGCATCGAGGCGCAGCCCGTCGAAGTGGAATTCGCGGATCCAGTAGGCGCCGTTGTCGATGAAGAAGCGGCGGATCGCCGCCACGTCGCCCTCATCGAAGTTGAGCACGTCGCCCCAGTCGTTGCGGCGGTCGTGGAAGATCGACTTGCCGAACTGCGGCAGGAAGTTGCCGTCGGGGCCGAGGTGGTTGTAGACGACGTCGAGGATCACCCCGAGGCCGAGGGCGTGCGCCCGGTCGACGAAGCGGCGGAGGTCGTCCGGCTCGCCGTAGAGGGCGACCGGCGCATAGAGGCCGACGCCGTCATAGCCCCAGCCGAAGCGGCCGGGAAAGTCGTTCACCGGCATCATCTCGATGACGGTGACGCCGATGTCGACGAGGTCCGGCAACCGCTCCGCCGCCGCCGCCCAGGTGCCGGCCTCGGTGAAGGTGCCGACGTGGATCTCCATGATCACCTGGCCGGGCAGCGCGATGCCGCGCCAGCCGGCGTCCGTCCAGGCGAACGTCGTCGGGTCGACGACGGCGCTGAGGCCGTGCGGCCCGTCGGGTTGCCAGCGCGACGCGGGATCGGGCAGCACCTGTTCGCCGTCGCCGAAGGCGAAGCCATAGCGGGCGCCGGCAACGACGCCTGCCACTGCGCCGGAATGCGTGCCGTCCGGCCCGCACTGCAATGGATGACGCTGCCCGTCGATGACGACAGAGACGGCGGCATGGTCGGGTGCCCATACGTGGAAGCGGCAGCCGGTTCCGCTCAGGTGCGCGCCATAGGCGTTCGGCGGCTCCTGCGGGAGGGCGGACGCGGCAGCGTCGTCGCGGGCGGCTTCGCGGTTCATCTCGGCTCCCGGAAGAGAATGGAAAGAGGTCGGATCAGCAACTCAACCAGCGATGCGCCCGGCAGTTCCGTCATCGGACGGCGCAGCGTGTCGCACGCCCCGTCAGTTGCGCACGAGCACCGTCGCCGGACGGCCGGGGGAGAGCAACGACGACAGCGGCGTGCGCGCGCCGAGGACGAGCGGGCGCTCGCCGCCGACGGGTCGCCACGACCCCTGCAGGTGTTCCGGGAGCGCGAGCGTCGTCTCCGGCAGGAGACCGTCCTCGGCCGCGCGGCCCCGCAGGGCGGAAACTGTCAGCGCCGCCGCGTCGCCGCTCGTGCGCGCGAAGGCGATCACCGCGTCGCTGGCGGTACCGTCGCGGGTGGCGGCCAGCGGAACATAGGCGCCCGTCGCGAACAGGTCCGGCCGCGCCCGCCGCAGCGCACCGAGGGCGGCGATCGCCGCCATCTTGCCGAGGCCCTCGTCGTCGTCGCGGATGTCGTCCGGCGCCGCGTCGAAGTCGGCGGCGGCGAGCCGCCTCCAGTCGATCGGACGGCGGTTGTCCGGATCGACGAGCGACAGGTTGAAGCGCTCCGTGCCCTGGAAGACGTCCGGGACGCCGGGCGCCGTCATCTGGATGACGGTCTGGGCGAGGCTGTTCGCCCGTCCCGCCCGCACCAGCGGCGCGAGGAAGGCGGCGAAATCGGCGCGGAAGGCCTCCGTCGCCGCATCGTCGACGAGGGCCTTGCTGACGAGGGCTTTGGCGAAATCGACGGCCGCGCGCTCGTAGCTCTCGTTCGGCTCGATCCAGTCGCTGCGGCGCTTGGCTTCCCGGAGCGCCTTGGTGACGAAGCCTTCCAGCCGCTCGCTGTCGATCGGCCAGGCGCCGGCGAGCGCCTGGAAGATGATCGACTGGTCCAGCCGGTCGGGCATCGGCCCGTCGACGCCGGCTGTGACGAACGCGGCTGTCATCGCCCGCCAGCGCTCGACGGCCGCCAGCCATGCGTCGGGATCTTCGGTGAGGACGTCGATGCGGGCGCGCACGTCGCCGCTGCGCTTGGTGTCATGCGTCGACAGCGGCGTCAGCGCGCGCGGCCAGTCGCGCTGCCGGGCGGCGAAGTGGGCGTGCGCGTCGGCGGGCGACAGCGACGGTGCGACGATCTCGCCGCCGACCTCGTTCACCGAGGCGAGGGCGACGCTGCGATAGAGTTCGGTGTCCTCGTAGCCCTTCGCCATCAGGGCGCCGGTGAACTGCTGGAAGCGCACGCGGAAGGCGCTCGCCGCCTCGCCCCTGCCGATGGCGAGCAAGCGCGCCACCCGCTCGATGGCCTCGTCGCGGTCGGGCACCGCACGCCGGGCCGCCGCAAGCGCCGTGTTGAGGAGCGCGAGGTCCGGCCCATCGGCGGGACGATCGCCCGCGAGGTAGCTGCGGTAGACGGGGAAGGCGCAGGCGAGCGCCGCGACGGCGTCCTCGGTCGCGGTGTCGTCGCCCTCCTGCGGGTCGCCGAGGGCGGTGGCGGCGAGCGCCGAGAGGCGAAGCAGATCCGGCCGGAAGGCCCGGTCGAGCATCTCGCGCTTCGCCCAGTAGACGCGGGCCGGGTCGGCGAGGTCGGGCACGTCCTCGCGCGCCGCCTGCACCAGCCGGTCGTAGCCGGCGCGGTCGACGAAGAGGCCGTTGATCCAGTTCAGCGTCTCGTAGCCGGTGGTGCCGTCGACCGGCCACGGGCGGAGGGCCTCGTCGCCGATGAGGATCTTCTCGACGTGCACCGTGGCGCGGTTGCCGACGGCGCGGCGCAGCGTGGCGGCATAGGCGGCGGGGTCGGCGAGGCCGTCGATGTGGTCGACGCGCAGGCCATCGACGAGCCCGCTGCGGACGAGGTCGATCGGCAGGGCGTGCATCAGCTCGAACACCGCCGGGTCCTCGACGCGGACGCCGACGAGATCGTCGATCTCGAAGAAGCGGCGGTAGCCGACCGTCTCGCTGCGCGAGCGCCAGTCGTCGACGCGCCAGTGCTGGTCGTCGAGCATCGCCAGCAGCCGCGGTTGCTCCCTCTCGGCGAGAGCGGCGAGGCGGCGCTCGATGCGACCGGCCGCGGCGGGCGCGGCGGCGAGCGCCACGGCGAGCCGGGCCCGCGTCATCTGCACCGTCGCCGCGTCGACCGCGTTGCCGTCGAGCCTCCCCCACGCGCTCGCGGCGTCCCGGAGGTCGCCGTCCTCGTCGCCGTCCGCCGCCTCACCGATCAGCGCCGCGACGGTGCGCGGCCGCAGCGGCAGCCGGGTCTTGTGATGGACGAGCAGCATGCGCGCCCGCGACGCCTCGAGCCGCAGGGTCAGGCTGCCGGCGGCGAGGCAGGTGGCGAGATCGGCCTCGAGCCGCGGCAGATCGATCTGCGCCGCCGACCAGTCGAAATCGAACACCGCCGCCGAGGGCGACGACTGGCCGAGTTCCAGCGTCTCCACCCACGCCGCATTGTCGGGGTGCGCCGCCATGTGGTTCGGCACGATGTCGACGATCAGCCCCATGCCGCGGGCCTGCAGCCGCCCGACAAACCGCTCCAGGGCGTCCCGGCCGCCGAGGACCGGCGACACCACCGTCGGATCGATGACGTCGTAGCCGTGTGTCGAGCCGGGCCGTGCCAGGGTGATCGGCGAGGCGTAGACGTGGCTGACGCCGAGGCGCTCGAGATGCGGCACGAGCTCGATGGCAGCGTCGAAGGAGAGGTCCTCGCCGAACTGCAGGCGGTAGGTCATCGTCAGCGGACGCTCGCCCGCCGACGAGCCGTTCGCCGCCGTCACGCCAGTTGCTCCCAGACCACCAGCGAGCGTCCGGCCAGCGTCACCATCTCGCCGGAGGCGCGGTTCTCGCCGTGCTCCTCGCGGTCGACGGTGGTGATGACGAGATGCCAGCGGGTGTCGCTGCCGGGCACGGTGAACTCGACGCCGTTGTGGGCGCCGTTCAGCATGACGAGCACCATCGGCTCGCGCGCGTCCTTCGGCGACAGCCGCACACTCAGGCACTTCACCTGCGAGTTCTGCCACTCCCCCTCGGTCATGCGCTGACCGCCGGCCGAGTACCAGGTGACGTCCGGCCGGCCGCGGTCGTCGCGGGAGCCGGTGAGGAATTCCGAGCGGTTGATCGCCGAGCGGCTGTGGCGGAAGTCGATCAGCTTGCGGACGAAGGCGATCAGATCCGGATCCGCGTCGTGCCAGTCGATCCAGCCGATCTCGTTGTCCTGGCAATAGGCGTTGTTGTTGCCGCCCTGCGAGTTGCCGCATTCGTCGCCGGCGAGCAGCATCGGCACGCCCTGCGACAGCATCAGGGTGGCGAGATAGTTGCGCTTCTGCTGGTTGCGCAGCGCGATGATGGCGGGATCGTCGGTCTCGCCCTCGGCACCGCAGTTCCAGCTGCGGTTGTCGTCGTGGCCATCGCGGCCGTCCTCGCCGTTCGCGTCGTTGTGCTTGTCGTTGTAGGAGACGACGTCGGCCAGCGTGAAGCCGTCGTGGGCGGTGACGAAGTTGACGCTCGACCACGGCCGCCGCCGGCCCTCGGCGAAGAGGTCGCCCGAGGCGGCGAAGCGGCGGGCGAAGTCCGGCATGGTGCCGTCACGGCCGCTCCAGAAGTCGCGCACGACGTCGCGGTAGTCGCCGTTCCACTCCGAGAAGCCGGCGGGGAAGTTGCCGAGCTGGTAACCGCCCGGGCCGACGTCCCACGGCTCGGCGATCAGTTTCAGGCGTCCGAGCAGCGGGTCCTGCAGGATGGCGTGGAAGAACGGGTGGGCCGGATCGAAGCCGTCCGGGCGGCGACCGAGCGTGGTGGCGAGGTCGAAGCGGAAGCCGCCGATGCCGTATTCGCTTGCCCACAGGCGCAGGCTGTCCATCACCATCTGCAGGACGCGCGGGTGGTTGGTGTCGAGCGAATTGCCGGTGCCGGTGAGGTCGTCGTAGTAGCGCGGCTGGTCTGGCAGCAGGCGGTAGTAGGCGGTGTTGTCGAAGCCGCGCCACGACAGCGTCGGCCCGAGGTGGTTGCCCTCGCAGGTGTGGTTGTAGACGACGTCGAGGATCACCTCGATGCCGGCCGAC
>JAESGX010000696.1_pt1 | contig 10445 bp, 11 predicted proteins | sample 9269801 | NCBI WGS metagenome assembly JAESGX01 (sample SAMN16773122, study PRJNA677054) | algae metagenome | isolation source: Pleurocapsa minor GSE-CHR-MK-17-07R and co-occurring heterotrophs from wet... | place: USA: Lower Calf Creek Falls, Grand Staircase Escalante National Monument, UT ... | reverse complement strand
GTGTCTCGCGCCGCAGCCGGTGCCCCTGCGGCAGCAGCACAGGAGCCTGCGCCGCGGCGATCGCCCGGCTCAGCCCCAGCCGGCGCGGAACTCGGTACTCGTCCACCTGCCCAGCCTAGGCGCCCCTCCCGTGCCAGATCTGGGGCACAAAGGCGCTTAGGCCGAACGGTTCCGCCACTCTGGGGCAAATCTAGACTGGCTCTGCCAAGGGGGTCAGTCGCAGCAGCGTGCCCCAGGGGTCGTCGAGCTCGAGGGTGCGCCCGTCGTCGCGCACCGCGACCCCGTGGTGCTGCAGCCGCTCGGCCGTGGTGCCGAGCTCGTCGGCGCTCGGCAGCACGAGGTCGACCTGGCCGAGGCCGAGCGCGGGCATCCGGCGACCGGCACCGCTGCTGCGCCACACGTTCATCGCCATGTGGTGGTGGTAGCCGCCCGCGCTCACGAAGATCGCCTGCTCGCCGTAGGCGTTCGTCAGGTCGAAGCCGAGCTGGTCGACGTAGAAGTGCCGCGCGGTCGCGATGTCGCCGACGCTGAGGTGCACGTGCCCGACGACCGCGGGCGCCGAGCCGTGTGCGGCGAGGGCCTCGTCGGTGAGGTGCTCGCGCAGAAAGGCGTTGGGGTCGAGGAAGAGCGTCGCCATCTCGACCGTGCCGTGCACCCACGACCACTGGGTGCGGTCGCGATCCCAGTAGAGCTCGACGCCGTTGCCCTCGGGGTCGTCGAAGTAGAAGGCCTGGCTGACGATGTGGTCGCTCGATCCGGTGAAGCGGTTGGGGTGGGTCGTCGCGACCGTGTAGACGGCGGCGGCGAGGGCGGCCTGCGTCTCGAACAGGATCGCCGTGTGGAACAGCCCGGCCTCGCGCGGTCCCGCGTGCCGCAGGGCGGGGCTGTGCCGCAGAACGACCAGGGGTGTGGATGCTGCGCCGCCGTCACCCGCGGCGCCGTCCGCGGCGCGGCCGGCGCGCCCGAGCGTCACGACCGGCCCCGCCGAGTCGAGCACGCTCAGGCTCACGGCGTCGCGGTAGTACGCCGTCATCGCGTCGAGGTCGGCCACGTCGAGGGTCACCGGCCCCATAGAGGTGTCGGCGGCGAGCCGGGTGGAGTCGGTCATGCCCGAGTCAACCGGCTCGGGCTGCGCGCCATTCCCTGCCCAGAGCAGCCCAGATTCACCCCAAAACGGCGAATGCGCGCGGCCGAAGCGCCCTTCTGCCCCAGATCTGAAGAGGAACGGGCTACGCGCAGAGGCGGTCGATGAGCTCGCGGTACCGCGCGGCCGTGCGCTCGACGATCTCGGCGGGCAGGGCCGGGGGCTCGCCTGTCTTGTTCCAGTTCGCGGCGAGCCAGTTGCGCACGATCTGCTTGTCGAAGCTGTCGAGGCGGTTCGGACCGCCGGCGGCGTAGAGCGAGGCGTCCCAGTACCGCGAGCTGTCGCTCGTCAGCACCTCGTCGGCGAGGGTCAGCACGCCCGTGGTCGGTTCGGTGCCGAACTCGAACTTGGTGTCGGCGAGCAGCACGCCGCGCTCGGCCGCGATGGCGCTCGCCGCGGCGAAGATCGCGAGCGACGCATCCCGCAACTGGGTTGCCTGGTCGAGACCGACGAGCTCGACCGAGCGCTCAAAGGTGATGTTCTCGTCGTGCTCGCCGAGCGGCGCCTTGAAGGCGGGCGTGTAGAGCGGTTCGGGCAGGCGGTCGCCGTCGTGCAGCCCGGCGGGCAGCGGGATGCCGCACACCGTGCCCGAGGCCTGGTACTCGGCCCATCCCGAACCGGTGAGGTAGCCGCGCACGACGCACTCGATCGGCAGCATGTCGAGCCGCCGCACGAGCATGGCGCGGTCGGCGAGCTCGGCGGGCATCGCGGGCAGGTCGTCGCCGACCGCCAGGTGGTTCGGCACGGCCAAGCGGTCGAACCACCAGTGCGTGAGCCGGGTCAGCAGCGCGCCTTTGCCGGGGATGCCCGGCTCGAGCACGTGGTCGAACGCGCTGACCCGATCGCTCGCGACGACGAGCATGAGGGCCGGATGCTCGGCATGCGCGTAGAGGTCGCGCACCTTGCCCGAGTAGACGTGGGTCCAGCCGGGCGCGGTGAGAGCATCCGGCATCAGACGACCCGCGCGGCGATGTCGGTGCGGTACTGGCCGCCCTCGAGTCCGATGCGGCCGATCGCTTCGTAGGCGCGGGCGCGGGCCTCGGCGAAGTCGGCGCCGGTGGCGACGACGCTCAGCACGCGGCCGCCCGTCGCGACGAAGCCGTCGGCCGAGCGCGCAGTCGCGGCGTGGGCGATCGTGACGCCCTCGACCGCGGCCGCCTCGTCGAGCCCCGTGAGGGGGCGATTAGGCGCGGCGGTGACGGGGTAGCCCTCGCTCGCGAGCACGACCGTGACGGCCACCTCGTCGCTGAACTGCGGGTGGGCGACGCCCGCGAGCTGCCCGGTGCTCGCCGCGAACAGCAGCTCGCTCAGCGGCGTGACGAGCCGCGGCAGCACCACCTGCGTCTCGGGGTCGCCGAAGCGCGCATTGAACTCGATGACGCGGATGCCCTGCTCGGTGACGATCAGGCCGCAGTAGAGCAGGCCGATGAACGGGGTCTTTTCGCGCTCGAGCTGGCGCACCGTCGGCTCGGCGACCGTGCGGATCACCTCGTCGACGAAGCCCTCGGGCGCCCACGGCAGCGGCGAGTACGCGCCCATGCCGCCCGTGTTGGGGCCGGTGTCGCCGTCGCCGATGCGCTTGAAGTCTTGCGCGGGGCTGAGCGGCACGACCGTGTGGCCGTCGCTCAGCAAGAAGAGGCTGACCTCCTGGCCGGCCAGGAACTCTTCGACGAGCACCCCGCCCTGCTGCAGGTAGTGCGCCGCGTGGTCGACGGCGGCGGCGCGATCATCGGTGACGATGACGCCCTTGCCGGCCGCGAGGCCGTCGGCCTTGACGACGTAGGGGGCGCCGAGCTCGTCGATCGCGGCCTCGGCCTCGGTGAGGGTTCCGGCGCGGATCGCGCGGCCCGTCGGCACGCCCGCCTCGTCCATGATGCGCTTCGCGAAGGCCTTCGAGCCCTCGAGCTGCGCGGCTGCCTGGCCGGGGCCGAACACCGCGATGCCGCGGCGGCGCACGGCGTCGGCGACGCCCGCCACGAGCGGCGCCTCTGGGCCGATGACGACGAGCTCGATGTCGTTGTCGACCGCGTAGTCGGCCACGACGTCGCCGCGCGTCGCGTCGAGCGCGACCGTCGGCACGACGGTGGCGATGCCGGCGTTGCCGGGGGCCGCCGTGATCTCGTGCGCAGAACCCTCGCGCAGCAGGGCCGTGATGATGGCGTGCTCGCGGGCACCCGAACCGAGGACGAGGATTCTCACGCGGTCAGCCTACCCAGCGCCGGTACCCTCGCAGCATGGCCCGAGCGCGCATCGACGAGCAGACGGGGCGGGATGCTGTGCGGGCGGTGCTCGCCGGCGCAGCCGAGCGTTCTGACCTCGCGATGGCCGTGCGCTACCTGCTGCAGGCGCTCGCCGAAGCCAGCCCGGGCCGCAGCGTCGAGGTGCGCGTGCCGCCCTTCGGCGCCGTGCAGGCCGTCGAGGGCCCGCGGCACACGCGCGGCACGCCGCCCAATGTGGTCGAGCTCGACGCCGAGACCTTCGTCGCGATTGCGACGGGATCGCTCGTGTGGGGCGAGGCGGCGTCGGCGGGTCGCGTGCACGCATCCGGAGCCCGGTCTGATCTGTCGGCGCTGTTCCCGCTCGCATATTGACGCGCCGTTCAGCCCGGTGCGCCAGGATGGAGGCGTGAGCGACCCCACCGAACCCGCCCCGCAGCGCGAGACCGTGCAGGTTCGTCGAGCCCCGAAGATTCCGGCCTTCATGGCGGTGGGCGGGCTCGTCGGCTTTCTCGTCGTGCTCATCGTGACCCCGCTCTTTCCGGCCGACCCGCTCGTGGGGCTGCCCGCGCTCGTCGGGTACTTCTCGCTCTACGGCGTCACGATCGGCGTCGTGATCGGCGCCCTCATCGGCATCGTGCTCGACCGCCGCTCGCGCCGGCAGGCCCGCACGGTCGAGGCGGAGCGCCAGGTCGTCGACGCCGCGCCGATCGAGGGCGAGCTCGAAGACTGAGCCGCTAGCTCAGCTGGTTCTGCTCGACCCAGCGCAGGTACTCGGGGCTCACCGTGCCGGTGACGTAGTCGCCCGTGAAGCAGCTCATCTCGAGCGACTCGATGCCGCTGCCCTCGATGATGGCAGCCTGCATGTCGGCGACCTCCTGGTAGATCAGGTAGTCGCTGCCGAGCTCGGTGTTGATCTCGGGGATCTTGCGGCCGTGCGCGATGAGCTCGGTGCGCGTCGGCATGTTGATGCCGTAGACGTGCGGGTAGCGCACGGGGGGCGCGGCCGAGGTGAAGGTGACCTTGTTGGCGCCGGCCGCGCGCGCCATCTCGACGATCTCTTTCGAGGTCGTGCCGCGCACGATGGAGTCGTCGACGATGAGGATGTTCTTGCCGGCGAACTCGCTCGACATGGCGTTGAGCTTCTGCTTGACGCTCTTCTTGCGCTCGGCCTGCCCGGGCATGATGAAGGTGCGGCCGACGTAGCGGTTCTTGTAGAAGCCCTCGCGGTACTCGATGCCGAGCTTCTGGGCCACCTGCATGGCGGCGGGACGCGACGAGTCGGGAATCGGCATGACGACGTCGATGTCGCCCTTGGGCGTGTACTGCGCGATCGTGTCGGCGAGCCGGTCGCCGAGCCGCAGGCGGGCCTCGTAGACCGAGATGCCGTTCATGATCGAGTCGGGCCGGGCGAGGTAGACGTACTCGAACGAGCAGGGGATCAAGCGCGGGTTGGCGGCGCACTGCTTCGACACCATCTCGCCCGATGCCGAGATGAACACGGCCTCGCCCGGCGCCACGTCGCGCACGGTCTCGTAGCCGGCGGCCTCGAGCACGAGCGACTCGCTCGCCACTACCCACTCGTCGCCCGTCAGGCCCGTCGTGCGGCGGCCGAGCACGAGGGGGCGGATGCCGAAGGGGTCGCGAAACGCGAGCAGCCCGTGGCCCGCGATGAGGGCGATCGCGGCGTACGAGCCCTCGACGCGCTCGTGCAGGCGGCTGATCGCTGCGAAGACCTGGTCGGGGTCGAGGTCGTCGCCCGTCACCTGGGCCTGCAGCTCGTGCGCGAGCACGTTGACGAGCAGCTCGGTGTCGCTGTTGGTGTTGAGGTGGCGGCGGTCGACGTCGAAGAGCTCGCGCGTGAGCTCGCGCGTGTTCGTGAGGTTGCCGTTGTGCACGAGGATGATGCCGTACGGCGCGTTCACGTAGAACGGCTGCGCCTCTTCTTCACTGGATGCTGAACCGCGTGTGGCGTACCGCACGTGCCCCAGTCCCATGGTGCCCAGCAGGCTGCGCATGTCGCGCGTGCGGTAGGCCTCGCGCACCTGCCCCTTGGCTTTCGCCATGTGCAGCACGCGGCCCTCGGCCGTGGCGATGCCGGTGCTGTCTTGCCCCCGGTGCTGCAGCAGGGCCAGCGCGTCGTAGACCTGCTGATTGACGGGACTCGACGAGACGATGCCGACGATGCCGCACATGCGGGGCGTGCTCCAGACCGTAAGGTTGACGGTGACGCAGGCCAGTCTGTCAGACCGCGGAACGGATGAACGAATGACGAATTCTTATGCCGCCGCCGGCGTCGACACCGCGGCCGGCGATCGCGCGGTCGAGCTCATGAAAGCCTCGGTCGGCGCCACCCACGGCCCCGAGGTGCTCGGCGGGGTGGGCGGCTTCGCGGGCCTCTTCGATGCGAGCGCCCTGCTCGGCTACCGCCGCCCGCTGCTGGCCACGAGCACCGATGGCGTCGGCACGAAGGTCGCGATCGCGCAGGCCCTCGACATCCACGACACGATCGGGCAAGACCTCGTGGCGATGGTCGTCGACGACATCGTCGTCGTGGGCGCCAAGCCCCTGTTCATGACCGACTACATCGCGTGCGGCAAGGTGCACCCGCAGCGCATCGCCGACATCGTGCGCGGCATCGCCGAGGCCTGCGCCGCCACCGGCACGGCGCTCGTCGGCGGCGAGACGGCCGAGCACCCCGGCCTGCTCGGCCCCGACGACTACGACGTCGCGGGCGCCGCGGTGGGAGTGGTCGAGGCCGACGACGTGCTCGGGCCCGAGCGCGTGCAGCACGGCGACGTCGTCATCGCGATGGCGAGCTCGGGCCTGCATTCGAACGGCTTCTCGCTTGTGCGGCACATCCTCGCCTCGCGCGGTATCGGATACCACGACGAGCTGCCCGAGTTCGGCGGCGTCGTGGGCCAGACCCTGCTCACCCCCACCGCGCTCTACACGGCGCCGCTGCTCGACACGCTCGCCGAGCTTCCGGGCGCCATCCACGCCCTCAGCCACGTGACGGGCGGCGGTATCGCCGCCAACCTCGCGCGCGTGCTGCCCGTCGGCAGCTGGGTCGAGGTCGACCGCGGCTCGTGGAGCCCGCCCGCCGTCTTCCGCGTGCTCGCCGACCTCGCGGGTGACAGCCTCGAATCGACCGAGGGCACGTGGAACTTAGGTGCCGGGATGCTCGCCGTCGTCGCCCACGAGAGCGCGAGCTCCGTCATCCGCGCGCTCGAGAGTCGTGGCGTTCCCGCGTGGGTCGCCGGCCGCGTCTCGACGGCCGCGCACGACCTGACCGGGTTCGAGCAGGGCGCGAAGGGCGTGAACGGCGGAGCCGTGAAGCTCGTCGGCTCGTACGCCGCGAACTGACGCTCTAGGCGGTCTGGGCCGCCGGGTTCGCCGCGTCGTCGTCTTCGTCGTCGAGGTCGTCCTCGTCATCGACGAGGTGCGCCCACTTGTCTTCGTACTCGTCGGCGTGCGCAGCAGCCGCGAGCTCGCGCTCGAGCGCCGTCAGGTTCGTGTCGGGAGTGAAGTACTTCAACTCGCGAGCCACCTTGGTGTGCTTCGCCTTCTGTCGGCCGCGCCCCATGCGTGACCCCCTCACAGTGTGTCGTCGGGTGAGCTAGGGAGAACCCCAGAATGCCGAGTCGGGACGGTAGAAAAACTGTGCGGAAGTTTAGCACGCACGGCCCGTGAGCCGACCCCGATGCCCTGCCGCAGCATCCCGCGCACGGGGTAGCGTAGGGCGGGTGACTGCCCCCGACCTGACGACCTCGTGCGTGGTCATCGGAGCGGGGCAAGCGGGCCTCTCGGTGGCCTACTACTTGCGGCGGCTCGGCCTCGAAGCGGGGCAGGAGTTCGTGCTGCTCGACCGCGGCCCCGGCACGGGCGGCGCCTGGCAGTTTCGGTGGGAGGCGCTGCGCCTCGGCTCGGCCCACCGCGTCAACGACCTGCCCGGCATGGACGAGCTGGGGCTGAGCTTCACGACCGCCGACCACCACGCTCCGGCGCGCGAGGTCGTGGCCGACTACTACCGGCGCTACGAAGAGCACTACGGCCTGCAGGTGGTGCGCCCCGCCGCCGTGACGCAGGTGGAGGACCTCGGCCGCGACCTGCTCGTGCGCCTCACGACCGAGAACGGCCCGCTCGAGCTGGGCGCCTCGACCGTCGTCAACGCCACCGGCACGTGGGGCTCGCCGTTCGTGCCCTGGTACCCCGGGCGCGACGGCTTTCTCGGCCGGCAGGTGCACACGAGCGACTACGTGGCCGCCGAGGAGTTCGCGGGCCTCAACGTCGTGGTCGTGGGCGCGGGCACGAGCGCGATCGGGTTCATTCTCGAGCTCGAGGGCCACGCCGCGAGCATCACGTGGGCCACGCGGCGCCCGCCCGAGTTTCTCGACGAGGTCGAGCTCAACCTCGAGGCGGCCGAGCAGGCCGTCGCGGCGCAAGACGAGGCCGCACGCGCCGGACGCGCTCTGCCGAGCATCGTCTCGGGCACGGGCGTGCCGCGCACGCGCCGCATTCAGGCCGCGCTCGATCGCGGGGTGCTCGACTTCAAGCCGATGTTCACGGCGATCGAGCCGGATGCTGTGGTCTGGCAGGACGGAACGCGCCAGGCCGCCGACGCCATCATCTGGGCCACCGGCTTTCGGCCCGAGCTGCGCCACCTCGCCCCGCTCAAGCTGCGCGAGAAAGAGGGGGGCGTGTCGGTGGCGAGCCACCACTCGGCACGGGATCCGCGCGTGTTCTTCGCGGGCTACGGCCCGGCCGCCTCGACCATCGGGGCGAATCGCGCGGGTCGCAATATCGCGCGGCAGGTCGTGGCGACACTGAGCAAGATGGGGCGCTAGGCGCGCGCTGTCAGCCGGTCGTTGCGCGAGCATCCACCGATCGGGGGATGCCCACCGGGCTGCGCACCTGCTTGCCTGGGGGCATGACCACGAGCCCTGCCCCGCGCCCTCGGTTCGTCGAGCGGCATCGCACCGCGCTCGCCGTCGGCGGGCTCGTCGTGAGCCTCGGCCTCGCCGTGCTGTGGCTGTTCGTCGTGCCCGAGCGCGCCGCATCGACCACGGGGGTGCAGTCGTGGGTGATCCGCTTCGGGCACTCGATCTGCTGGGCGCTGCTCGCGACGACCGCGGCGCTCGTGCTCGCCCGCGCGCCGAAGCGCGCGATCGACCTCACCGCCTGGGCGGCGCTCGCCGCCTACGCGGCCTTTCTCGCCGCGACCCTGCTCTGAACGACGCGGCTCGGAGCGGGCGGGCGCAGCGCCCGCGGGGGGTGCCATGCTGAGCGCGTGGATCTCTCGATCATCGTTCTGCTCACCGCCGCCGTGCTCGGCGTGCTGCTGCTCGTGCTGCTGGCCGTCGCCGTGATCGTGCTAGGCCCGGCCGTGCGCCGCTCGGTCGCCGAGCGCGAGGCCTCGGGCTCGCAGCCGTCGGGCGAGCAGGCGCAGCGCTCAGAGCCCGACGTCGACCGACCGGTCGCCGACGCGCAGCCCGCGCACGGCGACGGACCCGAGGCCCCGCAACGGTGACGAGTGTAGGGCGCCGGCCGCAGCATCCGGTCGCAGCCCCAGGGCCGCGCTGAGCACGGCCACCGACGCCGCCGCCGACCACGCCTGCGGGCGGCAGGCGGCGGGGTACGGGACCGGCCGGCCGACCTCGTCGACCGGGTCGCCCGCGTGCAGCTCGGGCATGCGGTAGTCGAAGCCCTCGGCGGCGCGCAGCAGCCCGCGCGCGAGCGAGGTCGCCACCTCGTCGTGCCCTTCGCGCGCGAGCCCCAGCACGGCGATCGCGGTGTCGTGGGTCCACACCGAGCCGCCGTGGTAGCTGAGCGGCCAGTAGCCGGCCGAGTCGGTCGACATCGTGCGCAGGCCGTAGCCCGAGTCGAGCTGGGGCGAGCCGAGGCGGGCGGCGACGAGCGCCGACTGCTCGGCGTCGAGCAAGCCCGTGCCGAGCAGGTGCCCGAGGTTGCTCGTGACGGTGTCGACGGGGCGCTTCTGCGCGTCGAGCGCGATGGCCGGGTAGGGGCCGAGGTCGCCGCAGCGCTCGGCGTCGGTGATCCAGAACGCGGCGTGAAAGGCCGTGCGCAGCCGCTCGGCCCAGGCCCGCCACTCGTCGGCGCCGGGGCGGCCGAAGGCCTCGAGCAGCGCCGCGCCGCCCATGGCCGCCTCGTAGGCGTAGGCCTGCACCTCGCACAGCGCGATCGGGCCCTCGGCGAGCGAGCCGTCGCGCCACTGCACGCTGTCGCCCGAATCCTTCCAGCCCTGGTTGGCCAGGCCGTGCCCGCTGCGGTCGATGTACTCGAGCAGGCCGTCGCCGTCGGCGTCGCCGCTGTCGCGCATCCAGCCCAGGGCAGCCTCGAGGTTCGGCAGCAGGGCGCGCACCTCGTCGTCGGGCAGGCCCCACTGCCACGCGTCGTGCAGCAGGCACACCCAGAGCGGGGTGGCGTCGACGGTGCCGTAGTACAGCGGCGGCAGGGTGATGTCGTCGTCGATCACGAGCGACTGTCGGCGCAGCTCGTGCATGATCTTGCCCGGCTCTTGCGCCGACCCGGGCTCGTCGCGCGTGCCCTGCAGGCCCGCAAGCACGCGCAGGGTGCTGCCCGCCAGCTGCGTGCCGAGAGGCAGCATCATGCGCGCGGCCCACAGCGAGTCGCGGCCGAAGAGCGTGAAGAACCAGGGGGCGCCGGCGGCGAGAAACGTCTCTTCCGGATGCTGCGCCGTGGTCATGCGCAGCGCGTCGAGATCGTCGAGCGCGCGGTCGACCCAGCGCGTGAGGCGCTGGTCGCCCGCAAGCACGTCGGGGCGGCTCCACGGCACGGGCCGCGCGTCGCCGCGCACGGCTCCGATCGCGTCGTCGGCGTCGAGCCGCCATGCGAGGCTGGCCGACCCGCGAGCGGGCACCGTCACGTCGGCCCGCAGCACCAGACCGCTGGGGGTCACGTGGATGCTCAGCCCTTCGGTCGTCAGCGTCGCCGTGACGCGCTCACCTGACCAGCGGGCCGTGTCGCCGTCGACCTCGACCGACAGGTCGAGGGTCGGAGGCAGGCCCTGCTTGAGGGCGTCGATGAGGGTGGCGTCGGGGTCG
>JAESGX010000695.1_pt1 | contig 10446 bp, 11 predicted proteins | sample 9269801 | NCBI WGS metagenome assembly JAESGX01 (sample SAMN16773122, study PRJNA677054) | algae metagenome | isolation source: Pleurocapsa minor GSE-CHR-MK-17-07R and co-occurring heterotrophs from wet... | place: USA: Lower Calf Creek Falls, Grand Staircase Escalante National Monument, UT ... | reverse complement strand
GACACGATGGTGTCGATGGCGCAGGCACTGCGCAACATCCCCACCGAGAACATCGTCTTCGTGCAGTTCCCGGGCCGCACGGGCGGCACGGGCGTCTACGCGGGCAAGGTGCAGCCGATTCAGTCGGCGGCCGACGCGCTCTTCGCCCGCATCCGCGCCGACGAGCGGTTCCGTCTCGAGGCTGGCAACACGGGCATCGGGTCGACCACGAACCCCAACGCCCCGAGCGGCGAGCCGACACCCACTCCGACGCCGACCGAGACCGTTCCGCCCAAGAACGGCAAGATCGAGCCCGAGGTTGAACCGACGCTCGAGCCGGTCGAGCCCGAGAAGCCCGCCGACGTGCTGTCGGGCGTGCAGGGTCAGTCGGCGGCCGACTACACCTGCTCAGTCTCGAACTAGCGGGTGCTCGGGCACCGGGAGCGGCCGGTATAGTGGAACCGCTCTGCTAGGAGACGTCGCATAGTTCGGCCTAGTGCACCACCCTGCTAAGGTGGAGTCCCCGCAAGGGGACCGCGGGTTCAAATCCCGCCGTCTCCGCGGAACGAGCCGCAGTCCTCGACTGCTAGGCTTGTTCGGTTCGCGCTCAGCGCGGCATGCGCCCGTAGCTCAATGGATAGAGCATCTGACTACGGATCAGAAGGTTAGGGGTTCGAGTCCCTTCGGGCGCGCGAACAGCCCCCCGCGGTGAGCGGGGGGCTTTCTCGTTGCCGTGCTTTCTCGTTCCCGCGACGTTCACCCGCCGGTCGCGGCGCGGTCGCCTCATGCTCGATCGAGCCTGTCACGGTCGAACCGTGCGCATCGCGGTCGTCACCGAATCGTTCCTCCCGCAGGTCAACGGCGTCACGACGTCGGTGCTGCGGGTGCTCGAGACCCTGCGGCAGCGCGGGCACGAGGCTATCGTCATCGCCCCGACGGCACCGAGCCCGCGGCACCTCGGTTTCGCCGTGCACCGCGTGCCGAGCATCCCGATCAAGCAGTTCCCGGTGGCGATGCCGACGCGTGCGGTGATCGACGCGATCGACGACTTCGCTCCCGACGTCATGCATGTCGCGGCGCCGTTCCTGCTCGGGCGGCAGGCGATCCTGCACGGCGCGCGCGTGGGCATCCCGACGGTCGCGATCTATCAGACCGACGTCGCCGGCTACCTGCAGCGCTATGGCGCGGGCTTCGCCCGGCCCGTGCTCGACCGGCTCGTGCTCGCCATCCACGAACCCGCGACGCTCACGCTGGCACCGACGCCCAGCTCGGCCGCGGCTCTGCGCGAGCTCGGCGTGCCGCGCGTGGGCGTGTGGGGGCGCGGGGTCGACAGCGAGCTCTTTCACCCGCGTCGCCGCTCAAGCCCCGGCGCGCAGGCCCTGCGGGCGCGAGCAGCACCCGATGGCGAACTGCTGATCGGCTACGTCGGGCGCCTCGCCCCCGAGAAGCAGGTGGGCCGGCTGAGCGAACTGCTCCGGATGCCCCGCACCCGTTTTCTCGTCGTCGGCGACGGCCCCGATCGCGCGCGCCTGGCCGCCGAGCTGCCCGCGGATCGCGTGACCTTCACGGGCCGACTCGAGGCGCTGGAGCTGGCCGACGCCTACGCGGCGCTCGACGTCTTCGTGCACTTCGGCACGGAGGAGACCTTCGGGCAGACCATTCAAGAGGCGCAAGCAGCGGGGCTGCCCGTCGTCGCGCCCGCGGTCGGCGGACCCGTGCACCTCATCGAACAGGGCCGCACCGGTGTACTCGTCGATCCGGCGCAGCCCGGCGCGTTCCGCGAGGCGGCGCTCGTGCTCGCGGCCGACCCCTCGCGCCGAGCCGCCATGGGCGAGGCCGCGCGCCGATCGGTGGTCGGGCGCTCGTGGCAGGCCAACAACGCCCTGCTGCTCGACGCGTACAGCGACGCGCAGAGCCTCGTGCGCAGCCCGGCGGTGGCGCTCTGAACTGGCTCGACGCGCAGTCGATCATCGACGCGGCGGGCGACGCTGTCGTCATCGTCGTGACGCTCATCATCTTCGTCGAGACGGCCTTTCTCGCCACCTCGTTCCTGCCGGGCGACTCGCTGCTGTTCATCACGGGCCTCACGGTCGCAACGCTGCCCTCGGTCATCCCGCCGTGGCTCGCGTTCGTGCTCGTGCTCGCAGCAGCGATCGGGGGAACACAGGTCGGCTACGAGATCGGCCGCGCGGTCGGCCCCCCGCTGCTGCGCCGGCGGCGCTGGCCGCTCACCGACACTGTCGTGGCCCGCACGACCGCGGTCTTCGAGCGGCTTGGGGCCCGCGCCATCATCATCGGGCGCTTCATCCCGATTCTGCGCGCGCTCGTCCCCGTGCTCGCGGGCATCACGGGCATGCCGCGCCGACGATTCGTGATGCTCAACATCATCGGCGCGCTCGCCTGGATCGGGGTCTTCATGCTCGGCGGGTTCCTGCTCGGGCAGGTGCCGCTGGTCAAAGAGAACCTCGAGCTCGCCGTCATCATCGTGATCGTGCTCTCGTCGTTGCCGCTGCCGTTCGAGCTCTGGCGCGACGCTCGGCGGCGGCGCGCCGAGGCCGAGCGCTCGTCGGCGCACGACGACGGCGAGGCCTCGACCGCCCGGTAGCCTGGGGCAGTGAATCCCGCCCTGCAGCTCTCTGACGAGGTGGCCGCGGCGCTCGCCGCCGGTCGACCCGTCGTCGCCCTCGAATCCACGATCATCAGCCACGGCCTGCCGCGCCCGCGCAATCATGCGGCCGCGATCGAGTTCGAAGAGCTGCTGCGCAGCACGGGCGTCACGCCCGCGACGATCGCCGTGCTCGATGGCGTGCCGCGCATCGGCCTCGACGCCGAGGGCGTGCGCCGCATCGCCGACGACGATCTCGCCAAGGCGAGCGTGCGCGACCTGCCGATCCTCGCCGCGCGGGGGGCGAGCGGGGCGACGACGGTCGCCGCCACGGCGCATCTCGCGGCGAAGGCCGGCATCCGCGTCTTCGCGACGGGCGGCCTCGGCGGCGTGCACCGCGGTGCGAGCGAGACCTTCGACGAGTCGGCCGACCTCTCGACCCTCGCCGTGACGCCCATCACGGTCGTCTCGGCCGGGGTCAAGAGCGTGCTCGACATCGCCGCGACGCTCGAGCGGCTCGAGACCTACTCGGTGCCCGTGGTCGGCCTCGGCACGACCGTCTTCCCGAGCTTCTGGCTGCGCGAGAGCGCCTTCACGCTCGATTGGGCCGTCGACACCGCCGAGCAGGTGGCCGACGTGATGGCCGCCCACGACGCGCTCGGCCACACGCAGGGCATCGTCGTCGCCAACCCGATCCCCGCCGAGCAGGCCTGGGACCGCGAGGAGCATGACCGCGTGCTGAGCACCGCGATCGCCGAGGCCGAGCGCCACGGCATCCGGGGCAAAGCGGTCACGCCCTTCTTGCTCGGCCGCATCGTCGAGCTCAGCGAGGGGCGCAGCCTCGAGGTCAACCTCGACCTCGCGCGCAACAACGTGCGCGTCGCGGGCCGCATCGCCGCGGCCTGGGCCGCGCGGGGCTGACGGCCGCCGCCGTGCCGGGTCGTCGGGCTCTCGTCGTCGGCGACGTGATCGACGACATCATCGTCGTGCCGCGCGGGCCCATCCGCAGCGACACCGACACGAGCGCGAGCATCACGCGCCACCCCGGGGGCTCCGCGTGCAACACCGCGGCCTGGCTCGGCTGGCTCGGCGCGCCCGTCGACCTCGTGGGGCGCGTGGGGGCGGGCGACGCCGACCGGCACGCGAGCGCGCTGCGGGCATCCGGGGTCGACGCGCACCTCGGCGAGGATCCGACGCTGCCGACGGGCACGATCGTGATCGTCGTCGACGGCGAGACCCGCACGATGCTGACCGATCGGGGTGCGAACGCGACGCTGCCACCCTCGGCGGTGACGGATGCCCTGCTCGACGAAGCGGCCGTGCTGCATCTGACGGGCTACAGCCTCTTCGACGCGTTCTCGCTCGACGATCTCGCGGCCCTCGTCGATCGCGCCCACGCGCACGGGGCGATCGTCACGTTCGATCCCGGTTCGACAGGATTCATCGCCGACTTTGGTGTCGATCGCTTTCGCTCGGCGCTCGCGGGCATCGACATCCTGCTGCCGAACCTCGATGAGGGGCGCATGCTCGCCGATTGCCATGATCGGGGCGAGGTCGTCGAGGCGCTGCTGCGGCACTGCCCGGCTGCCGTGCTGACGGGGGGCGCGGGCTCGGTGGTCGTCGCGCGCCGGGGCGAAGCAGCGATCGAGCTCGCGGTCGCGGCGCGCAGCGCCATCGACCCCACGGGAGCCGGCGATGCCTTCACGGCGGGCCTCATCGCCGCCCTCGTCGGCGGCGCCGATCTCGTCGCTGCCGCCCACGAGGGCGTGCGCATCGCCGGCATGGCCGTGATGCACGCGGGCGGCCGCCCACCCGCGTCGAGCTGACCGCGAACGCGAACGCGCCCCGCCCCTCACGACGAGGAGCGGGGCGCGTTCTCTGCGGGCGTCCGACGACCCGAACGCCGGACGCGGTCCGGTGCTAGTCGGAGGAACCGACGCTCGCCGGGCTGTCGACCGACGCGGGCGACGCGACCGAGGCCGGCGACGCGGGCGAGACGGGCGAGGGCGGGGTCACGGGGCTCGGCGCCGAGGCGGGCGAGACCGGGCTCGCGCTCGAGGTCGGGCTGGGGCTGGGGCTCGAGCTCGGGTCGGGCGAGACGATGCTGTCGCTCGAGACCGAGAAGTCGAGCACGCCGCCGGTGCCCTTGACGTCGTCGGTGACCGAGATGCCGGGCACCTCGACGTTCGTCGAGCCCGAGATGAGGGGCAGCGCGCTCGCGGCCGATACCGCGCCGGCGGCCATGACGCCGAGTCCGAGGGCCGAGGCGGCGCCGATCGCGAGCCAGTTCTTCGCGTCCATGAGGGTGTCCTTTCGAGCTGTGGCAGAGCCGGTGCGCTCTCGCGCCCGCTCTGTGATGACTACAGACTCGCGGTTCTGCATGAGACCACCAGGAGGGTTGGATGAGAGGCCTCTCATCTGGTCGAGCTCTTGGCGGCCTTCACCGCCTCGTACGCCGCGAGGGCCTCGGTGCGCGAGGCGGCGAGATCGACGATCGGCGGCGGGTAGTGCGGCCCGTCGACCTCGGGCGCCCAGCGCCGCACGTAGGCGCGGTCGGGGTCGAAGCGCTCGGCCTGCAGCACGGGGTTGAAGACCCGAAAGTACGGCGCGGCATCGGCACCCGAGCCCGCTACCCACTGCCAGCTGGCGGCGTTGCTCGCCTCGTCGGCATCGACCAAGGTGTCCCAGAACCACTGCTCGCCGATGCGCCAGTCGATGAGCAGGTTCTTCGTCAGCAGCGAGGCGACGATCATGCGCACGCGGTTGTGCATCCAGCCGCTCGTCCACAACTGGCGCATGCCCGCGTCGACGATCGGGATGCCCGTGCGCCCGGTCTGCCAGGCCTCGAGCGCCGCGGGGTCGGGCTCGCCCCACGGGAACGCGTCGAAGTCGCGGCGCACGTTGACGGTCGCGATCGTCGGCTGGTGGAACAGGATGCTGTACGAGAACTCGCGCCAGCCGATCTCGCTCAGGAACTTCGCGCGGTTGGCCGTCGCGGCCGCGTCGAGCGGCCCGTGCACGCGCGCCCAGACCTGGTGCGGGCTGAGCTCGCCGAACCGCAGGTGCGGGCTCAGGCGGCTCGTCGCCTCGATGCCGGGCTCGTCGCGGCGGTGATAGAGCGGCAGGCCCTCGTCGACGAAGCGCTCGAGCCGGTCATGCGCTCCGTGCTCGCCCGGCGTCCACGCTTCGCGCAGCCCCGCGGCCCAGTCGGGGCGCGTCGGCAGCAGGTGCCAGTCGTCGAGGGCGTCGCCGACGACGTCGAGACCGTCGATGGATGCCGGGGCCGGCAGCGGCGGTCGGGGATCGCCCGCGGCGAGGCACGCGCGCCAGAACGGCGTGAACACCCGGTACGGATCACCGGAGCCCGAGGTGATCGTCCACGGTTCGTGCAGCAGCGCGGCCCCGAAGCTCTCGACCACGAGCCCCTCGGAGCGCAGGCTCGACTTGAGCGCAGCATCCACGTCGCGCAGCGCCCCGTACCGGCGGTTCCAGTAGACGGCACCGGCCCCCGTCTCGGCGACGAGCGCGGGGATGACCTCGGCGGCGGCACCGCGACGCAGGGTGAGGCTGCCGCCGAGCGCCGCGAGATCGGCGCCGAGCGACTGCAGGCTGCCGTGCAGCCACCAGCGGCTCGCACCGCCGAGGGGCCGCGCGCCCGGCGAGGCCCCGTCGAGCAGGTACACCACGACGGTGGGCCCGCCGCGCTCGACGGCCGCCGTGAGCGCCGGGTTGTCGGCGAGGCGCAGGTCGTCGCGCAGCCAGACGATGCTGGGGGATGTGGCCATGAGGCGAGGCTAGCCGCGCTCGGCCGAACAAACGCTCGGCATCGGGGGCGCCGCGCGCCGTCGACGGTCGCCCGGTGCGCTCAATCGCGCAATCGGCGACAGAGCTCGGTCAGCTGCTGCAGCTCGTCGGCGTCGAGCCGCGACCCGACCCGGCGCGCGATGGCGTCGGCGTGCACGACCGCGACGCGCTTGAACAGCTCGTAGCCTTCGGGGCGCAGCGCGACGATCGTGCCGCGCGCGTCGGTCGCATCGGGCAGCTTGTCGACGAGGCCGCGCGCCGCCAAGCGGTCGATGAGGCGGCTGACGCTCGGCTGGCTGAGCAGCAGGTGGGGGATGAGGTCGCGGATGCGCATGCGGCGCTCGGGCGCCCGCGAGAGGTTGAACAGCACGTCGTACTCGGTGAACGAGATCTCGCTGGTCGGGAACTCGGCGTTGAGCTGGCGCAGCACCGAGACCTGCGCGCGGAACAGCGCCTCCCAGGCGCCGACCGCGATCGCCTTCTCCGTCATGCGCCAACTCTATGCGTGGGAATGAGCTTGTGTCGGCGCACGTGGCGATCGCGCGTCGCCGGGGGGCATGCGAAGGGCCGGTCGCCGAGGCGGGCGACCGGCCCTCTTCCCTTGCACCAAGAGTGTCCTGCAATCACATTCCGCGTCTCCCGCCACAGCAAACGATCGACGCACGACGAATGTATAACGGAAAGATAACGGTGTCTAGTTATCGAACCGTTATTTCTCGAGATTCGTCTCGGGATGCCCTCCGCCGCCCGATCGTGACCGCGACGGGCCCTAGAAGAAGTCGGGGCTCGGCGTCGAGGCGTAGCGGATCGACACGTCGGCGTGGCGGTCGAAGCGGTAGCCCGCGCCGCGCACGGTGCGCACGATGTCTTCGTAGCCGCCGAGCTTCGCGCGCAACCGGCGCACGTGCACGTCGATCGTGCGCTCATTCGGCACGTCGTCATCGCCCTCGGCGCCGTCGGCCCACAGCGAGGCGATGAGCTCGGCGCGCTCGATCGTGCGGCCCTCGCGCAGCACGAGGTACTGCAGCAGCTCGAACTCTTTGTAGGTCAGGGCCGCCGTGTCGCCGTCGAGCAGCACGCGCTTGCGCGAGATGTCGATGACCACGCCGTCGGGGGCTTTCTCGACGGCGGCCTCGTCGACGCGGCGGTAGCGCGCGAGCGCCGAAGGGTCTTGCAGCGCGAGCCGCACGACATCGACGTCGCGGCCGCCCGCACCCGCGGGGGCCAGGGCGACAGCGGCGTGGGTCTCGGCGCCGGGAGCGAGCTCGCCCGTCAGCCGCTTGAGCTCGAGCACGAGCCGGCCGAGGTCGATGCCGGCGGCCGCCGCCTTCGCCTCGTCGAGGCCCACGTAGAGCACGAAGCCGCGCGCCTCGGTGCCCTCGGGCACGGCGCGCAGCCGCGGAGCGGGCGTCGGCGCGGTCGGGGTCGCCGTCTCGGCTGGCGCCGGGGCGGCGGCGATCGAGGGCGCGGTGGTCGGGGCGGGGGGAGCGGAGCGAGGGGCCAGCGTGGCGAGAGACATGGTGGAGACGCTTTCTGCGGAGTCGAAGGGCTCGTCGCCGACGGGGGCGGTGCCGTTCAGAGGGTGCGAGTCGAGGGTGCGCGCATCGGGAGCCGGAGCATCCGGGCCCGATGCGGAGAGCGCGTCGGCGGGGCGATCGGTCATCGTTCGACGCCGGATCGGGTCGCCAGGGCGGCTCGGGCAGACACGGGACGTGTCGGAACGGGGCCGATTAGGCGCACATTCGACAGCACACGTCAGCGCTCGCCGGCATCATCATGCCAGCGGACTCCACAGCCTCGGGGGCGGTCAGGAGGTTCGCGGTGACGGTCATGGGGTCAGTATCCCCGAGCGCGCCGCAGAGCGTCAAGTCGCGCGGCGCCGGGCTCAGCCGACGGTGCCGTACAGCCGGTCGCCCGCGTCGCCGAGGCCGGGCACGATGTAGCCCTTCTCGTTGAGCTTCTCGTCGAGCGCACCGAGCACGATCGTGACGTCGCGGCCCGCCGTGGCCTTCTCGATCGTCTCGAGGCCCTCGGGGGCGCCGAGGATGCAGACGGCCGTGACGTCGTCGGCCCCGCGCTCGAAGAGGAACTCGATCGCCGCGAGCAGCGAGCCGCCCGTCGCGAGCATGGGATCGAGCACGAAGCACTGCCGGCCCTCGAGGTGGTCGGGCAGGCGCTCGGCGTAGACGCTCGGCTCGAGCGTGTCGTGGTCGCGCACCATGCCGAGAAAGCCGACCTCGGCGCTCGGCACGAGCTTGACCATGCCCTCGAGCATGCCGAGGCCCGCGCGCAGGATGGGCACGATGAGCGGCCGCGGTTCGCTGATGGCGAGGCCCACCGTCTCGGCGACGGGGGTCTGAATCGTCACCTCGTGCGTGCGCACGTGCCGCGTCGCCTCGTAGGCGAGCAGCGTCACGAGCTCTTCGGTGAGCGCGCGGAACGTCGCCGACGGCGTGGACTGGTCGCGCAGCACCGTGAGCTTGTGCGTGATCAGCGGGTGGTCGGCAACGTGGACTCGCATAGGCTCAATCTAGTGGAAGGGCGGCCCATGACCACGGTGACCGAGAGCGACCGGGCGGCGATGGCCGCGGCGCTCGCCGAAGCCCGCGCCGCCCTCGCGAGCGACGACGTGCCGGTCGGCGCTGTCGTGCTCGACGCCGCCGGAACGATCATCGGCCGAGGCCGCAACGAGCGCGAGAAGACGCACGACCCCACCGCGCACGCCGAGGTCGTCGCGCTGCGCGAGGCGGCCGCGTCGACGGGTGACTGGCAGCTGAGCGGATGCTCGCTCGTCGTCACCCTCGAACCGTGCGTGCTCTGCGCGGGCGCCATCCTCGCCGCGCGCATCGACCGCGTCGTCTTCGGGGCGTGGGATGCGAAGGCCGGAGCCGGGGGCAGCGTCGTCGACCTGCTGCGCGAGCGGCGCCTGCCCCACCGCGTGGCCGAGGTGGTCGGCGGGGTCGACGAGCGGGAGTGCGCATCCCTGCTCGCCGCGTTCTTCAGCGAGCGGCGCTGACGGTCGCGAGCCCCGGCTCGATGTAGATCACGCGCGCGATCGGCACGGCCGCGCGCACGGCGAGTTCGAGCTCGTTGATGATCGCGGCGACCCGCTCGATATCGATGCCCGGGCTGAAGGTGACTTTCGCGCCGACGAGCAGTTCGTCGGGCCCGAGGTAGAGCGTCTTCATGTGCACGACGCCGGTGACGCCCTCGTGCGCGTCGAGCGCCTGGCGGATGGCGCGCACGTCGTCGTTCGAGGCGCCCTCCCCGACGAGCAGACTGCCCGTCTCGAGACCCAGCACCACGGCGACGAGCACGAGCAGCACGCCGATCATGATCGTGCCCACGGCGTCCCACAGCGAGTCTCCGGTCACGACCGTGAGGCCGACGCCGAGCAGCGCGAACGTCAGCCCGAGCAGCGCGGCGACGTCTTCGAGCAGCACGACGGGCAGCTCGGGCGCCTTCGCGCGCCGGATGAACTGGATCCAGCCCTGCGTGCCGCGCACGTGGTTCGACTCGCGCACGGCGGTGCGCAGCGAGAACGACTCAAGCACGATCGCGATGACGAGCACGACGATCGGCAGCCAGGCGTTCTCGAGCGGGTGCGGGTCGCGCAGCTTGCTGACGCCCTCGTACAGCGAGAAGACGCCACCGACCGAGAACAGGATGATCGCCACGACGAAGGCGTAGATGTAGCGCGCGCGGCCGTAGCCGAAGGGGTGCTCGGAGTCGGCCGCCTTGCGGGCCCGCCGCCCGCCGACGAGTAGCAGCAGTTGGTTGCCGGCATCGGCGACCGAGTGGACGCTCTCGGCGAGCATGGCGCTCGACCCCGAGGCGAGGAACGCGACGAACTTGGTCACGGCGATGCCCGTGTTGGCGAGCAGCGCCGCGATGATGGCCTTCCCGCCGCCGGAGGCGCTCATCGCGACCTCACGGCGGCGAGACGGCGACGGATCACCAGAAGACGGCGAGGGCGATGTTCACGAGGGCGAGGCCGCCCGCGGCGTGGAAGAACGGCAGCAGCTCGCGGCCGCCTCCGCCCTCGGTTTTGCGCTGCT
>JAESGX010000694.1_pt1 | contig 10451 bp, 8 predicted proteins | sample 9269801 | NCBI WGS metagenome assembly JAESGX01 (sample SAMN16773122, study PRJNA677054) | algae metagenome | isolation source: Pleurocapsa minor GSE-CHR-MK-17-07R and co-occurring heterotrophs from wet... | place: USA: Lower Calf Creek Falls, Grand Staircase Escalante National Monument, UT ... | reverse complement strand
CCGGCGCTTCCTGGTTTCTGGCGGATTTCGGCGCCTTCCGGCTTCGCTTCGAGCGCCACACGGAGTTCACCGGCTGGAACTTCGTGGCCGATGGCGCGGACCCGAACAAGCCCTTCGACAATCCGGCACTCGCCGCCCTCCCCCCTGAATGGCTGGCAAGCCTGCCCGGCCAGGCCATCGCCGCCATCCACATCACCCTGGTGGACACCGCCCCCGAGCTCTGCGGCTTCGCGGGCGACAGCCTCTCGGGCGCGGCGGTCGCCGGGGGCGAGGCCATGGTCTTCACGGATTTCCGCCTGCATGCGGACGGCACCACCCACATCCTGGTGGCCGAGCACCCCTCCCCCCTCGTCGCCGGCCGCCTTGCCCAGACCCTCTGGGAGATCGAGACGTATCGCGCACTCGCCCTGCTGGCGCTGCCGGCGGCGCGCGCGGTGGGCCCGGGCCTCGCCTCCGCCTCCGACCAGCTGACCCGCCTCTCAGAGCGCCTCGCCTCGCTGGAAACGCTGGAATCCGAGCGCGAGGCGCTGGAGGAACTCACCCAGATCGGCGGCGAGATCGAGCGCGCCAATGCCGCGACGGCCGAGCGCTTCTCGGCCAGCGCGGCCTATCACCGCCTGGTCCTGCGGCGCCTCAGCGAGCTCGGCGAGGCGCCGCTGGTCGGCCTGCCGACGCTGACCCGCTTCCTGGACCGCCGGATGGAGCCCGCCATGGCCACCGTGACCGCGACCGGCGCGCGGATCTCGGCCCTCTCGGTCCGCACCGCCCGCCTCGTGGACCTGCTGCGCGCGCGCGTGGCCGTGACGCAGGAGGCGCAGGCCGAGGCGCAGCTCGCGACGCTGGCCGGCACCGGCCGCGCCCAGCTGCGCCTGCAGCAGACCGTCGAGGGGCTCTCGGTCGCGGGCATCACCTATTACCTCCTGACCGTGGTGGGTTACCTGCTGAAGCCGCTCCCCTGGGAGCTCTTCGGCACGAAGGCCGAGACGATCATCGCGGTGCTGGTGCCGCTGGTGGCCGCCCTGGTCTGGCTGAATCTCCGCAAGCGACGGCTGGAGAGCGGCGCCTGACCGGCGCCGCAGGACACCCCACTGAAAAATCTTATGCCGCGCCGATGCAACCCAGGCGCGCTACGGCGTTTATCGGCCCAAGGCCGTGGAAACCCCGGTCATGAACGGAGTTTCCATGCAAATCACTGCCGGCTGCCAGATCATCTATGACTGCCCCCAGCCCACCCCGATGCTGCTGATGATCAGCCCGCATCCCTCGCGCCTGCCCGACCTCGTCGGCCCGCACGAGATGCGCTTCGACCCGCCCATCCCGCATCGCGACTACCTCGACAGTTTCGGCAACACCTGCACGCGCATCACCGCGCCGGCAGGCCGGATCACGATCAGCACGCGCTTCACCATCCGTGATTCCGGCCTGCCGGACGAGGTGGTCCCCGCCGCCTGGCAGCGCCCCATCGAGGAGCTGCCGGACGACAAGCTCGTCTACCTCCTGGGCAGCCGCTATTGCGACACCGACAAGCTCAGCAACATCGCCTGGTCGCTCTTCGGCCACCTCACCGGCTGGAACCGGGTGCAGGCCATCTGCGACTGGGTGCATCAGCGCATCACCTTCGGCTACCACCATGCAAGCGCCACCCGCTCGGCCTCCGAGGCCTTCCATGAGCAGCGGGGCGTGTGCCGCGACTATGCGCATCTGGCCGTCGCGCTCTGCCGCTGCGTGAACCTGCCCGCGCGCTACTGCACGGGCTACCTCGGCGACATCGGCGTGGAGCACAACCCGGACCCGATGGATTTCGCCGCCTGGTTCGAGGTGTACCTCGATGACCGCTGGCATGCCTTCGACCCCCGCAACAACACGCCGCGGATCGGCCGGATCCTCATGGCGCGTGGGCGCGACGCGACCGATGTGGCGATCGCCACCACCTTCGGCGCCTGCACGCTGGCGGGCTTCCAGGTCTTCACCGACGAGCTGGTGGGCGCGGCGGCGGGATGAGCCGGCAACGGCCGCGCCCGGGTGGCGTCGGCCCTCACTGCGTCATCAACCGCCGCGGGGGTCCGGCCTGAATGTTCACCTTCGCCTTCTGCACCGGCATCGAGAACAGCGTGCCGACCATCAAGGGCGGCACCGAGCGTGTGGACCAGATGGAGAAGTGCCGCTTCTACGAGAACTGGCGCACGGATTTCGAGCTGGTGCAGGAACTCGGGCTGCAATTCCTGCGCTATGGCCCGCCCATCCATCGCACCTGGCTGGGCGAGGGCCGCTACGACTGGGCCTTCGCCGACGAGACCTTCGCCGACCTCAAGGCGCGCGACATCCTGCCGATCGTGGATCTCTGCCATTTCGGCGTGCCGGACTGGATCGGCAATTTCCAGAATCCCGACTTCCCCGCGCTCTTCGCCCGCTATGCGCGCGACTTCGCCATCCGCTTCCCCTGGGTGCAGCTCTATACGCCTGTGAACGAGATGTTCATCTGCGCCACCTTCTCAGCCCGCTGGGGATGGTGGAACGAGGCGCTCACGAGCGACCGCGCCTTCGTCACGGCGCTGAAGCACATCGTCAAGGCCAATGTCTGCGCCATGCGCGCCATCCTCGACATCCGGCCGGATGCCATCTTCATCCAGAGCGAATCCTCCGAGTATTTCCACGCCGACAGCCCCGCCGCCATCGCCAAGGCGGAGCGGTTCAACGCCGAGCGTTTCCTCTCGCTCGACCTCAACTACGGCAATGACGTGGATGCGCGGACCTATCGCTTCCTGCTCGAGAACGGCATGACGCCGGAGGAGTACAGCTTCTTCCTGACCAGCCGCCTGCGCCGCCACTGCGTCATGGGCACGGACTACTACAAGACCAACGAGCACCGCGTCTGGGCCGATGGAACCACGAGCGGATCGGGCGACGTGTTCGGCTATTCCGAGATCACCCAGCAGTATTTCGACCGCTACAAGCTGCCGGTGATGCACACCGAGACCAACCTGGCCGAGGGCCCGCAGGGCGATGAGGCGGTGTATTGGCTGTGGAAGGAGTGGGCCAATGTGCTGCGGCTGCGCAACAAGGGCATCCCGGTCGTCGGTTTCACCTGGTATTCCCTGACCGATCAGGTGGATTGGGACACCACGCTGCGCGAGAACAATGGGCGCGTGAACCCGCTCGGGCTCTACGACCTCGACCGCAATCCGCGCGCCGTGGGCCGCGCCTACAAGACGCTCATCTCCAACTGGCGGAACGTCCTGGGGACGCAGAGCGTGTGCCTGGCCCTGCCCCTCTTCCTGCCCAGCGAGCAGGAAAGCCCGTTGGTCCAGACGCGGTTCGACTATGCCCGCAGCCTCATCCACGCGCGCGAAGCCGCGGAAGCCGCGGCCCCACGACAGACACCGGCTGAACCCGATGCGACTTGACGGCAAGGTCGCCATCGTCACGGGCGCAGGCAGCGGGATCGGGCTGGCCACTTGCCTCCGGCTGGGTCGGGAAGGTGCGGCCGTGATGCTGGCGCCGCACCGCATGGAGGGCATGGAGAGCGGAATCGCGGCGGTGCTGCGGGCCGGCGCGCCCGAGGCCCGCGCCATCGCCTGCGACGTCTCGGACGAGGCCGCCGTCATCGCCTGCTGCGAGGAGACGATGTGGCATTTCGGGCGCATCGACATCATCGTCAACAATGCGGGGTTGATGACCTACGCGCCGCTGGCGCGGCTCGGCCGCGAGGATTGGCTGCGTATCCTGGGCGTGGATCTGCTGGGTGCCGCCTTCTTTACGACGCAGGCCTTCCACCACATGAAGAAGGGTGGCGCGATCGTGAACATCTCCAGCGTGCACGCGGTGGAGACCACGGCCGACGTGGCGCCCTATGCCGCGGCCAAGGCGGCGCTGCTCTCGCTCACCCGCTCGACCGCCATCGAGGGCAAGCCGTTCGGCATCCGGGCCAACGCCATCCTGCCCGGCGCGGTGGAGACGACGATGCTGCGGGACAACCCCAATCTCGCATCGGGCGTGGAGCGGCTGGAGGAGCAGGATGTGGGCCGGCCCGAGGATATCGCCGCCGCGGTCGCCTTCCTCGCCTCGGATGACGCGGCCTTCGTGACCGGCGCCACGCTGGCGGTGGATGGCGGGCGGCTCGCCCAGCTCTGAACGCCGATCAGTCGCGCCAGGCGCGCGGCACATGCTGGAAGGGGAGTGCCGCGAGGTCGAGAGCGGCCGGCCCCGGCACGTCGCATTCGACGATGGCGCTGCACCGCGCGGCGAAGGCGGCGCGGAAATGGTTCTTGGCCTTGTTCACCAGAAGCCGCGTGGCGGCGAGGTCGATGCCGTGCAACGCGAAGAAGGCCGGGTCCACCGCCGCCTCCTTCCGGCTGGTCAGGATGATGCGCAGCTTCCCCGCCCGCACCATCGCGGTGGGGCCGAGATCCACCGGTGCGCCATGTTCCATCGGCCCGGTGTTGAGGAAGCGCCCATGCGTCAGCGCCTCCACCACGCCCGAGAAGGGCACGGGCGGGCCGAATTGCGTGGTGGTCCGCCCCCCGAGAGCGCGCGCGAACGCGCCCCCCACCCCGGCCGCGCGGGCGGCGGCCACCGCGTCCGGGTCATGCAGGAAGCAGAAGAGCGTCTCCACCTCGGGCGGTGCCGCCATCAGGACGCGCAGCAGGCCCGGCGTATCGGCGACACCGCCCGAGAGCGGGTTGTCGGCGGGGTCGAGCAGCGCGACCAGGCCGGGCGGCGCGGCCAGCGCTGTCGCCAACGCGGCCTCAGGCGGCGGCAAGGTCACCGCGAAGCGCGCGCGCCGGGCTTCGATCTCGCCGATCAGGCGGCGCGCCAGATCGCGCGCCGCGCCATGCTCCTCGGCCCAGACCATGGCGGAGGGGCCGGCATGCGGGCTGTCCCCCCAGGCGAAGCCGCCGAAGAGCGAGGCATCGAGGATGGGCGCGTGTTCCGCCGCGCGCGCCTCGGCCCAGACCTCGGCCATCGGGCCCTCGGCGTCGCGCATGTGGAAACTGTGCAGCACCACCGGAAGCTTCATCAGCGAGCCGTGACTGGGCTTGCCCGCGAGCGCGCGTTCCAGCAGGCGCAGCGCGCGCAGCGCGGTCTCCGCCATGTCCACATGCGGATAGGTGCGATAGACCGAGGCGCCGTCCAGCAGCGCGATCATCTGCGGCGAGACATTGCCGTGGAAGTCGAAGCTCGCCACCAGCTTCACGCGGGGCCCGATCAGCGCGCGCACGCGGCGGATGATGGTGAGGTCCGCCTCGGGATCGCTCTCCGTCACGCAGGCGCCATGCAGCGAGAGATAGACGCCGTCCCATTGGCCGCGGGCCAGGCCTTCCTCCACCTCGCTCATCCAGGCCTCGAAGGCCAGGTCGCTCATGGGGCCGCCGGGCTGGGCGGCGGCGCAGCGCAGCATGGCGAGTTGCCAATCCGGCCGCTCCGCCACGAAGGCGGCCAGCGCGCCCAGTTCCGTCGCCGTGCCGGCATAGCGTGAGAGCGCCTCAGGCCCCGCGAGCCATTCGCGGCCCTGGAAGGCCGAGAGGGGCGTGGCGTCGGGTGCGAAGCTGTTGCCTTCAAACCAGAGGCGGGCGGCGGCGATCTGGGGCATGCTGTCCTTGGCGGCGGGCGTGATGTGCCATCTAATCGCGCCGAACCGATCGAGGATCAACCAGGATGATGCGCCGTTCCCTGCTGGCTTCCCCTGCCGTCTGCGCCCTTTCGGGAGGGGCCTCGGCACAGCCTGCCGCACCCGCCCTCGTGATCCATACCGCCGGGCAGGGCAGCCCCTTCGTCACCTATGGCGAGGCGATCGCCGCCCTGCTCGGCCGGAACGGCGTGACGGCCACGGTGGCGGCCAGCACCGGCTCCCTGCAGAACCTGACGGCCGTCGAGGACAATCCCAATGCGCTGGGCACGGCCTTCCTCGGCTCCGCCTGGGATGCGGTGCAGGGCACGCCGGCTGCCGGCGGGCGGCGGCATACGCGCGTCCGCGCGCTCTGGCCCATGTATGAGACGAGCTTCCAGGTGGCGGCGCTGACCAGCAGCGGCCTCACGCGATTCGCGCAGCTCGACGGCAAGCGCGTGGGCGCGGGCCCCGCGCGCGGCCCGGCCGAGACCTTCCTGCAGGCGGCGGCCGAGGCGGCGGGCATCCGCATCCAGATCGTCAGCGGCAGCCCGGCCGAGATGACCGACGGGCTGCTCGCCGGTCGGATGGATGCGCTCTGGCAGGGCGCGATCGTGCCGATCCCCTCCATCCTCGCCGCCCTGGCCCGCGCCCCCGGCGTGGTCTTCGGCCCCGGCGCCGAGGTGGTGGCCCGCGTCACGCAGCGCCTGCCCATGCTGGCGCCGACGACCCTGCCGCCCGGCACCTATCCCGGGCAAACGGCCCCCATCGAGAGCTTCGCGGCCTGGAACTTCATCGTGGCGAACCGTGCGCTGAGCGATGCGACCGCCTATGCCATCACCCGCGCGGTGCTGACGGTGGGCGACCCGGCGCGGGATATCGGCCCTGTGGCTGCGACCACGCTCGCCGCCAATGCGGTGCACAACCGGGTGCTGCCCTTCCACCCCGGCGCGCTGCGCTTCTACCGCGAGGCGGGCGTGCCCCTGGCGGCGCCGGTGGACTGACCCACCATGCTCGGCACGGCCGAGCCTGAGCGCACGCCATCGGCAGGCGCCAGCATCGTGGCACCCGGGCGGACCGCGCCCGGCGGAGCGACAACCGGCGGAGCGACGGCCGGCGGCGTGGCAGCCGCTGGGGTGGCCGGCCGGGCGGCGGGTGCCGGGGGCGCGGCCGGGCGGGTGGCCGCGGCGGCAGCGGGCGCAGCCGGCCGCGCTGCCGCAACCGGCGTGGGTGCGGGGGGTGCCGCCACCGCGCGGCCGGTGCCGGTGATGTTCTGCCGCTGACGCTGCTGGCGCTGCTGGCGCTCCACCCGGTCCCGCGCGGTGCCGACGGGGGCCGCCGTCAAATTCGTCGGGGTGTCGCGGTCCTGGCTGTAGTTCCGGGACGGGCCGGAGATCGCGCCGCTGGGCGCGCCCGCCTGGGCGAGCGCGAGACCCGGCACGGCCATGAGTACAAAAATCGCGACAATTTTCATGAAAGCCTCCGACACCGCATATAAACGCGGTATGTCCGGCTCTCCAAGGGCAAATTTGGCCGGATCAGTCGGGCGCCGGCCACGCCCGCCGATCAGACGCTTTGCAGCAGCCCCGCGAAGAGCTTGGCCCGCGGCGCCATGCTGCTGACGATCACATGCTCCTCCAGCGTGTGCGCCTGGGCGCCGATGATGCCGAGGCCGTCCAGCGTCGGAATCCCCATCGCCCCCGTGAAATTGCCGTCCGAACCGCCGCCCGAGGATTGGTGCGGCAGCGCGAAGCCGAGCCGCTTGGCGATGGCCTCGGCCTTGGCGTGCAGCGCCAGCACCTTGCCATCGGGCTCCCAGACCGGCCGCGTGACGCCGCGCTTCACCTCGAGCGAGACGTCGTTTCCGGTGGCCTTCCGGTTCAGCATGATCTCGACGGCGGCATCAAGGTCCTCCTGGCGCTTAGCCATGGAAAGCGCCTCGGCGTCGCAATAGGTCGCCACGCAGTTCACCCATTGGCCGGCATGAATGACGCCGACCGAGAAGGTGCAGGCCTCGGTCGTCATCTCCTCGATGGCGATGACCTGCTTGCACATCTCCCGGATGGCGCTGCGGCCTTCGCCCAGCCGCGCGCCGGCATGGGAGGGCTTGCCCGTGGTGCGCAGGTTGAAGCGCGCGATGGCGTAGCGGCCGGTGACGACACCGCCATCGGGCCGCGCGGGCTCGGGCACCAGCACGACGGAGTGGCGCGCGGCCTCGGCCTCGATCAGGTCCCGCGTCGAGGGGCTGCCCACTTCCTCATCGGGCGTCAGCAGCACGGTGACGGGCTTGGAGGTGGCGATGCCGGCGATGGCGAGCTGGCGGATCGCCTCGATGGCGAGATAGGTGCCGCCCTTCATGTCCTGGATGCCAGGGCCGAAGGCCTTGTCGCCCTCGCGCTTGAAGGGCAGGCCATTCGCGAGCGTGCCGATGGGGTGGACCGTATCGAGGTGCGCCATCACCAGGATGCCCGGCTCGTTGCTCGCATGCGGGAACCGCGCGCGGACGCAATCGCCGAAGCCCATGCGGCCGGGAATCGTCTCGACGGTGGCGCCCATCAGCGCCAAATGCCGCGCGGCCAGCGCCATCATGCGGTTCACGGCGGCGGCGTCATGCGTCGGGCTTTCGCACTCGACCCAGGTGCGGAGCCCCGCGAGCATCGCCTCATTGTCGAAGGGCAGGTCGAGCTTGGCTTCCATGGAGGTCCCTTTTCGTGTCGCATGGCGTCATCGCCGCGGAGGAACACAGGATGCGTCTGCTCGTCGCCAATGCCAACACCACCGAGGCCATCACGCAGATGTGCGCGGAAGCCGCGCGCGCCGCCGCGAGCCCGGGGACGGAGATCATCGCGGCCACCCCGCGCTTCGGCCCGGAGGTGATCAGCAGCCGCGCCGAGAACATCATCGCGGGCCATGCCCTGCTGGCGCTGCTGGCCGAGCATGCGGGCCAGGTGGATGCGGTGGTGCTGGCGGTGAGCCATGACACGGCGCTGGAAGCCGCGCGCCAGCTCATGCCCTGCCCGGTGGTGGGGATGACCGAGGCCGCCTGCTTCACCGCCTGCCTGGTGGGCGGACGCTTTGGGCTCGTCACCTTCGGCGGCGTGGAGACCTATCGCGAGCGCATCGCGCAGCATGGCCTCGCCTCGCGCCTCGCTTCCCTGATCGGCGTGGAGGCAACGCCGCAGGAGAGCGTGCGCGACCCCGAGGGCGTGCAGCGCAAGGTGATGGCCGGCATCACGCGCGCGGTGGCCGAAGGGGCGGAGAGCGTGATCCTGGGTGGCGCTGCGCTGGCAGGCTATGCGGCGCGCATGCAGGCGGAGGCCAGCGTGCCGCTGCTGGATGGCATGGCCTGCGGGGTGAAGCTGGCCGAGATGCTGGTGACGCTGAAGCTGCCCAAGCCGAGTGCCGGCAGCTTCGCGCCCCCGCGCGGGCGGAAGGCCATCGGCCTCTCGTCCGAACTGGCGGCGATGCTGAAGGGCTAGAAGGGGCTCGGCGGCCGCTTCAGCCCGAGTTGGTCACGCAGCATCGGCCCGGCATAGCGCGTTCGGAACAACCCGCGCGATTGCAGGATGGGCACGACAAGTTCGATGAAGTCATCGAAGCCCTCCGGGAAGTGCGAGGGCATGACGTTGAAGCCATCGGCCGCGCCCCCCTCGAACCAGGCTTGCAGCGTATCCGCCACCTGCTCGGCCGAGCCGCAAAGCACCCAATGGCCGCGGGCCGCGCCCAGCAGATTATAGACATCGCGCAGCGTGAGGTTGTCGCGCCGCGCCTTGTTCAGCAGCGACTGCGTGAAGCCGTGGCTGCCCTCCTTCAGGGGCACGGCGTTGAGCGGCGCGTCCATCTCATGCGCGTCGAGATTCACGCCGAGGCGTTCGGCCAGCAGCATGCGGGCGTTCTGCGGGTTGATGAAGCCCTGGAGCATGGCGAGCTTGTCCAGCGCCTCGCGCTCCGTGCGGCCCACCACGGGCATGACGCCCGGCAGCACCGAGACTTCCTCCGTGCGCCGACCATTCCGCGCCAGGCGCGATTTCAGCGCGGCGTATTGCGCCCGCGCCTCGCCGAAATCCTGCACGACGGAAAACACCACATCGGCGCTGCGCGCGGCCAGGTCGAGCCCCGGCTCCGAGCCGCCGGCCTGGAGAATCACGGGGCGTCCCTGCGGCGTGCGGCCGATGTTCAGTGGGCCCTTCACCTTGAAATGCGGCCCCTCATGGTTGAGCGCGCGCAGCTTCGTGGGGTCCAGGTATTGGCCGGTCGCGCGGTCGGCCACCAGCGCATCCTCGGCCCAGCCATCCCAGAGGCCCATCACCACATCCAGGAACTCGCCGGCCACGGCATAGCGCTCGGCATGGTTCGGATGGGTGCGACCGAAATTGGCGCCGGCCAGGGAGCTCGAGGTGGTGACGGCGTTCCACGCCGCCCGTCCCCCGCTGATGTGATCGAGCGAGGCGAAGGCGCGCGCGACGCTCCAGGGATCGCTGTAGGTGGTGGAGACGGTGGCCCCCAGCCCGATATGCGTGGTGCTGCCCGCGAGTGCGGCCAGCATGGTCAGCGGCTCCAGCCGCAGCGTGTAGGAGGGGTGGGCATCGGGGTCGGCATAGAGGTTGTCGCCCATGAAGATCAGGTCGAAGCAGCCGCGCTCGGCCTGGGCGGCCATGGCGCGGATCGCGGCCATGTCCTGGAAGCTCGTGACCGCGCCGGGCATGCGCCAGCCCGCCACATGGCTGCCGGTGCCGAGCATGAAAAGGCCGAGGTGCATCTGACGCATGGGGCGTTCCGTCGTGAGGTGTGCGTGCCCTAGCAAGAAGGTGACCAGCGCGGCACGCGGCTTGCTCTGCCTGGATGA
>JAESGX010000693.1_pt1 | contig 10475 bp, 4 predicted proteins | sample 9269801 | NCBI WGS metagenome assembly JAESGX01 (sample SAMN16773122, study PRJNA677054) | algae metagenome | isolation source: Pleurocapsa minor GSE-CHR-MK-17-07R and co-occurring heterotrophs from wet... | place: USA: Lower Calf Creek Falls, Grand Staircase Escalante National Monument, UT ... | reverse complement strand
ATCTCGGTCACGGCATGGCTGAGCGAGACTCCCGGGGCGAGGTCGAAGCCGATGATCACGGCGGGGAACTGGTCCTGCCGGGTGATGGTCATCGGTCCCGAGCGGCGGGTGATGGTGGCGATGGCCGAAAGCGGCACCTGGTAATTGCCGCTGCCGCTGGCCGAGGTTGCCGCGACGGTGGAGCCTGCCGTCACCTGGGTGGCGCCCGTACTGCCCCCCTGCCCGCTCGCGGCCCCCGGCACGCGGAGCTGGCCGATCATCATGGGATCGTCGCGCATCTCGGGCGAGGCTTCGAGGACGACGCGATACTGGTTGCTCTGCGCGTAGATGGTGGAGATCTGCCGCTGGCCGAAGGCGTCATACAGCACGTCATCCACCGCCTGCATCGTCACGCCGAGCTGAGCCGCGCGGTCTCGGTCCACCTCGACATGGATGCGCAAGCCGCCCTCGCGCTGGTCGCTGCTGACCTGGCGCAGGCTGGGCGCCTCGCGCAGCTTTTCCACCAGGCGCGGCGCCCATTCGCGCAGGCGCTCCGCGTCCGAATCCGTCAACGTGTACTGGAATTGCGTGCTGGTGACGCGCGCGCCGATCTGGATGTCCTGCACCGCCTGGATGCGCGTCTCAACGCCCGCCACGCTCTCCAGCCGCGGGATCAGCCGGGCCGCGATCTCCTGGGCCGAGGCGCCGCGCTCGGCGCGGGGCCGCAGGATGGCCGTGATGCGGCCGGTGTTCTGGGCGGCGTTCACCGTGCCTGCGCCAGCGATCGAGGTGACGCCGGTCACGTCGGGGTCCTGCCGCACCAGGGCCGCGACCTGCTGTTGCAGGACCACCAGCCGCGCGAAGGAGGCATCCTCCGGCCCCTCGGTGGTGATCACCAGCAGGCCGGTATCCTGCGCCGGCAGGAAGCCCTTGGGCATCACGACGTAGAGCGCGACCGTGCCGGCCAGCGTCGCCGCCGTCAGCAGCAGCATCAGCCCCTCATGCCGCAGCACCCAGCGAAGGCTGCGGGCATAGTGGTCCCGCATCCAGTCGAAGCCGCGCTCGGCCACGCGCGCGGCCCAGCCGGGCTGGTCCGTACCGGCGGGGCGCAGCAGGCGGCCCGTCATCATCGGCGTCAGCGTCAGCGAGACGAACATGGAGACGATGACGGCGATGGTCAGCGTCAACGCGAATTCCTGGAACAGCCGCCCCACCACGCCGCTCATGAAGAGCAGGGGGATGAACACCGCGATGAGCGAGACGGTGAGCGAGACGATGGTGAAGCCGATCTGCTTCGCCCCCTTGTAGGCGGCGGCCAGCGGCTTCTGGCCCTCCTCGATGAGGCGGACGATGTTCTCGATCATCACGATGGCGTCATCCACCACGAAGCCGGTGGCGATGGTCAGCGCCATCAGCGAGAGATTGTCCATCGAGAAACCACAGAGCCACATCACGCCGAAGGTGCCGATGATGGAGAGCGGCAACGCCACCCCCGGCACCAGCGTCGCCCGTCCGGTGCGCAGGAACAGGTAGATCACGGCCACCACCAGCACGACTGAGAGCACCAGCGTGAACTGCACCTCATGCACCGAGGCGCGGATCGTCTCGGTCCGGTCGGACACCACGGTGAGCGCGATCCCCTGGGGCAGCGCGCCCTCGAGGTTCTGCAGCTGCAGCCGCACGCGGTCCACGGTCTCCACGATGTTGGCGCCGGGCTGGCGCTGCACGTCGATCAGCACCGCTCGCGCATCGTTGAACCAGGCGGCGTTGAGGATGTTCTCCAGATCGTCGATGGCGCCGCCGAGGTCGGAGATCCGCACCGGCGCGCCATTGCGCCAGGCGATCACGAGATCGGCGAAGCCCTGGGCCGAGGTGATCTGGTCATTGGCCATGACCGAGGAGGATTGCCGCGGCCCGTCCAGCGCGCCCTTGGGGCCTGCCTGGTTGCCCCCCACCACGGCGCTGCGGATATCCTCGAGCGAAAGCCCGTAGGCGGCGAGCCGCCGCGGATCCGCCTGAATCCGCACGGCGGGCCGCATGTTTCCTTGCACCGTGACGCGCCCCACGCCGCTCACCTGCGCCAGGCGCTGCGCCAGCAGCGTGTCCGCCACGTCCGAGAGGCTGTGGATCGGCCGCGTGTCGGAGGTGAGCGCCAGTGTCAGGATCGGCGGATCGGCCGGGTTCACCTTCGCGTAGGTCGGCGGGTAGGGCAGGTTCAGCGGCAGCGTGCCGCGCGCCGCGTTGATCGCCGCCTGCACATCCTGCGCCGCGTCGTCGATGTCGCGCCCCAGGTTGAATTGCAGCGTGATGCGCGAAGTCCCGGGGCTGCTCACCGAGATCAGATCCGCCAGCCCCGCGATCTGCGCGAGCTGCCGTTCGAGCGAGGCGGTGATCTGCACCGCCACCGTCTCGGGCGAGGCGCCCGGGAGCTGCGTCGTCACCTCGATGGTCGGGAAATCCACCTCGGGCAGCGCCGAGACCGGCAGCCGCAGATAGCCGAAGATGCCGATCAGCAGCACCGCCACCGCGAGCAGCGAGGTGGCGACCGGCCGCGCGATGAAGGGCGAGGAGAAGTTCACGGCGCCGCGGCCGGCGGGCCGCCCATCCGGCGGCGCGGCGCATTGGCCGGCACCACCGGCTCGGTCACCGCCACCTGGCTGCCGGCACTTAGCCGCAGCCCGCCCGAGGTGACGACGCGCTCGCCCGCTTCCAGCCCGCGCGTGACGACCGCGTCGGTCGTTGTCAGGAGGCCGAGAGTGAGCGGGCGCTGCTCCACCGTGTTGTCCGGCTTGACGACGAAAGCGTAGGGCCCGTCCGGGCCGCGCTGCACGGCCACCAACGGGATCACCACCACATCGCGCAAGGTCGCGACCAGCATGCGCAGATTGACGAAGGCACCCGGCCAGAGCTGCCGGTCCGGATTGGGAAAGGTGGCCTTGAGGCGGATCGTGCCGGTGGTCGGATCCACCGTGTTATCCGGCGTCAGCAGCACGCCATTGGCCCGCACGGAGCCATCGGGCGCGATCACCTGCACCGCCACCGGCCCGGCATTGATGGCCGCCATGATGCGGGGCAATTCCTGCTGCGGCAGGGTGTAGATCACCGAGATCGGGTCCACCTGCGCCACCAGCACGAGTCCATTGGCATCGCCCGCGCGCACGATATTGCCCTGGTCCACCTGGCGCAGCCCGACGCGGCCATCGATCGGCGAGCGGATGGTGGTGAAGTCGAGCTGCACGCGCGCGGCGGCGATGGCGGCCTCATCGGCCTGCACCAGCGCCTCGTTCTGCGCGACCAAAGCGCGCTGCGTGTCCAGCTGCTGGCGGGATGCGCCATTGCTGCGGACCAGCCCGGCATAGCGCTCGAGGTCGAGGCGCGAATTGGCCAGCACCGCCATGTCTTGCGCCTTTTTCGCCTCGGCCTGGGCCAGGGCGGCGGCGTAGCTGCGGGGGTCGATGCGTGCGAGCACGTCGCCCCGGCGGACCTCCTGCCCTTCCGTGAAGGCGATTTCGACCAGGATGCCGTCCACCTGCGAGCGGATGGTGATCGCGTTCAGCGCCTGCACCGTGCCCAGCGCGTCGAGCTGCACCGGGATGTCCTTGCGCTGCGCGGCGCTCGCGGTCACCGGAACGGCGCCATAGAAGCGGCGGCCCCCCGGCGCGGCGGGCGCGGGCTGCGTGGTGAATTGCGCGGCGATCTGCGGCCAGTACCACCAGGCCGCCACCCCACCAGCCACCAGCAGCAGCAACAGGATCAGCCAGCCTTTTCCACGGCGGACGGGCGCAGGTTCAGGCGCGGCGAGCGTCTTCTGCCGTGGCGGCTCGATCGGCAGGGGGGTGTCGGGCATGGTGTCTCTCCCTCGCCTCAGGTCCAGCCGCCGCCGAGGGCGCGAAACAGGCCCACAGCGGCCTGCAGCCGCGCGAGGCGCACCTGGGCGAGATTGTTGCGTGCGTTGAACAGCGTCTGCTGGGTGATCAGCAGCGCGAGCAGATCAATGGTGCCGGCGCGCAGCTGCGCCTCGGAGATGGCATAGGCGCGCTCGGCGCTGCGGGTCGCGGCGGCTTGCAGAGCTTCCTGCTCGGTCGTCTCGCGCAGCGCCACGATGGCATTCTCCACATCCACCAACGCGGCGACGATGGCCGCGCGGTAATTCTCCAACAGCTCCTCGGCCTGGGCCTGGGTCAGTCTGTACTGGGCGCGAAGCTGGCCCAGCTGGAAGATGGGTTGCGTGAGCCCCCCCACCAGGGAGAAGAGCGAGGAGCCCGGCCGCAAAAGGTTTTCCAGCGCCAGATTCTGGAAGCCACCCTGCGCGCTGAGCGTGACCGAGGGGAACATCGCCGTCCGCGCCTGCTCGACGCTCGCCTGGGCCGAGGCCAGCGCCGCTTCCGCCAGCCCGACATCCGGCCGGCGCTGCAGCACCTCCGACGGCAGGCCGGGCTGTACCGACGGCACCCGCACATCGCCCAGGCCGAGCTGCGGCGGAGGCACCGCCTCCGGCACCTGGCCGGTCAGCGTGCCCAACGAATAGGTGTTCTGCTGCACGGATTGCCGCAGCGGCGGAACGGCGGCGCGTTGCTGCTCCACCAATGTCTGTTGTGTCGCGATGTCGAGCCCGGTGCTGGTGCCGGCGGTGGCGCGCTGCTGCAGGATGGCCAGCACCCGCTCCGCGGCTGCCAGATTCTGTTGCTGGATGACGAGCTGCTCGCGCGAGGCCAGGACCTGGAAATAGGTATTCGCCACCGAAGCTTCGGTGGTGAGCGTGATGGCACCGACATCGAAGCGCGTGGCCTGGAGGTTTTGCTGCGCGGCCACCAGCCCCGCACGGTTCTTGCCCCAGAAATCAATCTCATACGCGGCCTGAAGCCCGGTGGCGTAGAGGGTGCGGTGGGTGAAGCGCCCGCGCGCCGCCGCACCGTTGAGGTTGACCGCCGTCGCGGTGGAGAGCGGCGTCTGGGTGTGGGTGACCGTGCCGGTCAGGTTGCCGCTGGGCAGCAGGGCCTGGCCAACGATCCGGACCTGCGCATCGGCTTGTCGCACGCGCGCGATGGCGGCGCGGATGTCGAAATTCGCGGCCACCGCCTGCCGCATCAGCGCATCGAGCTCCGCCGAGCCGAACCCGCTCCACCACGTCGGTTCAGGCCAATTGGTGGCCCCGGCGGAGGCGGCATTGAACTGCGCTGGCAGGGCAATGCCTGCGGCCGGGTCGGGACGGAATGTCGAACAGCCTGCCAGGGCCAGAAGCACCGGGAGCAGACAAAAGGGGGATACGGACAGGGAGGCCAGCTTCATCGGGCGGAGCATGACCTGAAAGCGAAGGGACGACAGCAAGTGTTACCTTTCGCAAACCGGGCCGCGACGGGACACCCGGCCAAAGCGGCATCAGAGCACCCCGCCTGGAAACACCCGGCCCGCACCAGGGTTGCAACGGCGTCATTCTTGATGACAGGCATCGGCCGCCGTGGCGACCAAGGATGCGCGACGCTGTCGCAGCGCTGGGGTGATCCCGCATCCGGACCGGGCTTACACCTGACCACCGGAGTGGGGCCACCCCAGGTCCGAAGCACTTGACCTCGCTCGGCTGGCCGCCAGCAGCCATCGACTTTCGTCGCCCGGCGCTGAAGCCAACCGGGATCGGGCGCCTCGGGCTGCCCGCTCAGGGGTAGATCCAATCGCCCTTCGATGTGCCTGGGCGCCAGCGCACGCCAAACGCACGTTTGAATGGGAAGTGATCCAGGTGCTGCCGCCCGAAACACGGCCCCCTCGCACTCGGTGAGAGTGCGCTCGATCCGGTGCGACGAAGCGCATGCCGCACGTCAAGCCGATGCGGCCGCAACTTTACGAGCCTGATGAGCGTTATCCGCACGATTCAACACGGGACAGCGACATGAGGCGACGATCGGCTGCGGCCATTGCGGTGCTTTGGCTGACGCTCATTGCGGGCGTGGCGGGCCCTGCCCATGGCGCGGAGACGGCGTCCTTCAGCTACCAGACCGTCGTGGAAGAGGCCAGGCGGCTCGCGGCCGAGCGCTACCGCGACCCGCCCGAAAGCGCCGTTGCCGCCCCGCTGCGCCAGCTCGGCTATGATCGCTACCAGTCGATCCGCGCCCAACCGGGGACCTCCCTCTGGGCCGATCTGCCGGGCAGCATGTTCAGGATGCAGTTCTTCCCGGTGGGCTTCCTCTACACGAAGCCAGTGGCGATCCATGTCGTCACCGACGGCGTCGCCGAGGAAGTCGCGCCCCGCGCCGATCTGTTCGACTGGAGCGATTCCGGATTGTCGGCGCCGCCCGAGCGTGTCGCCTTCGCCGGCTTCCGAATGCTCTTTCCGCTGCACCGCCCGGATCATCACGACGAGGTCGCCTCCTTCCTGGGGGCGAGCTACTTCCGCATTCTTGGGCGGGAGCAGGCCTATGGCATTTCCGCACGCGGCCTCGCCGTGGATACGGGCCTCCCGCGGCGCGAGGAGTTCCCGTATTTCCGTGCCTTCTGGCTCGTCAGGCCGGTGCCGGGCGCGCGGGAGATCACCTTCTTCGCCCTGTTGGACAGCCCGAGCCTGACCGGGGCCTATCGCTTCGTCCTGCGGCCGGGCACGGAGACGTCGCTCGAAGTGACGGCGACCATCCATTTGCGCGCTGATGTCGCTGCACTCGCCCTCGCGCCGCTCACCAGCATGTTCCTCGCGGGCGAGAATATGGATCGCCGCGGCCTCGACTTCAGGCCGGAGGTGCATGACTCGGACGGGCTGCTGATCGAGACCGGGGCCGGCGAGCGGATCTGGCGGCCGCTCACCAATCCGCGCGAACTCAGCGTCAGTGCCTTCTCCGACAACAATCCGCGCGGCTTCGGCTTGCTGCAGCGCGACCGCGACTTCGCCGGCTACCAGGACCTGCAGGCGCAGTATCACCGGCGACCGAGCTACTGGATCGAGCCGCTCGGCGAATGGGGTGAAGGCGAGCTGCGCCTGCTCGAGATCCCCAGCGCGGCGGAGATCCACGACAACATCGCCGCCTTCTGGGTCGGGCGCACGCCGGCACGCCGTGGCGAGACGATCGAGCGCAGCTGGCGGCTCCACGCCTTCGCGCAGCCGTCCCGCGCCCCGCATGGCGGGCGGGTCATCGCCACCCGCGTTGGCGGCATCAACCTGCCCGGCACGGCAGAGCAGCCACGCGGCGCGAGGCGCTTCGTCGTGGACTTCGCCGGTGGAGACCTCGAGATTCTGCGGCCCGAGCAGCCGGTGGCACCGGAAGTGACCGTCTCCGCTGGCAAGGTGCTGCGCACCCATGTGCAGGCCCTGCCGGAGCGGCGTGGCTGGCGCCTCACGCTCGATATCGAACCGGAGGGCAGGAATACGGTCGAGATGCGCGCCTCCCTGCGCCTCTACGACGAGGCGATGACCGAAACCTGGGCTTATGCCTGGCGGCCATGAGCAAGCTCCCCGGGAACCCTGAGGCGTTGCGCACGGGCTGGCGGCGGGCCCTGCTCTTCCTGCCTGCGCTGGTCACCGTCACCGCTGGCGTGGTGCTGATGGCGCAGGTGCTTGGCACCAACAGCTTCAGCGCGGCAGAAGCCGCGATCCTTGTCGTGTTCGCGGCGAGCTTCGGCTGGATCACCCTGTCCTTCTGGGCGGCGCTCATCGGCCTCGGCCTTCGCGCGTTGCGCCGGGACCCTCTCACGCTCAAGGCCGCACGCGAAGACGGCGAACTTCCGACGCTGCGCACGCGGACCGCGATCGTGATGCCGATCTACAGCGAGGATACGCGTCGCGTCTTCGCCGGCCTCGCGGCAACCTACCGCTCGCTCCAGGCGACAAGCCGGCTCGCGCATTTCGACTTCTTTGTCCTGAGCGACACCACGAACCCCGACATCTGGGTTGCGGAGGAAGTCTTCTGGCGCGATGCCTGTGACGACCTGGATGCGGGCGGGCGGCTGTTCTACCGACGCCGCAACGACAACTTCGGCCGCAAGGCCGGCAACATCGCTGACTGGGTGAAGTCGTGGGGCGGCGCCTATGAGGGGATGGTGGTGCTCGACGCCGACAGCGTCATGGCGGGAGAAACGCTCGTGCGCCTGGCCGCGGCGCTGGAGGCCGATCCGGGTGCCGGCATCGTTCAGACCCTCCCGCTCGCCGCGAACCGGGAGACGCTGTTCGCGCGCGCGCTGCAGTTCGCGACCCGCCTCTACGGACCTCCCCTCGCGACCGGGCATGCATTCTGGCAGGCCGGGGAAAGCAACTACTTCGGCCACAACGCCATCATCCGCACACGCGCCTTCGCCGCGTGCTGTGGCCTTCCGGAGCTGACGGGCGCTCCGCCGCTCGGTGGCGAGATCCTGAGCCACGACTTCGTCGAAGCCGCCTTCATCCGGCGCGGCGGCTGGCGCGTCTGGATGCTGCCGGAGTTGCGTGGCAGCTGGGAGGAACTGCCCTCCAACATCATTGACTATGCCGTGCGTGACCGGCGCTGGGCGCAGGGCAACCTGCAGCACACGCGGCTTCTCGGGGCGCGCGGCCTGCATTGGGTCGGACGGCTGCACATGGCGATGGGCGTGCTGGCCTTCGTCGCCTCGCCGCTCTGGCTGTTGCTCCTGTTGCTCAGCTCGGCCGTGGTGGTGCAGCAGGCGGTGACCGGCCACTCCTATTTCGTGCCTGGCTACAGCCTGTTCCCCGTCTGGCCCGAGTACCGGCCGGCGCAGACCTACGCCGTGCTGGCGATGACGGCGGTCATCCTGTTCCTGCCCAAGCTGCTCGCCGTCCTCCTGACGCTCGCGCGGCGGGAGGAGCGGCGCGCCTTCGGCGGCGGCGCGCGCCTCATTGCCGGCGCGGTCGGCGAGTTGCTGTTCTCCATGCTGCTCGCACCGGTGATGATGCTCTTCCACAGCACATTCGTGCTCACCGTGCTCCTCGGCCGGACGGTCGGGTGGGGGGCGCAGCCGAGGGACGATCGCGGCGTGGACTGGGCCGATGCCACGCAGCGGCATGGGGGGCACGCCGCGATCGGCGCAGTCTGGGCCAGCGCGATCTTCTGGTTTGCGCCCGCCTTCCTGCCATGGGTCGCCCCGGTGGTGCTCGGCATGCTGGCGGCAATCCCGATGGCTGTTCTGTCGAGCCGGGTGGCCACAGGGCGCATGGCCCGGCGGCTCGGCCTGTTCCTGACACCGGAGGAGGTCGCACCTCCGGTGGAGCTCAGGCTCCTTGCCGCGGAGCTCGACCGGCTCGCCCACCGCAAGCTGCCGGGGTTTCTGGATCTGCTGCGTGACGAGCGGCTGAGCCGGCTCCATGGCAGCCTGCTCGGCTCCGAATCGCGGGAGAAGGATTCCGACCTGCTTGCGCTCGCCGCGCGCGCGGTGGCGGATGCGGATGGCTTGAATTCGCTGGAGCGTCTTCGCCTGCTGGGAAGCGCGGCTGCCCTGCAGACAGCAGCCCAGTCCGCCGCCCGGGAACGGCGGGTCGAGAGAGAGGCCAGGGCTGCTGTCGCCGCTGTTGGACCGGACGGGCTCGACTGCGCCGTTCTCCCTGTGGCGACGCTCGCCGCCAGCTGCTCCCTCTTTCCGCCGGCCGTTCCCCCGCTCTCGCCTCTCGAGATGCCACAGCAGCGCGTCTGACCAAGCGCGTGCCCTGTCGGATGGTCGTGCTGGGGCCTTTTGTGGGTGATCGGCCCAAGGGCGGGGTTGCCACTGGATGCGGCCATTGCCGTGGCCTCTGCCCGGACTGGACCGCGTCGCGCGGGCTGAGCCGGTGGCTGGGGGGCGATTCGGTCCACGACTTTGTCGATCGCGCTGAGGGTCAGCAGCAATGCGCGGTTGAGCTACGCATTGCACTCTGGGGGCGTGCAGCCGTGCGTCGGTCGCCCGTCTGCTTCCCGTATAGCCGACTCTCGGAGCGGGGAATGGACCGCGGGGACGCTTCTGGGCGCCACGGCTCAACCCCCGCCGGAGAGTTGGTGGTGACTTCCCTGCCGTCGGCCAGCAGCTCTGCGCGCCCTCGATCCTGCTGGGACTACGCGTTGCACGCTGTGCCCTGGCCGATGACCTTGGCCCCCGCCTGGGATCTGGGGTGTGCTGCGGCAACCACACCAAGCGGGACAACTCCTCAATCAAGCGAACGAGTTGGCGTCAAATACTGCTTGATTGCATGCTGGTCAGCCTCAAGGAGGCCCCTCGACACGCGAGCGCGGGATGGGCTTGTTACTGCTGAGGGCGGCCGAGATGCACGTAGCCAATCGAGAGCGCGGCGCCGGGAGGGCGCGGCCAGTCCGTCAGGTCCTTTGCTCGACCTGATCAAGCCCGGCCACGCGGGCGACGGGCTGGGGGCCGAGCTTCGCAAGTTGGAGACGCGCCACGCGGAGTTTGCCTACGTAGATGGCGACGATGGTAACCAGCGGAGCCGGTCACGACCGAACCTGTCCATGCGCGGGTGCCGCCGTGGTGAGGCGCTAAATGAGGCACTAGCAGACCCTGAGACAGCGATGTGGCGCCGACGGACGCACGGGTATTCGCCG
>JAESGX010000692.1_pt1 | contig 10484 bp, 6 predicted proteins | sample 9269801 | NCBI WGS metagenome assembly JAESGX01 (sample SAMN16773122, study PRJNA677054) | algae metagenome | isolation source: Pleurocapsa minor GSE-CHR-MK-17-07R and co-occurring heterotrophs from wet... | place: USA: Lower Calf Creek Falls, Grand Staircase Escalante National Monument, UT ... | reverse complement strand
TCAGATGTCGGGCGAGCCCGTGCTGGTGCTCGATGCCGCCAGCCTGCGCGTGCTCGAAGCCAATCTCGCGGCCGACCGTCTCTTCGGTGCGGAGCCGAGCTTCCTCGATGCCTTCGCGAGCGAGGAGCGGCCGAAGATCGAGGCGCTCCTCGCCGCCGTCCGCAGCGCCGGCACCGCCGAGGAGCGGCGCGTGACGCTCTCCGGCTCCGGTCGCGAAGTGCTGCTTTCGGCCTCGCTGCTGCGGCATGAGCGCAGCGCCTTGTTCCTCGTTCGACTCGCCTTCCTCGGCGCCGAGCGCGAGCCGGTCGCCTCCCCCACGGCCAGTGCGCGACTCGCGGGCTTCGTCGAGAGCACGCCCGACGCCTTCGTGCTGATCGGCGCCGATGGGCGGATCATCACCGCGAATCCGGCCTTCCTCGATCTCGCCGAACTGCCGAATGAGGGCCAGGCCCGCGGCGAGGAACTTTCGCGCTTTCTTGGCCGGCAATCCATCGAGCTCGACGTGCTGCTGGCGCAGGTGCGCGGCCGCGGACCGGTGCGCATGTTCCGCACGGTCCTGCGCGGCGACCAGGGCTCCCAGGCGGAAGTCGAGGTCTCGGCCGTCTCCGTGCTCGATGGCGGGCAGGCCTGCTTCGGCTTCACCATCCGCGACATCGGCACCCGCCCGGCGCCGCAGGCCGAGGCGACCTCCGCCCTGCCCGCCGCCGGCCAGCTCACCGACCTCGTCGGCCGCGTTCCGCTGAAGGAGCTGGTGCGCGAGGCGACGGACGTGATCGAGAAGCTCGCGATCGAGGCCGCGCTGGAGCTGACTGGCAACAACCGCGCCTCGGCGGCGGAGATGCTCGGCCTCTCGCGCCAGTCGCTCTACGTGAAGCTGCGCCGCTACGGCATCGGCGAAGCCGATGCGGATGAGGAGGGCTAGAAGCATGTCCGACTCCGCCATCACCCGTCCCGACCCATCGGCCGTGCTGGAGCTGTTCAAGCCCGTCACGTGGTTTCCGCCGGTCTGGGCCTTCCTCTGCGGCGTCGTCGCCTCCGGCGCGCCGATGCAGGGCAAATGGGGTTATGCCGCCCTTGGCCTCCTCCTCGCGGGGCCCATGGTCTGCGCCACCAGCCAGGCGGTGAATGACTGGTTTGACCGGCATGTGGACGCGATCAACGAGCCGCACCGGCCGATTCCCTCGGGCCGGATTCCGGGCCGCCTTGGCCTCTACATCGCGATCTTCTGGAGCTTCGCCTCGTTGCTGGTGGGCGCCACGCTCGGTGCCTGGGGCTTCGCGGCCACGGTGGTGGCGCTGATCCTGGCCTGGGCCTATTCGGCGCCGCCGCTGCGGCTGAAGCTGAACGGCTGGTGGGGCAACCTCGCCTGCGGGCTCAGCTACGAGTCGCTGCCCTGGATCACCGCGGCCGCCGTCATTTCCAGCGGCGCGCCTGCCCTGCCCGTGATCGTGATGGCGCTGCTCTACGGCCTGGGCGCGCATGGCATCATGACGCTGAACGACTTCAAGTCCATCGAGGGCGATACGCGCACCGGCGTGCGCAGCCTGCCGGTCCAACTCGGCGCCGAACGCGCTGCATTGGTCGCCTGCTGGATGATGGCGATCCCGCAGGTGGCGGTGATCGGCCTGCTGTTTGCCTGGGACGCGCCGATCCATGCGCTGGTGGTCGTGCTTCTCCTCGCCGGGCAGGTCGCGGCCATGGTCAAGATGCTGCGCGACCCGAAGAAGCTCGCCCCCTGGTACAACGCCACCGGCATCGGGATGTATGTGCTGGGCATGCTGGCGACCGCCTTCGCGCTGCGGGGGATGGCATGAGCGCGGCCGGCCTCTCCTGGCTCAGCATCGTCCGCCTTGGGCTGGTGCAGACGGCGCTGGGCGCCATCATCGTGCTGACGACCTCGACGCTGAACCGCGTGATGGTCGTGGAATACGCGCTGCCGGCCATGCTGCCGGGCATTCTCGTCGCCATCCACCACGCCGTGCAGATGCTGCGGCCGCGCCTGGGCTATGGCAGCGACATGGGCGCCCGCCGCACGCCCTGGATCGTCGGCGGCATGGCGGTGCTGGCACTGGGCGGCGTCACCGCGGCCGCGGCGGTCGCCCTGATGAGCGTCTCGCTGGGCTGGGGTGTGGCTTTGGCCACGCTCGGCTTCTTCCTGGTGGGGCTGGGCGTGGGCGCGGCCGGCACCTCGCTTCTCGCCATGCTGGCCTCGATGGTCGAGCCTGAGCGCCGCGCGCCGGCCGCCACAATCCTCTGGGTCATGATGATCATGGGCTTCGCGGTGACGGCAGGTGTCGCCGGCAAGCTGCTCGACCCCTTCTCGCCCCTGCGACTCGTGGCCGTCACCGGCGGTGTCTCGCTGGTGGCTTTCCTGCTGGCCTGCGTGGCGCTGATCGGCATCGAGCGCGGAGCCCGCGCGCCGGTCGCGGCCGAAGGCGAGCGCCCGGCCTTCTCGGCGGTGCTGAGCGAGGTCTGGGCCGACCCCGCGGCGCGGCGCTTCACCATCTTCGTCTTCATCTCCATGCTCGCCTACAGCGCGGCCGACCTGGTGCTGGAGCCCTTCGCGGGCGAGGTCTTCGCGCGCTCGATCGGCCAATCCACGGCGCTCGCCGGGTTGCAGAATGGCGGCACCCTGGGGGGCATGGTGATCATGGCCGTGTTCGGCGCGGGTCTTTTCGGTCGGCGCCTGGCCTCGCTGCGCGGCTGGACGGTCTGGGGCTGCATTGCCTCCGCGGCGGCGCTGGTCGCCCTCGCCTTTGCGCCGCGCCTTGTTTCGGATGTGCCGCTGGAGGCGCTCTACATCGCGCTCGGCCTTGCCAACGGCGCCTTTGCGGCGGCGGCCATCGCCTCGATGATGCAACTCGCGGGTGCGGCGCGCACCGGCACGCGCATGGGGCTCTGGGGGGCGGCGCAGGCCATCGCCTTCGCGCTTGGCGGCTTCGGCGGGACGGTCGTTTGCGACCTCGCGCGCTGGATGCTGGGCAGCGCGGAGCATGCCTATGCCGCCGTCTTCCTGGGCGAGGCCGCACTCTTTCTTCTCTCGGCGTTGATCGCCACCCGGCTTGCCGTGCCCCGGCTGGCCCAACTTCGCATGACCCCGATGAAGGAGGCCATTTCGTGAACCAAGACACATATGATGTGCTGGTCGTAGGCGGCGGCCCCTCGGGTGCGACGGCGGCGCATGACCTGGCCCGCGCCGGCAAGCGCGTGGCCATGCTCGACCGCGCGGGGCGCATCAAGCCCTGCGGCGGCGCCATTCCCCCACGTGCCATCCGCGACTTCGCCATCCCCGACCACCTGATCGTGGCGAAGATCAACAACGCGCAGATCGTCTCGCCCAAGCGGCGCCGCGTGGACATGCCGGTCGAGAATGGCGGCTATGTCGGCATGGTAGATCGCTGCGAGTTCGATGAGTGGCTGCGCGAGCGCGCGGCCGGGGCCGGTGCCGAATGGATTCGCGGCACCTCGCGCGATCTGGAGCGCGACCCGGACGGCACCGCCGTCATCACCTACGAGCCGAAAGGCGGCCATGGGCTGGAGCGCATCCGCGCGAAGATGGTCATCATCGCCAACGGCGCGCGCAGCGACCTCGCCATGCAGGCCATCCCCGGCCAGGGCCATCCGAAATGCGTCTTCGCCTATCACGAGATCGTGAAGGTGCCGGAAGGCGCGGCTTTCGACGGGCAGCGCTGCGACGTGATCTATGACGGCCGCACCTCGCCCGATTTCTACGCCTGGATCTTCCCGCATGGCCACACTGCCAGCATCGGCACGGGCAGCGCGAAGAAGGGCTTCTCCCTGCGCGGCGCGACGGCCGCCGTGCGCGAGGAAAACGGCCTGGCCGATGCCGAGACGCTGCGGCGCGAGGGCGCGCCCATCCCGATGAAGCCCTTGAAGAAGTGGGACAACGGCCGAGATGTCGTGCTCGCGGGGGACAGCGCGGGTGTGGTGGCACCCGCCTCGGGCGAAGGAATCTACTACGCCATGCTGGGCGGGCGGCTTGCGGCCGAGGCCGTGCAGATGGCGCTCGCCACCAACGATGCCTCGGCCCTCAAGAGCGCGCGCAAGCGCTTCATGAAGGATCACGGCAAGGTCTTCATGGTCCTCGGGATCATGCAGTTTTTCTGGTACCGCAATGACTGGGTGCGGGAGCGTTTCGTGAAGATGTGCATGGACAAGGATGTCCAGCGCCTGACGTGGGAATCCTACATGAACAAGGAATTGGTCCGGAAGGACCCACTCGCCCACGTCAAGATCTTCTTCAAGGACATGGCACACCTTCTCGGATTGGCGCGCGCATAATGGATCTCGCAAACCCCCACCACGCCCGGGCCCGCGCCAAGCGCCACCACGGCCCGACGCTGCCGATGAAGGTCGGCACCCGCGGGTCGCCGCTGGCGCTCTACCAGACGCGGCACTTCCTGGACCTGATCCGCGCCGTCTGCCCCCTGCTGCGAGAGGTCGAGGCCTTCGAGGAGCATGAGATCAGCACCGCGGGGGACCGCGTGCAGGACCGGCGCCTGGCCGAGATCGGCGGCAAGGGCCTGTTCGCCAAGGAAATCCATGAGGCGCTGCTGGATGGCAGGGTGGATTTCGCGGTCCATTCCCTGAAGGACCTCGAGACCGAGCTCCCGCCCGGCATCGTGCTGGCCTGCACTCTGCGCCGCGAGGATCCGCGCGACGCCATCGTCCTGGGCGATGCCTGCCACCGGAACGCCTTCCGCGATCCGCGCGGTTTCACCAGCGCCGCGCACCACGCCAATGCGGACCCCTTCGCGGCGCTGCCCAAGGGTGCCTTGGTCGGAACCGCCTCGGTCCGCCGGCAGGCGCAGCTTCTCTATGCGCGGCCCGACCTGCGCTGCGAGGTGATCCGCGGCAATGTGCAGACCCGCCTCTCCCGCGTCGCCAATGGGGAGTTCGATGCCTCCCTGCTGGCGCTCGCCGGCCTCAAGCGCCTGGAGCTGGAGCATCACGCGGGCGTCATCATCAGCCCGGATGACATGGTGCCGGCGGCCTGCCAGGGCATCATCGGCGTCACCGTGAGGGCCGATGATGTGGAGCTGCACGAGCTGCTCTCCGCCATCTGCGACCCCTGCTCCCGCCCGGTCAGCCTCTGCGAGCGTGCCTTCCTGGGCGCCCTCGACGGCTCCTGCCGGACGCCGATCGGCGGGCATGCGACGCTGCTGGATGACGGACAGATCCGCCTGACGGGCCTGATCGCCCGGGCCGATGGCAGCTTCGTCCTGCGTCGGACGCTGACCGGCGATGCCTGCGATGCCGAGCGCCTCGGCCGCGCGCTGGGCGAGGAAATGCTGGTGGAATCCCCCGCTGACGTCGTCGCCTGAGGCGTGCCAGACTGAACGCGTGACCCAGCGCGTCCTGATCATCGGGGCCGGCATCGCCGGCCTCACCGCCGCCGCCATGCTCGCCGCCCGTGGGCATGACGTGACGGTTCTCGAACGCCAGGCCGCCCCTGGCGGCAAGATGCGGCACCTCGCCATTGGCGATGCACGCATCGATGGCGGCCCCACCGTCTTCACCATGCGCTGGGTCTTCGACGAGATCTTCGCGGCCTGCGGCACGAGCCTCGCCGAGCACCTGACGCTGGAGCCGGTGGAGGTGCTGGCGCGCCACGCGTGGGATGGCCGCCCGGGGAGGCTCGACCTCTTTGCCGACATTCAGCGCTCGGCGGAGGCCATCGGCGCCTTCGCGGGCGCGGCGGAGGCGCGCGGCTACCTGGCCTTCGTGGCCCGCGCCAAGAAGACCTTTGCGGCATTGGATGCCCCCTTCATCCGCGCCTCCCGCCCCTCGCCCATGGCGCTCGTGGGGCGGGCGGGAATCGGCGGGATGGGCCGGCTGCTTGCCACCTCGCCCTTCAGCTCATTGTGGAACGCGCTGGGCGAGCATTTCCAGGATGCCCGCCTGCGCCAGCTTTTCGGCCGCTACGCCACCTATGTCGGCTCCTCGCCCTTCCTGGCGCCGGCCACGCTCATGCTGATCGCGCATGTCGAACAGGAGGGTGTCTGGCTGGTCGAAGGCGGGATGCACCGCGTGGCCCGCGCCTTCGAGGCGCTGGCGGCCGCCAAGGGCGCACGCTTCCGCTACCAGGCCGACGTGACGGAAATCCTGGTGAAGGGCGGCCGCGCGGCCGGGGTGCGGCTCGCCGATGGCGAGGTGCTGGAGGCCGGCACCATCATCTCCAATGGCGATGTGGCGGCGCTGTCGGCGGGCCGCTTCGGCCGGGCCGCGTCCGGTGCGGTGGCCGCCGTGCCGCGCGCCAACCGATCGCTCTCGGCCGTGACCTGGGCCATGCATGCGCGGACCGAGGGTTTCCCGCTGGTGCGGCACAATGTCTTCTTTTCGGGTGACTACACCCGCGAATTCGATGAGCTGACCCAGCAGGGCCGCCTGCCCTCGACGCCCACCGTTTATGTCTGCGCGCAGGATCGCGGCGATGACGACACGGCGCTGGACGGGCCCGAGCGGCTGCTCTGCCTGATCAACGCGCCGGCCCGGGGCGATTACCGCCCCCTGCCTCCCGCTGCCCTGGCCGAGGCCGAATCGGCGAGCTTCGCGTTGCTGGCCCGCTGCGGCCTCACCATCGAGCGAGACCCGGCGCGGGAAATCATCACCACGCCCACCGGGTTCGACTCGCTCTTCCCCGCCACCGGCGGCGCGCTCTACGGGCAGGCCGTGCATGGCTGGTCCGCGACCTTCGCGCGACCGGGAACGCAGACCCGGCTGCCTGGGCTTTATGTGGCGAGTGGCAGCGCGCATCCGGGCGCCGGCGTGCCGATGGCCGCACTCTCGGGCCGGCTCGCGGCCTTTCGCGTTCTGGAGGGTCGCTGAAGGGGCGGATGGTGCTGTTGGAGAGGATTGAACTCTCGACCTCTCCCTTACCAAGGGAGTGCTCTACCACTGAGCTACAACAGCAAACCGAGGCGCTTCCTACATATCCGCCCTGGGGTTGGCAACCCCGCCCCGGTCAAATCCGCTCCCGCAAACTGAGAACTGGTCGCCGCAGCTGAAAGCGCGATGGCGGCGCCTTCATCGCGGGGCGTCTGCGCCCGCGACCGTGTGATGGGGACAGATGGCCACTCTGCCGAACGCGGCACGGACGAGGCCTGGCGTCCTGAAGGTACGGCGGCGATCCATGTAGCCGCAGCATTCAGACGGCCGCCTGGGGCGCGGCGCCGGCCTTGGAGTTCTGGACCGAGGCATCGAATGCGGTTTCCCTGGCGTGCGGCGGCCGAGCATGGCCAGGGCGGCGCGTCAGAACCGCATGGCCAGCGCCACCGAACCGCCATGGCCAGTCAGGTTGAAACTGTACTCGCCTTCATATTGCAGGCGCAACTCCAGGCGGTCGGTCGCGAAGATCTGCGCGCCGGCCGCCAGCCGGCCCACCGTCTGGTCCGTCCGCACCACGCTCGCGAACCGGCCGGCGACCGCCGGCGCCGCGACCAGGCGGGCCTCCTGCGTCCATTGCCCCTCGCTCAGCAGGCTTACGCCCACCGAGGTATAGAGCCGCATCACCACGCCGTTCGCGAAATTCACCCGACCGCCGATCTCCAGCGCCGGCGTCAATGCCGCAACCGTGCCCGAGGCGGCGGCGACGTCCAGGTTCAGCATGGTGGAACCGTTCTCGCGATAGGCGCCAGAACGCACATGCGTGAGGCCCAGCGTCACGGAGGGGCGAAGATAGAACTCCTCCCGGCCCAAAGTGTAGGTCCCCCGCACAAGCGCGCCGACATTGGACAAGGTCGGGCTGCCGCGCGCGACGCCCGCGAAGCCGGGCAGCGTGACCAGGCGGGTGCTGGTGAATTCGCCTCCGCCCCCGAACACGGCGCCGGAGAACAGCCACGGCCCGGTCTGGTACTTCGCGGTCAAAGCCGCGTAGCCGGCCTCACCGCGGCCGCTGACCAGGCCCTCGGTCGTGGAGAGTCGCGAATTCTCGTAGGCGAAGGAGCCGCCGAGGAACCAGCCGCCGCCCATCGCGCGCTGCCCGCCCATCTGCCACATGGTCGAATTCAGGCGGAAGCTGGAGGCGCCCTCGGCGCTGGCCTGGGAGGCCGTCCGCCCGGTCAGCCCGGCCCAGACGCACTCGCCCTCCACCAGCATGTTGGTGGTGCCCTCGAATTGCGGGCAGCTCAGCGCGCCATTGGCGAAATTCCGCGCGCCAGCGGCCATGCGCGCGCCCGGCGCCAGGCTGGCATTGGGCGAGACCTGGCGCAACGCGCTCGCATAGGCCCCCGCCCCCTGCGCATCGGCGAGGTTGCCGAGCGCGGCGAACAGCGCGCCAAGCCCCGCGCCGCCCGCATTCCAGGCGTTCTGCAGATGCCCAGCGACGGAGATCCCGTTGGGGTCGAGCGGGACGCCCGCCGGCGTGAAGTTCGCTTCCGCCGAGACGAAGAAGGTCCCTCCCTTCCGGCTCACCTGGTAGTCGAAGAGGGTGGTGCGCTCGCCGGTCAGCGTCCCCGTCGCAGGGCCCGCGACGACGAGGAAAGGCAGTTCCACATTGGGCAGGACGGTCGAGATGAGCGGCCGCACACGGCCCTCCAGCTGCGCCGAGCCCGCCACCGTCAGCACATCCGAACGCTGGCTCGTGAAATCCGCGTCCAGCACGAGGCGACCGGTGCGGCGCTGGATGAAGTCGCCGCTGACGGCGGAAACGCCATGCATGGTGTGGGCCGCGATGCGCACCGTCCCGCTGTTGTCGAGCTGGAGGGCGATGAGGGAGGGGCCGGCGTTCAGCGTGCCGCTGCCGGAATAGCTGCCGTTGCTGAGCGTATATGAGCCGGTGACGGTGCCGTCGTTGACGAGGTTGCCCGCCGTCATGGTGACCGCCTGGCCCGAGAGCGCCGAGACCGAGCCACCCGGGTTCACCGTGACCCGGCTGCCGGTGTTGGCGCTGTCCACCCAGATGCCGATCCCCTGCGCGCCCGATCCGCCCTGGATCGCGGCATTGGTGGTGACGGTCACGACGCCCGCGCCGCTCGGCCCCTTGGATTGCGCGAAGATGGCGACGGAGTTGACGCCGCGCGTCGTGATGGGCTGGCTCTGCACGATGTCCACGCTTTCGCCGCCGCCTGCGCCTTGGAAGCCGGTCGGGCCCGCATAGACCGTCCCCATCGCCTCGAAGAGACCGCCGCCGCCGCCGATGCTCTGCGCCAGGATGCCGTAGGCGAAATCCCCTGTCGTGGTGATCGCCACGTTGGAGTTGATCGAGACAGCGGCGCCCGAACCCGCGGATAGTTCGGGCGATACACGCTGAAGCCCGTGGTGGAGAGCGTGGGCACGCCGCCCGGCAAGCCCGCGATGCCGCCGCCGCCGCCGATGCTCTGCGCCACGATTCCATGCGCGCCGCGGCCGGCCGTGGTGATGAAGCCGGGCGCCGTCATGTTGAGGGTGACGAACCCGCCGCCGCTGAATCCGACATCCGGGCGATTGCCGCCCAGGAGATGGGCGCCGCCGTTGAACTGCTGCGGCACGAAGGCGAACCCGCCGCCGCCGCCGATGCTCTGCGCGAGGATGCCGTAGGCATGGGCCCCCCCGGTCTGGATGCGGATCACGGCGTTGTCGATGTTGACATACCCGCCATAGCCGGTCGCGCCGTCGCGGCCGCCGACCATGAGGTTCGGCCGGCCGGAGACGGTGGCGCCACTGGAGTAGGAATTGCCGCTGCCGGCCACGCCGCCACCGCCGCCGATGGACTGCATCACAAGGCCCGCCGCCACGTCGCCGCGCGTCACGATGTCCACCGTGCCGCCGATGACCACCGATCCCCCGACACCAACCTGCACGGCCGGGCCCGAGCCTTGGTAGCCCAGGGTCATGTCGACGCTGGACGCCACGGACCCGTCGGCGGCGATGCCGCCACCTCCGCCGATGCTCTGCGCGAGGATGCCGAAGGCGGCGTAGCCGGAGAGGCGGCCGCCATCGACGAAGCCGGTCGAGATCCGGCTGCCATCATTGATGACGATCTGGACATTGCCACCATTGCCATTGCCCCCCGACGTGGCGCCGAGCCGCAGCGAGGTGCTCATGCCGAGCTGGCTGGAATTGGAATTGGCCGCCCCGGCCATGCCGCCGCCGCCGCCGATGCTCTGCGCCACAACGCCGTGCGACCAGTCGCCCTGCGTCGTGATCGCGCCGGTCTGCGTATAGTTCACCTGGCCGCCCGAGCCGCTCACGCTGTTGCTGCCGCCAAGCGTGACGGCCTTGCTGAAGGTGATCGGCACCTCCTGGTTGACGACGCTGGTGAGGAATTCCCGCGTCCGGGTCAGGATGTCGATCGTGTTGTCGGAAGAGGCCTCCGCGCCCGCCGAGCCGGCGACGCCTCCGCCACCGCCGATGCTCTGCAGGACCACGCCCGCGGCATCGCTGCCGAAGGTGCGGATCTGCCCGCCGATCACCGCCGTGACCGCGCCGCCACCGCCGCCGCTGCCGCCGGTCGCGCCGAGATTGACCGTCCCCTCGCCCACCGG
>JAESGX010000689.1_pt1 | contig 10556 bp, 9 predicted proteins | sample 9269801 | NCBI WGS metagenome assembly JAESGX01 (sample SAMN16773122, study PRJNA677054) | algae metagenome | isolation source: Pleurocapsa minor GSE-CHR-MK-17-07R and co-occurring heterotrophs from wet... | place: USA: Lower Calf Creek Falls, Grand Staircase Escalante National Monument, UT ... | reverse complement strand
AGGCGCTTGGGTTGCTTCGGCGGGCGCTGCGCGGCCGCGACATCGCGGTCGACGAGCCCCTCCTCGGCGAGGAACCGGTGCCACCCGCGCACACTCGAGAGCATGCGCGCGGCGCTCGACGCGCTCACGCCCGCGGGGCGTTCCCCCTCGACGGGCTGCCCGGGGTCGCGAACCGCGACGACGAACGCCGCGACGTCGGCCTCACCGATCGCCCGCACCTCGTCGACGCCGCGCGCGGCGAGGTGCTCGCGGTAGCGCGCGAGGTCACGGCGGTAGGCGGCGACAGTGTTGGCCGATCGCCCACGCTCGAGCGCGATGTGCCGCAGGTAGCGCTCGACCTCGCGCTCGAGTGCCGACACTGCTCAGCCCCGCGAGCGCCGGGCGTGCTCGGCCAGCACGGCGGCCTGGAAGATGCCGTTGTGCACGCGACCGGCGAGCACGGCATCCACCGCCTCGTCGAGCGCGACCCAGCGCAGCACGATGTCGGCCTCCTCCGCCCCTCGATCGAAGACCGCGGGCGCCGCCGAGAGGCCCGTCGCGCGAAACACGTGGATCACTTCGTCCGACCCGCCCGGCGAGGTGTGCATCGTGATGAGCGGCTGCCAGTCGGCAGCGACGAGATCGGCCTCTTCGGCCAGCTCGCGCTGCGCAGCCTCGAGCGGTGGCTCACCCTCGGCGTCGAGCAGCCCCGCGGGCAGCTCCCAGTTGCGCATCTGAATGGGGTGGCGGTACTGCTGGATGCTCAGCACCCGATCGGCGGCGTCGACGGCCAGCACGGCCACCGCGCCGGGGTGCTCCATGAACTCGCGTGTGAGGGCGCCCTCGCCGTAGGCGAAGCGCTCGCGGCGGATATCCCACACCACGCCCGCGAAGGCCACGTCGCTCTGCAGCACCTCGACGCCGAAGGCCTCGTCGCGCAGCGACGGCGCCGTGACAGACTCGGCCGGGCGGCTCGTGCCGTCGGGCCCCGCCGCCGCCTCGGTCACTCGGGCGCGCCCGCCTCGGTGCCGGCGGTCGCAGCGGCGACCAGCTCGACTTCGCCCGTCTCGTCGTCGAACAGCTTCGAAGCGCGCTGGCGCTCGATCGCGGCATCCACGAGCCCGCGGAACAGCGGGTGGGCGTTCGTCGGCCTCGACCGCAGCTCGGGATGCGCCTGCGTGGCGACGTAGAACGGGTGCACGTCGCGCGGCAGCTCGACGTACTCGACGAGCGTGCCGTCGGGGCTCGTGCCCGAGAACACGAGGCCCGCCGCCGCGATCTGCTCGCGGTAGGCGTTGTTGACCTCGTAGCGGTGGCGGTGGCGCTCGTGCGAGACGGGTGCGCCGTAGAGCTCTTCGACGATCGAGCCCGGCGCGAGCGCGGCCTCGTACAGCCCGAGGCGCATCGTGCCGCCCAGGTCTCCCCCGGCGATGATCTCGACCTGCTCGGCCATCGTCGCGATGACGGGAAACTCGGTCTCAGGGTCGAACTCGGTGCTGGATGCTGTGGGCAGGCCCGCGACATCGCGCGCGTACTCGATGACCATGCACTGCAGCCCGAGGCACAGGCCGAGCACGGGGATGCGGTTCTCGCGCGCGAAGCGCAGAGCGCCGAGCTTGCCCTCGATGCCGCGCACGCCGAAGCCGCCCGGCACGCAGATGCCGTCGAGGTCGGCCAGGTTCTTGGCCGCACCCTCGGGCGTCTCGCACTCGTCGCTCGCGATCCAGCGGATGAGCACCTTCGCCTGGTGGGCGAACCCGCCGGCGCGCAGTGCCTCGGTCACGCTCAGGTAGGCGTCGGGCAGGTCGATGTACTTGCCCACGAGGCCGATCGTGACCTCGCGCTTCGGCTCGTGCACGGCGGTCAGCAGGTCTTTCCAGCGATCCCACTGCACCTCGCCGGCGTGCAGGTCGAGCTGGTCCATGATGTAGCTGTCGAGGCCCTGGCTGTGCAGCATCGAGGGGATGTCGTAGATCGAGGGAACATCCACCGCATTGACGACGGCGGCCTCGTCGACGTCGCACATGAGCGCGATCTTGCGGCGGTTGGCGCTCGAGACGGGGCGGTCGCTGCGAAGCACGAGGGCGTCGGGCTGAATACCGATCGACCGCAGCGCCGCGACCGAGTGCTGCGTCGGCTTGGTCTTCTGCTCGCCGCTCGCGCCCATGAACGGCACGAGGCTCACGTGCACGAAGAAGACGTTGCGGCGGCTGAGCTCGTGGCGCACTTGGCGCGCGGCCTCGATGAACGGCTGCGACTCGATGTCGCCGACCGTGCCGCCGATCTCGGTGATGATCACGTCGGGCTGCTGCTCGTCTTGCGCCTGCAGTCGCATGCGGCGCTTGATCTCGTCGGTGATGTGCGGGATCACCTGCACGGTGTCGCCGAGGTACTCGCCGCGGCGCTCGCGCGCGATCACCTGCGAGTAGATCTGGCCGGTCGTGACGTTGGCGGCCTGGTCGAGGTTGATGTCGAGAAAGCGCTCGTAGTGCCCGATGTCGAGGTCGGTCTCGGCGCCGTCGTCGGTCACGAAGACCTCGCCGTGCTGGAACGGGTTCATCGTGCCCGGGTCGACGTTGAGGTACGGGTCGAGCTTCTGCATGACGACGCGCAACCCGCGCGCGGTCAGCAGGTTGCCGAGGCTCGCGGCGGTGAGGCCCTTGCCCAGAGACGAGACGACACCTCCGGTCACGAAGATGTGCTTGGTGATGCGACCGGTTGAACCAGAGTCTGAAGTGTCCGCCACGGGGTTCTATCGTATCCGACGCGAGGCCCGGTCGGTCTCGACGCGCGCAACGCCGTGAGCGTACAGTGGCGGCCATGAGCGTGCGCACGCCCCGATCGGGTCTGAGGATGCTGCGCCGGGCATCCGGCATCGCCGCGGTCGCGATCGTGGCCGTCGTGCTGGGTGGATGCGCGGGCCTCAGCGGAGCGCCCGTCTCGGTTGCGCTCACCGAGCAGCAGGGGTTCCCCGCCGACGCGCCGATCGCCGAGCCGTTCTGGGACGAGGGATGGCGCGGCGAGCCGATCGGCTGGCTCGCCGACGATCGCGCGACGATCACGATCGTGAGCTACGGCAGCTCAGCCTGCCCCTTCATCGCCACCGCGGTCACGGTGCTCGACGACGCAACCGTCGGTATCGAGCTGCGGCAAGGAGCCGCGTATGCCTGCACCGACGACCTCGCGCCGCGTACCCACGTGCTCCCCACCCCCGAGGGGTGGGGGCAGGGTGATGGCCCGTACACCGCTGAGATCACGCGTTTTCTCGACGCCTTCGGCGCCGCCGACCCCACCCTGAGCACGGCAGAGCTCTGGCCCTGGACTGAACCGGCGACGATCGCCGTGCAGACGCTGCGCGGTGCGCCGGATGACATCACGCTGCCGTCCGACGCGCTCGAGAGCGGCGAGCCGCTCGCGTTCTGGGGGCCCGAGCGGCAATCGTTGCGGGTCATCACGTGGGGAAGCTCGAGCTGCCCGCCGCCGGCGACCTCCCTCACCCTCGTCGATGCGGCCCAGCTGTCGCTCGTCTTCGGGCCGCTGCCGGCCGGGCGGGTGTGCACCGCCGACTTCGGACCCACGACGCACGTGCTCGGCGTGCCCGACGGCGTCGGCCCGGGAGCGGTGACCCTGGCGGTGCGGTTCGAGGAGCGCGACGGCTCCGCGCAGCAGACCAGCATCCCGATCGGCGACTGAGCGCCCCGGCGACGAGCCTCAGGCGCGCGTCGCCGACGCGGCGCTCGTCCGCGGTCGCCTCAACCGATCGGGGCGCGCGTTCCCGGTCAGCCGACGAGCTCGCGCGCTGTCTCGATGAGTTCGCGCGCGTGCGTCAGGCCCGACTCGCTGTCGGGCAGGCCGCTCAGCAGGCGCGCCATCTCGGCGATGCGCTCATCGCCCTGCAGCTGCTGCACGCTCGATGCGGTCACGTGCCCGTCGCTGTCTTTCACGACGCGCAAGTGGTTCGTCGCGAACGCGGCGACCTGCGCGAGGTGCGTGACGACGATGACCTGCGCGGTCTGCGCGAGGCGCGCCAGGCGCCGCCCGATCTCGATGGCGCTCGCACCGCCGACGCCGGCATCCACCTCGTCGAAGATGAACGTCGGCACGGGGTCGGTCGCCGCGATGACGACCTCGAGCGCGAGCATGACGCGCGAGAGCTCGCCGCCCGACGCACCGCGGCCGAGCGGGCGCGGCTCGGCGCCCGGGTGCGGCTGCAGCAGGATGGCGACGACATCACGGCCGCTCGCCGTGTACTCCTCGCGATGGGTGACCTCGACCGTGATGCGCGCCGAGCCCATCGCGAGCGCGGCGAGCTCGCCCGTCACGCGCTCCGACAGCCGGATGCCCGCCACCCGCCGCAGGTCGCTCAGTCGGTCGGCGAGCACCATGACGCGGGCTCGATCGGCGTCGACCTCGGCGCGCAACGACTCGATGCGGTCGGTGTCGTGGTCGAGCTCCATGAGCCGACCGCTGCCCGAGCCGAGGTAGTCGATGACCTCGTCGAGCGAGGGGCCGTACTTGCGCATGAGCACGGAGAGCTCGGCGCGGCGCTCTTGCACCGTCTCGAGCTCGCGCCCGCCATCGCTGTCGAGCGAGGCGAGGTACGACGAGAGCTGCGTGGCGAGCTCGCCGACGACGAAGCCCGCATTGGCGATGGCCTCGGCGATGGGCACGAGCTCGGGGTCGTGCCCCGACACGCGGTCGATCGTGCGTCGGGCGCTGTCGAGCAGCGAGAGGGCATCCCGCGCCTCATCGAGGCTCTCGCTCGAGATCAGCTCGTGCGCCTGCGCGGCGGCGAGCCGCAGGTCTTCGATGTTGGTGAGGCGATCGGCGCGCTCGGCGAGCTCGACGTCCTCCCCCCGACGCGGCGCGGCGGCCTCGATCTCGGTCATCGCGAGGCGCAGGTCCTCCGCCTCGCGCGCGCGGCGGTCGCGCTCGGCGACGAGCACGTCGAGCTCGGCCTGGGCGTCGTTCCAGCGCCGGAAGACCTCCTGGTAGTCGCCGAGCACGCTCGCGAGCTCGGGACCGGCGAAGCGATCGAGCGCCTCGCGCTGCGCCGTCGCCGACTTGAGCCGGATCTGATCGCTCTGCCCGTGCACGACGACGAGCTGCTGGCCGATCTCGTTGAGCACACCGACGGGCGTCGAGCGCCCGCCGACGACCGCGCGCGAGCGGCCCTCTTGCGAGATGGAGCGGCTGAGGATGAGCGCGCCGCCGTCGAGGTCTCCCCCGGCGTCGCGCACGCGCTCGGCCACGGGCCCGTGCTCGTCGACGTGCCAGTGGCCCTCGACGAGCGCCTGGCCCGAGCCCGAGCGGATCGCCCCGGTGTCGGCGCGGTCGCCCAGAAGCAGTCCGAGCGCCGTGACGACCATGGTCTTGCCCGCGCCCGTCTCGCCCGTGAGCGCGGTGAAGCCCGGACCGAGCGGCAGGCGCGCCTCGCCGATGACCCCGAGATGGCGGATGGAGATCTCTTCGATCACGCGCCGCGGCCCTCCTCGTCGATGGGACCCCGCCAGCCGTGCACCGGGAGGGCGAACTTGTTGACCAGCCGGTCGGTGAACGGGCCGGGGTGCAGGCGGGCGAGGCGCACGGGCGTCGACGATCGTCGTGCGACGACACGGGCGCCGCGCGGCAGGTCGACGGCACGGCGCCCGTCGCACCACAGCACCCCGACGCCCTGCGTGCGGTCGAGCACCTCGACCGCGAGCGAGCTGTTGGGGCCGACCACGAGCGGCCGAGAGAAGAGGGCGTGCGCGCTGAGGGGCACGAGCAGCAGGGCATCGAGGCTCGGCCAGACGATGGGGCCGCCCGCCGAGAACGCATAGGCCGTCGACCCGGTCGGCGTCGACATGACGACGCCGTCGCAGCCGAAGCTCGACAGCGGCCGGCCATCGACCTCGATGACGACCTCGAGCATGCGCTCGCGACTCGCCTTCTCGACCGTGGCCTCGTTGAGCGCCCACGTCTCGTAGATGACCTCGGCGCCGAGCTTGACCCGTACGGCGAGCGTCATGCGCTCTTCGACCAGGTAGTCGCGCTCGAGCGCCCGCCCCACTGCCGAGGCGAGGTCGTCGCGCTCGCTCTCGGCGAGGAACCCCACGTGCCCGAGGTTGATGCCCAGCAGGGGCGCCGACCCGCCGCGGGCGAGCTCGGCCGCGCGCAAGATGGTGCCGTCGCCACCGAGCACGATCACGAGCTCGAGCTCGCCGACCTCGGCCGTGTCGCCCAGCACGAGCAGCTCGCCCTCGCCCGTGGCGGCGGCGAGGTCGTCGCGCGATTCCGCGTCGACGACGGGATGCACGCCCGCTGCCCGCAGCAGTCGCACGACATCGACGGCGGCGCCCAGCGACTCGGGCCGCCCGGTGTGGGCGACGACGAGGATGCGGCGGTCGGTCACGATGACCCCTTCTGCGGGTGATCAACAACGGTACGGTCGGGAACGGTGCGGTCGGGAACGTGCGCCAGCGCCAGCTCGGCGGCTCGCGCCCTCCATTCTGTCGGATGCACCCCGACACCCGCCCCGAAGACGACGAGATACTCGTGGTTGCCTCCCGTGCCGACGATCGGGGAGGAGAGCAGGTGGCTCGCGTTCAGCCCCGCATCGCTCGCCGCCCAGAGCACCGCCATGATCGCGTCGTCGCGCACCGCGGCGTCGCGCACAATGCCCTCGCGGATGCCCTGCCGACCGGCCTCGAACTGCGGCTTGATCAGCAGCACGACCGGCACCTCGGTGCCCACGGTCGCGACGATCGCCGGCAGCACGAGCGTGAGGGAGATGAAGCTGAGGTCGCCCACGACGATGTCGGGCCGCTCGGCGACGCCGCTCACCGCGGCGAGGCGCTCGGCGGTGAGTGCGCGCGCGTTCTCACCCTCGACGACCTCCACGCGGGGGTCGGCGCGCAGCTCGGGCGCCAGTTGTCCGTGCCCGACATCGAGCGCGATCACCTGGCGGGCGCCGCGCTCGAGCAGCACCTGCGTGAAGCCGCCCGTCGAGGCACCCAGATCGAGAGCGAGCATCCCGCGCACATCGATGCCGCTCGCATCGAGGGCGGCGACGAGCTTGAGGGCAGCACGGCTCACGTACCGGTCGTCGCCATCGACTGCGATCACCGCCGCTTCGGGCACGGGATGCGCAGGCTTCACGATCGCGCGCCCGTCGACCGTCACGCGCCCGGCCTCGATGGCCGCACGCGCCGCGGTTCGCGACCGCGCGAGTCGGCGATGCACGAGCTCGAGGTCGAGCCGCCGCGCGCTCGGGGGCGCCTGCCGCTCTGCGGGCCCGGGCTCGACGTCGTCGGCCGGCTCGGGCACGTCCGTCATCACGCCGATCGGGCGGAGTCGCCGTCGCTCGCCTCGAGCTGCTGCCGCAGCTCGTCGTGCAACTGGCGGTACGCGGCGGCACGGCTCTCGATCGGGCGCTCGTCGATGAGCGCCAGCCGCGAGAGCAGGGCCTCGTCGGGCTCGGGCGCGAACTCGCCGTCGGTCATGGTCACGACGATACCGCGAGCTGCATGAGCTGCTCGTCGACATCGAGACCGTAGATCTGCAATCCCGAGGCATAGATCACCGCGGCGGCCGCGCGAAGCAGGTCGAGGGCATCATCGCCCGCGCGCGCGACCCGCACGACGTGCTGCTTCATGCGCACGACCGCCTGCCCGACCTCCGCCGTGCGCACGCCGTCGGCATCCACCTCGATCGCGATCGGCGGGTACGGCTCGAAGAGCTCGCGCAGGTCGCCCAGGATGTAGTCAGGCTGCATCGTCGGCGGCGCCGCGAGCACCTGCTTGGCGCGGTCGATGCCCGTCAGTACGAGCGCCGTCGCGAGCCCGGCCCGCTTGCCGCCCATGATGTCGGTGTCGAGGCGGTCGCCCACGACGAGGGGGTTGCTCGCACCGAAGCGCTCGCGCGCGACCTCGAAGATCGCGGTCTCCGGCTTTCCGGCGAAGACCGGCAGGCGCCCGACCGCGAGGTGCACGGCCGAAACGAGCGTCCCATTGCCCGGGGCGATCCCGCGCGCAACAGGGATCGTCCAGTCGGTGTTGGTCGCGACCCAGGGGATGCCCGTGTGCAGCGCGAACGACGCCTCGGCCAGGTGCTCCCAGCCCACGTGCGGCGCGAATCCCTGGATGACGGCCGCGGGCCCGTCGTCGGCCGAGCGCGTCACCCGAAAGCCGGCGGCCTCGACCTCGCTCACGAGGCCGTCTCCCCCCACGACGAGCACACGAGCGCCCGGGTCGACGAGCGTCGCCAGGATGCGCACCGCCGCTTGCGGGCTCGTGACGACATCGGCCGCCTCGACCGCGAGCCCGAACTCGCGCAGATGCGCGGCGACCGACTCGTCGGTGCGCGACGCGTTATTGGTGATGTACCCGACGCGCACGGTGCCCGCGGCGCGCACGATGCTCTCGACGGCATGCGGGATCGCCCCCGGCCCGGTGTAGACGACACCGTCGAGGTCGAGCAGCAGCGCATCGCGTCCCGCGAGGGGGGTGGGATGCTCGCTACCGGTCACCGTCGGACTCCGACCGCCCCGACGCGGGCTCCGCGTTGCTCGCCTCATCGCCCTCGTCGTCGTCGAGCTCGATGATCTCGATCGTCTCGTCGCCGTCGTCGGCCCCTGCCGAAGCGAGCGCGGTGGCCGCGACGTCGGCGCGGCGCGCCCAGGTCTCTGCCTCATCGGTGCGACCGAGCTCGTCGAGCACGATCGCATACGCGTCGAACAACGCCGGGCTGTAGCTGAACGCCGTGGAGGGGTCGAGCTGCGGGATCTCGAGCTCGGTCAAGGCTGCCTCGGTCTGCCCGAGGTCGAGGCGAGCGCCCGACATCGCGATCGCGAGCTCGACCCGCGTCGGAACGCTGAGCGTTCGGCGGTCGACCGAGCGACCGAGCTCCAGCGCCTTCTCGGCGCGGCCGAGGCCGCGCTCGCAGTCAACCATGAGCGGCAGCTGCTCGTTCGAACCCGAGATGCGACGGTAGGTGCGCAGTTCGCGCAAGGCGAGCGCGAAGTCGCCCGTGGCGTAGGCCGTGATCGCGAGAGTCTCGCGCGTGAGCGCGATCCGGCCTGCACGGCGCGCGGCCGCCTGAGCGTGCCGGTGCGCGAGCGGCGGATCCTCGTCGATCAGCAGGCCGGCCATCACGAGGTGCTGCGCCACGCGATCGGCGTTCTCTTTCGCGAGGGTCTTGAGCTCGTTGCGCGCGATGCGGTCGAGCTCGGCGCCCGTCACACCCTCGCGGATTACCGGGTCATCGTGCCGCGGACGATCGTTGTCGCCCTCGGGCCGGTTCGGTCGCTCGGGGCGACCCGCGCCGGCGGGGCGGGGACCGCGGTACCCCGTACCCTCGCGCTTCGCGCCGCCCTCCCGCTTCGGTGCACCGTCGCGGCGCGGCGCGCCATCGCGCTTCGCCGCGCCATCCCGACGCGGCGCACCATCTCGCGTGGGCGCACCATCCCGTTTCGCCGCACCATCCCGCTTCGCAGCACCATCGCGCTTCGCCGCACCATCTCGACGCGGCGAGGCGTCGCGCTTCGGGCCCCCGCTGCGAGGGGCGCGGTCGTCACGCGAGGGGCGATCGGGCCGTTCGGCCATGGTGACTCCTTGAGCTCAAGAATGTACTGCGTTAACGCGAAATGGCCACCCATTGCTGGGTGGCCATCTCACAAAGAAGTCCGGCGGTGTCCTACTCTCCCACGAGGTCGCCCTCGCAGTACCATCGGCGCAGAAGGTCTTAGCTTCCGGGTTCGGAATGTAACCGGGCGTTTCCCCTTCGCTATGGCCGCCGAAACACTATTGATTTATCAATCGTTTACGGACAGACAAGCCAAGCACTGTTCTCACAGTGTTGAGTCTGTGCGTAGTTCTCGACCGTAAATCGAGAACCACAAAGTGGACGCGAGCAACACAAATCTCATTCCTCAGAAGAGGTGTTGTCAAGTTATCGGCTTATTAGTACAGGTCAGCTGCAAGGGTCTTTAGTCCCCTCTTCCACATCCTGCCTATCAACCCAGTAATCTGGCTGGGAGCCTCTCGCCCGAAGGCATGGAAGTCTCATCTTGAGGCCGGCTTCCCGCTTAGATGCTTTCAGCGGTTATCCATCCCGAACGTAGCTAATCAGCGGTGCTCCTGGCGGAACAACTGACACACCAGAGGTTCGTCCAACCCGGTCCTCTCGTACTAGGGTCAGATCCTCTCAAACTTCCTACGCGCGCAGCGGATAGGGACCGAACTGTCTCACGACGTTCTAAACCCAGCTCGCGTACCGCTTTAATGGGCGAACAGCCCAACCCTTGGGACCTACTCCAGCCCCAGGATGCGACGAGCCGACATCGAGGTGCCAAACCATGCCGTCGATATGGACTCTTGGGCAAGATCAGCCTGTTATCCCCGAGGTACCTTTTATCCGTTGAGCGACAGCGCTTCCACAAGCCACTGCCGGATCACTAGTCCCGACTTTCGTCCCTGCTCGACCTGTCAGTCTCACAGTCAAGCTCCCTTGTGCACTTACACTCGACACCTGATTGCCAACCAGGTTGAGGGAACCTTTGGGCGCCTCCGTTACTTTTTGGGAGGCAACCGCCCCAG
>JAESGX010000687.1_pt1 | contig 10579 bp, 7 predicted proteins | sample 9269801 | NCBI WGS metagenome assembly JAESGX01 (sample SAMN16773122, study PRJNA677054) | algae metagenome | isolation source: Pleurocapsa minor GSE-CHR-MK-17-07R and co-occurring heterotrophs from wet... | place: USA: Lower Calf Creek Falls, Grand Staircase Escalante National Monument, UT ... | reverse complement strand
GGGCGGGTCCTTATCCAAGCAGGGCTTCGGCCTGCATGCAGGTCGCACCCCCGTGGTCGCGCGTCTCGGCGGTGGCGGTGCCACCCTCGATCCGCGCCAGGACGGACAGCGCGTTGCCCGCGAAGCAGGGCCGCTTGCCGCGGAAGGCAAAACGCTTGAGGCGCTGGCCCGGCGCCGCATCCAGCATGGTCTGCGCCATCAGCGTGGCCTGCAGGGGGCCATGGACGATGAGGCCGGGATAGCCTTCCTCGCCGGTCACATAGGGCATGTCGTAATGGATCCGGTGGCCGTTCCCGGTCAGCGCCGAATAGCGGAACAGCAAAAGAGCGTCGGGCACGAGGTCGAGCCGCGCATCGGCGGCGAAATCCGGCGCGGCTTCGGCCGGGCGCACCGCGGCACCCTCGGCGCCGCGATAGACGATGTCATGCTCCTCGGTCAGCACTGGGCCGCGTGGGCCAGTGATTTCGTGCCGCACGGTGACGAAGACGAGCTTGCCCGTCCCGCCCGACTTCTCCGAGATCGCGGCGATGGTCGAAAGCCGCGTGACCCGATCCTCCGCGCGCAGTGCCTGGTCATGGAAGTCGAGCCGCCCGCCCGCCCACATGCGGCGGGGCAGTTCATGCACCGGGGGCAGGAAGCCGCCGCGCTTCGGATGTCCGTCCGGGCCGACGCCCGAGGGTCGGCGCCAGTCCTGGAACAGCATCCAGTGCCAGAGCGGCGGCACGTCGCCCTCGGGCACCGGGCGATCCAGCGTGGCGGCGAGGCCTTCGATCAGGCGGGGGTCGAGGCGGTCCTCACGGGTTTCCGTGCGGCCGAGGAAGTCCTGGTAGCTCATCCGGACATCCTTTCCCGCTTGCGCCTTGTGCCGCAACCGGGTTTTGCGCGCATCTGCCATCCCTTGGCCATGTTCCGGGCTTGCAACCGCCATGGGGGCCAGTCAGAACCGCCTCATGGACGCTGCCGAATACAAGCTGATGGACGCGGTCGAGGACCGGATGTGGTGGTACCGCGCCATGCATGGCCATGCGCTGGGCGCGCTGGCCGGGCTGCCGCCCGCCGCGCGCATCCTGGATGCCGGCTGCGGCACGGGCGGCTTCCTGGCGAAGCTGCGCGCGGCCCACCCGGCGGCCGAGCTGTTCGGCCTGGAGTACGCGGAGGCCGCCGCCTTCCGCGCCGCGACCAAGGCCGGCGCCCATGTGGCGGCAGGCACGATCAACGCCCTGCCCTTTCCCGATGGCCAGTTCGACGCCGTCGTCAGCCTCGACGTGCTCTGCCACGACGCCGTGCAGGAGCAGGTCGCGCTCGCCGAGTTCCGCCGCGTGCTGCGACCGGGCGGGCTGCTCGTGCTCAACCTGCCCGCGCATGAATGGCTTCGCTCGGCGCATGACCTGCGCGTCCACACTGCCCGCCGCTATGACCGTGCCCGCGCCGCCGCGGTGCTGGCCGATGCGGGCTTCACCGAGGCCGCGCCGCGACACTGGAACAGCCTGCTGCTTCCGCTGATGGTGCTGCAGCGCAAGGTGCTGAAGCGCGACGAAGGCGATTCCTCGGACGTGGCGCCCTTCCCGCCCTGGCTCGATGCCAGCCTCTATTCCGTCTGCCGGCTGGAGGCGGCGCTGCTGAGCGCCGGCCTGCGCTTTCCGGCGGGCGGCTCCGTCCTTGCCACCGCAACCCGTCCTATGGACCCCGCGACACCATGAACGAGCACCCTGTCGGCCTCTCCATCGTCGTTCCCGTCTATCGCGGGGCCGCCACCATCGGGCGCCTCGTCGAGGCGGTCTCCCAGCTCAAGCCGGCGGGCGGGATCGAGATCATCCTCGTGAACGACGGCAGCCCGGATGACAGCGGCGACGTCTGCCGCCGCCTGGCCGAGACGGCGACCGTGCCGCTCACCTACATCGAGCATGCCCGCAATTTCGGCGAGCACAATGCCGTGATGACGGGGCTGCGCGCGGCCCGCGGCGCCTATGTCATCAACATGGATGACGATTTGCAGAACCCGCCGGAGGAGCTGATCCGCCTCTATGACCATGCGCGCCTCGGCGGGTGGGACGTGGTCTATACGCGCTACGCCAAGAAGGAGCATGAGGGCTGGCGCAACCTCGGCAGCCGCTTCGCCAACAAGGTGGCGGACAGCCTGCTGGACAAGCCGAAAGGGCTCTACCTCTCCTCCTTCCGCTGCATGAGTGCGATGGTGGTGCGCGAGGTCACGAAGTATTCCGGGCCCTACCCATATATTGACGGCCTGATCATGCAGGTGACCCAGCGCATCTCCTCGATCGAGGTGGCGCATTACCCCCGTGCCGACGGCGTCTCGAACTACAACATGCGGCGCCTGGTGCGGCTCTGGCTGAACCTCGCCACCAATTTCTCGGTGCTGCCGCTGCGCCTCGCGATCTTCGCCGGCGTGGCCATGGGCATGCTGGGCTTCCTGGTCGCCATCGTCGTCATCATCGAGGCGGTCTTCTTCGAGACGCCCTCGGGCTGGGCCTCTTCCATGATGCTCATGCTGCTGATCGCGGGCGTGCAGTTCACGATCCTCGGCGTGATCGGCGAATATGTGGGACGTGCCTTCCTCTCGGCCAATGGCAAGCCGCAAGGCGTGGTGCGGGACGTGATCCGCCCGCGCGAAAAGGTGCACGGGGAATGACCCTCTATTGGGGTGCGCTCATCGCCGCCATCACATCCTCTCTCGTCGGCCAGGTGCTGCTAAAGGCCGGGGCCGAGGCGGTTCAGGGAGTGAGCTTCATCAGCCAGATGCTGCGCTGGCAGACCATGCTGGGGCTTTGCTTCTATGGCACGGGTGCGATGCTCTACATCGCCGCACTCCGCCGGATCCCGATGAGCGTGGCGCTGCCCTGCACGGCGGCGAGCTATGTGCTCATCGCCGCCATTGGCTGGTATTTCTTCGGCGAGACGCTGGGCGCGCAGAAGATCGCGGCCATCGCGCTGATCGCGGCAGGCGTGGTGATGCTGGCCACCGCCTGAAGCGACAAGCGCGCGATTGGTCCCGCTTCCCTTCAGCGGCGCCTGCGCCTACCGGGCAGCTCATGATGATCCGCGACGCCCTCGAGTCCGACCTGCCCGCCATCACCGCCATCTACGCCCATTGGGTGACGCATGGGCGCGCGAGCTTTGAGCTGGAGCCGCCCGACCTGGCCGAGATGACGCGCCGCCGCGCGGGCGTCCTGGCCGGCGGCTACCCTTACCTGGTCGCGGAGCACGCGGGCGAAGTGCTCGGCTATGCCTATGCGAGCCTCTATCGCGCCCGCCCGGCCTATCGTTTCACGGTGGAGAACAGCGTCTATGTCCGCCCCGGCGGCGGGCGCCAGGGTGCGGGCCGCGCCCTGCTGGAGGAACTCATCGCGCGCTGCGCGGCCAGCGGATTCCGGCTGATGATCGCGGTGATCGGCGACAGTGCGAACGCGCCCTCCATCGGGCTGCACACGGCCGCCGGCTTCCAGCCCGTGGGCGTGCTGCCCGGCACCGGCTGGAAGCATGGCCAGTGGGTGGATACGGTCCTGATGACGCGCGAGCTGGGCGAGGGCCGCGGCACCCCGCCCGGCTGATCAGCGCGCCAGCGCGCGCCACACGGCTTCGGGCGTGGCCGGCATCGCGACATCGGCGCCCACCGCGTCCCGCACCGCCGCCATGATCGCCTGGGGCGCCGCGATGCAGCCCGCCTGCCCCGTCCCCTTCACGCCCAGGCCGTTCGCCTCGGTCGGCTGGTCCTCGCGGAGTTCCACGCGCAGATCCGGCAGGTCGGAGGCTCGCGGCATGGCATAATCCATGAAGCCGGCCGAGAGCAGCTGTGCGCTCTCGGCATCATAGGCGATGCGCTCCATCAGCGCCTGCCCGATGCCCTGCGCGACGCCACCCTGCACCTGCCCGCGCGCCAGCATGGGATTGAGCAGGCGGCCATAATCATCCACCGCGGTGTAGCGCAGCAGCGTGATCTCGCCCGTCTCGGGGTCCAGCTCGATCTCGGCGGCGTGGGCGCCATTGGGGAAGGTGACGAGGTCCACCGCATGCGCGACCTCACCCTCCAGCACGCCCTCCTCCGTGGCGATCTCGGCGAGCGTCAGGCCGCGCCCATCGGGCAGGCCGAAGCGGCCGGCTGCGTAATGCAGCGCATCGGGCATGCATTGCAGCAGCCGCGCCGCGACCGAGCGCGCCTGGCCCAGCAGCACGCCCGCCGCCTGCCGCATGGCCTCGCCGCCCATGTGCAGGCTGCGCGCGCCCCCATGCCCGCTGCCGCGCACGATCCGCGCGGTGTCGGCCTGGACGTAACGGATGGACCCGATGGGGATGTCGAGCAGATGGGCGATATATTGCGGGAAGCTCGTCTCATGCCCCTGGCCGTTGGATTGCGTGCCGATGGCGAGCTCCACGAGCCCATCGGCCGAGGCGCGGAGTCGCGCCCATTCGCCGGGCGCGCCGCGCGCGGTCTCCAGGAAGCAGGTCAGGCCGAAGCCGCGCCGCTTGCCGCGCGCCTCGCTTTCGGTGCGCCGCGCGGCGAAGCCCGCGCGATCCGCCAGCACGGCGCATTCATCGAGCCGCGCCGCGAAATCGCCGTCGCGGATGTCCTGGCCGAGGGCCGAGCGGTGCGGCAAGTCGCGGATCGCGTTCAGCGCGCGCAGCGCCTGCGGGTCCCGTCCCGTGTCATGCGCCGCCGCCTCGATCATCATCTCGATGATGTAGTTCGCCTCGGGCTTGCCCGCGCCGCGATAGGCCTCGATCGGCGCGGTGTTGGTGAAGGCCCCGCGGGCCGTGAAATGCACGGCGGGAATGGCATAGACGCCCGAGAGCGCCGTCGCCGGCGTGTGGCTCGCGCAATAGGCGCCGTTCGAGGAGAGATAGCCGCCAAGCTCCGAGAGCGCGTCCACCTCCAGCGCCAGGAACCGCCCCTCGGCATCGAGCGCGAGGCGCGCCGTAGCCTCCATGCCGCGCCCATGGGCGGAGGCGGCAAAATCTTCGGCCATTTCGGCCACCCAGCGGATCGGCCGGCCCAGCAGACGGGTGGCATGCAGCAGGGCCACATGCTCGCCGAAGGCCACGTTCTTCACCCCGAAGCCGCCGCCCACATCGGGGGCCAGCAGGTGCAGGCTCTCGGGCGCGATCCCCATGGCGGTGGCGATCTGCCCGCGGATCGCGTGCATGTTCTGCCCGTTGAGGTGCAGCGTGAGCTGGCCGTCCTCGATCCAGGCGAGGGCCGCCCGCGGCTCGATCGGCGCGCAGGTGACCCGCCGGTTCACGATATGGCGCGTCGAGACATGGGCGGCCCGCGCCATCGCGGCCGCGACCGCCGCCGCATCGCCGCGCTGCCAGCGGAAGGCAAGGTTGCCCGGCGCCTCGTCATGCAACTGCACGGCGCCCGCGGCCAGCGCCGCCTCGGGCATGCTGATGGCGTCGAGCGGCGCGTAATCCACCTCGATCAGCTCGGCCGCGTCCTCCGCCTGGGCGCGGCTTTCGGCGATGATGCAGGCCACGGCCTCGCCCACATGCCGCACGCGGCCCTGTGCCAGCGCCGGGCGCGGCGGGATGATGAGGGGCAACTCCGCCTCCAGCAGCGGCAGGCAGGGCAGGCTGCCGATGCCGGCCGCGCGCAGATCCTCGCCGGTCAGGATGAGATGCACGCCGGCTGCGGCCCGCGCCGCCCCCAGGCCGATCGCGCTGAGCTCCGCATGGGCATGCGGGCTGCGCAGGAAAAAGGCCTGCAACGTGCCTTCCGGCACCGCCTGATCGCTCATGTAGCGTCCCTGGCCGCGCAGGAAGCGATCATCCTCCAGACGCCGAATGGACTGACCGAACATGCGCATCTCCCGAATCCCAGGAGAGCTTACCGGCGAATGGCGCCCCCGTCAGGCTGCCCGCATCTCACCCAGCATGACGGAGAGTTCGGCCCGGAGCGCCTCGCCCTGGCCCGCCACCGCATCGGTGCCGCCGCCGAGCAGGGCGACCGCCTCCTGGGCTGCGGCGATATCCTCCCCCACCGCCTGGATCTGCGTGGAGACGGCATCCGTCCCCGCCGCCGCCTCCGCCACATTGCGGGCGATCTCGCGCGTTGCGGCGCCTTGCTGCTCCACGGCGGCGGCGATGGCGCTCGCCACCTCGTTGATCTCCTCCACCACGGTGCCGATGCCCTGGATGGAGCGCACCGCCGCCCCCGCCGCCGCCTGGATCGCGCCGATCTGCGCGCCGATCTCGCCGGTGGCGCGGCCGGTCTGGCTGGCCAGGCTCTTCACCTCGCTCGCCACCACGGCAAAGCCCTTGCCGGCCTCGCCCGCGCGGGCCGCCTCGATCGTGGCGTTCAGCGCCAGAAGGTTGGTCTGGCCGGCGATGTCGCTGATCAGGCGCACCACCTCGCCGATCTTCTCCGCGGCACCGGTCAGATCGCGCATGGTCTCGTCCGTGCGGCGCGTCTCCGCAAGCGCCCGGCCCGCCACCTGCGCCGCCTGGGAGACCTGGCGCGTGATCTCGCCGACCGAGGCGGCGAGTTCCTCGGCCGCGGCCGAGACCGTCTGCACATTGCCGCTGGCCTGACCCGCGCTGAGCGAAACTTCTTGCGCCTGGCTCGCGGTCCGGTCGGAACCGTCGCGCAGCGCGTGGACGGCCGCGCGCAGGGTGCCGACTTCCTCACCCAGGCGGTGGACCACGCCGCCGATTGACCCCTCGATCCGTTCCGCCAGGGCAAGCCGGGCCGTGCGGCGCTCCGCCTCGGTCGTTGCCCGCTGGGCCTCGGCGGCCTGGTCGAGGCTCTCGGCCCGGGCCGCTTCCAGACGCAGCGCTTCGAGCCCCTGGGCGAGGGTCGCGAATTCATCGGCGCCCTCGGTGCCCGGCACCGGGGTCACGTAGTCGCGCGCCTTGAGCCGCGCCGTCGCGGCCTCCATCCGCGCCAACGGGCGCAGCACACGCCGCACCAGAAGCCAACCCGAAAGAACGAGGCCGAGCAGACCCCCCAGCAGCGTGAGACCAGCGAGACCCGCGCGCCACTCCGCGGCGTTCACCACCGCCGCCAGCTGCTCCTCGGTGACGACCGCCGCCGCATCCCGCACGGCCAGCAGGCTGCCGATGAGGGGTGTCGTCTGCGCGATGAAGGCGTCGCCGGCCAGCCGGTGCGGTCCGGGCTCGGCCTGGGCCGCGGCCAGGGTGCGGAAGGTCTGAAAGTATTCCGCCTGCGCCTGCGCCATGGCGGCGATCAGCCGCGGCTCCGTCCTGACCGTCGGGTCGGCCTCGACCAGACGCCAGGCCACATCCACCGCCCCGCGCGAGGCCTGGATCGTCGAACGCTCATCCGCTGTCAGCGCCCGCACGGCGGACAAGGCGTTCGCGACCGTGCTCCGCTCGCGCCCCGCCGCATCCCGCGCGAGCCAGGAGCCCTGTTTCAAGGCGTTGACCCGCGCCACCAGCGGGTCGATCACGCCGCCCTGCTGGAGCAAAAGCGCCCAGATTCCCTGCTGCAACTCAACGAAGCCCGACATCTCCCGGAAGAAACCGCTCCGCGCGAAATCCGCCTGGCGTTCGCCGAAGGGGCGGCCGAGTTCGGCATCGGCACGGCTGCGCAAAGCGCCGAGCCGCGTGAGGCCGTGCTCCAATTCGGCCAGCATGCGCCGGGCTTCGGGCGCCCCGCTCCGCAGCATCGCCTCCCGCGCCTCGGTCACCTTGGCGTCGAACTGCCGGCGGCTGCGCTCGATGCTCGCCCGTCCGGCGGCGCTGATGGCGGCCGGCGCGTTCAGCGCGGCGTTGGTGGCCGCGCGCTCCAGCAGCAGCTCGAACAGGCCTTCGTTCAGGCGATTGCCGGCGAGGTCCATCTTCAGCGCCTGGGCGGCCAAGCCCCACTCCGTCCATGCGGCGCGGAGCGCGACGCTGGCGGGGACGACCGCAAGGCCAGCCAGCAGGATGCAGCCCCCGAGGATGGGGGCACGGACGGAGCGGAGGGAGGCAAGCATGACAGACAACCGATCGTTCAAGATGTCCGGATGTTCTCACCCACCCCTGAAGAAAGGGCTAACGGCCCGGCCGCGTGGTCTCAGCCAGGCCAAACATGCCCCGCAGGAAGCCCGGCGTGACCATGGCGAGCGGGTTCACCGTGATCTCGGCGTCATCGGGCGGGCCCTGTGCCCGGAAGGTCGCGGCGAAGACGCCGCCCCCCGCCTCGGGGCTGAACAACCGGCCCACCAGAGGCAGGTTCCCCAGCAAGGTGTTGAAGAAATAGGCGGGCACGATGGTGCCATCGAGGTCGAGGATCACGCGCTCGCGCAGGACCCGCCCGCGCGCCGTGATGCCGAGCGATGCGGAGAAGGCGCGCGCATCATTCAGCCGCAACTCGCTGGGCGAGAGGCTGAAGGGCACGACGGCCCGGTTGAACACCAGCCCCGCCCCGCCTTGCACCGCCTCGACCAGCCCGAACAGGGTCATGGCCTGCAGCAGCTTGCCCAAGGCCGGCGCATTGCGGACGGTGAAGGCCTCCAGCTCCGCCGTGCCGGTCAGCGGCGTGCCGGGCCGGGATTCCGCATATTCGGCATTGAGCTGGAGGCGGCCGCCATCGATCGTCTCGATCAGGCCGAAGGTGCGCAGCAGCGCGCCTCCATCCTCGGCAGTGCCGCGCAGCAACCGTGCCTCGCCGCGCGGGGTCATGGTCAGCTCGAAATTGCCGGCCTGGCGCGAGGTCCGGGCGCGCAGATTGGCCTCCCGCAGCACACCCGCCGTGTCCAGCCGTCCGCGCGCCTGGGCGGAGAAGACATCCCGCCCCGGCGCCAGCATCACCTGGTCGAACCGCAGGTCGAGCGAGAGCGGCGGTTGCGGCCCCTCCGTCGCGGCCTCGCGCTCACGCGCACCGCCCGCGACATGGCCCGAGGGACCGAAGATGGAGCGCAGGTCCAGCACCGGGCCGCGCAACGAGATGGCCCAGGTGCCGCCCGGCGCCGAGGGTGCCCGCGCATCGCCGACGAGGCGGCTCGCGCCGAAGCCGGTCTCCTGCAGTTCCACGCGCTCGATCCGGCCGGCGCGCGCCACGGCGCGGGCGCGGAGCGCCAATTCCAACGCCTCGATCCGGATGCCTTCGATGCTGGTCAGCTGCTCCCCCTGCAAGCGGAGCGAGGCATCGGCCCTGCCCGGGCTGCCCGCGGGCTTGGTCCAGCCGAGCGGCGGGAAGCTGAGCACGGAATCCCGGAGGTCACCGCGCAGATTGACCGTGTATTGCCCGTTGCGCCGCCGCTCGGTCCGGACCTCTAGCGCCACCGGCCCCGTGACCAGGGCGCCCATGTCGAAGCCGAGCTCGGCGATGCGCCTGGCATCGGGCCGGCCCGTGACGGTCTCCCGGATCGTGACCTGGCTCGCGGGGCCCGCGCGGAAATCCATCTCGACATTGATGCGCAGCGGCACGGTGTTGAGCGCCGCCGTGCCGTTCAGCCGCAGCTGGTCGGTGTCCACCGTCAGGTCGAAATTGCCCTCCTCGAGGTCCCGCTCCAGCAGCAGGCGCGTGAAGCGGGCGTTGCTGACCTTCGCCTCCGCGCTGAGCCGCACCATGTCCATCGAGAGATGGGCGACCATGGGGAAGGCGATGCTCAGCCGCCCTTCCTGGCTGCCCGCCACCGCCTGCACCGGGAAGGGCCGGCGCTCGAAGAGCTTCAGGCGCGGATGGCGCAGGATGGCGACCGTCTCCGTGACCGGGCCCGCCACCTGGATGGCCATCTCCGTCGTTGCCGTGGCGCCGCGCGGCAGCAGGAAGCGCAACGTCGAGGCCCGCAGCTCGATCCCGCCCGGCTGGCCCGCGGCATTGTCGAGCCGCCCGGCCGTCGTCTGCACGGTGATCTCGGCGAGGCCGAATTGGACCCGGCCCTGCACCCCCCGCACCGCCGGCATGGGCCGCAGCCAGTGCACCACGCCCTGGCGCAGCTCCGCCGTGCCGCTCAGGCCGCTCAGCTCCGCATCGGCGAAGCCCGGGCCGCTCTCGGCTTCGATGCGCCACTTGCCGGCCGTGGCCTCGCCGGCCGTGATGTTCGTGGTGATCCAGTCGCGGGCGCCCTCGGCGACGCCCGCCGGCCAAAGCACCGGCAGGTCCCCGAGGGCCACGCGGTCGAGCGCGAGATCGAGGGCGGCGCGCCAGCGCCCCCCCTCAAGCCGCGCCCCGCCGGTCGCCTCGATGGTGGTCGGGCCGCCCGGCGCGGGCAGCCGCAGGGTGAGGGATTCGAGGGCCATCACCTCCGCCGAGGCGTGGGCATCGAAGGCCCCGTCCTCGACTTCGACGGCACCGCCCGCCGGGATGGCCAGGCGCATCCCGCCGACACCGCCGGCGACGCGCCCCTCGGTGGCGCGCCAGCGGCTCAGCTCGGCATCCGCGGCGATGCCCAGGCGCAGGCTGGTCTCCCGCAGCACGCCGCGCGGAACGGCGAGCCGGAAGGCCTCCCGCGCCTCGGGTGCCAGATCGGCCGGCCACAGGGCCGGAACCTCGGCGAGGTCGAGCCGATCCATCGAGGCGCGGAGCTCGCCCGCCCAGCCATCCTCCGTTCGGCGCAGGTCGCCATCGGCTTCCAGCGTCGCCCCCTGCGCGCCAGGGAGCTCAAGACGCGCCTCCTCC
>JAESGX010000686.1_pt1 | contig 10580 bp, 11 predicted proteins | sample 9269801 | NCBI WGS metagenome assembly JAESGX01 (sample SAMN16773122, study PRJNA677054) | algae metagenome | isolation source: Pleurocapsa minor GSE-CHR-MK-17-07R and co-occurring heterotrophs from wet... | place: USA: Lower Calf Creek Falls, Grand Staircase Escalante National Monument, UT ... | reverse complement strand
GCGGAAGGCAAAGACCTCCAAACGGGACGAGGCGCTCGGCCCGTCGAAGTGGCGGCTCCAGCATGGCGGGTTCTCGGAGCCGGTTCGTGAGGCTGATCCGGAGACCGGCGTCCCGGTCCAGCATCGTCGTGCCGTCGACACGCTCGGGCTGATGCTGGCCAATGGCAGCATCACGCCGCAGATGCACGAGGCCGGGGCGATGTTCCGTGTGACCTTCCGTCTCGCGGCGCTGGACGGTATGCGCACGACGCAGCTGCTGCGCATCCAGGGTGGTGGAGGCGATCTGCTGAGCGAATGCCAAGCTGCTGCGCGACGTCGGTTGGCCGCGGCCATGGACCTTTTCGGCGGCGCGGACAGCGCCGGCGGAAGCTGCCTGTGGCACGTGCTCGGCCTCGAGTGCTCCCTGCGGGAATGGGCCCTGCGGCAGGGGTGGTCGGGCCGTCCGGTCCATCACGTCCAGGCGCAGGGCATCCTGCTCACCGCGCTCGGCGTTCTGGCGGCCCATTATGGCCTGCAACCGCGCGAGCGTGCCGCGTGAGCCTCAGCCCAGGGCGGCCTTCAGGTCCGTCATTGTGGCCATCAGCGTCATCGGGTCGATCGGTGACGGCGTGAAGCCGCAGGCCTGGTAGAAGCGCTTAGCGCCGGCGTTCAGGGCCTGCACCAACGCCCCGCGCACCGCCAGCACCTCGCTGGCCTGCAGCACGCGTAAGACCGCATCCCGCAGTAGGGCCCGGCCGATGCCCTGGCCGTGCAGGCTGCGGTCCACCGCCAGTCGGCCCAGCATCGCCATCGGGATCGGGTCGGGCATGTTGCGCTTCACACGCCCTGGGGCGGCGGTCACAGCCACAGCCACAGCCACAGCCCCAGCCGCCAAGCAGTAGAACCCCACCACGAAGCCGGCGCGGGACACCACGAAGGTCCTTGACGCGCCGGCCGCCTGGTTCGCCCGCGCACGCCGCCGCAGCCAGTCGTCGAGCGTGGGCTCGCCGCTATCGAACATCGCCAGGTCGTGCGTGTCGTCGAGCGGCGTCGGGGCGCGGAGCCCGTCGGCACTCACTCCCACGGTGGCGCGGTCTCCAGCAGCTTGCGAAGCCTGCCGTTCGGGTTGGGCGGCGCGTCGAGCAGCGCCTGGAACTTCGCGTACGCAGCCGGCTGGGTGCGGAACAGCGTGCGGTCGAGAATGGCGTCGGTCGCAGCGCGGCGCGCAGCCTCCAGCATGAACTCGGAGCGCGACTTCCCCGAAAGCACGGCGGCCTGGTCGATCAGGGCACGTTCCTCGGGCCGCACGCGGATGTTGATCGCGCCGACGGTGATGGCGGGCTTGGCCTTCGCGGGGCGTCGGGTCGGGGTGGTGATGCGCTTGGCGGGTGTGGGCATGGTGGCCTCCAGGGCTGGTTCTACGACTCTGTATGGACATTGTCCACCACGCAGTCTAGCGCCGCTTAAAGCGGATTGCGGCACCGGAACCAGAAGGGATAGTGTCTCGATAGTCGTTGAATTGCGACCGCAGCCGAGTGGCTCCCGAGCCACCGGCCCGCTGATCAGCCACAGTGGCTCTCGAGCCGATGGTTCCTTCCTGGCCCCGCTGTATGCCGGGGGCGGAAGCGCGCAAGGTCGCTAGCGCCAGGCCATAAAACAGGTTTGCGATTTGCAGCCTTTTCCCCGTGCGACCAGCCAGATAGCCCGCAAACCATACCGTGCCAGGTTTGCACGCGCGGGCCGCATGGTTTGCACCCACTCCTAGATCCGGATGGCCCGATGACGCTCCCCTGGATGGCGGCGAAGATCCTGCTGCGTCCGGTGGCGGAGCTGCGCCCGCATGCTGGCAACGCCCGCGTGCACAGCGCCGCGCAGCTGGAGCAGATCAAGGCCAGCATGGTGGCCTTCGGCTTCACCAATCCGCTGCTGGTCGACGAGGCCGGCGTGCTGATCGCCGGGCACGGTCGGCTCGAGGCCGCGTCCGCGCTCGGCATGGCCAAGGTGCCGGTGATCGTGCTGCGGCATTTGTCCGCGGCGCAGAAGGAGGCGCTGCGGCTCGCCGACAATCGCATCGCGGAGAATGCGACCTGGGACCAGGCGCTGCTGCACGACGCGCTGGCCGCGGTGCAGGCGGCGCAAGACATCGATCTCGGCGCGCTCGGCTTCTCGGCGGATGAGCTCGCGGACATCCTCGCGGCGGCTGGAGATACCGTGTCCGACGGCGACGCGCCCGAGGCTCTGTCCGCGGATCCCGCCGAAGGGGGCGGTGCGGCGGGCGCGGCAGGCATCGAGGATGCACCGGCGGAGGATCCCGCCGATGCCGATCCGGAGCCGCCGCGCCAGGCCGTAACCCGTCCCGGCGACCTCTGGCTGCTGGGCGAGCATCGCCTTCTCTGTGGCGACAGCACCGACGCCGCGTCGGTGGCGCGCGTGATGGGCGACGACCGCGCAGCATTGCTGTTCACCAGCCCGCCCTATGGGAACCAGCGGGACTACACCACCGGCGGTGTGACGGATTGGGACGCTCTCATGCAGGGCGTATTCCAGCACCTCGACGCGGCGGTTCGGCCGGACGGCCAGGTGCTGGTGAACCTCGGCCTGATCCATCGCGACAACGAATGGCAGCCCTATTGGGCCGGCTGGCTCGACTGGATGCGCGCCCGCGGCTGGCGGCGCTTCGGGCTCTACACCTGGGACCAGGGGCCGGGCCTGCCGGGCGACTGGAATGGGCGGCTCTCTCCCGCCTTCGAGCTTCTCTTCCACTTCAATCGGGAATCCCGCCGCCCGAACAAGATCATCCCCTGCCGTTGGGCGGGGCACGTCAACTCCGAGAAGGGTGGGTTGCGGGCGAAGGACGGCACCGTCGGCGAATGGCAGCATGCCGGCCAGGGCGTGCAGGAGACCAGGATCCCGGACAACGTATTGCGCATCACGCGGCACAAGGCCCGCGGCATCGAGACAGAGCATCCCGCGGTGTTCCCCGTCGCGCTGCCTGACTTCCTGATGCGCGCCTATGCCGACGAGAACGACATGGTGTTCGAGCCCTTCGCTGGCGCCGGCACCACCATTATCGCTGGCCAGCGCACCGGCCGCCGCGTGCGGGCGATCGAGCTCGCGCCGGCCTATGTTGACCTCGCCGTGGCCCGCTGGCGGATGCTGCACCCCGATCTGCCGGTGACGCTGGCCGATGATGGGCGCGATTACGACACCGTCGGCGCAGCGAGGCAGGAGGTCACCGCGAATGCAGCCTGATCTCGTCGTCTTCTCGCTGCCAGTGGCTGGGCTCGTCCCCTACGCCGAAAACGCGCGCACGCATTCGCCGTCGCAGGTGGCGCAGATCGCAGCGTCGATCGCCGAGTTCGGCTTCGTGAACCCGGTGCTGGTCGACGCCGAGGGCGTGCTGATTGCCGGGCACGGCCGCGTCATGGCCGCGAAGCAGCTCGGGTTCGCCTCGGTGCCGGTCCTGCGGCTCGGCCATCTCTCCCCCGCGCAGGCGCGTGCGCTACGCCTGGCGGACAACCAGATCGCGCTGAACTCGGGCTGGGACGAGGCGCTGCTCGCCGCCGAGATCGCACGCATCCGTGACGAGGCCGTGGTCGATCTCGAGGTGCTTGGCTTCTCGGGCATGGAGCTCGACCGTCTGCTGGCGGCAGCCGATGCGGGCCTTGGCGATGACGCCGACGAGGCTCCACCGCCGCCGGTGGTGCCCGTCACGCGCACCGGCGACCTCTGGCGCTGCGGCGAGCATCGTCTGCTGTGCGGCGACGCGACGAATCTGGCCGACGTGCAGCGCGCCCTCGGCGCCGGCCACCTGGCCGACATGGGATTCGTCGATCCGCCCTATAACGTGGCCTACGAGGGCGGCACCGCGGCCAAGATGACCATCGCCAATGACGCGCTCGGCGTTGGCTTCCCCGAGTTCCTGCGGCCGGCCGTGGCCAACCTGCTCTCGGTCACCAAGGGCGCCTGCTACGTCTGCATGTCCTCCTCCGAGTGGCCGACGTTGCATCGCGTCTGGCAGGAGGCGGGCGGCAAATGGTCCAGCACCATCATCTGGGCGAAGAACACCTTCGCCCTTGGCCGTGCCGACTACCACCAGCAGTTCGAGGCGATGCTCTACGGCTGGAAGGCCGGCGCGCAGCACTACTGGTGCGGCGCCCGCGACCAGGGAAACGTCTGGCACTTCGACAAGCCGGCCCGGAACGACCTGCATCCTACGATGAAGCCGGTGGCGCTGGTGGAGCGTGCCATCCGCAACAGCAGCAAGCCGCGCGACACGGTGCTGGACTGCTTCGGCGGCTCGGGCACCACCATGATCGCCGCGGAGCGCACCGGGCGCCGCGCCGTGTTGCTGGAGATCGACCCCGCCTATGCCGACGTCATCGTGCGGCGATGGCAGGAGACGACCGGCGAAGCCGCGGTGCTGGAGGGCGACGAGCGGGTCTTCGCGGACATCGCGTCGGCACGCGGCATCGTCGATCATGATGTGATCCAGACCGCCGAATCATAGCACGAAGACAACGCTTCATCTTGCTTGGCTCACACGCGCCACAGCGCGAATGGTCCGTCACACGCAGAGCACCCCGCCCTGCACCACGACGGAGACGACCATGACCGACCGCGAAGCCCGCGCCACCCGCAACCAGGAACGCAGCCTGGCCGCCTTCCTCGCGAAGAAGGCCGAATTCGACGCACTTCTCGCGGAACTCACCCAGACCAGCGCGGACCATTTCGGCGCGGACCCGGAGACGGTCCTCTGGGGCGAAGCCGCCTGGCTTTCGGATGCCACCGCGAAGCTGAAGGACATCGCGGACCAGCATTTCCGCCGCGGCGAATACGCAGCCTGAAGCGGGCCACTCCCGCACCGCCCCGACCGGCAGCGCCGGCGGGGCTCCCGGCAGTAGGGGCCGATGGTCGGCACCCGCAACCGGAGACCACCACGATGACGAAGCTTTCCGACACTCAACGCGTGATCCTGAGCGCCGCCGCACAGCACGAGATGGGCCTCGCCCGCGCGCCGAAGACCCTGCCGGCCGCTGCGCGCAACGCGGTGTTCCGCAGCCTGATCAAGAACAACCTGCTCACCGAGATCAACGCCCCGCGCGAGCATGTCGGGTTGCGTTGGCGCCAGGATGAGGATGGGACCTGGATCGTGGCACGCATCACCGACGAGGGGCTGCGGGCCATTGGCATTGACCCCAACGAGGGCGACGCGGCGGCCGGCGAGCCCGACTGCTCGGGCATCGAGGGCAGCGTGCCCGACACGGCGCCGACGGTGGCAGCGGATGTCGCGCCGGGGGATATCCCCGCGCCCGACGCCGAGCCCGCCCAGGCCGGGCCCCTGACGGAGGAAATCGCCCTGCTCGACCAGGTCCTCGCGGCGCCTGCCGCCACGCCACGCGCCAGCCTGCGTGACACCGCCGCGGCCATCCTCGCCGCCTGGGACGGTCAGGCCGCCCGCTTCGGGACGCATGATGGCGACCTGATCGGCGCACTCGACGCGCCGATGGCGGCCCTTCGCACCCTGCTCGCCGGCAAGCCTGCCCGTGCGCCGCGGGATGCCAGCGCGCCGCGCAAGCCGCGCGAGGGCACCAAGCAGGAGCAGGTGCTGGCCATGCTGCGCCGGCCTGAGGGCGCCACGGTCGCGCAGATCGCCGAGGCCACCGGCTGGGCACAGCACACGGTGCGGGGTTTCTTCGCCGGGCTGAAGAAGAAGGGCCACGCAGTCGAGGTGAAGTCGCGGGAGCGGATGGTCGGCCCGAACAAGACCGGCGCGAAAGGCTCCTTCACCGTCTACGCACTGGCGGAGTGAAGCATCTCAGCCACGAGTTCGAAGATCATCAGGAGCGCCGGGGATCATCAGGATTCTCGGCGCTTTATCGAGTTGGCTGTGTTCCGGCACAGCGCGAATCGTCCGTCACGCGCAGGGGCATCCCGCCCCGCCAAGACGGAGACGACGATGACCACCACCATCCTCCCGCACGAGACCGCCGAAGGCCCACAGGATCGCGCCGCCTGGCAGCAGCTTCTCGCCACCGCGCCGCGCAGCACCGACAGCGTGGGCCGCGCCACCATCCAGGTCTGCACCGCCAGCGACGGCCGCGGGATTTACGCCACGGTGGACTACGCCACCTGGCAGACCGAGAAGGAGGAGGGCTGATGCCCTCCGAGCGCCGCTGGATCATCCTGGCGCAGGATGGCCGGCACGTGACGCTGGGCCGCGCCGCGCCGCCCAGCGAAGCCGAGGTCGAGGCCGCCGCCGCGGTACTTGCCGCACAGGGGCTGGCAGGCTGGCTCGCCACACTCGACGGGAACTACTGGTCGCGCCGCCGCGTGGCCCTCGCGCCGGTGCAGATGCTCGGCGACGGCGCCAGCCTGGATTGGCCCGCCGCCATCACCGCCTTTGAAGCCGCCCGCCAGCGCGCCCTTCGTCCCCTCTGAGAAGGCCGGCATCGCCATCACGCGCGGCGGGAGGTCGCCGCCATGCCGGAAATGACCGCCTCCACGCGCGAGGCCGCCCGTCGCCTCGGCGTCAGCGACACCGCCATCCACAAGGCCGAGCGGGCGGGCCGCATCGCCCGCGAGCCGGACGGCCAGTGGGATATCGATAAGACCCGCCGCCGCCTGACCGAGACCGCCGATCCCGCCCGCTCGCCCCTGGCCAGTAGCGCCGGCGCGGATGGCACGCCCTTCGCCCGGCTGAAGGTCGCGCAGCTCGCCCTGAAGGTGGAGGCGCAGCGCCTTTCGCTGGACGAGACCAAGCGCCGCCTGGTCGACGTGAACGAGGCAAACGCCGCGCTCGACGAGATCGGCAGCACGATGCGCGACGCGCTGCTGAACTGGCCTGCTCGCGTGTCGGGCCTGATCGCCGCCGAGATCAGCGTCGACCCGCATCTGCTGCAGACCATCCTGCAGAGCCACATCAACGACCTGCTGACGGAGGCGGCCGATCGCTTCGATCCAGCAGGCCTCGGAGGGGACCGGTCTCCGCAGCCGTGACCATGTGCGCCGGCGTGTCGGCGCGATGCTCCGGCCGCCGCCGCAGCTCACCGTCTCGGAATGGGCCGAGCGGCATCGCATGCTTGGCAGCCGCGCCTCCGCGGAACCCGGCCCGTGGCGCACCAGCCGCACGCCGTATCTGAAGGACGTGATGGACGCGCTGTCCGCGGTGCATCCCGCCCGGCGCGTCGTCTTCATGAAGGGCGCGCAGGTCGGCGCGACCGAAAGCGGTAACAACTGGCTCGGCTACATCATGCACCACGTGCCGGCACCGGCGCTGGCGGTGCAGCCGACCGTGGAACTGGCCAAGCGCTTTTCCCGCCAGCGCATCGACCCGCTGCTGGAGGAGACGCCGGCACTGCGGGAGCGGGTCGCGCCAGCGCGGGCTCGCGACAGCGGCAACACCATGCTGTCGAAGGAATTCCCCGGCGGCATCCTGGTGCTGACCGGGGCGAACAGCGCGGTCGGGCTGCGCTCCATGACGGCACGCTTCCTGTTCCTCGACGAGGTGGATGCCTATCCCGGTGACGTCGCCGGCGAGGGCGATCCCATCGCGCTGGCGGAGGCCCGCGCCCGCACCTTCGGCTGGCGGCGCAAGGCCTTCCTGGTCTCGACGCCTACCATCGCCGGCCGCAGCCGGATCGAGAGGGAGTACCTTGCCTCCGATCAGCGGCGGTTCTTCGTGCCGTGCACGGAATGCGGGGAGATGCAGTGGCTGCGCTTTGAGCGGCTGCTCTGGGAGAAGGGAGCGCCGGAGACGGCGCGGTATCACTGCACCACCTGCGACCATCCCATGCAGGAGCACGACAAGACCGCCATGCTGGGCGGCGGCGAGTGGCGGGCGACAGCGGAAGGCCAGGATCCACACACCATCGGCTTCCACATTTCGGCGCTGTACTCGCCGGTGGGCTGGCTCTCCTGGGAGCAGATCGCCCGGGATTGGGAGGCGGCGCAGGGCAAGCCCGAGGACATCAAGACTTTCAAGAACACAGTGCTGGGCGAGACCTGGCAGGAGCAGGGCGAGGCGCCGGATTGGGAGCGCCTGGTCGAGCGCCGCGAGGATTTTGCCATGGGCGTCGTGCCCACCGGCGCGCTGGTGCTCACCGCCGGCGTGGACGTGCAGGACGATCGCCTGGAATGCGACGTCTGGGGCTGGGCAGAGGGCTTCTCCTCCTGGCTCGTCGATCACGTGGTGATCCCCGGCAGCCCGCGGGATCGAGAACCGTGGGACGACCTGGCTCGGGTGCTCGCGCGGGACTGGCCTCGGCAGGGCGGTGGCGCGATGCGCATCGCCCGGCTCTGCGTCGACACTGGCGGGCGCGACACCGCCGCTGTCTATGGCCACCTCCGCCGCCTGCGGGATCCACGCATCGCCCCGACGAAGGGCATCGATGGCTGGAACCGGGCGCAGCCCGTCCAGGGACCGACGCCGGTGGATGCGCTGGTCAACGGCCAAAAGCTGCGGCGCGGCCTCAGGCTTTGGACCGTCTCGGTCTCGACCTGGAAGGCCGATCTCTATCGCCGGCTCTGGCTCGGCCGCGGCGACGCGGAGGAGCTACCGCCCGGCTGGGTGCATCTGCCGCGGGCGATCGACATCGAATGGGTCAAGCAGCTTGTCGCGGAGCAGCTGCGCACCACGAAGGATCGACGCGGCTTCGCCCGGCAGGAATGGGCCAAGCTGCGCGAGAGGAACGAGGCGCTGGACTGCGCCGTGCTCGCCCGCGCCGCGCTCTGGCTGCTCGGCGCTGATCGCTATGGCGATCGGTTCTGGCAGCAACTTCGGGACCAAATCGCCGATGCCCCACTCCTTCCCAGCGAACTTCCCACCGCCGGGAATGTCGCTCCCCAATCGCCGGCGTCGCAGGCCGCGGCGGTGCCGCCGTCCGACAGCCAGCGCCCGCGGGGCTGGCTCGCGCCACGTAACGGCTGGCTTCGCTGAAGGAGGACATGATGAACCCTACCGTCCTCTCCTGGGCGCTGGCGCAGCCTACCGGCACTCGTGCCGCCGTCCTAGCCGCGGCCTTCACCGGCGGCACCACGCGCGTGACCTTCGACGGCCGCACCGTGGAATACCGGTCGCTCGATGAACTCGGCCGCGCACTGTCGGTCCTGCACGCCGCCGAGAACACCGCCGCCCGCCGCCCCAGCATTACCTTCGCCAGCTTCTCTCGTGAGGGAAGCAGGTGATGGGCCGTCTCCGTGATGCCTGGCACGCCTTTCGCGGCTATGCCGCCGCTCAGGACAGCCGCGCCTCGAGCTGGGCAGCGTCCGGCGGCAGCGCCACCGCCGAGGTCGGTGCCGCCGCCCCCACCGTGGCACGCCGCGCCCGTGATGCCGTCCGCAACGACCCCTACGCCGCGCGCATCGTCGATCTCTGGACTGGGAACGCCGTCGGCGCGGGAATCACCACACGCTGGCCGGACAAACCCCACGCCGAGGCATGGCGCCGCTGGTCCGACAGCACCGCCTGCGACGCCGAGGGACGGCTCGACCTCTATGGCCTGCAGGCCCTGATCATGCGCGCGGTCGTGGAGAGCGGCGAGTGCTTCGTCCGCCTCCTGCCGGCCGAGATCACGCCGGCCAATCCGATCGGCCTGCGGCTGCAGGTCCTGGAGAGCGACCATCTCGACACGGCGCGGCAGGGCGTCATCGAGGGTGTCCCCACCCTGCAGGGCATCGGCCTCGGCGAGGCCGGCGAGCCGGTCGGCTATTGGCTGCATCGCGTCCATCCCGGCGCGTCCTGGGTTCTGCCGGGCGGCGCTACCTGGCTAAGCAGCCAGCGCGTCCCGGCGCGCGACGTGCTGCACATCTACCGCAAGCGCCGGCCGGGCCAGCTGCGCGACGTCTCCTGGCTCGCCCCGGTGCTGACGCGGCTTCGCGATCTCGGCGATTACGAGGCCGCCCTGCTGATGAAGGCCAAGATCGAGGCCTGCCTCGCCGCTGTCGTCTCGGAGGATGGCGACGACGCCATGACCGGCCCGGCGTCGGGCCTGCTGCGCGACGCGCAGGGCCGGACCGTCGAGAGCTTCGAGCCCGGCATGATCCTGTATCGCCGCGGCGTCGGCAGCGTGGAGGTGGTGAATCCCTCCGGCGGCGGGTCACACGCCGCTTTCGCACGCCGTGCTCTGGAAGCCTCCGCCGTCGGCACCGGCCTGACCTATGACCAGGTCGCCGGCGATCTGAGCCAGGCGAACTACTCCAGCCTGCGGGCCGGCAAGATCGAGTTCCGTCGCCTTTGCGAGCAGGTCCAGTACGGCATGCTCATCCCGATGCTGGTGCGCCCTATCGCGGATCGCTTCCATGCGCAGGGGGCACTGCTCGGGCTGTGGGGCGCGGAGGTGCCCGACGGCCTGTCGCATGTCCCGCCCGCCCACGAGATGATCGACCCCCTCAAGGACACGACCGCGCTGATCGCCCAGGTCCGCGCCGGCTTCGTGCCGCAGCCCGAGGCTGTCGGCGCCTTCGGTTACGACTTCCGCCAGGTCGTCGAGATGATCCGCGAGGCCAACGCTCTGCTGGATGAGGCCGGGCTCTCGCTCGACAGCGATCCGCGCCGCGTCGCCAAATCTGGCGCCGCGCAGGACGCGGCCCAGCTCGCCGCC
>JAESGX010000685.1_pt1 | contig 10595 bp, 11 predicted proteins | sample 9269801 | NCBI WGS metagenome assembly JAESGX01 (sample SAMN16773122, study PRJNA677054) | algae metagenome | isolation source: Pleurocapsa minor GSE-CHR-MK-17-07R and co-occurring heterotrophs from wet... | place: USA: Lower Calf Creek Falls, Grand Staircase Escalante National Monument, UT ... | reverse complement strand
CGGCGGGCACGCCGATCGCCTCGGCCGACATGGGGGGTGAGCCGATGCCCTCGACCAGGCCCGATTTCGCGGCTGTGATCGCCGCCTCAGGGAAGCCGTGCAGCATCGACTGGCCCGCGATCACGGCGACGCCGTCGAGCGAGACCCAGTGGCGGACGGCCGGGTGCGCGGTCGCAAGCAGGGTGGGGCGGGCGCCGTAGCTGTGGCCGACCAGGATCACATCGGTCAGTTCCTCGGCGTCGATCAGGGCGAGAATATCCTCAACATGGGTGTCGAGCCCGGTTTCGGCGCTAAGCAGGTGCAGCCGTTCGCCCTGCCCTGTCAGCGTGGGCGTGAAGACACGATGCCCGGCGGCGCGCAGCCCGTCGGCCACTTGGCGCCAGCACCAGCCGCCGTGCCAGGCGCCGTGCACCAACACGAACTCAGTCATCACTGTCTCCCCAGAAATCGAACGCCCGTTGCTGGTGCCTGCGCACGAAGGCCGCCGCCTCGGGCCCCACGAACAGGCCGTCCCATTCGTCGTGGCTTTTGGAAAGCCACCAGCCCTGCCCCGGGATGCCATCCGACTGGCGCACCACCAGCGACGCGAGCTCGGGCCGGCCGTGGCCGCGCTGCACGCTGTCCACCTCCTCCAGCGCGGCGCACAGCTGACCCACCTGGAAGCGCTGGAAGCGGTGGCCGAACCACTGGAACACCTCGCCGTAGCTGATCGGCTGGCGGTTCCGGGCCTTCAGGACCAGCAGCGCCTCCAGCTCGTCGGTCGGGAACAGGGCCATCCGTCAGAGGCTAGCGCACCCCATTCCCGCGCGCTACACCGCCCGGCGATGAGCATCGGCGAATATCCCGGAACCCGCATGCGCCGGCTGCGGCGCGCCCCATGGTCCCGCGCGCTGGTGGCCGAGGCGCGGCTGTCGCCCGCGGACCTCATCTGGCCGCTGTTCGTGCGGGACGGCAGCGATCTGGCCGAGCCGATCGCGACCATGCCGGGCGTCTCGCGCCACACGGTGGACCGGCTGCCGGCGCTGGCGAAGGAGGCCGAGGCGCTGGGGATCCCGGCGATCGCAATCTTCCCCTATACCCAGCCCGAGCGCCGCACGCCGGGTGGCGAGGAAGCGTTGAACCCCGACAATCTGGTGTGCCGGGCGCTGAAGGCGATCCGCGACAGCGGCGCCAACGTCGGGCTCCTCACCGACATCGCGCTCGACCCCTACACCAGCCATGGCCATGACGGGCTGGTGGATGCGGGCGGCCATGTGCTGAACGATGCGACTGTCGAGATGCTGGTGGCGCAGGCCCTGAACCAGACCCGCGCCGGTTCCGACATCGTGGCCCCCTCCGACATGATGGATGGCCGCATCGGGTCCATCCGCCGCGCGCTGGAGGCCGACGGGCATCATGACACCCAGATCATGGCCTATTCCGCCAAATATGCGAGCGCCTTCTATGGGCCGTTCCGCGACGCCGTGGGGGCCGGCGGCTATCTGAAAGGCGACAAGAAGGGCTACCAGATGGACCCCGCCAACGGCCGCGAGGCGCTGCGCGAAGTGGCGCTCGACATCGCCGAGGGCGCCGACAGCGTGATGGTGAAGCCGGGCCTGCCCTATCTCGACATCGTGCAGCGCGTCGCCGAGCGGTTCGACGTGCCGGTGTTCGCCTATTGCGTGTCGGGCGAATATGCGATGGTTGAGGCCGCGGTCGCCGCCGGCATGATGGACCGCGACAAGGTGGTGCTGGAAGTCCTGATGGCGTTTCGCCGCGCCGGGGCGGCGGGGGTGCTCACCTATCATGCGCCGCACGCTGCGCGGCTGCTGGGCGGGTGACCGGGCCCGGATGAGCGATTTCACGCGATTGCTGACACCGGACCAGGGCGAGCCGGCGACGCCGCTGCAGCTGGTGGCGGCCGCCGGGTTCGATGCCTGGTGCCAGACCTTGCCCGAGCTGGGGCGGACCGCAGTGGCCGCGGCCGGATTCCGCGGCCGGGCGGACAGCGCGGTGTTCCTGCCGGGCGGAAACGGCCGGGACTGGTCGCTTGCGGTCGGGCTGGGCGATCTCGACGCGCCCGGCCGCTGGACGCTGGCGGCGGCCGCGGCGCAGCTGCCCGAAGGCCGCTACCGGGTGGCGGGGCCGCTGCCCCACCCTGCGCTGCCCCAACCTACGCTGCACGGCTGGCTGATGGCGCAGCACAGCTTCGCCCGTTATCGCAAGCCGGAGCATCCGCGCGGGGTCCGTCAGCTGCTGGTGGCGGATGCGGCCGGGATCGACCGGGCGCTGGCGGAAGCCGAGGCAGCGGCCTTCGTGCGCGACATGATCGACACGCCCGCCGAGGACATGGGGCCGGGCGAGGTCGAGGCCGCGATCCGCGCGCTGGCCGAGCAGGCGGGCGGGCGCGCGACCGTGATCGCCGGCGAGGCCTTGCTGGAGCAGAATTTCCCCGCGATCCACGCGGTCGGCCGCGCCTCGCCGCGGCGGCCGCGGCTGATCTGCATGGACTGGGGCGATCCCGCGCACCCGCTCGTCGCGCTGGTCGGCAAGGGCGTGTGTTTCGACACCGGCGGGCTGAACCTGAAGCCCGGCAACTCGATGGCGCTGATGAAGAAGGACATGGGCGGCGCCGCGCACGCCATCGCGCTCGCCCGGCTGGTGATCGCGCGGCGGCTGAAGCTGCGGCTGAAGCTGGTGGTGGCCGCCGTCGACAACGCGGTGTCCGGCGATGCCTTCCGGCCCGGCGACGTGGTGGCGACGCGCAAGGGATTGTCGGTGGAAATCGGCAACACCGATGCGGAAGGGCGCGTGATCCTGGCCGACGCGCTTGCCTATGCGGCGGAAGCAAAGCCGGAGCTGATGCTGGATTTCGCGACCCTGACGGGCGCCGCGCGGGTGGCGCTGGGGCCCGACCTCCCGGCGCTGCTGGCGAACGACGAGGCGTTGGCCGCCGGCCTGCTGGCGGGCGGTGCGGCCTCAGAGGACCCGCTGTGGCGGCTGCCGCTGTGGCAGCCCTATGCCCGGCTGTTCCGCTCCGACATCGCCGACCTCAACAACAACGCCGAGAGCGGTTTTGCCGGCGCCATCGTGGGCGGGCTGTTCCTGGAACGCTTCGTGCCCAAGGACACGCCCTGGGCGCATGTCGATCTCTATGGCTGGAACAGCACGGCGCGGCCGGGCCGGCCCAAGGGCGGGGCCGCGATGACGCTGTTCGCCTGCCTGAACCTGCTGGAGCAGCGGCAGCGGTGAGAACGACGCGAATCATCGGCCCGCGCCGGGCAGACCCGTTGGGCCCGCTGGACCCGCGCGACAACGCCTGGCGCGAGGATCTGGCCGACATCGCGCTTGCCGGCCTGGTGGCGGTGCCCAACTATGTGCAGCCGCTGGAAATGCTGGTGCTGCAGCAGGCGCCGCTCCTGAGCGGGGACCATGAAGATGCCCCCGCGTCGAGCGAACTGCTGCCGGGCGAGCGCTTCGCCGTGCTGGACAGCGGCCATGGCTATGGCTGGGGCTATGGCTGCCACGACCGGTATGTCGGCCACGTCCGGCTGGACGTGCTGGGGCCGTTGCCGGCGACCAAGGGCACGCCCGGCCTGGTCGGCCCGGGCGACGCGCTCGTGTTCGCGGAGCCCCGGGTGAAGGCCGGGGTGACGGGCACGCTGCCGATGGCGGCGCAGGTGACGTGGCGCGACCATGACGAGCGGTTCGTGGCGCTGGTTGCCGGGCTACATGCAGGCGGGTTCGTGCATCGGCGCCATCTTCTGCGGGCGGGCGGCGACGGCACGGCCGACTGGGTCGGGTTCGCCGAGCGGTTCGTGGGGGCGCCCTATCGCTGGGGCGGGCGCAGCCGCGCCGGCGTCGATTGTTCGGGCGTGATCCAGGTGGCGCGGATGCTGGCCGGCCATGGCTGCCGCCGCGACAGCGACATGCAGGCAGCCGACTGCCGGGCCGATGTTGCGCCGGGCGACGTGCGGCGCGGCGACCTCGCCTGCTGGCCCGGCCATATCGGCGTGATGCTGGATGGAGCCCGCCTGCTGCACGCCAATGCGCACTGGATGGCGTGCGGTGTGGAGCCGCTGGCCGACGTAGTGGCGCGCGCGGCAGCGAACGGCGGTCCGGCGGCGCCGCGGCTGCGGCGGCCCTGATGCCGGCTTTGGCGCCCGTTTTGACTTGGCCTGTGGCCGTGCGGCCGCAGGGTCGATTTTTGTCCAAGTCACAGCGGTTTGCCGAAGCGTCATGGCTTGTCGCCCCTCTGCGGCTGCGTTATGGGCGCCGCAGGTGAGGGAGGGGTATGACAGCGTGCACGCCTTTCCATCAGGAGTCCGATGGCCGCGGGTGACGGGGTGGCGCGAATGACCACCAGGACCAGCGACGCCGCCGGGACGGAGACCGGTGAGGAGGGCGTTGCCATGTCGGAAGCAATCATATCGGGGCGTGAAGCCACACGCGATGCAGCAGATATCATCGACCATGGCAGCCTGCTGGCCGAGCTGGAGCGGCTGGAGCTGCCGCCGGGCTACCGGCCGAGCGACGACGAACCGTTCATGAACGAGCGCCAGCTGGCGTGGTTCCGGGCCAAGCTGCTGCGCTGGAAGGCAGATATCGCGGTGGAAGCGAAAGCGACGCTGGACACGCTGAAGGAAGGCCCCATCCAGGAGCCCGACCAGACCGACCGGGCGTCTTCGGAAACCGACTGGGCGCTGGAGCTGCGCACGCGGGACCGGCAGCGCAAGCTGATTTCCAAGATCGACGCGGCGCTGCGCCGGATCGACACTGGCGACTATGGCTATTGCGAGATCACGGGCGAGCCGATTTCCCTGCAGCGGCTGGAAGCGCGGCCGATCGCGACGATGACGCTGGAGGCGCAGGAACGGCATGAACGCGAAGAGCGCGTCAGTCGAGACGACTGACGAGGCGGCTGCGGCTAGCGCGCAGCGCTAGACCGCAGACTCGCCGTCGCTCACGGCCGGCGGGGCGGCGACCATCAGGTCGTCGAACCCGTCCGACGGCGTGGCTTTGCCACGTCTTTTCTTTCTGCCCTCCCGCATTCCCAAGCGGACTCGGCGGCTCAGCCGCCGGCCGCTCAGCGCCGCCTCAGCTCCGAACCATCTCTTCCTTCAGCTTCAGCTTCCTGCGTTTCAGCTGCGCCAGTCGCGCGGAATCCGGCAGCGGGCGGGTCATCTCGGCGGCGATCATCCCGTCGATATTGGCGTGACGGGCATTCAGGGCTTCGAGATGGGCGCTGGCCATGGTGGCAATTCCTTTCCCGCTTGCAGCGCACCGCCACCCTCCGGGTGCGGAGGGCGGGGTGGGTCATCAGTAAATCATGGCAACGGCCGCTTGTCAGCCGGATTGCGCCGGCGGCCTCGACACGCAGCATATGGTGTTGCGATGGCCCCACTGTACGCAACATATGCGCCCGGGTGGTCCCGCCGAGGCCGGTGCGCCGCGCCGACTCGGCTGCCGGTTGACGACAGGGGCGCTTGTGGCCATTGCCGCCTCCACGGGTCGAACAGCGGCGAACGACGGCTTTTGCGGGCAGGTGAACAGGCAGCGATGGACGAGGCGGAACTGAAGGCCCGGCTGCACTTCCTGACGCAGGAGCACCGCGACCTCGACGCCGCGATCGATGCGCTGGCGCGGTCTGCCACGGCCGACATGCTGCAGATCGCTAGGCTGAAGAAGCGCAAGCTGCGGCTGAAGGACGAGATCATGCTGATCCAGGACCTGCTGATCCCGGACATCATCGCCTGAACGCCATGCCTTTCGCGATCGCACGCCGGTCGCTGCACCCGATGGACATACTCCGTATTTGCCCTGTTGTCCCGGTCCGGCGCCCGCTAGCCATCGAGGCTGGCAAGCGTAGCATTCGGGGGTTCCGGAATGGAGCTGGGCGCAGGGGCGATCGTAGAACCGGCAGTCGCTTCGGGCGCCACCCCGTCGGCGCGGCGCCGGTCGACGCTCCACCGCCTGTCCTTCGTGCTGTGCATGCTGCCGGGCGTCTACTTCCTGGGCGTTCTGGCCTATGCCATGGCCCATGCCGAGGATTTCGCCTCGGCGTTGCCGCAGCAGCTCCGCTATGTCGTCGTCCCGGCGCTGATCGCGCTGGCCTTCTTCACCGCCGCGCTTCGGCTGCCGACGCGGCCGCGGGCCGTCGTCGGCCTGACCGGCCTGTCCATCCTCGCCGCGCTCTTCCTGTTCGAGCTGCTCCTGGCCGGGTCGCGGCTGTCGGCCCTGCATGGTCTCGTGAACATGCCGGTCACCCAGACCGCCAACGGCCTCGATGTCAGCGGCAACCTGCCGCCGGGGCGGACATCGGTGCACCTCTCCAACGAGCTGGATGTCTCGCACCTCAGCGACGCGGTGCTCGGCGCGTTGCCCGGGCGCGCGGTGCTGCTGTGCCACCAGTCGGACGGCACCGCCATCACCTACCGGACCGATCGCTACGGTTATCGCAACGCCGACACCCTGCACGACGCCCCTGTCGACCTCGTCCTGGTGGGCGATTCCTTTGTCGAGGGGATCTGCCTTCCCGACGGCGAAGACATTGCCGGCCAATTCCGGCGCACGGTCCCCGCCACCATCAATCTGGGCACGCGCGGGTCAGGGCCGCTCGAGCAGCTGGCGATGATCGGCCGCTTCGGTCCCGTCCTCCGGCCGCGACGGATCGTGATCGCTTTCTACGAGGGCAACGACTGGGACAATATGGAACAGGAGCTGCAGAGGCCCTGGCTGCGCGAGGCCCTGTCGCCAGGGGCCGCGTTCGGATCGGCGCGCATGGCCCGGTCCACGGTGGAACGCGCCGAACTCGTCCTGCACGACTGGCAGGCCCAACACCCGCCGGGCATGCTCGATCTGGCGCTCCGCACCAACATCATCCGCAACACGCTCGCCCTGCAGCAGACGGCGACGCTGCTCGGGCTGGGTTATGCCAAGGTTCCGGCCAGGCTTCCCGTCTATGCCGACATTCTCGCCCGGTCCCGGTCGATTGCAGCCGGCTGGGGCGGCGAGGTCGCAGTGCTCTACATCCCGCAATATGGCCGGCTGGTCGGCCTGCTGCCCGACCGCTTCGTCTATGATCAGGTTCGCAACCAGGTGCTGCGCGGGGCCGCCAGTGCCGGCGTCCCGGTCATAGACCTTGGCGAGCGAATGGCGCGCGATCCCGATCCCCTGTCGATGTTCGCCGACGACGGCCACCTGAGCGCGAAGGGTGCCGCCATCGCCGCCGATCTCGTGCTGTCGCGCCTGCCGCTGTCAGTCGAGGTGAAGGCCGACCGTCTCGTGAAACCGCCGGATGCCCTGCTCCAAGCTGCCCAGCGAGATCTCTGAAATCGCGCCGGACGCGAGACCTTTCTGCCCTGCCTCGGCGGCGCCGAAATCTCGGTGCCGAACACCTTGCCATCCAGAAGCGCCCAGCTTTTCGCCCAGTGCGCGCGGGCCTTGTCGTCGGCGGGCGCTTCGGGGATCAGCATGAAATCCTCGACCAGGGATTCGCCCACCGCCTGGGGCATCAGCACCATCAGGTTCACATAGTCCGGGCTCGCCACCAGCACGGTTGCCGGGAACAGCTGCTAGGCATAGGTGACGATGCGGCGCAGCGCCGGCCAGTCGGCGAGGTCGACGCCATCGAGGCGCGCGACGGCCGAGATATCATCGCATAGGGTGGCTACCAGAGCGTCTGTACGGGAAACTGTGCGAAGGCCGGGTCGCGGGTGACCAGCACAAGCCCTTCCAGTTCGGCCTGGGCTGCCAGAAGGCGGTCGAACGGGTCTCGGTGGCGGGCGGACTGTTTGGCGAGATGAAGGCCGTGCGCCGCGCTCACCGGCAAGGCCTCGAACCTGCTACGGACCATAAGTACGGCATATTTGTCGACAACATCGGCAAGGTCGCCGAGCTTTCCCGTCCGGCGTTTTATGGCCAGCTCCCAGGCACTGGCGGCGCTGACACAGACCGTGGTGGCCGCAAGGATCGCCTGCCGCGCTGTGTTGCTCAACCTCGAACTTTCGGACCACCACCAGAGCGCGGTATGGCTGTCTAGCAACAGCCTCAAGGCCAGTGGGTGCTTTCAGAGCCTTCCCAGAGGGCCAGTTCTTCTTCCGTCATCGAATCGAAGAAGCTGTCGGGCAGCTCGCCCTTCAGCCCGCCGGGCAGCCGCGGCGGCTTGGGTGCCTCCGCCAGCGGCACCAGGCGTGCATAGGGCTTGCCGGCCTTGGCGATCACGATCTCCTCGCCGGCGTGCGCGCGGTCGAGCAGGCGGGAGAAGTGCGTTTTCGCATCATGGACGTTGACGGGCATCTGGACTAACTAGACTAAGCAGGTGGACCAGGTCAAGCCAGCGCTGCCTCCACCGTCTCGTGGAAGCGCCTGATCCCCTGCTCCAGGCTGCCCAGCGTGACCTCTGAAATCGCGCCCGAAGCCAGCCCCTTCTGCCCGGCTTCGGCGGCGCCGAAATCCTCGGTGCCGAACACCTTGCCATCCAGAAGCGCCCAGCTTTTCGCCCAGTGCGCTTCCGCCTTCTCGTCGGCGGGCGCCTCGGGGATCAGCATGAAATCCTCGACCAGGGTTTCACCCATCGCCTGGGGCATCAGCACCATCAGGTTCACATAGTCCGGGCTCGCCACCAGCACGGTTGCCGGGAACAGCTGGTAGGCATAGGTGACGATGCGGCGCAGCGCCGGCCAGTCGGCGAGGTCGACCCCCTCCAGCCCGCCGACCCGGGCGACCGCCGAGCGCATGTGCGGGCCGACCAGGTCGCCCGACGTCACGCCATCCTCGAAGAATTTCGCAATCGTGTCGCGGTGCAGGCGCTGCACATGATAGCTTTCGAGGAAGGCATCCATGATGAGCTTCCAGTTCGACGCGACCTTGTGGGTGCGGCGCGCGTAGAGGTGCATGTCGGCGAGGCCGAGCGCGTCGAAATCGGCAGCAAGAGGCCCTTGCGCCAGCGTGAAGTCTGCATCCTGCTGATTGTTTTTCTGGCCGCGAATTCCGTGCGCGGCGTGCGGCGCCGCCCAGATCAGGCCGCCCGCCTCTACCGACGGCACCTCCACCAGCCCCATCGCGGTCTTTTCGAGGCCCGGAAAGGTTTCGGCCCGGGGCACGCCCTTCAGCCGGCCGTCCAGCCCATAGGCCCAGGCGTGATAGGGGCAGACGATCATGGGTGCGGCCGTCGGTTCGGGCGCGTCCAGCAGCCGGGTGCCGCGATGGCGGCAGGCGTTCAGGAAGATGCGAAGGCCGCCGCGCGCGTCGCGCAGCAGCAGCAGCGGCGCGCCGAAGCCGTCGTGCGTCATTGCAGTCCCGGCCTCGGGCAGCATGGCGGACGGGCCCAGCACCACCGGCAGCGCGCGGAACATGCGCGCCTGTTCGGCAGCGAAGCGGTCCGCACTCAGATAAACGCTGGCGCAGACGGTGGAGACGGCCGGGCCGTCGCGCATCGCGGTGCCGTCGCGGCACTGGGCCGCCAGGCGGATCTGGGCGTCGGTGGGCGTCCGGCGCGCGGTGTCGAAGGGGGCATTCATGGGGTGCATCATGCGCCCTCCGGGGCGGCTGTCGCAAGCCTGTTCCCTTCGCGGGGAAAAGCCGCCAAGAAGGTCCCGCATGGACACATCAGCAGCAGGCCGGCGCAATTGGGGCGACGCCATCCGCCCCTATCTCGAACGCGAAGCAATCGGCGCGCTGCTGCTGGGGCTGTCGTCGGGCGCGCCGTTCGCCATGATCGCTGCCACGCTGACGACGCGGCTCGCCGAATCCGGCATCGACAAGAAGACCGTGACCGTCTTTGCGCTCACCTTCCTGTTCTACAATTTCAAGTTCCTCTGGGCGCCCTTCGTCGACCGCATCCGCATTCCGCTGCTGGCAGCGGCCATCGGCCAGCGCCGCGCCTGGCTGCTGGTGGTTGCCGCCTGCGTGATCGCCTCGCTTGTCTGGATGGGCCGGGTGGACCCGGCGGCGGACATCGGCATGATGGTGGCGGCGGCCCTCACCGTGGCCTTTTTCGGCGCCACCTTCGACATCGTGATCGACGCCTTCCGGATCGAGAGCCTGAAACCCGAGCAGCTCGGCGCGGGCTCGGGCATGAGCCAATATGGCTGGCGGCTCGGGTCGGCCGGGGCGGGCGCGCTCGCGCTGTTCGTGGCCAGCCGCGCCGGGTGGGACATGGCCTATGCCGCCGCCGCGCTGTTCGCCCTGCCCGCGGTCGCGGCGGGCCTGCTGCTTGGCGAACCGTCCCGCCGGCCGGTGCCGGCCGACATCAGCCACCTGGGCTTCATCGAGCGCACCCGCACCACCTTCGTCGCGCCGCTTGCGGACTTCCTCACCCGGCCCAACGCCATCCTCGTGCTGCTGTTCATCGTCGTCCACAAGCTGGGCGACACGCTTGCCAACCTGTCGCTCAGGCTGCTGCTGGCCGACATTGGCTTTTCCAAGGACGCAATCGCCGCCTACGACGTCGGGTTCGGCTTGATCGCCTTCCTTGCGGGCATTTTCGTCGGCGGGCTGGTCTATGCCCGGCTCGGCATGATGAAGGCGGTCTGGCTCAGCCTGTGGCTGATGGCAGTCTCCAACCTGGGGTTCGCGCTGCTGGCGCTGGCGGGGCCCTCCAACGCCATGCTGGC
>JAESGX010000683.1_pt1 | contig 10620 bp, 11 predicted proteins | sample 9269801 | NCBI WGS metagenome assembly JAESGX01 (sample SAMN16773122, study PRJNA677054) | algae metagenome | isolation source: Pleurocapsa minor GSE-CHR-MK-17-07R and co-occurring heterotrophs from wet... | place: USA: Lower Calf Creek Falls, Grand Staircase Escalante National Monument, UT ... | reverse complement strand
GCCCCTTCGATTTCGACACGCTCGCGGTGCGCGTCTACAACCTCGCTTCCGATGAGCGCCTCGCCGAGGCCAGCACCTCGGCGCTGCTCATCGTGCTGGCCGGGCTTCTGCCGGTCTATGCGCTGACGCGGGCGATGAAGCGAAGCTGAGCGCGCCCGAAGCCAGGCCAAATCCCCGGGGATACGCGCCGCGGGGGAATCATGCGTGGCCGCCTGACCGAAATCCCCGTAACCTCCTCAGGCGCAGATCACACCGGACCCGACGATGCCCGCTGGCCGCACATGCCTGCCCAGTTCCGCCTCCCGTCAGCCCGGACCGCGCCGAACCGGGGCCGGCCTCTCCCGGCGCAACGCCCGGCCCCGCATTGTTTCATCCGCCGCCTGGAGTGCTGCCGAATGAACGATCCGGCCCGTTGCATCCCGATCCTGGCCTCGCTCAATCTCGAGGAGACGCTGCGCTTCTATACGGAGCAGCTCGGCTTCGCCGGCGAATCCTGGGGCGATTACGCCATCCTTCGCCGCGACGCGATGGAACTCCATTTCTGGCTGACGACGGACCGCATCCATCCGGAGCACACGTCGTGCTACATCCGCGGCGGCCAGGTGCCGCAGCTGCACGCGGAATTCGCGGCGCGCGGCGTGCCTCGCCTCTCCGCCTTCACCGTCCGCCCCTGGGACATGAAGGAGTTCACCATCCACGACCCGCACGGCAACCTCCTGCGCTTCGGCTGCGCGCCGCAGGAGATCGTGGAATGAGCGGGATGAAATCGGCTGGGGGTTTCCGGCGCGACCATGGCGCCGGGCCGGCATGACCTTCCGCGCGGCACGCCGCCACGGCCGCGGCGTGCCCTTCAGTCCGGGGAGACCACGCCCTGGCCGAGCACTTCCAAGATGTGGCGGGCGATCATGCCCTCCTCATCCGTGGGCACCACCCAGGCCGAGACGCGCGAGTCCTGCGCGCTGATGCGCCCCTCCCCCGCCGCGTTCCGCGCGGGATCCGGGGTCAATCCCAGCCAGGCGCAACCCTCGACGACCTCGGCCCGCGTCGCCGCGTCATTCTCGCCGATGCCGGCCGTGAAGATCAGCGCATCCAGCCCACCGAGCGCGGCGGCGAGCGAGCCGATCTCGCGGATGATTCGATGCACGAAGAGCGCCACCGCCTCCGCCGCCTGCGGCTCCGCCGAGGCGCGCAGGGTGCGCATGTCGGAGGAGATGCCGGAGACGCCGAGCAGCCCCGAGTCCTTGTAGATCAGCGCCTCCAGCGCGCGGGCATCCATCCCCTCCGTGTCCATCAGATGGATCAGCACGCCGGGATCCAGCGCGCCGCAGCGCGTGCCCATCATCAGCCCGTCGGCCGCGGTGAAGCCCATGGTGCTGGCGACACTGCGCCCATCCCGCATCGCGCAGAGGCTCGCCCCATTGCCCAGATGCGCCACGATGACGTGCTGGCCCGCCAGGCCCAGCCCGGGCAATTGGCCCGCGATGTATTCGTAGGACAGGCCGTGGAAGCCGTAGCGCCGGATTCCCGCCGCCGTCATCCGGCGCGGCAGCCCGAATTCCTGCACGATCGGCGCCTGGCTGCGATGGAAGGCCGTGTCGAAGCAGGCGATCTGCGGCAGGCCGGGGGCAAGGGCCGCAAGGGCCCGGATCGGCGCCAGGTTGTGCGGCTGGTGCAGCGGAGCCAAGGGCGCCAGCGCGGCGAGCCGGTCCAGGATCGCGGGCGTCACCAGGACCGGCCCTGCGAAATCCATGCCGCCATGCACCACGCGATGCCCCGCCGCCACGAGGCGCGCGCCGGCCAGCGCCTCGGTGGCAAGGGCCAGCGTTTCGGCGATGGCGCGGGCGTGGTCGAAGCCCTCGGCGGGCCAGCGGCGTTCCGTCACCCCCGCCCCGCCATGCAGCCGCAGATGCGGCGCCGTGCCGATGCCCTCGATCAGCCCGTGCCAGTCGCTGGCAAAGGGCGGGCGTGTGGCGTGCAGCGCGAATTTGATGCTGGAGGAGCCGGCATTCACCACCAGGAAGCGATCGGCCATGGCTCAGTCGCCGATGGCCCGCACCAGGGCCGCCCGCCGCGCCGCCACGACGAGCGCCGCGATGGCGCAGGAAGCGATTCGCGTTTCCAGGCTGTCGGCGCGGCTGGTCAGGATGATGGGCACGCGCGCACCGACGACGATGCCGGCCGCCGCCGCGCCGGCCAGGAAGGTCAGGCTCTTGGCCAGCATGTTGCCCGCCTCGAGATCCGGAACGATCAGAACATTCGCGCGGCCCGCCACGGGCGAGACGATCTTCTTGATGGCCGCCGCCTCCATATCGATGGCGTTGTCCAGCGCCAGCGGCCCGTCCAGCACCGCGCCCGTGATCTGCCCGCGATCGGCCATCTTGCAGAGGGCCGCCGCCTCGATGGTGCTGGGCACGGCGGGGTTCACCGTCTCCATCGCCGAGAGGATGGCGACGCGCACCTGCTGGAAGCCCAGCGCATGCGCGAGGTCGATGGCGTTCTGCGTGATATCGGCCTTCTCGGCCAGCCCGGGCGCGATGTTGATCGCGGCGTCGCTGATGATCAGCGGGTCGGCATGCCCCGGCACATCCATCACGAAGCAATGGCTGACGCGCCGCTTGGTGCGAAGCCCATCGCGCGCCACCACCGGGCGCATCAGCTCATCCGTGTGCAGGCTGCCCTTCATCAGCGCCTCGGCCCGCCCCTCGCGCACCAGGCCGACGGCGAGTTCGGCCGCCGCGTCGCTGTGCGGCGCGTCCACCTGCTCGATGCCTTCCAGTGCGATGCCGGCCGCCTCGGCCGCCGCCGCGATCTTCGCGCGGGGTCCCACCAGGATGGGCAGGATGATGCCGGCGCGCATCGCCTCCATCACGCTCTCGATCGAGGTCGCGTCGCAGGGATGCGCGACGGCCACGCGGGTGGGCGGCAGCTTCGCGCAGGCGGCGATCAGGCGATCATGGCGGGAGGTCATGCGGTGCCTCAGGCGACGATATTGGCGCCGCCATCGACATAGATGGTGCCCCCCGTGACGCGCCGCGCATAGGGGGTGGCGAGATAGGCGCAGGCGAAGCCGACATCGATGATGTCGGCCAGCTGGCCCATCGGCGCGCGCTCGGCCGCCTCGGCCAGCAGCAGCTCGAAATCCTTGAGGCCCGAGGCGGCGCGCGTCTTCAGCGGCCCGGGCGAGATCGCATGCACGCGGATGCCCTGCGGCCCCAGCTCATGCGCGAGGTAGCGGCAGGAGGCTTCCAGCGCCGCCTTCACCGGGCCCATGACGTTGTAGTTGGGGACCACGCGGGCGGCACCCTGATAGCTCATGGCGAACATCGAGCCGCCCTTGGGCATCAAGGGAGCCGCCAGCTTCGCCATGCGGACGAAGGAATGGCAGGAGACGTCCATCGCCTGGGCGAAACCCTCGGCCGAGCAGTTGAGCAGCCCGCCCTGGAGATCCTCCTTCGGCGCGAAGGCGATGGAGTGGACGAGGATGTCCAGCCGCCCCCATTCGGCGCGGATGCGGTCGAACACCGCCTCCAGCTGGCCGGGGATGGAGACGTCGAGCGGTGCGACGATCCCGGCCCCCAGCGCCTCGGCCAAGGGCGCCACATGCGGGCGCGCCTTCTCGTTCAGGTAGGTGATGGCGAGGCCGGCGCCCAGCTCCTGGAAGGCCCTGGCGCAGCCATAGGCGATCGAGTGCTCATTGGCGACGCCGACGATGAGAGCCTTCATGCCGCCAAGCACGGGGTGGCCCGTGGCGTGGCTCATGCGCGATTTCCGTGGGGCATGGCGGGCTCCTCCTCAGGCGGCCGGCCGGCATGGTCGCGCGGACCATGCTGCAACGCAACGTAAACCGCGATGAAACTCTGATTACCCGTGCTGGTCGGGTGCGGCGGCGCTGTTCAGCTGGATGTAGTTCTCGAGGCCCATCTGGCGGATCATGTCGAACTGCGTCTCCAGGAAATCCTCGTGCTCCTCCTCATTGGCGAGGATGGCCTTCAGCAGGTCCCGGCTCACATAGTCGCGTACGCCCTCGCAATGGGCGATGCCCTCACGCAGGTCGGCCAGGGCCTTCACCTCCAGCTTGAGGTCGCATTCCAGCACCTCCCGCACATTCTGCCCGATGAGGATCGGGTTCAGCCGCTGCACATTGGGCAGGCCGTCGAGGTAGAGGATGCGCTTGATGAGGTCATCCGCGTGCTTCATCTCCTCGATGCTCTCCGCGTATTCGTGCTTCGCGAGCTTGGTCACGCCCCAGTCATCCAGCATGCGGGCGTGCAGGAAATACTGGTTGATGGCGGTCAGCTCGTTCGTGAGCTGGATGTTCAGGTGCTCGATCACCCTGGGGTCGCCCTTGGGCATGCGGTGCATCTCCTTTTCCGGTCAGGCCTTGCCTGGCGTCTCGCGCAAGAGTTGCAGGACCGTGGGCGCGCAGCAACCACATTGCGCGCGTCCGCCGCAGCAGGCGTAGACCTCGGCGGGGCGTGTGGCGCCCTGGGCGATGGCGGCGCGCACGTCGCCATCGCTCATGCCGTTGCAGAGGCAGATCACCATCAGCGCCAGCCCGCCCGCTGCATGAGGCGCAGGGCCTCCGGCGCATTGGCCAGCAGCTTCGGCCCATCCGGCGCTTCCTCGCGGAAGCCGCCCAGCGCCTGCAGGAAGGGGTGCACATCGGCGTCGGGCACGGCCGGGTATTCCATGTTGCCCAGCGCGAAGATGCGCTGCGCGGCCGACGTGGTCAGGAATTCCAGGAAGCGAACGGCGGCGGCGCGGTTGGGCGCGCTGCGGACCAGCGCGGCGCCCGAGATGTTCACATGCGTGCCGCGATCCGCCTGGTTCGGGAAGATGACGCCGACGCGGCCCGCGGCCTCACGATCCTCGGCGCGCTGCGAGATGGCGAGCAGGCCGAGATAGTAGGTGTTGGCGATGGCGATGCGCCCCTGCCCGGCCAGCATGGCGCGGATCTGGTCGGTGTCGCCGCCCGAGGGCGGGCGCGCCAGATTGGCCGCGATGCCGCGCGCCCAGGCCTCGGTCGCCGCCGGGCCGTCGGCAGCCAGCATGCTGGCGCCCAGCGCGACATTGTAGCCATTGCCGGAGGAGCGGATGAGCAGCTGGCCGCGATGCCGCGGATCGGCCAGCTCCTCGTAGCGCTGGGCGCCTTCCGGCGCGCCGCGCGCCTTGTCGAACATGACGACGCGCGCGCGGCGGGAGACGGCGAACCACTCACCGCCCGCGGCCCGCAGTGCCGCGGGGATGCGGGCTTCGATCACGGAAGAGCCGATGGTCTGCGTCAGCCCCATCTCCTGCGCGCGGGCCAGGCGGCTGGCATCCACGGTGATGATGACATCGGCCGGGCTGTTGGCGCCCTCGGCCCGCACGCGCTCCAGCAGCTGGTCGGCATTGGCCTCGATCACGCGGATGCGGATGCCGGTCTCCTGCGTGAAGGCGTCGTAGAGCTGGCGGTCGCTGTCGTAATGCCGCGAGGAATAGAGGCTGACCACGCGCTCCTGCGCGCGGAGGATCCCCGGTGCGAAGAGGCCGGCGGTGGTGGCGGCGAGCAGGCTGCGGCGGTGCATGGCAATTCCTGTGGAATGGTGTCTGCGCAAGGGTTATCGCAACTGAGAACCATTCGCAAGATCATTTGCGAATGTTTCGCAACTGAAGCCCATCATGGGCTCCAGCCCCCTCACCGCTCCTTGATCGGGATCAACCGGAAGCGAGGCCGCGCAGGAATTTCGCGCGCGCGCCGGCGCCCGCCATGACGAACACATGGTCCGAGCCACCGAGGATGAAACGGGCGCCGAGGGCGATGTAGTCGCGCGCCACCACCTCGTCATAGACGCCGCCCATGCCCAGTACCTTGCCGTGCCGCGCGCAGGCTGCGGCCACACTCGCATAGGCCGCGCGCACGCGCGGATGGCCGATCTGCCCGGGGATGCCCATGGTGGCCGTCAGGTCGCTCGTGCCGAACATCAGCACGTCTACCCCCGGCACCGCCGCGATGGCGTCGGCATTGGCCACGCTCTCCTCGGTCTCGACCATGCAGGCGATCAGCACCTCCTCATTGCTCTCGCGCTGCGCGGTCGCGGCATCGGGCGCCTGGAAGCCATAGAGGATGGGTGGGCCGCCCCAGCTGCGCATGCCCAGCGGCGGGAAGCGGAAGGCTTCCACGACCTGCTTCGCCTCGGCCACCGTATCCACATGCGGGACCACCACGCCCATGGCGCCATTGTCGAGGCAGCGCGTGCCCTCGAAGAGCGCATCCTTGCAGCAGCGCACGAGGGGCGTGCAGCCCTGGCCCAAGGCCGCCATGGAGATCTGCGCGGCATCCTCCACGCTCATGGCGCCATGCTCCATGTCGATGAAGAGCCAGTCGAAGCCCGTCGCGGCCCCGAGGGCGCCGACCGCAGAGCCGCGCAGATGATGCACGCCGAAGCCGAGCGATAGCCCGCCTTCCGCGAGGCGCTGCTTGGCGAGATTCTTCACGATGGGCATGGATGACCTCCCTGTTCGCCCCAGCGCATCACGCGCCGGGGTGGGGGTCAACCGGCCCTCAGCGGGCGGCGATGCCGACGATCTCCACCTTCGCATCCCGCGGCAGCCGGGCCGCCTGCACCGTGGCGCGGGCGGGCGGGTTGGTCGGGAAGTAGGTGGCATAGACCGCGTTCATCCGCGCGAACTCGTTGAGGTCGGCCATGAAGACGGTGGTGGTCACGATGTCACTCATGCGGAAGCCCGCCGCCTCCACCACGGCCTTAAGGTTGTCCAGCACGCGGCGCGTCTCCGCCTCGATGCTGCGATCGGCGATCATCTGGTTGGTCGCGGGGTCAAGCGCGATCTGGCCCGCGAGGTAGAGCGTGTTCCCTACGCGCAGCGCCTGGCTGTAGGGACCGATGGCAGCCGGCGAGTCAGGCGTCGAGATCACCTGCGGCTGCGCCATCGCAGGCGAGGCAAGGGCAAGAAGCAGAAGGGCGGCGCGCATCATGATGTGGTGTTCTCCGTGGCGGGAGCGTAACCATACGGACATTCGCGCCGCGGCTTCAACGCTTGATCAGCGCCTCCAGCGTCTCCAACCGGTCCGCCTCTTCCGCCGGCTTGTCACGGCGGATGCGGGCGATCCGTGGGAAGCGCAGCGCCACGCCCGATTTGTGGCGCGGCGAGTATTGCGCGGCGTCGAACTCGACCTCCAGCACCAGGGCCTTTTCCACCTCCCGCACCGGGCCGAAGCGCGCCGTCGTGTGGTCGCGGATCCATTTGTCGAGGAAGGCGAGCTCGGCATCGGTATAGCCGGAATAGGCCTTGCCGATCGGGACCAGCTCCTCGCCGCGCCAGAGGCCGAAGGTGTAGTCGGAATAGAAGCTGCTGCGCTTGCCGTGGCCGCGCTGCGCATACATCAGCACCGCATCCACGTTCAGCGGCTCGCGCTTCCATTTCCACCAGGGGCCCTTCACGCGGCCGGGCGAATAGATGCTGTCGCCGCGCTTGAGCATCAGCCCCTCGATGGAGGCGGCGCGTGTGCCGGCGCGGATCTCGGCCAGCTCCTCCATCGTCGCGAAAGCGATCAGGGGCGAGAGGTCCATCCGCGCCGGCTGCTCCCGCGCGTGCCAGGCTTCCAACCGCGCGCGGCGCTGGTCGAAGGGCAGCGCGCGCAGATCCTCCTCGCCGTCGAACAGCAGGTCGTAGAGGCGCACATGGGCGGGGTGGTCGCGCAGCATCTTCGCGGTGACGACCTTGCGGTTCAGCCGCTGCTGGAGGTCGCTGAAAGGCGCCACCTCTCCGTCGCGCAGCACCAGCAATTCGCCATCGGCCACGCCGTGGAAGCGCATCGCCGCGATGATCTCGGGGAAGGTGTTGGAGATGTCCTCGCCCGAGCGGGACCAGAGCCTGGCACCGCCGGGCCCCGCCGTGAGCTGCACGCGGATGCCATCCCATTTCCACTCGGCACGCCAATCGGGCGCATGCAGCTTGCCGAAATCGGCCTCCTCGAGCGGGTGTGCGAGCATGAGCGGGCGGAAAACGGGCGCGCCATTCGGATCGGGCCGCGGGCCCTGCCCTTCCAGCCAGGCGAAGAGGCTCAGATAGGGCGGCGCCACGCCATGCCAGACCTCCTCGATCTCGCCGAGATCAACGCTGGCCCATTCCGCAAGCGCCGCCTTGGCGAGCCGCCCCGAGGCGCCGACGCGCAGGCCGCCCGTGATGAGCTTGATCAGCGCCAGCCGCGACCCGGAATCCAGCGCATCCAGCCAGGCCGCGATGATCCCGGGCAGCGCCGATTTCGGCGCCGTCTCCAGCGTCTGGATCACTTCGGCCAGCGTGGGCGGCGGGGCGTTGCTGCCGCTGTGCTCGGGCCAGAGCAGCGCGATGGTCTCGGCGAGGTCGCCCACATAATCGTAGCTGAGCGCGAAGAGCGTCGCGTCGGTGCGCTCGGCGATGAGTTCCCGGAGAAGCGCGGGCTTGGCGGCGCGGAAGACCAGCTCGCCCGCCAGCGCGGCAAGGCCGATGCCGCGATCCGGGTCGGGCTGCCCCGCGAACCATTGGCGCAGCAGGGCCACCTTGCCGTTGCGGCCGGGCGTGAAGAGCAGGCGTTCCAGCAATTCGGCGAAAGCAGGGAGGCTCATTCGGCGCGAATGCCCGCTTCACGGATCAGGTTGCCCCAGAGCGTCGTCTCCGCCGCCAGCACGGCGGCGAGTTCGGGCCCCGTCTGGTATTCCGCCTGCATCCCGTAGTCGTCGAAGCGCGCGCGCAGATCCGGGTCGCCCACTGCAGCCCGCAGCGCCTCGGCGAGGCGGGCGATCACGGGCGCGGGGGTCGCCTTCGGCACGAACCAGCCGGCGAAGGAAGCGACGACGAAGCCGGCAAAGCCGCTCTCCGCCACCGTCGGCAGCTCGGGCATGGCGTTGAGACGCTGGGCGGAGGTGACCGCGATGGGCCGCGTCTGGCCGGCACGCATCGCCTGGATCGCCTCCAGCGCCGTGCTCCACATCGCATCCGCGCGGCCGGCGCCGATCTCGGTATAGGCCTGCACGCCGCCGCGGAAATGCACGGTCTCGCCCGGCGGCAGGCCGGCACGGCGGCGGAACAGCTCGCCCACGAGATGCGTGCCCGACCCCGCGCCGCTGGTGGCGGTGTTCATGGCCGGCCCGCGCTGCCGCGCCCAGGCGACGAATTCCGGGAGGTCGCGCACCGGCAGGTTGCGGTTGATGTGCAGGATATAGGGCACGGTGTAGGTGCCGGCCACGGCGGCAAAGGCGGCGCGCGGATCGCGCGGCTCCAGGTCCGGGCGGAAATTCGGGATGGTGGCGAGGCCGATGCCGCCGGAGAGGATGGTGTAGCCGTCCGGCCGCGCCTGGGCCACGGCCAGGTTGCCGATGGCCGAGCCGGCGCCCGGCCGGTTCTCGATGATGATGTTCTGGCCAAAATGCCGGCTCGCGCGCTCGGCCAGCATGCGCCCGGCGGTGTCCACGATGCCGCCGGGCGGGAAGGGTATCACCAGCACCGGCGCGCGTGAGGGAAAGGGCGCCTCCTGCGCGGTGGCGAGCGAGGGCAGCAGAAGGCTGCTCAGCAGGGTGCGGCGTTGCATCATGGCGTCCTCGTGGGTGGCGGGAAGGCTAGGCGGCGCGGGATGCCGCGCGCCAGCGAAACCGGACTGAGCGGCTGATTGACGGCTTTGGTGGAACCACCAAAGCCGATCAGACGCTAATCCTCCTCCTCCCCCTCCCCGCGGCCGACCAGATGCAGCGCCCGGCCGCGGATGCCGCGCTGGCCGAGGGCATGGATCAGCGCCTCCTCCCGCCCATGAGTGACCCAGATCTCCTCGGCCTGGACCTCGGTGCAGGTGGCGAGAAGCTCGGGCCAATCGGCGTGGTCGCTGATCACCATCGGCAGTTCCACACCGCCCTGCCGGGCGCGCTGACGCACCCGCATCCAGCCCGAGGCGAGGCAGGGGATGGGCTCGGCCAGCCGCCGCGCCCAGCGGTCGGCGATGGCCGAGGGTGGGGCGAGCACGATGGCGCCGACCAGCCTTTCCTTCCCCGCCACCGTCGCCGGGACCAGGGGGCCGAGGGGGACGCCCAACTCCTCATAGAGCACGCAAAGCTTCATCAACGCGCCATGCACGGGAATGGCCGCGTCCCAGCCGGCCTGGCGCAGCAGCGAGATCAGGCGCTGCGCCTTGCCCAGCGCGTAGCAGCCGATGACATGCGTGCGGTCCGGAAACAGCGCCGCGCTGCGCAGCAGCCGCGCGATTTCCTGATCGGCGGGCGGGTGGGTGAAGACGGGCAGCGCGAAGGTCGCCTCGGTGACGAAGACGTCGCAGCGCTCGGGCTCGAAGGGGGCGCAGGTGGCGTCGGGCCGGCGCTTATAGTCGCCGCTGACCACGGCGCGGGAGCCCTGCCATTCCAGGCAGACCTGCGCCGAGCCCAGCACATGGCCCGCCGGGCGCAGCCAGAGGCGGACGCCGTTGATGGTCAGGCTCTCGCCATAGCGCAGCGCCTGCTGCGTGGTGCCGGCGCGGTCCTCACCCATGCGTGCCCGCATGATGGCCAGCGTTTCCCGGGTTGCCAGCACATGGGTGTGGCCGGGGCGGGCGTGGTCGCTGTGGCCATGGGTGATGACGGCGCGCTCCACCGG